>OBVS01000030.1_pt1 | contig 168708 bp, 150 predicted proteins | sample 1476211 | NCBI WGS metagenome assembly OBVS01 (sample SAMEA2580025, study PRJEB22360) | human gut metagenome | biome: human gut; feature: human-associated habitat; material: faeces | place: Denmark | collected 2008/2010 | reverse complement strand
TCTGATATTTTGGCAGGAAGGACAAAAAGTGTACAAATTGATATTGCAATTTTGGAAAATAAAAAAATATAAAAAAGCTATTGACATTATCTAACTTAAGTACTATAATTTAAAACATCAAATAAATACAGCCGATGACGGAGAGAGTAGCTTAGATGAATTTACAGCGAGTTGGGGGTTTGGTGTGAGCCCGATATTGGATTTTGAGTGAAGAGAGCTTCTGAGGTTATTGGAGGAATTTAGTATTCCAATAGGTTTCCCGCCTTAAGGGTTTGAGTGGACAGTCAAATGTCAATTAGAGTGGTAACGCGGTGTATTCGTCTCTTAATCCCCCAGGGGATTAAGGGACTTTTTTAGTATAGTCCGGAATTTACTAGACGTGTTATTTCATTTACTGTCAACAAGAGTGGTAACGCGGTATATTCGTCTCTTGGTCATAGTGACCAAGGGGCTTTTTTTATTTTATATTATAAGGAGATAAGGATTATGAAAAAGGGATTAAAGAAATTAGCAGCATTAGGATTAGTAGCAGTAATGGCATTAGGAATGGTAGCATGTGGTAAGAAGGATGCAGGAGCAAACTCATCACAGACAGCCCTTGCCAAGATACAGGCAAATAAGAAATTAGTACTTGGTACATCACCAGACTACCCACCATTTGAATTTTTGGTGTCAGAAGGTGGTAAGGGAAATGTAGTAGGAGCAGATATAGAACTTGCTAAGAAGTTGGCAGAAAAAATGGGCGTAGAGCTTGAGATAAAGACAATAGACTTTGATGCCTTAATACCAGCCCTTCAGTCAGGCAAGGTAGATGTGGTTATAACAGGTATGTCACCAACAGAAGAACGTAAGAAAAACATAGACTTCTCAGATATATACTTCCAGGGTAAAAATGGTGTGATAGTTAAAAAGGGAGACGCTGGCAAGTACAAGACAGAAGATGACCTAAAGAAGGCAAAGCTTGGTGTTCAGAAAGGGTCTACTCAGGAAACATATATAAAGGATACATTGAAGGTTACAGGTTATAAGGGCCTAACAGCAGTACCAGACCTAGTTATGGACTTAAAGAATGGTAATGTAGATGCTATAGTTCTAAATGACAAGGTAGCAGGCATCAACGCCACTAAGTACGATGGTGTTGAGATAGTAAAAGACATAAAGATGACAAGCGCTGGTGAAGAAGAAGCCATGGCTATAGCAGTTAAAAAGGGAGACAACAAGGACCTAATAGAGTTGATGAACAAGGTAATCAAGGACCTTAATGCTTCAGGTGAATACGACAAGATTCTTGCAGATGCAGTTGAATTAGTTGGTAAGCAGGATAAGAAATAAGAAATATAAAATTGATTTAAAGTATAAGTTAGGAGATTATAATGGATTTTTTAGTTAATTACTACAGTTCCTTCCTATCAGGGACTGGCATAACAATAGGACTGTCATTCTTGGCCCTGTTCTTGGGTTTCTTTGTAGGATTGATAGCATGTATAGGAAAGATATCTAATTCAAAAGTAGCTAGCATTATAGCTAGTATATATATTGAAGTCATAAGGGATACGCCACTTATGATTCAGCTAGCTATAATATATTTTGGACTACCATCACTAGGGGTTAATTTCCCAAGCTTGTTTGGTCTACCAGAAGAGTTTACAGCGGGTGTATTTGCCCTTACCCTAAACTCAGGTGCCTATGTGGCAGAGATTATGCGTTCTGGTATCCAGGCTGTCAATAAGGGACAGATGGAAGCCAGCCGATCTCTAGGACTTAATTACTGGCAGGCAATGAGGTATGTAATAGTACCTCAGGCAGTGAAAAACATACTGCCAGCCCTAGCAAATGAGTTTATATCACTAATCAAGGAGTCAGCTATAGTGTCTGTAGTTGGTATTACAGACCTTACTTTCTTTGCATCATCAGTGAAGAATTCAACTGGTGACTTCTTTGGACCATATATATTTGCTGCGGTGGTATATTTTGTAATTACATTTACGCTATCAAAGCTAGTAGGTCTACTAGAAAAGAAGATGTCAACAGAAAGGTAGGAAGAGCTATGAATGAAAAAGAAGTACTATTGGAATTAAAAAATCTTAAAAAATCATTTGGTAACCTAGATGTTATCAAGGGGATTGACCTAGAAATAGATAAGGGAGACATCCTGGTAATAGTTGGACCATCAGGTTCTGGTAAGTCTACTGTACTAAGGTGTATGAACCTACTTGAAGAGCCTACAGGAGGTCAGATAATATTTGAAGGCCAGCCTATAACATCAGGCAAGGGTATAGACAAGACTAGGGAAAAAATAGGTATGGTATTCCAGAACTTCAACCTATTCCCAAACAAGACTATAATGGACAATATCACCCTAGCGCCTATGAAGGTCAAGGGCAAATCCAAGGAAGAGGCGGAGAAAAAGGCAGTAGAGCTACTAAAGAGGGTAGGCCTGATAGACAAGAAGGATGCCTATCCAGCCCAGTTATCAGGTGGCCAGCAGCAGCGTATAGCAATAGCTAGGGCCCTTGCTATGGAGCCGGATATGATGCTGTTTGACGAGCCTACATCAGCCCTAGACCCAGAGATGGTAAAGGAAGTTCTTGATGTAATCAAGGAGCTTGCCCAAGAAGGTATGACAATGGCCATAGTTACCCATGAGATGGGCTTTGCCAAGGAAGTAGCAGACAGGGTAATATTTGTAGATGGCGGTGTAATTGTTGAGGATGGTACACCAGCAGAGGTATTTGAATCTCCTAAGACAGACAGGGCAAAAGAATTCTTTGCCAAGGTATTGATATAGCAGCTAGAGTGGTTTTCCACCACTAAAATATAAAATCCTTATAATCCTAGAAGACCATTAATGTTACTATTTTAGTTATGTTAATGGTCTTTTAGATGCCATTTATTTGATGATATTTATATAAAGCTAAAATGACCATCCTATCATAATCTGAAAGGATGGTCATTTGTATATTTTTATTTTTCTCCGTTCACATAGTAGTCTATTAGACTATCAAAGGTATCTTCCCTGTATAGTCCGGTTGATTCTACTGTTTTTCCCGTCTTGTGGTCCCTCATATATACATTTAGGGATGCTAGTTTTAGACGTTTCTGGAAGATATTTTGTTTCTTTTCCACCATATCTATCCTCGTATAGGGGATTATCTCTGTAGATTTTGACATTATACCCCTGATGATGACCAATTTTTTTGGTGACATATATACATTGGTCATGTTGGTAGATACTATTGCCTCCACAGCTACTAGGATAAAGGCTCCTATTACAGATAAGAATAGGACAATAGGGTTTGGATTTATAAGGTATACAACCACTAAAACCAAGGGTAGCAACAAGATATTTCTCGTAAGCTTGTATCTGTAGATTATATCAAGAGGCTTTTCTATATAGGGTTCCCTTGGCTTACCCTTAAAGATTGTTGTATCTTTAGTTTTTGTGGTCTCTTTAGAGTTGTTTTTTTCCGTGTCTATATAGTCTATCACTAGGCCAGCATCACTAGCAAATTTTTCTAGCTGGTTATTTTTCATATAGAGGCTGACTAGGTTTCCCTCTCCTGACATATTGCCCATACCTATTACATCGATGCTGATGCACTTAAATCCAAGTAACCTAGCGACAAGGTCTTGCCTTGTGGATACAGATATTATGTTTTTTCTAGCTATATCAAAGGACTTGACCTCTGTAAGACCATGGGATATATGGATATTTTCAGAGTCAGCTACTACCCTCAGGCCATAAAAATCATTTAGACCTGTTATAAAGTCCTTTATAATAATCAATATGGATATAAATAGTAGTCCATCCTTGTTATTTAGACTAGATACAATACCGGAGCAAAACATGATGATTGTAAATGGTCCGGCTGAAAGTAAGACGTGTCTAATCACCTGGTTGATACTGAACTTGTAGTCAAAGCTTGTATTTTCGGAGCTTATGCAAGTCTTGGATGCCGATTTTATTTTATCAGATTCAATATTTTCTAGTGGAGAATTTACAAGTCCAAGGTTGTAGTTTTTGATTCTGTTCTTTAAGTCCATGGCATCAGATTTTTTCATCGTTATAGAATAATCTTCTGTCATGGCTGTTTCAGATGAATTGATGTCTATTTTTACGTCCTTTAGGCCACAGATCATATATAGTATGCCAGAGTTTAGGTTGACGTTGGATATATGAGATAGGGGTACTTCCTTGGATTCCTTTTTTAAGAGTCCCTTGTACTCAGACTTGATACTAGTTTTTTCAAGTATTAGCCTAGTATTTTTCCATTTTAGGGTCTTGTAGGTTAGTAGGATGGCTACAATCAAGGGTTGTGCTGCTACTATCAATATAATAATCATGGAAATCTTTGTAGAGAAGTCTCCGCTTTTAAAGTCTCTTAGAGTCTCGTGTATAAAAGACATGGTCCAGTCTTTTGAAAAGTACAGAATCAAGAGGTAGCTAAATAAGAGACCGCCTACATCCCTTAGGATTGATATGGGTATATAAAGGGGGCTGTAACGATAAACTTTTTTATCTGCCATTTACTCATCCTCCTTGTTTTGTGCCTGGATAAGGGCTATTTCATGGATGATATTTTTTAAGTTATCGGCTATTTCTAAGGCCTCTTCTAACTCTATATATTCAAGAACCATATCTCCTCCAGCAGTTACTATATGTATATCAGCTAGACCAAAGAGCCTATTTATCCAATCAGATTCTATGTTTATCTGCTGCATACGCCTTATGGGTACTACCTGTCTCTCTATATTTATAATTCCGGTTATCTTGTCTACGCTAAGGTCACTGATCCTATAGGCATGTCTCTTGTAGCCGATTGTTGGAGAGAGTAGTATTTTAAGAACTGGTATGGCAAGTATTAGTAAAAACACTAGGTCCAAAGACCTATGTATTGGCCTTGTTATTTCAAAAAGATGTACTATGGTTCTTATGACTATTAGTATTAGTGCAACTATCAGGCTGATCTGTATTGATGACAATACCATAGCTATTTTTGCCTTGGGGTTTAACTTTTTGTAGCTTTGCTCCATTTGGTCCTCCTGAGTTTTATTATTTGAATTTGACTTGAGCTATATACTTTTGAGTTCTATACTGAGCTATATACTCATAAGCTATATACTGAGGTAGATATTCTTGCTATATACTAAAGCAGGTTTAGGGATTTTAGGGCGAATATCCATAGGGTAAATGTAACTGATGAGAATAGGGTAGTCAAGACAACTATATTGGACATAAGTATGTGGTCATTGTCCATCTCCTTTGCCATTACATATCCAGATATTGCTGATGGTGCTCCTAGCATAATTAGGATTGCTATAAGGCTAGGTCCCCTGAAACCTAGGTATACTGCTAGAGGTATAAAGGCAAGTGGCAACAAGACTAGCTTGATTAGGCTTGCCATAGCAGCTGGTATGAGCCTGGATTTTATATCAGTCATCTTGAAATTGGCACCTAGAGATATTAGCATTAGGGGAACACCTGCAGCCCCTATTGTTTTGACTGGTTTAAGAACTATTGGCGGTAGGTCTATATTTAGTAGACATACAAGAAATCCTACCATTATACCTATAATAAGTGGATTTTTGATTATAGATTTTAAGATAGTTTTTAGGTTGAGAGCCTTTTTTTGACCTCCATTGTACTTGTTTGCAGAAACAGTCAGTATAACAACTGAAAATGCATTGAATATAGGAACAGATGCGAGTATCATCATAGGCACCATGCCAGAGTTACCATATATATTTAGGGCGAAGGGCATACCCAAAATAGCAGCACTACCCCTGACAGAACCCTGCGTAAAGGATCCTACCATGGTCTTGTCTTTAACAAAGGCAGCTGACAAGATCCACATTATAAAGAACATTGCAAGAGTTACCAAAAAGCAAAAAACTATAAATTTGACATTGTCTGCAAATTTGACCTTTATAGTAGCGATATCGACCATAAGTACAAGCGGCAGACATACGTAGAAGGCCAGCTTGTCTGAAACACTCGTCCACTTCTCGTCAATAATTCCCAACTTTATAAATAATTTACCTGCTATTATAACTATAAAAACAGGTATTGTTGCGTTTAGGGCAAATATAAAATTTTCCAAGATATCACCTCATTATTTAATATATAGTTTATAGTAAAATAATTATTATGTAAAGAATAAATCCATCTCTATATTTATGGATTTAACTAATAAAACTACTTTTTAGTATAGCACACATAAAATAGGCATACAAGTTGGATAGAACTAGATAAAAGATAAGTTGGTCTACCTAATATACATATATATATGATATAATAAAGTGTTAAAAGGAGTGATAAAATGAAGGCTTATTTAGACAATAGTGCAACTACAAAGCCATATAAGGAAGTTGTCGAAGAGATGGTATTGGCCCTTACAGAGGACTATTATAATCCGTCGGCTGCCTATAGGAATGGTTTTACGGTTGAAAAGAAGATAAAGAGTATTAGACAGAATATAGCTAGGAGCCTAGGTGTAGAGGACAAACATATAGTATTTACATCAGGAGGCACTGAGTCAAACAATGCAATCATAAACAGTGTTGCCAAGCTCAATAAAAAGAGAAGAAATCATATCATAACAAGCCAGATTGAGCATCCGGCTGTTTTGAATACAATAGCAGCCCTAGAGGAAGAGGGATTTGAAGTTACAAGACTAGGAGTTGACCAAAGTGGTAGGATCAACCTCGACGAATTAAGGGCAAGCATAAATGATAGGACTTGTCTTGTCAGCATTATGTATGTAAATAATGAGATAGGAGTAGTAGAGCCTGTAGAGGAAATAGCGAGACTTATCAAGTCTATAGACCCTGATATATACTTCCATGTTGATGCTGTCCAGGCCTATGGAAAGATAAACTACAAGTTGTCAGATATTGATATAGATTTTATGAGTGTTAGTGCCCACAAGATACATGGTCCTAAGGGAGTCGGATTTATGTATATTAGGGACCTGAACAAGTTTTATCCACTTATAAGGGGTGGTGGTCAGGAGTCAAATATGAGACCTGGAACTGAAAATGTGCCTGGTATATATGGTCTAGGCAAGGCCGTAGAGATATTATTTGACGATTTGGACTCTAAGATAGACAAGATGAAGTCTATGCGTGACTACTTATATTCACAAATAGAGGCTAATATCAAGGATATAAGGCTAAATTCAGACCTTGAAAAAGGAGTATGTCACATCTTGAGCGTGTCTTTCAAGGGGGTAAAGGGTGAGGTGTTACTTCACTACCTAGAGGAAGATGATATATGTGTATCTACAGGGTCTGCTTGTTCATCCAAGAAAAAGGGGTCTCATGTCCTAAATGCCATAGGTCTAGATTCAGAATATATAGATGGGACAGTGAGATTTAGTTTATGTTATGAGACTAGCAAGGAAGAGATAGACTATGCAGTTGAAAAATTAAAGAATTATGTAGAAACAATAAGGCTCCTATCAGGAAGAAATAGAAGAAGGTAATATTATAATATGAGAAAAGGAGAATAAATGTACAATATATTAATAGCAAAATACGGTGAGATAGGTGTAAAGGGCAAGAATAGGTACCTATTTGAAAACAAGCTTATAAGAAATATCAGAAATATGTTAAAGTCTATAGGTGAATTTCATGTATATAAGGAGTACGGAAGAATATATATAGATGTAGATGATACCAACTACCTAAAGGCTATGGACGAGGTAAGAAAGGTATTTGGAGTTGTGGGAGTTTGTCCTGCTATAAAAAGAGAGAAGGACTATGATGTCTTAAAGGAGACAGCCCTTGAATTATTAAAGGAAAAAGTAGAAAAAGGAAATATTGAAACATTCAAGATAGCATCAAAGAGGGGGGACAAGTCTTTTAAGTTTACTTCTCAGGAGATGTCTATAGATATAGGTGGCTATGTACTGTCAAACCTAGATAACAAGTCTGTAAAGGTAGATGTTAGAAATCCTCAGATAACTATAACTTGCGAGTATAGAAATGAGCATACCCTAGTCTATGCAGATTCTGTTGCTGGTTACGGTGGTCTTCCTCTTGGAACAAATGGCAAGGCTATGTGCCTTCTATCAGGTGGTATAGACTCACCTGTATCTTCATGGATGGTAGCCAAAAGAGGAGTGGATATAGAGGCAGTTCATTTCCATTCGTATCCTTTCACAAATGAAAGGTCTCAGGAGAAGGTTAGGGACCTAGCTAGGATCCTATCAAAGTACTGTGGACCTATCAAGCTACATATGGTAAACACTCTAGATATACAAAAGGCAATAGCAGAAAATTGTAATGAAGAAGAGACTACAATCCTATCTAGAAGATTTATGATGAGAATAGCCCAGCAAATAGGTGAATCAAGGTACTGTACTGCCCTTGTAACAGGTGAGTCTATAGGTCAGGTTGCATCTCAGACTATGCAGGGATTATATTGTACTAATGCATCTGTAACTATGCCTGTATTTAGACCGCTAATAGCAATGGACAAGATAGATATTATAAAGATTGCAGAAGATATTGGAACTTATGAGACATCTATTATACCTGAAGCAGACTGCTGTTCACTATTCTCACCTAAAAAGCCAGTCACTAAGCCAAGACTTGAGAGAATAGAAAAATCAGAGACTAAGTTGGATGTTGAAGGACTAATAAAATCAGCAATAGAAAATTCAGTTATGGAAACTATATCATTTGAATAGATAAAGAAGGTGAAACCATGGCAGATAAAGCCTTAAAGAAGAACAACATAAAAAAAGTAGCCCTTATATTTGAGGGCGGAGGTATGAGGTGTGCTTTTTCGTCGGGCATTGCCAATAGTTTGGTAGAAAATAACTTATTTTTTGACTATATAGCCGGTATATCAGCGGGTACATCAACCTTAGTAAACTATATGACAAGGGACCCTAAGAGGACTAAGGATAGTTTTGTAGGTATTGTAGATGATCCACAGTTTGCAGGATGGTCTTACTTTATAAAGGGGAAGGGATTTTTTAATGCCGAGTATGTATATGAGCATACAGCCTATCCTGGTGGTAGTCTACCTTTAAATTATGAAGACTTCTCTTCAAATCCAGCCTTTTATAGGATTGTAGCCTATGATGTAAAGACAGGAAAGGCTAAGAACTTTTCAAGAGATGATGTGTCCAGCCTATCAGATCTTACAAAGATAGTAAGAGCGTCATCTTCCCTACCGATAGTAATGCCATACACAAAGATAGATGATAAAGTTTACTACGATGGTGGTCTTACAGGTGGAATACCTATAGATATAGCTATTGAAGATGGTTTTGACAAGTTTTTTATTGTTAGGACTCAAGAGAGGGGTTATAGAAAACCACAAGTAAAACACCCTAAAATGACGAGGACATACTTCAAGAAATTTCCTAATGTTGCAGAGGCTATAATAGCAAGGCCTGATATATATAACAAGCAGTGTGACATGGTTGAAAAGCTTGAAGAAGAAGGGAAAGCCTATGTTGTATATCCAGATATTATGCCCATAAAAAATAGGGAGTTGGATAGGGAAAAACTTGAAGCTATCTATGAAATGGCCCTAGACATGGGCAAAAGAGATATAGACAAGTGGAAGAATTTTTTGAGTGACTATGTCGAGGACTAGAAACATATAAGAGTTTAATAATATAAAAAATATAGAGTAGTCATTGTGGCATATCTTGATTTAAGGATTTGCGCTGACTACTCTTTTTCTTTACATAAAATATTTGGAGAGGTAAACTAGTCCAAATAAAAGTACTAGACAGATTACAATTATTATCATAAGAGTATTAAGACCTCTTATTTTTTTCATATGTCTTGCCACTTCTTTCTCTTCATTTTTTTTGTCTAAGTATTTGCTCATATAGTCTCCTGTTCACATATAAAATTTATATATTAAATAGCTTCAACTCAATGTGAAAATATAGATGTATAGTTGAAGATTAATAATATAAATACATAAATTCTTGATAATATAACTGTATACAAGAAATGATAATACAATTAGAGAATAAATTCAAGTGCCAAAATCCTAAACTAGACAAAATATTTTGTTGACACTAGTTAAAATAAATAATAATATAAAAGATGAAAATTAAGCGAATCGGAGGCTAGATTATGAACCTGCAGATGTTGGAAAAGATAATAAGAAACATAGATAATCCAGCTATCATTTTTGACAAGAAGAGAAACCTAATATCAAAGAACAAGCAGTTCGATCAGGTATATGAAGTCTTGAATATAGCCACAGGTGGAGATCTTAGTAAGGTTGAACTAGAGATGAGGGAGTCTAATGTAAGAGGCACTAAGGGGGTTAGGATTAAAGATACTAACTTAATTGGTAGGGAACACAAGATAGTATCTTCAGATGGAGAAAAATACTATCTATATATTTTTAATAGGTTGCTGATACTTGATGATCTTATATCAAATGTTATAGAGCATATTGACGAAATTGTTGTCTTGTTTGATGAAAATGGTACCCTGAGAAAGATGAATGCTATATGTGATGAGCTTCTACCTTTCAAAAGGAAAGATGTACTCAGAAAAAATATAAATGAATTAGTCGGCATGGATTTGGTGGAAAACCCTATCATCATAGAAATGATAGAAAAAAAAGAAAAGGTATATAGGGAAATTGTATATCCAGATGGGAGGGTGATTTCATATACAGCAATACCTATCATAGACAAAGATTCTACATTCAGGGGAGGTATTCTGACAGGCAGAGATGTTTCAAGACTTCTGAATATAGCAAAAAAAGGGTCATCTAAAAAAATAGAGGTGACAGAATATATTAGTAAGAGCCATGAAATAGATAAAATAAAATCTATAATAGCTAGGATAGCCCCCTCTGATACACCAGTATTTATAATGGGGGAATCAGGCGTAGGTAAGGAGATAATAGCAAACACTGTCTGTAACCAGTCCAAAAGAAGAGATAAAAACTTTGTAGCCATAAACTGTGCTTCCATTCCTAGTGAGCTTATAGAGTCTGAGTTGTTTGGTTATGAAAAGGGAGCCTTCACGGGAGCTAAAAAAGATGGAAAAATTGGTCTTATTGAATCTGCAGATGGGGGTACGGTATTTCTTGATGAGATTGGTGAGTTGCCACTTGAAACCCAAAAAAAACTTCTCAGGGTAATACAGGAAAACTCAATTATGAGAATTGGATCCATAAAGCCTAAAAAAGTGGATGTAAGGTATATTTGTGCTACCAACAAGACTCAGGCTGAACTAAGAGACCCGAAAATTTTCAGGCAGGACCTCTACTATAGACTTAGTGTAATTCCAATAGTTATACCACCCCTTAGGGAGAGAAAAGAGGATATACTGGAGATAAGTGACTTTTATATTGAGTACTTCAATGAGAGGTACAGCAGGAGGATAATACTTACAGATGAGGCAAAAAATATATTGATGGAAAATCCTTGGGAGGGAAATATCAGAGAGCTTAGGAATGTAATTGAAAGATTGGTTATACTATCTCCACATGAAAAAATCTACAAGGACCAATTAGATAGGGTTATGATTTTAGGTAGTATAGACCATCTTGGGTATGAAGAGGCAGACGACAGAAAACCAGAAGATGGATATACGACTATAGAAGACCCACATAATCATATTGGAGATGGCTTAACTGATATATGCGATGATTCAATAGTGCTTAGGAATATAAAAAATATAGATGAGGCCCATAGGATTGTAGAGGAAGAGTTACTTAGAAGGGCAGTAAAAAAATACGGTAATATAACAAAGGCGGCAAAGTCTCTTGGTATAAACCCTTCTACGGTTTACAGAAAAATAAAGAGCGGATATATAAACTTATAAAATGGATATGTCAAATAATCAAAAATCTATAGATTATTTGGCATATTTTTTGCTATTCCTTAGAATGTATAGTTATATACTATTACATATTAAAAAAAGGAGGAGTAGTAGAATGAAAAAGAAAGGTAAAATTGGATCTTTGGCTGCAATATTTGGTGTAGCAGCGGTATTATTTGGTTCTCATGCAGGCGGTGGTTTTGCTACGGGTAATCAAGAAACCCAGTACTATGTTCAGTTTGGGTGGACAGCACCCTTAACTGCAGTACTTGCTATGTTGCTTTTGACAGCCACGATGAGAGAGGCTATTGTAATGTATAACAACTTCGAATGTAAGAACTATAAGGAATTATTTCACGAATTATGGAGACCCTATACAAAATTAGAAATTGTGTGGGAGATATACTATTATCTAATGGTTATAATAGCAGTTGGTGCTGTAATAGCAGGTGCTTCAGCTGTTTTTCAAACAATGGGCATCCCATATATAGTATCGGTACTTATAGTGGGTCTAGTCCTATTGTTCTTGACTATCTATGGTGCGGTCGTAGTATCAAGTGCTGCAGGTATTATGTCTATTGTGATAATGATTTGTTGTTTATTGATATTTGTAACTGGCATCAGGTTGAAAACTCCTGAAATATCAAGGATTCTATCAAATTATGAATTTTGGGGAGCCAGCAAGCTAAAGCCATTTGTGCTTATATTTACATATGCAGGTTTCCAATCTGTTGTAATACCATCTTTAGCTGTTTCATCTAGGGAACTGCTAAAGAATGAAAAAGAAGCAACAAATGCTATGGTCCTATCATTTTTCATGAATGCCATAGCCCTAGCCCTTGCTGTAACTATGTTGCTTGGTTGGTTCAAGGATTTTAGCCAGGCTGGTCAGTTGACACTTCCAACTCTTTATGTTGCCAAACATACTGGAAATGATTTTATAGCTGTTGCCTATCAAGTATCTCTTTTCCTATGTCTGATGTCTACAGGAGTAACTTGTATCTTTGGGCTTGTAAATAGGTTTGAAGACTACGAGAAATTGATGTTTTTAAAGACTAGAACTAAGAGAAGGGCCTTTACAGCGGTTGTAATAATGATAACAGCTATGTTAATTTCTCTAACAGGGCTTAGCAATATAGTTAAGTATGGCTATGGATATTGTGGTTATCTGGGTATAGTATCGATTGTAATACCATTTTTGACCATTGGTGTTTATAAGAACAGAAAGTTTAAAAAAGAACATCCTAACCATGTATGGACTGGATCTGAAGAAAATAGGAAATAGCTGGTTGGATCAAATTAATAAAAATTATTTGCATGAAATCAGATATAGTTTGAGATCTACAAATTAATTTGCAAAAAGCAAAAATTTGCACAATGCAAAAAAGTTATTTTTATAACAATAATAAACAGGTTTTATAGAAATAATCATATAATTATCAAGTGATAAGTAGTGGTTTTATTAAAAGTGGTGCTTTTATTAGGGTAAGAACATCACTTTTTTTAGGTCTTGATTAATAAAGTAATTTTGCAAAATGCAAAAAAATACTTGGCTAAAGCTGATAAATAAACATAAAAATAAACTATTAATCATATTTAAAGTCGAATATAGGCGTATTAAAAAAATATTTGTATAAGTTTGACTCATATATAGGGGATTATATACCTATATATAATTGATATACTTGTGTACTACAAGCCTTTTAAATGCTAGTTTTCATATATAAATTTTGTAAACAATTATCAGTAAATTTTAGTCTATTAGGAGATTTCATAAATAAAAAAATAACAAAAATATAAAAGGTGGCATGCTTCTTGCTATATATAAGGCAGGAAGAGGAACTTCTGATAAATTACTAAATAACACTAGGAGGTAGAGTTATGTCAAAGAAAGGTTTGCCATTAGAAGGCATAAGAGTTATCGAGTATGCAAACTTTGTTGCTGCTCCAGTATGTGGTAGAATACTAGCAGATTGGGGTGCTGAAGTAATCAAGATTGAGCCAAGCTTTGGAGATTCAATGAGAATTGTTGGTATCCAGTGGTGCTTCCCAGCTAAAGAAGATGAAAACCCGATGTTTGAAATAGAGAACGCTGGTAAAAAAGATATCGTAATCGACACTAACACTAAGGAAGGTGTAGAAATTATATATAAGTTACTTGAAAACGCAGATGTTTTCTTAACTAACACTAGGCAGAAGGCCCTAGACAAGTCTGGCCTAAACTACGAAGAAGTAAAGAAGAGAGCTCCACATATCATATATGCTCACTTACTAGGATATGGGGAAAAGGGTCCTGCTAAGGATAACCCAGCATTCGACTATACAGCTTACTATGCAAGAGGTGGTGTAGCAGCATCTCTAATGGAAAAGGGAACTTCTCCAGCCAACCCAGTTGCAGGTCTTGGTGACCATTATGCAGGTCTTGGTCTAGCAGGTGGTGTAGCAGCAGCTCTTTACAAGAGAAAAGAAACAGGCAAGGGCGAAAGAGTTACTGTTTCCCTATTCCACACAGCAGTATTTGGTATGGGTATCATGGTATCTGCAGCTCATTACGGATATAGAATGCCAATATCTAGAAAGAACCCACCAAACCCACTAAACACTACATTCAAGTGTTCTGATGACAGATGGATTCAGATAGCATTCTTCCAGTATGACAAGTGGTTCCCTAAATTCTGTGATGAAGTAATCGAAAGACCAGACCTAAAGGATACTAAGTATTCAACTCTAAGAAGTGCTGTTAACTATGTTGAAGAGTTCGTTGAAATGATGGAAGTTGAATTTGCAAAGAGACCGGTTGATGAATGGTGTGATAGACTTCAGAGCGCAGGAATCCCTTACGAAAAACTTGCTACAACTGAAGAAGTGCTTGAAGATCCTCAGTGTTGGGAAAATGGGTACCTACACAGACATACTTTCGAGAGTGGACACGAAGGCGTTATATTCAACACTCCAGTAATGTTTACAGAGGCTCCAAAGCCAGAATATGTTAGGGCACCAAAGCTTGGTGAACACACTAAAGAAGTTCTAGCTGAAGCTGGTATAGGTGATGCTGAATTAGAGGAGTTAAAGGAAAAGAAGGTAATTCTTTAATATATAAAAGAATCGGTACGTAATAATAGTTAAGATTATTATATAGAAAGTAGACCAGGTGTCGCCCCACCTGGAACCTACTATCTTAGTAGATATGGAGGTATTAAAGTGGAAGCAAATGAAGTAAAAAAGGACGCAAAAACAGCCATAGCTGACTTACTACAAGCACAGTATGACAATGCATTTAAAGATAAAGAAGCAGGAAAGCCAATAGGTTGGGCTACTTCTGTTTTCCCTCAGGAATTGGCAGAAGCATTTGACCTACAGTTATTATATCCAGAAAACCACGCAGCGGGTGTTGCAGCCAAGAGAGAATCTCTTGAACTTTGTGAATTATCTGAGGCTCAGGGATATTCAAATGACCTATGTGCATATGCTAGAACAAACTTTGGTGTTTTGATAAAGGGTCACTCAGATGCTCTACCAATGCCAGAACCAGATTTTCTATGTTGCTGTAACAACATATGTGGAGAGGTTGTTAAATGGTATGAAAATATATCTAGAGAACTAAATATACCACTTATAATGATAGAAACACCTTATAACTTTGATGACGAAATAAGTGAAGAAAGAGTTAAGTATATGAGAGGGCAGTTCGATGAGGCTATAAAGCAATTCGAAAAGATTTCTGGAAAGAAGTTCGACCCTAAGAAACTCGAAGAAGTAATGAAGATATCTTCTGAAAACGGTAAGTTATGGAAGTATTCAATGAGTCTTCCAGAAGGAAACTTCCCATCTCCAATGAATGGATTTGACCTATTTAACTACATGGCGGCAATAGTTGCAGCTAGAGGTAAAAAGGAAACTACAGAAGCCTTCAAATTGCTGATTACAGAGCTTGAAGAAAATGCTAAAACTGGAGCTACATCATTTAGGGGTGAAGAGAAGTACAGAATCATGATGGAAGGCATACCTTGCTGGCCATCAATAGGATTCAAGATGAAGTCACTAGCTAAAAAGGGTATCAACATGACTGGTTCAGTTTATCCTCATGCTTGGGCACTTTGTTACGAAGCAAATGACCTAGATGGAATGGCTAGGGCCTATAGTTCAATGTTCAATAATGTAAACATTGAGAAGATGGTTGACTATAGAGTAAACGCTCTAAAGGATGGTAACTGTCATGGAGCACTTTATCACATGAATAGATCGTGTAAGATAATGTCTTTTGTTCAGTACGAAATGCAAAGAAGAGTAGCTGAAAAAACAGGACTTCCGTATGCGGGCTTTGATGGTGACCAGGCCGACCCAAGAAACTTTGCACAGGCACAGTTTGAAACAAGAGTGGAAGGTCTTGTAGAAGTTATGGAAGAAATAAAGAACAAAGGAGGCGCTCAGTAATGGCTGTTAAGGATATACTAGAAAAATTAGAACATGCATCAAATAATCCTAAGGAATTGTTAAAGGGATATGTAACTCAGGGTGATAAGGTAGTTGGATGTCTTCCAGTTTATACACCTGAAGAGATAGTGCACGCTGCAGGCCTAGTTCCAATGGCTATATGGGGTGGAAATACTACTATAGAAAAGGCTAAGCAGTACTTCCCAGCTTTCTGTTGCTCAATAATGCAGTCGACTTTGGAATATGGTTTAAAGGGAAGTTACGATGAACTATCAGCTGTTATCATACCGGGTATGTGTGATACACTAAACGCCATGACTCAGGTATGGAAGTCTGGTACAAAGATTCCTATGATATGTCTAACATATCCACAGTCAAGAAAGATACAGGCTGGTGTAGATTTTCTTAAGTCTGAATTCAAGAATGTAAAGACTAAGCTAGAGGAATTAGTTGGTCATGAAATAAGTGAGGAATCAATTATAAAGAGTATAGAAATATACAACGAACACAGACGTGTAATGAAGGAGTTTGTTGAGTTAGTTCCTAACTATCTAAATACAATCACTCCTTATATGAGAAATGCCGTTATAAGAAGTGGATGCTTTATGAAAAAGGAAGATCATACTGATCTAGTTAAGGAATTGATTAAGGAACTGAAGGCTATGCCAAAAGAAGACTTCAAGGGCAAGAAGATAATAACTTCAGGAATAATATTAGATGACAAGGGAATTTTAGACGTTCTTGAAAGCAATAATATAGCTGTAGTTTATGACAATGTTGCTCAGGAAACAAGACAGTTTAGAACACTTGTACCAGAAGGTGGCGATGCACTTGAAAGATTGGCTAAACTATGGGCTGAAATTGAAGGATGTTCACTTGCCTATGATCCTCAGAAATTAAGAGGTAAGATGGTCCTTGAAGATGCTAAGAGATTAGGCGCAGATGGTGCAATTTATGCACTTATGAAGTTCTGTGATCCAGAAGAGTATGACTATCCAATTTTCAAAAAGGATATGGAAGAAGATGGTCTACCACATCTTTTAATAGAAATAGAACAAGGAACAACTAGTATAGAGCAGTTAAGAACAAGAATCCAAACTTTTGCTGAAATATTAGCGTAAAACAACTTAGTCGGAGGTAAAAAATGATATTTAAAAAAGAGCACGAATTGGTGAGAAAATCTATAAAAGATTTTTGTGAACGAGAGTTATACAGTACTGATTTAGCTGAAAAGATGGATAGAGAAGGCCTTGAAATGCCCAAGGAATTCCTTGATAAGTTAGCTAAATACAAATTTATTTGCCCAATAGTTCCAAGAGAATTCTCTGGTGCAGGTGCAGACTATGTATCTTATGCAATAATAATGGAAGAATTATCTAGAGCAGATGCATCTTCTGGTACTTATTTAACAGCTGGTGCTTCACTAGTTGCCCTACCACTTATAAACTTTGGTACAAAGGAACAGAAGGAAAAATACCTAAAGCCACTTGCTGAAGGTACTAAGGTTGGTGCATTTGGTCTTACAGAACCAGGAGCTGGTTCAGATGCTGGTGCAACAGCTACTACTGCAGTTCTTGATGGAGACCACTATATCCTAAATGGTAGAAAGTGCTGGATAACAAATGCTCCATTCTGTGACTTTGCTATAGTAACAGCTGTTACTGAAAAAGGCAAGGGAACAAAGGGGATATCTACTTTCATAGTTGAAGCTGGTTGGGAAGGTTTCTCTCATGGTGCTCATGAAGACAAGATGGGTATCAGGGGTACAAGAACTTCTGACCTTATATTCGAAAACGTTAAGGTACCAAAGGAAAACCTACTTGGTAAAGAAGGTAAAGGTTTTGTAGTAATGATGAATACACTTGAAGCTGGTAGAATAGGTGTTGCTGCTCAGGCTGTTGGTGTTGCTCAGAGTGCACTTGACGAAGCTATCAAATATACAAAAGAAAGAGTTCAGTTTGGTAAGCCTCTATCAGCTTTCCAGAACACTCAGTTTACAATAGCAGATATGGCTACAAAGGTTGAAGCTGCAAGACTATTAGTTTATCAGGCAGCTCAGTTAAAGGACGATGGTCAGTCTCCAGCGATTGCATCTTCTATGGCTAAGTTCTACGCTGCTGAAGTAGCAAATGAAGTAGCTTACAAGGCTTTACAGTTACATGGTGGTTACGGATACGTTAAGGACTACAGAATAGAAAGAATTTACCGTGATGCTAGAATACTTTCAATATATGAAGGTACTTCTCAGGTACAGCAGATAGTAATAGCAGGAAAACTATTAAAATAGAGGGTGGTGTGAATTTTGAAGATTATTGTATGCGTAAAGCAAGTTCCAGATACGACAGAAGTTAAGATAGACAAGAAAACTAACACATTAATAAGAGAAGGTGTTCCAAGTATATTAAACCCAGATGATGCCAATGCACTAGAACAGGCTCTAGCTATAAAGGACAAGATGGAAGATGTCCATATAACAGTGGTTTCTATGGGACCTCCTCAGGCAGATGTTATGCTAAGAGAATGCCTAGCTATGGGTGCTGATGAAGCAGTTCTTGTAAGTGATAGGGCATTTGGTGGTTCAGATACATGGGCAACATCTAATGCTATAGCTTCAGCTATCAGGAAAATAGGTGAATACGACATCATATTTGCTGGTAGACAGGCAATAGACGGTGATACAGCTCAGGTTGGACCACAGATATCAGAAAAACTGGATATACCTCAGGTTACATACGTTGAGGGTATGGAAATAGTTGGCGATAAGGTAAAAGTACAAAGACAGTTAGAAGATGGATACGAAATAATCGAAGCTCCAATGCCAGTACTTCTTACAGCAGTTAAGGAACTTAATGAACCGAGACACATGTACATAGATAAGATTTTTGATGCCTATAAGAAGGAAATACCGGTATTTTCAATAAATGATGTTGATATTACTCCAGAACAGGTTGGTCTAAAGGCTTCTCCAACAAGAGTGTTTAGGTCATTTACACCAGAAGTAAAGGGTCAGGGTGAAATTTTACGGGGTTCTGATAAGGAAGTAGCTGCTAGACTAGTAAGCGAATTCAAGAAGGCACACATTATATAGTAGGTATTAGGAGAAGATTATTATGGATAGAGTAGATATTACACAGTACAAAGATATATGGGTTTTTGCCGAACAGAGACAGGGAAAAATCACTCCAGTGGTAATAGAACTACTAGGAGAAGGTAGAAAGCTAGCTGATGTTAAGGGTATAAAGCTTAATGCTATACTACTAGGTAAGGATGTAGAAAATCTGGCTCAGGAGTTGATTTCTTACGGAGCAGAAAAGGTATACCTAGCTGATGACGAATTATTGGAGAATTATACAACTGATGGATATACAAAGGTTATAGTTGATGCTATAGGTCAAATAAAACCAGAAATAGTACTTGTAGGTGCTACTAATATAGGAAGAGACCTTGCACCTAGAATATCATCTAGATTAAATACAGGTCTTACGGCAGACTGTACTAAGCTAGAAATAGACGAAGAAGATGGTAAGATCAAGCAGACAAGACCTGCATTTGGTGGTAATATAATGGCTACAATAATATGCCCAGACAACAGACCACAGATGTCAACAGTTAGACCTGGAGTTATGGACAAGGCTCTAAAGGATGAAACTAGAACTGGTGAGGTTGTAAAGTTAAATATAGACCTTAAGGAATCTGATATCAGAACTAAGGTTTTAGAAATAGTAAAATCAGCCCATGAAAAAGTATCTCTAACAGATGCCAATATAATAGTATCTGCTGGTAAGGGGCTAGGAACTCCAGATGGATTTGAACTTATTAAGCAGTTAGCTGACAAGCTTGGTGGAGTAGTCGGTTCTTCAAGAGCTGCAGTTGATGCTGGTTGGATAGACAGAAGCCACCAGGTGGGACAGACTGGTGTTACAGTAAAACCTAACGTATATATAGCTTGTGGTATATCAGGAGCTATACAGCATTTGGCTGGTATGAAAGATTCAGACATAATTGTCGCTATAAATAAGGATGCAGATGCACCGATATTTAATGTTGCAGATTATGGTATAGTAGGAGACTTATACAAGGTTATCCCAGAAATAATTGAAGCTATAGACAGTGTTGCAAAATAGTATAGATACAGTATATAGTATTTTTTGATGATAATTTATAAAAAGCATAGAGTAGTTGCAAACAATATAGGAGGGTTAGTATGAGAATTTTAGCATATCACGTTCAGCCTTATGAGGAGAAAGCCTTTAAAAATTGGGCTAAGAGAAATAACGTTGAGGTAGTTATAGAAAAAGGACTTCTTACAAATGAGTCTGTTGAATTGGCAAAGGGTTTTGATGGTGTTACAACACAGCAGGTTATACCTGTGAAAGACGAGGAAATCTTTAAGAAGTTAAAGGAGTACGGGGTTTCTCAAATATCTTCTAGAACTGCTGGTGTGGATATGTTTGAATTGGATCTTGCAAGAGAATACGGTGTAGCTATAACAAATGTTCCAAGATATTCACCTAACGCAATAGCGGAACTTGCCGTTACTCATGCAATGCAGTTATTGAGGAATGTTGGACATATAAGGTCTGCCCATAAAAAGGGGGACTTTACTTGGAATAAAGATCTTATCTCAAGGGAAATCAGAAATTGTAAAGTTGGTATAGTAGGAACAGGAAAGATAGGTCTTACAGCTGCGGCTCTATTTAAGGGACTAGGTGCCAATGTTATTGGTTATGATGCCTTTAGAGACGAAGAAGGTGCAAAAGACATTCTTGAATACAGGGATACAGTTGAAGAATTATTGAATGAAGCCGACATAGTTTCACTTCATCTTCCTTTGACAGAGGATACACACCATATAATAAATAAAGAAAGAATAGCTCATATGAAGGATAACTCCATACTTGTAAACACAGGCAGGGGCGGTCTTGTAAATGTAGAGGATGTAATAGAGGCTCTTGAGAGTGGCAAATTATTTGGGGCAGGCCTTGATGTTCTTGAATGCGAGACTATGTATGTCAACCAAAAGATAGATCCTTGTAAAATTGAGGGTACTGTTGTAGAAAAACTAATGAAGATGGACAATGTGGTGCTTACTGGTCATTTTGCTTTCTTCACTGAAACTGCAGTAGATAACTTGGTTTCAACTTCATGTGACAACATAAAGAATACTATAGAGACAGGTAGTATTCAAAACTGCATGAACTGTATGGCTTTATAAGTCAAAAATAGGCTTAGAGTTTGTACTTTTAAAAACTTATCTATAGTAGAGAAAATCATAGATTGCATAAATAAAAGGGGCTTTTGACACTTTAGTGTCGGAGGCTCTTTTTATTTTAAAATATTTCTCAGATGACAAGGGTTTCCTCGGCGAAAGTGTTTGCATATTGGCATAATAAGATGTATAATGAATAAGCGTATGTTAGTACGTAGGAAAGGAAGTTTGAATGGAAATAACAAATTTTAACGAATTGGCAGTAAAAGAAGAAATAACAAGAGCGATTGCAGATTTAGGATACGAACAACCGTCACCAATTCAGGCAAAAGCGATACCAGTAGTGCTAGAGGGATATGATGTAATAGGTCAGGCGCAGACTGGTACAGGAAAGACAGCAGCATTTTCTATACCGCTGTTGGAAAAGATAGATCCAAGCGACAAGAGATTACAGGCGATAGTGTTATGCCCTACTAGAGAACTAGCTATACAGGTGTCAGAAGAGGTGAGGAAGTTAGCAAAATACCTACATGGTGTTAAGACTCTTCCAATATACGGTGGACAACCAATAGATAGACAGATTAAAGCATTAAAGGGCGGAGTACAGGTAATAATAGGTACTCCTGGTAGAGTAATAGACCATATTAACAGAAAAACTCTTAAGCCATCTACAGTAAAGATGGTCGTAATGGACGAGGCAGACGAAATGTTGGATATGGGCTTTAGGGAAGATATTGAAACTATCCTAAGCTCAACACCACAAGAAAGACAGACAAGTTTATTCTCGGCTACTATGCCTAAGGCTATACTTGAACTAACTCAGAAATACCAAAAGGAGCCAGTTCATATAAAGGTAGTTAGAAAAGAACTTACAGTAAACAATATCAAGCAGTTCTATATCGAAACTAGGAAGTCAAACAAGCTAGAAGTACTTACAAGGCTGATAGATGTTTACAATCCAAAGCTTACAGTAGTATTTACAAATACTAAAAAGGGAGCTGATGAACTAGTTTCTGACCTACAGGCTAGGGGTTATGGTGCAGACTCACTACACGGAGACCTAAAGCAGGTACAAAGAGATATAGTAATGGACAAGTTCAGGCATGGAACAATAGATATCCTAGTTGCCACAGATGTAGCAGCAAGAGGTATTGACGTTGATGATGTCGAATGTGTAATTAACTACGAGCTACCACAGGACGAAGAATACTATGTACATAGAATCGGAAGAACTGGTAGAGCTGGTAGGGATGGTATAGCATTCTCATTTGTTTTCGGTAGAGAGATGAGAAAGCTAAAGGATATTGAAAGATATACAAAGTCTAAGGTTATGAAGCATTCAATACCTACAGTTAATGATGTAGAGCAGAAAAAGATTGGTCAGTTCTTCTCAGATATTAAAGAAACACTAGAAGAAGGCAATTTCTCAAAACAGCTACAGTGGGTTGAAGATTTCTTGAATGAAGAAGACTATTCTCTAATAGACATATGTGCTGCTATGCTAAAAAATAGCTTGGGTGCAGATGAAAAGGAAGAGATAAAGGAAGAATCTTACTATGATTCAAGAAGAAACAAGAATGGTGGAAGAAACGGTGGACCTAGAAGAAATGATGAAAATATGACTAGGTTATTCTTAAACGTTGGTAGAAACCAAAAGATTCAGGCCAAGGATATACTAGGTGCTATAGCTGGTGAAACAGGTATTAACTCTAAGTATATAGGAACGATAGATATCTATGACAAGTACACATTTGTAGATGTTGACCAGAATAAGGCTAAGATGGTAATTGAAAAGATGAAGTCTAGAAAAATAAGGGGCAACAAGCTGAATATAGAAAGAGCTAATGTGAACAAAAGAAGACGTTTTAGCAAGTAGATTCTATTAAAAGTAAATATTAAAATTAACAGTACTGGAAACCCGGTACTGTTTTTTATGTTATATTATTTGAATGCTAGCATATGACAATTTTTTATAATATAGGTAGAACATAAAAAGAGAATGGGAAAAACCCATCCTCTTATATATAATTCTATTAATATCCTCTTGTTCCGGAAGATCTTGTACCGTAATTTGACCTAGTACCATATGCACCACCTGTAGCACCGCCCGTAGCACCGCCAGTACCATATGCACCGCCCGTAGCACCACCAATTCCTGCACGAGGATTCTGGTTAGGGTTTGTTACTTTTGGCTTCTTAGGTAATATCGGTGTATAACTATACCTATCTGGTGCTGTACCATCTATAAAGGCAGCCAATACACCATATGAAGTCTTACCACCATCTGTAGGGCTGACCATAGTCATATAGACCTTGTCAGGCTTAACGAATGTCTTGTATTCTAGGTTCTGGTGAACCCTGTTCATTATTCTTCCCCATAGCTTGGCAGATGACATTGATCCACCACCCTCGATAGTTCTTCTTGGAACAGAGGAACCGTCTGAGTTTTTGATACCAGCGTCGTCTCCTATGTATGTAGAACCTACATAGTATGGAGTATATCCGACAAACCATGTATCCAAGTAGCTATTTGTAGAACCTGTCTTACCAGCTACTGGTATTCCAGAGTTAAGGGAAGCATTATTACCGATACCTTCTTTTACAACAGCTGTTAACATATCTGTCATAACATAGGCTACTTCAGGATCGACAACCTTATGTGTCTGTGGTGTGTTTTTGATTATTAACTCACCGTTGAATGATGTTACTGTAGTAAATACTTCTGGTTCAACATAGGTACCACCATTTGCTAGGGTACCAAAGGCTGATGCCATCTGAAGTGGGCTGACACCCTTTGTAAGACCTCCAAGTACTAATGAGTTGAAGTGCCTATCCGATCTTTGCATACCGGCCTTATTTTCTTCCTTGAAGTCTAGTATTGATGTTATACCGAAGTTTCTTAGGTAGTCCATCATGACGTCTATACAGTCATCATATGTAGGTCCTAATAATTCTCCAGTCTTGTAAGCTATAGTATTTGATGATAGAGCAAGAGCATGTCTCAAACTCATTGATCCATAACCATTTGTAGTAGTTTCTGGATTGTCTGCCCTATTTTCCTTGAACCTATATCCACCTCTTGAATCAGATACTAGGGTAGACTGAGTTACCTTTTGAGTATCTATAGCAGGTGTATATACTGATAAAGGCTTGATAGTAGATCCTGGCTGGTACGGTGTAATAGCACGGTTTAGGGTCTTCCTAGCCTTTATATTTCTACCACCTATTAATCCCTTTATATTACCTGTTCTGTAGTCTATTATTACTGATGCAGACTGTGGCTGGCTTAGTCCATTTGCAGCAACAGTATCGTTAGGGAAGTTTGAATTATTTTCGTATTCCTTTTCGATGGACTTTTGTATCTTAGGATCTATAGTAGTGTTTATAATCAAACCACCATTATAGTACATATTTCTTGCTTCTTCTTCTGTTTTACCCTGTTCCATCAAGGCGCTAACTACGTCGTATTCGACCAAACTTTCAACTGAGTTGGCAACCTCTTCCTTAGAGTCTGGGAACTGGATGTTTATCTTTTCATTGACAGCTGCTACATATTGCTTGTCAGTGATTACACCTAGTTGCTTCATCTTAGCAAGTACGACCTGCTGTCGAACCTTGGCATCTGGGTTGCTGATGGCCTTACGAACTAGCAAGTCACCACTTTTTAGCTGCTTGTATGTATCCTCATCTACAAGGTCCCATTCGTATAGCTTTTCGTACATATCTTTTTCTGTTTTGTTGGCAGCTGCAAGTCCTTCAGTTGCAAGGAAGAACAATAACTTGTGGTTAAGGTCTGCCTTTGATTCATCACCTGATATTCTAGATGTAATATAAGGTGCATACTTAGACGGGTTACGAGTTACACCAGCTAGCATTGCGGCTTCACCAAGACTAAGTTCGTTGGCATGTTTGTTAAAATATCCCAATGAACCAGCTTCTGCACCGCATAAGCCCTTACCAACGAAGTAGTTGTTAAGGTATGTTTCAAGTATCTTGTCTTTGTTTACAGTCTTGGACATTTCAAGGGCATAGTAGATATCCTTGATCTTACGGCTATATGTCTGGTCACTACTTGTAAGCAGTGTTTTAGATACCTGCATAGGAACAGTAGAACCACCCTGTCTGCTACCAGTTAGGGTCTTTACAATAGATCTAGCTAGTCCCCAATAATCGACACCGCTGTGTGAGTAGAAACGCTCATCTTCTATCGAGACGATGGCTTTTCTAAGGTATGGTGACATATCGCTTAGTGGAACTGGGGTCTTCTTGTACAGCGTAGGTGCTGTAGAAAGAGTTTCTCCATTTGCATATTTAATTGTAGTAGTTTGGTGAGTCAACTTGTCAAGCAAGTTCTCATTTACAGGTTTTACATCCTTAAGTGAAGCGAATATAAAACCTAAGCCTCCTGCAAATACTATGATAGCAGCAGCTACAACACCACCTATTATTTTCTTTCTTCTCTTTATTTTCAACTTTCTTTTTAAAGAATTTGATGCATTTTTTGATCTCGTTTTCTTGTTTGTGTTTGGTTTTCTATCTCTTCCTGCTGATCCAGATGCACTAACTGATCTTGTTTTTGAAGCAGGGTTTGATGAAGAGGATCTTCTTTGGTTTGAAGACTTGCTCTTTCCTCTCTCTGAAGGTAGGATCAGGTCCTCATCTCCAGAACCAGTTTTCTTTGAAGAATCGGGTCTTTTTGATGAGACAGTTTTTCTTCTGATTTTATTTTTATCTTCAGGGTTATCTTTTTTCATGTTCATAAACCTCCTTACTATCACTAATTATACTTGAAATATGGTGAATTTACAATAATTTTGCTTGAATAAATGGCTAAATAATAATAATATATAATAGGTAGATAATGTGAAAAATTGAATTTTATAAAGAAATTTTTAGGAGGAAATGAATGCTAGTAGTTGAAAATGTGAGTCATGGTTTTGGATCGAGAACCATATTAGAAGATGTATCCTTCAGGATACGTAAGGGAGAACATATAGCCTTGGTTGGACCGAACGGAGAGGGTAAATCAAGCTTTTTAAATATAATTACTATGAAGTTGGTACCAGATGCGGGCGATATAAAGTGGTCAAACAGGGTAACTGTAGGCTATCTTGACCAGCATACAGTCCTTGCCAAGGGTAACACAATTAGGGATATCTTAAGAGATGCCTTTAAGCATATGTACGAACTTGAATCCGAGATGCTTGCTATATATGACAAGATGGGGGATGCTACAGATGAAGAGATGGCCAAGTATATGGAGGATACAGCAGATATCCAGACACTACTTGAGAATTCTGGTTTTTATACTATAGATGCAAAGATTCAAGAGGTAGCCAATGGTCTAGGTCTTGGAGAAATCGGCTTAGACAGGGATGTTGAAGACCTATCAGGTGGACAGAGAACAAAGGTGCTTCTTACAAAGTTATTACTTGAAAACCCCACAATTCTAGTCCTTGACGAGCCTACCAACTTCCTAGATGAGGACCATATTACATGGCTTACTAGGTATCTTCAGGAATATGAAAACGCCTTTGTCCTAGTATCCCACGATATACCTTTTATCAATGATACTTGTAATGTAATCTACCACCTGGAAAATGGTGAGCTAAACAGGTACAAGGGTAACTATGACGAGTTTGTGAGATTAAATGAAATAAAGAAGCGTCAGGAAGAGCAGGCCTATGAAAAGCAGGTAGAGGAAAGAAAGAAGCTAGAAGACTTTATAGCTAGGAACAAGGCCAGGGTAGCAACTCGTGGTATGGCCAACTCTAGACAAAAGCAGCTAGACAAGATGGAAATATTGGAAAGACCAAAGGAAAAGATAAAACCCACTTTTGATTTTAAGAATGCAAGAACATCAGGCAAGGTGGTTTTTGAAACCAAAGATCTAATTTTAGGGTACAATGAACCACTTACAAAACCTTTAAACTTTAGACTGGAAAGGGGAAACAAGATAGCCCTAAAGGGTATGAATGGTATAGGTAAATCTACTCTATTAAAGACCCTGCTGGGAATAGTAAAACCATTTGAAGGGAAGGTGAAATTGGGTGACTATTTAGAGGTGGGATACTTTGAACAAGAGTCGTCTCATGAAAATACAAATACAGCCCTTGATGAAGTATGGAATGAATATCCAGGCCTAGATAACATAGATGTTAGACGTGCCCTAGCTAGGTGTGGACTTACAAATGACCATATAACAAGCCAGATGAGGGTCCTATCAGGAGGGGAAGCGGCCAAGGTCAGACTGTGCAAGATAATGCTAAAAGACATAAACTTTTTGGTTCTTGACGAGCCTACCAACCACTTGGATGTTGAAGCTAAGGATGAGCTGAAAAAGGCAGTCAAGGAATTTAAGGGAACAGTTCTATTGGTAAGCCATGAACCCGAATTTTATAATGACGTGGTAAATGATGTTTGGAATATAGAAGATTTTACCACAAAAATTGTCTAGTGCAATATGAGAGAAATTGTAGACAATTGTAGGGGGGTATGGTCACTTTCTTATAAATTATAATATTAAAATAGTAGCCGAGTATACACTCAGCTACTATTTATTATGTTGCAAATTAATGATAGTTTTTCTTGTTTTTTATTATATTTTTACATTCTTTGTATGATATAAAGATAGAAAATAGTATTATAAATAGAAATATGGCGAATACTATTTTTTTATCCATAAGATTATTTTTGTACATATTAGAAACTGCAATTAGTCCAGTAAGTGGTATAAACATAGCAGGAAATAGATTTTTCTTTAGGAGTTTGTAGTCCTCTAAAGACAAGTTCGCCTTGCTACCTTTTTCTATTAAAAATAATAGCCAATTAAGTACCACAATAAAGCTAAAAAAAACTATGAAAGTAATCATATACTCTGAATAGAGGTATAGGGATACTGAAGTGATGGCAGAACATATGTGCAGGTGGATTGCTATTGTTTTAAATTCACAGGGGTCTTTGAGTTCAAATCTAAATGCCAGTATAATCATGCCAAGAACTCCTATAATAGCTGCATAGGCTATGTTCTCTGATGAAAATTTCATATCGACATGTTTAGCAAGACCTGAAAATAAAAACATCAGTGTAAAAAGATATAGAAAAAAAGTATTTTTTTTGTTTTCATTGGATAAGTTTGTATTCATTTTATATCCTTTCCATAATCTATTATTTAATGAATATGGTATCCTCAGTAAAGCAAAGACATGAGGATACCATATGATAGTGTTTATAATCTAGGGAAACTTAGTAGAATATAAGCATATGTACATTGTTTATAGGTCTGTAATATACTTTTGTTTTTACATTGGCAGCCCCATCTTTAACCAATCTTTTCCTAGCAGATTTAAGTACACTAAGGGATCTTTCTACAGTTTTATACTCAAAACCAGGTAAAGTATTTACTAAGTTGTAAATATTTATTAATGTATAAGCTGCGAATCCAGGCGGTGTTGCCACAAGAAGTTCAGAAGCTATTCCAGCAAAGGTAACATATGGATCCCTTCTATTGACCTTATCTAATATAGCCTGATTGTATCTAATAGAAGCATCTATCTGAGATACGTACCTCCATTGATATTATTAATTATTTAATCGTGATTAGCTATAGCTTAATTTAATTGTATAAAATAAAATGTTGAAAGTCAACTATTTTTTTAATACAATTAATAAAAATTTTTAATACAGAGTTTATTTTATAAAAAATATAACTTGATAGCTTGAATAGATTGAAAAAACTATAAAATACATTTTATATATTGATGATAAGATAGATGTTTATAGATTATATATAGAAAATATCTATAGAGGAGGATTTTTTTGCTTTATTTATATTTGTTTAAGTAAAGTGAAATATATTTATAAAAGGAGGCATTGTATATATCATTAACCTCCTCTTGTAAATATTATTTTTATTCTTATGCGAATTTATTTTTCTATGTCCCAATCATTGAACCATGAATCGTCAAGTTTAGCCAATTGAGGTGCAAACTTACTTTCGTCTGCTGTTACTTTATCAGCTTTTTTCTTGTAAGTATTTACTGTAGCTGTTGACTTGGCAACTGGCTGGATTGTTCCTGTTCCGGCAACACATCCTCCTGGACATGCCATCCCTTCTAGTAGGTATCCATTTCTCTTACCTGCCTTGGCTAGCATTAGCATCTTTTTACAGTCTTTTAGGCCATCAGCGCTATCTATAGGTACTTCCATATCAGGGTGTTCTTTCTTGATTACGTCAAGTACTGCATTGGCAACCCCACCTGATACCGCAAATCCACGTCCAGCTCCTGTTCCGTAGTTTACTTCCTTATCTGGAACCATTTCTTCTAGGTTGATACCCTTAGCTTCAAACATACCCATTACTTCTTCAAATGTAAGTACGTAATCAACGTGGCTCTTTACTGATTTTCTAGTTGCTTCAGATTTCTTGGCAACACATGGCCCTATAAATACAACCTTTGAGTCTGGATGGGCCTGTTTTATAAATCTAGCTGACAATACCATTGGAGTCATTGCCATTGATATATTTTCCTTGAACTCAGGGAACTGCTTTTTGGCCATTACTGACCAAGCTGGACAGCACGATGTAGCCATAAAGTCTAGTTTTTCAGGAACCTTTGATAAGAAGTCTTCTGCTTCTTCTATAGTACATAGGTCTGCACCTATAGCAACTTCAACAACATCAAAGAATCCAAGTTCTATCATGGCAACTCTTAACTTTTCAGGTGTAACTTTAGGTCCGAACTGACCTGCAAAAGCTGGAGCTATTTCTGCTATTACCTTGCTTCCTGATTTCATTTCCTTGATTAGTTGGTAAATCTGTGTCTTATCAGATATTGCACCGAATGGACAGGAAGACATACAAAGTCCACATGATACACACTTGTCATAGTCTATTTTTGCTCTTCCGTACTTGTCTGATGTTATGGCATCCATACCACAAGCATTAGCACAAGGTCTTTCAAGCTTTGCTATGGCCCCATATGGACAGGAAGACTTACATCTGCCACACTTGATACATTTTTCCTGATCTATAAATGACTTGCCGTTTACCATGGAAATAGCATTTTTTGGACAGACCTCTACACATGGACGTGCTAGACATCCACGACATGTGTTAGTTGTAAAAAATTCATTGTCTGGACATGAATTACATGCAAACTTGATTATATTTACAAATGGCGCCTTGTATATATTATTGTTAACTGTTTCTTCAGTAATCCCTGTTGAAAGGGCAGCGTGTTCGTTGATTTTTCTAAGCGGTAGACCCATAGCAAGTCTTATACGTTCTCCAACGATTGCTCTTTCCAAGAATATACTTTCTCTGTGCGTTGCGATTTCACCAGGTATTATCTGGTAAGGTATCTGTTCAAGCTTACTGAAATCATGGATATCTTCGTATGCAAATTTTGCAACTTCAGTGAAGACATCACGTCTAACCTTGTTAATAGCTGTGTAAATGCCTTTAAAACTCATAGTAGTACTCCTTAATAAAAAATAGTAATTAGTATATACATTTTAGTAATATTAGTTAAAAACAAATTTTATCAACGAAACATAGGTATTAGCCCTGCCAACAAAAGACAAAAATAAAGATTGGCAAAAACTTGACTATATGTTAATATTTTGTACAAAAATTTGTCTTCTTGTATAGAGAAAGTATAACATATTATCTCTTGGAAATAAATAGAAAAAAGAAATTATCCATGATAAAATTTAAGTATATATATTATTGATACCGAGTCTTATAAGTATTTAAAATACTAGCATATAGGCAAAATAAACTATTCAGAATATTATATCAATTTAGTGTTTTTATACTAGCAGTTAGGGACTAAAATACCAAGTGTATTTTCAATTGAGCAAGGTTTGATTGATGTTTTTACGAAGATTAATATAGACAAAAAAATATTTTTTGAAATTAGGACCTTAATTAGTTGCAAAAAAACTTTTTTTAGTATATAATTTTTGGTAATCAGCTAATAAAGTTTAGTTGATTATCAAAAATAAATAAGTATATGCTGTGAAGAAGAGGAGTAGGTATAAGGATGTTTACAGAGAGAGGACTAGGGGTGCAAGGTCCTTAACTGAATGTATCGAAGGTAGCTTTGGAGCATACTTTGTTAATGTTGACGTGAATTTTAGAGATTTGCCTAGTCGATGATCTAGGAAATTTGTATAGTTATTATTGTCGACGGTTTATCTAGTCAATTTAGCAGGGTACGGTTTATCCACGTTAAGGATATTGAGTGCCGAGAAATTTTCTCGGAATTAAGGTGGTAACGCGAGCTTTTCGTCCTTTTTAGGATGAAGGGCATTTTTTATTTTCAGGAATTATATTTATTGTTAACAGATTGTAAGGAGGTTAATTATGGAGAATTTACCAAAGAATTATGATCCCAAGGATTTTGAATCTAGGATCTACCAGGACTGGCAGGACAAGGGTTGTTTCAAGTCAAGTGTCAACAAGGACAAGAAGCCATTTACTATAGTGATGCCGCCACCAAATATCACAGGTCAGCTACACATGGGTCATGCCTTAGATGATACACTACAGGATACTCTTATCAGGTGGAAGAGGATGGATGGTTTTGAATCCCTATGGATACCGGGCACAGACCATGCATCTATAGCTACAGAGGTAAAGGTAGTAGACAGGATCAAGAAGGAAACAGGCAAGTCTAAGTACGAGTTCGGAAGACAGGAATTCCTAAAGGAAGCCTGGAAGTGGAAGGACGAATTCGGTGGCAAGATAGTAAACCAGGTAAAGAAGCTTGGTGCATCTTGTGACTGGGATAGGGAAAGATTTACAATGGACGAGGGATGTAATAGGGCAGTAACTAAGTTCTTTGTAAAGTTGTATGAAGAAGGTCATATCTATAGGGGTAACAGGATTATAAACTGGTGTCCATCATGTAAGACTACACTTTCTGATGCAGAGGTTGAACATGAGGACCAGGAAGGTAATTTCTGGCATATAAAGTACCCAATCAAGGATTCTGATGAGTTCCTAGAAATAGCAACTACTAGACCGGAGACTTTATTAGGTGACTCAGGTGTAGCGGTTCATCCAGAAGATGAGAGATACACTCACTTAGTTGGAAAGATTGCAGTTTTACCGCTTGTAGGAAGAGAGCTTCCTATAGTTGCCGACGAATATGTAGACAAGGAATTTGGAACAGGTGCAGTTAAGATGACTCCAGCCCATGACCCTAATGACTTTGAGGTTGGTAAGAGACATGGACTAGAAGAAATAAACGTAATGAATGATGATGCCACAATGAATGACCTAGCTGGTAAGTATGTTGGCATGGATAGGTACGAATGCAGAAAAGCCTTAGTGGCAGACCTTGATGAGGCAGGCTACCTAATAGGTATCAAAAAGCACGACCATGCTGTTGGTACTTGCTACAGATGTCATACAACAATAGAGCCTAGACTATCACTACAGTGGTTTGTAAAGATGGATGAGCTTGCCAAGCCAGCAATAGAAATACTAAAGAACAAGGAACTAAAGTTTGTTCCAGAAAAGTTTGACAAGACTTACCTACAGTGGTTAGAAAATATAAGAGACTGGTGTGTTTCTAGACAGTTATGGTGGGGTCACCAGATACCTGCCTACTATTGCCAGGATTGTGGTGAATTGATAGTTGCAGAAGAGGCACCACATGAGTGTCCAAAGTGTCATTCAAACAATATCAAGCAGGATGAAGACGTCCTAGATACTTGGTTCTCATCAGGACTATGGCCATTTGAGACACTAGGTTGGCCAGAAAAGAGTGAAGAGCTAGACTACTACTTCCCAACAAGTGTACTTGTAACAGGATATGACATCATATTCTTCTGGGTAGTAAGGATGGCATTTTCTTCAATGTTCTGTATGAATGACAAGCCATTTGAACACGTCCTAATCCACGGTCTAGTAAGGGATTCAGAGGGTAGGAAGATGTCCAAGTCACTGGGCAATGGTATAGACCCACTTGAGATAATAGACCAATTTGGTGCAGACGCCCTAAGATTTACCCTAATAACAGGTAACTCACCAGGTAACGATATGAGATTCTATATGGAGAGAGTTGAGTTTGCTAGAAACTTCAACAACAAACTATGGAATGCATCTAGGTTTGTATTTATGAATCTTGAAGATGAAAGCCTACTTGATGGCCTTACAAGAGAGGCAGTTGAAAAAGACTTGACACTTGCTGACAAGTGGATCATATCAAGAGCTAATAGGATAGTAGACGAAGTGAATACTAATATGGACAAGTTTGAGCTAGGAATAGCCCTACAGAAGTCATATGAATTTACTTGGTCAGAATACTGTGACTGGTATATAGAAATAGTAAAACCTAGACTATATGGAGATGATAGAGATGCTAAGAGGGCAGCCCTATACACATTGACATATGTTCTAGAAAAGATATTAAAGCTACTTCATCCATTTATACCATTTATAACAGAAGAAATCTACTCATACCTACCAACAGTTGAGGGCCTAATCATCACAGCTGACTACCCTCACTACGATGAAGCTGACAATATGCAGGTAGAAGAAGAAAAGATGGACCTAATAATGGAGGCTATAAGGAAGGTAAGAAATGTCAGAACAGAGATGAATGTTCCACCTTCAAAGAAGGCTAAAATATTAATAGTACCAACTGATGAAAAGATTGATGCTATGGAAGACGGTAAGGACTACTTTAAGTCACTGGCATCTGCCTCAGAAGTTGAAATACAGAAAGACAAGTCTGGAATTCCTGAAGATGCAGTATCTGTAGTTATAGACGGAGTTGAGCTGTTTATACCACTTGATGAACTAGTAGACTTTGAAAAAGAGAAGGAAAGACTAGAGAAAGAAAAGAAAAAAGCTATTTCTGAAATCAAAAGAGTTGAAGGTAAGCTAAACAATCCTGGATTTATGAACAAGGCACCTGAAAAACTTGTTGAAGAAGAAAAGGCTAAGAAGGAAAAGTTTGAGGAAATACTTAAAACAATAGAAGAAAGACTGGCTAAGCTTAAATAATATAGGACTATCAATTTAAGTGTAATCTACATATTGATTTAAAGATACACCCATATTAACTAAAGTACAGTTTTTTAATTAGACATAGTCTAATAATAGCTAATATACTAAAGGACGACACTTATGTCGTCCTTTTATAATATGTGAAAATTAAACAAGATGGTGTTGTACTTCACAAAAAAACATATTATAATATAATTTGTATAAATATGAAAAATGTAATTATATGTTGTTGTTAAAAAATGGGGTGAAGAGGAATGAAAAAAGTAGATATCTATGAAGAATTAAAGAAAAGAATAGTTAAAAATGAGTATAAACCAGGACAGGTACTGAATGAAATAGAAATATCTAAGGAATTCGATATTTCAAGAACACCTGTAAGGAGTGCTTTTCAGAGACTAGAGATGGATATGCTCCTAAAGATTGTACCTAGATATGGAGTACAGGTATCCTTTATTGATTTTACAAATATGAGGTCCTTGTTTGATCTTACTAGGGTACTGGATCCTATGGCTACAAGAGAAGCTGTGTCTAGAATAAGTAAGATGGACATTGAAAGACTTAAGTTCATAACTGGTGAACTTGAAAAATTGGCCGCTGACGATGACTATCAAAAGGCCATTGACCTTGATGAAGAGTTCCACACAATAGTAATCGATGCTTGTGGAAATCCATGGTTAAAATCTTTGCTTGGTTCATTACACATACATACTGAGAGGCTATGGCATTACTGTAATGAATACTTTACTGATGTTACTATTTTCATTAGGACATTTAGTAAAATTGTAGAGGCTATGGAAGAGGGTGATGAAGACAAGGCAGAGAGATATTCTAGAGAACATATAGATGATTTTGTCTCTAGGGTAAAAGATGCTCTTTTCTAAAAAAATAATATTCAGTATTTACTAAATTCTAGGAAAAATATTGAAATTAGTCATTAAATGGAGTAGTATTATAATTGGGAAAACAATTACTCTTTAATTAATAAATTAAGGAATATCAATTAAAAAATTTATCATTCAGGAGGAAAACACATGAATAATTTAAGCAATCTTGAACCAAAGGAAGTATTTAAGTGGTTTTATGAATTGAATCAGCATCCAAGAAGTTCAGGAAAAGAAAAAGAAGTAAGTGACTTCTTAGTAAAATTCGCCAAGGATAGAAATCTTGAAGTTTACCAGGATGAGATATTAAATGTAATAATAAAGAAGCCTGGAACACCAGGTTATGAAAACTCACAGACTCTAATAATCCAGGGACATATGGATATGGTATGTGTAAAGGCTGACGGTTCTGACCACAACTTTGACACTGATCCGATTGAAATGGTAATAGATGGAGATAGAATAAGAGCCAATAATACAACTCTAGGTGGAGATGATGGTATAGCAGTAGCATATGGACTAGCTATACTTGATGCAGATGATATTCCACATCCACCAATCGAGTTATTGATAACAACTAACGAAGAAACAGGTATGGATGGGGCTATGGCTCTTACAGCTGACCACCTAAGTGGAACAAGACTACTTAACCTAGATACAGAAGAAGAGGGAATATTCCTTGTATCTTGTTCAGGTGGATCAAATATAGAATGTACTATAGATGTAGCTAAGGAAGCTAGTTCATCTGAAGCATACGAAATAGTATTATCAGGTCTTAAGGGTGGACACTCAGGATCTGAAATTGACTGCCAGAGAGGTAATGCTATAAAGATGCTTACAAGAATTTTGGCCAGTGTTAAGGCTGAGATAAAGCTTGCTTCAATAGAGGGTGGTATCAAGCACAATGCTGTACCAAGCTATGCAAAAGCTGTCATAGTAACTGACAAGTTCTCTGCTATTGAAGATACTATAAAATCAATGGTAGCCGACCTAACAGAAGAATACAGGGTTGAAGAACCAGACTTTAAGGCTCTTGTTAATAAGGTAGAAGTAAAAGAGTCTTACACTAAGGAAGTATCTGACAAGATAATCAACTTCCTAATGATCCTTCCAGATGGAGTACAGTATATGTCTAAGGATATAGAAGGTCTAGTACAGACTTCTCTAAATAACGCTATAATAGCAGAAGAAGATGGAAAGATTGTTCTTACAACTTCTGTTCGTTCAGCAGCTACTAGCTCACTTAGAGAAATACTAGATAGAATAAACACTCTTGGTGAAGTTATGGGTGTTAAGACTAGAGAGTATGCAGCTTACCCAGCTTGGCAGTTTGATGCTAACTCTGAATTAAGAGATATAGCAATAGAAACTTACAAGGCTCAGTATGGTCAAGAACCAGAAGTAAGTTCAATCCATGCAGGACTTGAGTGTGGTCTTCTAAAGGGAATACTACCAAACTGTGATATGCTAAGCTACGGACCAGACATTACAGATGCCCATACACCACTTGAATCAATGGGTATTGAATCAGTTGAAAGAGTTTGGAAATTCACTAAATCATTATTAGCTAACTTAAAATAGTAGTATTTAATGTATAATCAGAATACTATAATCAAATACACAATTAAAATAGTATTGCAATAAAGTTTATTATAATAGGTCATCCCGTGTTTAATGGGGTGGCCTTTTGTAGTATAATTAGTAATATAGATTAAGGATAAGGAGCAAATAATGAATTACGAACAAGCATTAGCATACATACATAAGATAGATAGGTTTGGTATGGTACTTGGTCTAGATACCATCAGGGAACTACTTAAAAGGCTGGGAAATCCCCAGGATGAATTGAAAATTATACACGTAGCTGGGACCAATGGTAAGGGATCTACTTCGTCATTTATAGCGAGCTCATTAATCGAGAGTGGATATAAGATAGGTCTGTACACATCTCCATTTTTAGAACGATTTAATGAGAGGATAAAGGTAGGTGGTATAGATATAGGTGACCAAGACCTTGCAGACACAGTTGAAATTGTAAGGGACAAGATAGAGACTATGGTCAGTGATGGACTAAACCATCCTACAGAATTTGAAGTTGTCACAGCCGTTGCATTTTACTATTTCAAAAAGGTAAATGTAGACCTTGTAGTACTGGAAGTAGGACTAGGAGGTAGGTATGATGCCACAAATGTAATAGACAAGTCTCTTGTGAGTGTAATTGCGTCAATAAGTAAGGACCATACCAAGGTTCTTGGAGACGATATAGAAAAGATAGCTTGGGAGAAGGCTGGTATTATAAAAGAAGGTGGCCATGTAATACTATACGGTCAGGACAAGCTAGTGGAGGATGTAATAAAAAAAGTTGCTAGTGAAAATAATGCTGACATATTGGTTACTGATAACGAGTCTATAGTTATTAGCAAGTATAACCTAAATAACCAGGTATTTACTTGTAGGGTTGGAACTAGGGTGTATGAGGATATAAAGATTAGGATGGTAGGTGAATACCAGTCTAGAAATGCCCTTTTGGCCATTAACGTATTAGTATATCTCAAGGACAAGCTTGGCTTTGACAAGATAAATGATGAAACTATATATGAGGGTCTCATAAAAACTAAGTGGCCAGCAAGATTTGAGGTAGTAAGCGAGAGCCCTCTTTATATATTAGATGGAGGCCATAATCTAGATGGAGCCAAGGCCCTAGCAAAAGAAATGGATAGACAGTTTGATGATAGCTGGGAAAAAACCTTAGTTCTAGGTATATTGGCTGACAAGGATGTTGACTCTATGGTCAAGCTCCTAGCGCCTAAGTTTGACCACATAATATTGACCCTACCAGACAACTCTAGGGCTATGGACCTAGAAGAGCTTGCATATAGGGTTGGTATGTATTGTGATGACATAATCTGTATAGAGAACAGTGAGGATGCTGTCAAGTACTCGCTTGACCTACAAAAAAAGATTAAAGAAGAGAGAAATAGTGCCAGCAAGGTCAAGAATAAAAAGACATCTTCTAAGAAGGCTAAAAAGGTGGACAAAAGCAAGGAACCTACGCTTGCGAAGAAAAACAATCTAGTTATTGGAGCAGGTTCACTCTTTCTGGTCGGTTCTATGAGGACTGTTTTAAGGAAAGTTCAATTTTAGGTACCTTGTCTGTAAGTAGTAATACCTCTAAAATATAAAACTAAATGCATTTCTAAATAAATACTCCTGTTACTGTATAAGCGGTAAGGGAGTATTTTTTTATAAAATATGACAAATGTAATTTATTTTTGTGACTGAGGTGACTTAAAGTATGCTTGTTAGCTTGTTAAAATATAATTATAAAGATTATATTTAATAAAATAAATAATAATATAAGTTTTTGTGGGAGGTAGAGATGATAGAGGTAAAAGAAGTCCAAAAGAAGATAAAAGGAAAGAATGTATTAGATGGTATTTCTTTTGTAATTAAAGCTGGTGAAATTGTGGCTCTTATTGGGCCTAATGGGGCTGGAAAAACAACTCTTATGTCATGTATGATAGGAGATAGATTTATTGATAGAGGAAAGATACTGATTGATGGTAAAGAGCCTAGATTCAAAGATAATAAGAAAAAAATAGGCGTATTGATGCAGGAGAATGTGATACCAAAAGATTTGAAGGTATTGGAATTAATTAAATTTTTTCAAGAAATCTATACTGATTCTTTAACTACAGATGAAGTAATAAAAATTCTATGTTTCACTGATAAACAACTTAATCAGTTGGCAGGAAAATTATCTGGTGGACAAAAACGCCTATTAGCATTTGTGCTTTGCTTAGTTGGAAAACCAGAAATTTTATTTTTAGATGAACCGACTGCTGGGATGGACACTTCTACTAGACAGAAGTTTTGGGAAATTATTGAAGAATTAAAGCATAAGGGAACTACTATAGTTTATTCAAGTCATTATATCGAAGAAGTTGAACATACTGCAGATAGGATTTTAGTCCTAAATGAGGGCTTTTTGGTAAGTGATACTACACCGTATGCTATTAGAAATAAGGAAACAAAAAAAGAAATTACATTGCCGATTAGATTTTTAAAGGGTTTGGAAGAAATGGACCATGCTTATAATATTGTAGTTGCAAGAGACTATATCAGATTTGAAACAGATGATATAGATAATGTGTGGGAAAAGCTACAGTTAATAGGATGTGGGATTAAAGATATAGAGCTACAAAATAAGACATTACTAAATACAATATTTGAAAAAACGAGGGAGGCATAATAATGAAGTCACTAATAAAAGTTGAATGGATACAAATTTGGCGTAATTGGCCTGTATTTATAATGGCAGTAGGAATGCCAGTTGCATTTTTTCTTTTCTTTTCATCTTCTGTTGATTTAAGTAGTCCCGAAATGAATAGGAAATTTGTACAAGGATATATGTTGACTATGACTTCATTTTCTATGTCATCATTTGCTTTATTCTCGCTTCCTATAATGCTAAATGAAGATAAAAATAACCACTATTTGACATATGTTGAGCATTCTCCATTAGGAATTGGAAGTTATTACATATCCAAGTTATTTAGGGTCATGATATACTTTTTGGTATCAATTTTGGCGACATTTTTTGTAGGTATATTTTTCAGAGGAGTAGATATTTCTTGGTATAGGGGCTTGTTTAGTGTTATTTTATTGATTGTAACAAGCTTTGTATACCTAGCTATAGGCCTTCTTATAGCCCAAATACAGAACCAGCAAATTATGTCTATTACATCTAATATTGTATTTATGGGGCTGGCTGTGATTGGTGGTTCTTGGTGGCCTATATCGATGTTTCCAAGTTGGGTTCAAAATATTTCAAAGATTACTCCTAGCTATCATGTAAATCAGATAGTCACTAATTTTGCATCATCAGGGGTACTAGGTGTGAAATCTTTGCTCATAGTAATGGCATATGTTATAATTATTACATCATTTGCTATTACTATTAAGAAAAAACGAGAGGTGAAATAATTGAAAAAGATACAACTACAGAATCCATTATACTATCTACCCTTGATATTTATTGCATTCCCAGTATTTGGTGTGTTTAAATTTAATTATCCATTGTGGACAATATGGTTTACTCTTGGATTTGTAGTATCTTATCTATATCTAGTTCATAAAGATGACAGTACTCTTTCTAAAATAGTGTGGATTTATATGCTACTTTACATTTTATCTATGACATTTGTGTTTGATGGTGGGATGGTATGGTTTTATTTCTATATTACAAATCTTTTGTCTTTCAAGTATAATGATAAGCTGACCTCGTTTCGTATGTTAACTTTTATTTTTATTATAGTAATAACAGATATATTAGTATTGGTATATAGGAATGATTTATCAGCTAAGATTGTGGCAGTGTTGGTTACTATTATGTGTTGTTCACTTATGTATTATTGGAAGAGAGAAGCAGAACGTGAGAAACAAAAAGAGGCTATCTTGGAAAAAAACAATTCTATTAATCTCCTAATAGCTGAAAATGAGAGGAATAGAATTGGACAAGACCTACATGATACATTAGGCCATGTATTTGCTATGTTGTCAGTCAAGGCAGAGCTTGCTAATGCCCTATTAAATAAAGGTGAAATAGATATGGCTAAAAATGAGATAAAGGACTTACAGGAAATTTCTAAGAAGTCTATGAATGATGTAAGACAAATAGTGGAATCTCTTAAAGAGCCTAGGATAAAGGATGAAATCACGATTTTAAATAATATGCTTGAAATAGCCGGTATTACATTTAATTTAAGTGGAAGTGAATTTGCATACAGGCTTCCTAGCCATGTTCAAGGAAAATTCACTATGATTTTGAGAGAGCTGGTGACAAATTTAATAAAGCATAGTAGTGCCGATAATTGTAGATTGGATTTTTCGGTACAAGATGGCAATTTAATTCTTGATTATAAAGATGACGGGATAGGTTTTTCTAATATTGATGGGACAGAACTCCATGCAATAAAAGACAGGCTAGTAACTATAAAGGGAAAGATAGATATAGTTTCTAAGGTAAGTCCTACCAATATTAGAATATATGTCCCCATGGAGGATTTGTAATGAAAATATTAGTAGCAGAAGACCAGAGTATGTTAAGAGATGCCTTATGTCAACTTCTTAAATTTCAAGAGGAAGTTGAGGAAGTATTTCAAGCTGAAAATGGAGTAAGGGCACAATATATATTAGAAAATGAAAAAATAGATGTTGCAATTCTGGATGTAGAAATGCCTGAGAAAACTGGATTAGATGTTTTAGAATGGTCAAAAGGTAAAGGCATAACTACGAAAATAATAATAATAACAACCTTCAAAAGAAGTGGGTATTTTCAAAGGGCTATCAAGTCAGGTGTTGATGCATATGTACTAAAAGAAAGATCTATTACAGATTTGATGAAGACGATTCACAGTGTTTTATTAGGGAAAAAAGAGTACTCTCCAGAGCTTATGGATATTGTTATTAATGACCACAGCCCACTTACTAGTCAGGAAGAAGAATTACTTAGGAAGGTCGCTCAAGGTCTATCGAATAAGGAGATTGCAAGGATTAGTTATCTTTCTGATGGTACTGTTAGGAATTATATAAGTATAATTTTACAAAAGTTGGATGCTGAAAATAGGACTGATGCAGTTAGAATTGCACAAGAAAAAAACTGGATATAATTAAAAAATTTAAGTCGGTTGCATATGCAACCGACTTTTTTAAAGTCAAGATATATAATAATGACATAGGGTTGAGAAAGACAAGATATTTCAACCGATTGCTAAATATAAATAAAAAGAAATGACAATATAAGGAGGGTAAAATTATGAAGGAATTAAATATGTTTTGTTATCAGTGTCAGGAAACAGCAGGATGTTCAGGCTGTACGGTAAAGGGTGTCTGTGGAAAGACTCCAGAGGTTGCTAGAATCCAGGACTTACTAGTATATGCCAACAAGGGAATATCAGAAGTTACTACTAGGCTAAGAGCTGAAGGTAAGACTATATCTAAGGAAGTAAACCACATGATAACTCTTAACCTATTTACAACTATTACAAATGCCAACTTTGACTTTGATGTTTTTGTTGATAGAGTAATTAGAACTCTAGATGTAAAGAAAGACTTGATAGCACAGTTGGATGACAAGTCTGGCCTAAGTGAGGTTGCACTTTGGGATGAAAGAGATACATCTAAGTTTGATGAAAAGGCTAGACAAGTAGGCGTACTTGCTACAGAAGATGAAGATATAAGGTCTCTAAGAGAGCTTACTATATACGGACTAAAGGGTCTATCAGCATACTCAAAGCATGCTAATATGTTAGACTACGATAGTGAAGAAGTAGATGCTTTCCTTCAGGAAGCCCTATACAAGACTACTTTGGACCTAAGTGTAGATGAATTAATATCATTAGTTCTTGCAACAGGAGAAGCTGGCGTTAAGGGAATGGCCCTTCTAGATTCAGCCAATACTGGAACATTTGGTAACCCAGAGATAACAGAAGTAAATCTAGGTGTTAGAAACAACCCAGCTATACTAATTTCAGGTCATGACCTATCAGACCTAAAGGAATTATTGGAACAGACTAAGGGAACTGGAGTAGATGTATATACACATTCAGAAATGCTACCAGCCAACTACTATCCAGAGTTCAAGAAGTATGACAACCTAGTTGGTAACTATGGAAATGCTTGGTGGTTACAGAAGGAAGAATTTGAAAGCTTCAATGGACCTATCCTGATGACTACAAACTGTATAGTACCACCAAAGGACTCATACAAGGATAGGATATATACAACAGGTTCTGCAGGATACCCAGGATGTAAGCATATACCAGGCGAAGCAGGATCAACTAAGGATTTTTCAGAAATAATTGAACACGCTAAGAAGTGTGCTGCCCCAACTCAGTTAGAAGAAGGAACACTTGTAGGTGGATTTGCCCACAACCAGGTACTTTCTCTTGCTGATAAGATTGTTGAGGCTGTAAATACAGGAGCTATCAAGAAATTTGTAGTAATGGCAGGATGCGACGGAAGACAGAAGGGTAGAAACTACTATACAGACTTTGCCAAGGCTCTTCCAAAGGATGCTGTGATAATGACAGCTGGATGTGCTAAGTACAAGTACAACAAGTTAAACCTTGGAGATATCAATGGTATACCAAGAGTTCTAGATGCAGGCCAGTGTAACGACTCTTATTCACTAGCAGTAATAGCTATGAAGTTACAGGAAGTATTTGGACTAGAGGATATCAACGACCTACCACTAGTATTTAATATAGCATGGTATGAACAAAAGGCTGTAATAGTATTGCTTTCACTATTATTCTTAGGTGTAAAGAATATCCATCTTGGACCAACTCTACCAGCCTTCCTATCACCAAATGTAGCCAAGGTTCTAGTAGAAAACTTTGGTATAGCAGGAATAGGAACAGTCGAAGATGACATAGAACTATTCTTCGGTGAAGAAAAATAATATAGCAAACGAGAAATGATTAACTATTAACTAACTATTGCTTAGTTAATAAAAAATAAGAATATTACGAAAATAATCTAGGGTTTAGGTGAAAAGCCCTAGATTATTTTGTTTTAGATTAATAATATAAATTTATTAGAATTTTTTGTACTTTTTTATATGAATTTTTTGTTAAATAATGTATAATAGTATGTATAGAATAGTTATAAAAAGGCAAAACAAAGGAGTATATTATGGGAAACATTAATACCAACAAGCCGGAAAAGGTATACATGAGGATTAGGCAGCAAGAAAAGTTTATAGAAACAGTTGCTAAGGTTGCTGATGAAGAAGGCATAAATGAAAACTTGATAAATGAAGTAAAAGAACGTTTTGGAAATTTTGAGGATCTTGGCTTAGAAGAAACTTTGAAAAAAATGTCACAATATGGGTGGCTTGATAGAAATCTTGAGATTGTTGAGAAGAGATTTGCATACGTTGTCAAGTCTGTTATAGATGCAGATGAGAGCCAACTTGTAAATTTAGAGAATGCTTTTTATGAGCTGGGGCAAGAGGTTGAGACAGATTATGAGGGGAAACCTATCAGGTATGTATATGATGCAATAAGGGATATGCTACTTGATGGTGGCAAAACTGAGGAGATAAATCAGATAATAAATGAAGAGTATGATGAGATAGTATGGTCAAGGGTTAGACCGACTACAAAGAAATATTGGGATGAAATGGGTATAGATTTTGCTAAGTACTACCTGAAGCTTAGAAGTAGATTCATACAGGGAATGCTAGAAAAGACAGATATAAAGTTTGAAAAATTAGATGACACAGTGTGCCAGTTAGTTAGAAGATAAAATTTAATCAAAAATAAAGAAGATAGGTGGAGTTTATACACTTATCTTCATTTTTTTGTTTGATATATTGTCTTGTAGGATAATTCACTAGCAAGTAGATTTTAGTAAGGACATTATTTCCTTGTAGTTCTTGTCCCAATTATCACACATGGATTTGGCATCTGGTTCAGTATCAACATTTGCATTTATTGTCATAAGGTTTCTACTGTTCTGGTTAAGTATTAGGGTAACTACATATTTGTCGTCTTGACTAGAGTACTTAGCCTGTCTGACAATCTTAGAGGAGAATATATCCTCATCGTGGTTGACAATGTAGTCAAGTATTTTATTTCTGAAATACTCAGGGATCCTATTCTGGAAGTATACCAAGACTTCAAGGCCACTCTGAGTGATTGAATATAGGTCGGTATCAAGCGACTGGTATTTTGTTATAAACTTTGATTCCAACATTTTTGGAAGTAATGCCCTAAATGTAAAGTAGTTCATTGCATCTGTTTCCATTATTATCTGAGTAAGCTGTGAATCGGTAACATCTTCTCTAAGGTTATTAAATGTATATAAAATTATCAATTTTTCAAGTATTAGATCATCTGCACTGGTTTCAAACATAGGTAGCCTCCATTATTTATTATAATCTAATTTTAGTTGATATTTTCCTATTTGTCAAAGGTCTTAATTATAGTCAACTTGTAACTTTTGTCATTTGAGTTATTACATTATAGTCATAATTGATTTTTCCTTGCATAAAATATGTGAAATGTATATTATTTTTGTTATAATAATAAATGCAGGTTTTTTATAATTATAAACAGGATTGCAGATTGAAAACAACATTAATAAATCTTGTTGTTTTATTGGGTTTTATTTTATTGACTATATATAATTAAAGGGATATTTTTAGTAAAGGATGTATTGATATGAGAAATACTAGGTTTGTAAATACGACAATTAAATTTGTATCGATTAGTTTATCGCTCTTGATTGGACTATCTCCAAGGTCTATGGCATATACAAGGTTTAGTGATAGGAATTCAAGACATGCTATAGTGGTTGACACGAAATCAGATAGGATAGTATACGAAAAGGATTCTCTAACACCGACTGCAATGGCGAGCTTGTCTAAAATGATGACCTTGCTGATCACATTCGATGACCTAAAGGCGAGAAAGGTTTCAATGCATGATCAGGTAAAAATACTATCTAGCGATGTCAACAGAGATGGAACAAATATGAAGCTAAATGAGGGAGATATTGTAGGTCTAGATGTACTTTTGGACTCTATGATGATAATATCAGCAAATGACTCAGCTCTAGCCATAGCAAGGCACGTAGGAGGAGACTACAAGACTTTTGTCAAGAGGATGAATGATAAGGCTAGTGAGATTGGTATGACCAAGACAGTTTTTTATAATCCAAATGGTCTACCTATATATGGAGAAAAAGACGGCAAAAAATTCACATATGAAAATACGACTTGTGCTAGAGATGTAGTGATTTTGTCCAAATTTTTGTATGACAATTACGAAAAAGAATTGACTAATATAACTTCTAAAAAAAGATTTGTAAATACTAAAAAGCAGATTGATGAAGAAAATACCAACCCAATACTTCCCCTATTCAAGGAGTCAGATGGATTGAAGACTGGTTTTACAGACAAGGCAGGTTATTGTCTGGCATATTCATCTAGGACTAATAGGGGCGGAGAAAATGATGTTGATAACAGGCTGATAGGGGTGAGTATGGGAGCTTCAAGTAAAGAAGCTAGAAGAGATTCTGCCTATAATACCCTAGATTTTATAACTCAAAAGTACAAGACCAAAAACCTATACAAGAAGGGTGAGGTATTGGCTAGCAAGGACATAAACGGAATGATTAATATGGACCTTTGTCCTGATGAAAATATTAGTATAATAAAGAGGCAGGGTGAGAAATTCAAGCAGAGGTTGGTATATAAGAGGGTAAATATACTAAAAGACTACGACAAGCCAATTGCCCAGATACAATTACTTGATGCTTGGGGCAATATAGCAACTAGTGTTGACTTATATCCAAAGGTTGCTCTTAAAGACGCTAATTTTATTGAGAGGGCTTACTGCTCAGGTCTGGCACTTCTAGGCGATATCATCGGTAGCACCAAGTCAGACAAACCTACATACCCAGTATTTACAATAATGAATGAGAGTAACTAATATGAATAAAAATATAGTTTTGGCAAGTGGTTCACCAAGGAGAAAGCAGCTCCTTGATATGTGTGGTTTGGAGTTTGATGTAATAACAGCAGACCTAGATGAAGAGATAATAGAAAAGGAAATAAATAGCACTTATTCAGGTAAGCAATCCTATTATATAGCGGAGAAAATGGTTGAAAGGCTATCTAGAGAAAAAGCCCTTGTTGTTAAAGACCAAGCTGAGAAAAAATATGGTGAAGACTATATTGTGATAGGGTCTGATACTCTGGTTGTAGACGAAAATCAGATCCTAGGTAAGCCAAAAGATAAGGATGATGCCTATAGGATACTTAGGAGTCTATGTGGTAAGCTACACAGGGTCTATACTGGAGTGAGTCTAGTCTATGATGATAGGGTAGAGTCCTTCGTCAGTCATACAGAAGTTCTATTTTATGATTATGACCAGAAGATGGAGGATATAATCAACAAGTATATAGAAGGCGGATCTCCAATGGACAAGGCTGGTGCATATGGTATACAGGATATGGGTGCCTTGCTTGTAAAGGAGATAAGAGGGGACTATTATACTGTGATGGGCCTTCCTCTTGCAGAATTAATAAGAAAAATTTAGGGGCTGAATATTCAGCCCCTAAATTTTGTCTTAAGTTCTCGATTACAAAAATCCAACAAATAATTTGAAAATATTTATTTGGATATAAATCTTATAAAAATAGCTTTATTTTATAAACAATTTATATTTTTCAAACTCATCCTTGCTAAGAACGATATTTAGCTCTATACCAAAATCAGTATGCTTGAAGTCGTCCATCTCAATAACCCTATTTTTCTTTATTTCATTGAAAATATCAAATCTTGAGTATGGTATAAGAAGGCTAGCATCTTGGTTATCTTCAAAAAGATTGAACTGTATTGCTTCGATTAACTTGTCTAAATTATAGCCTGATTTTGCTGAAACATAGATTTTGTTGTCGCTTGATTCAGGTATTGGGTCAAGTTTATCAGCCTTGTTGTAGACTTCGATTTTTCTCTTGTTTGAAACACCGATCTTCTCAAATGTGAAGTCCATGATACTCTTTTGAGCTTCTAAGTCGTCCCTGCTAGCATCGTATACAACTAGTATAAGGTCAGCGTAACTCACCTCTTCAAATGTAGACCTGAATGCCTCTCTTATGATTCCAGGAAGGTCACTTACAAATCCTATAGTGTCTACTATCATGAAGTCCTTGCCGTTTGGAAGCATTGATTTTCTAAGTGATACATCAAGTGTAGAAAGCATGTGGTCTTTTACTATTACTTCGCTCTCTTTAGTATGGTCAGGGCCAAGTTCTATTAACTTGTTCATAATAGTTGACTTACCACAATTAGTGTATCCTGCAAAGGCCACTAGTGGGGCTTTTACATCTGTTTTTCTAGATCTTTGAACAAACCTATTCTTAACTATTACAGAAAGATCTGTTTTTATGGAATCAATTCTTTCGTTTATCTCATTAAGGTCAGTTAGGAGTCTCTTCTTGCTAGGGCTGAAAACACCGATACCACTTCCGTACTTGTATTTTCCCTGGAATCCCTCAATTCTAGTAGACCTGTATTTTAACTGGGCCTTTTCAATTTCAAGCTTTCCTTCACGCCTGCTTGAGCTTTGGCTGAAGATATCAAGTAAGAGTATAGTTCTGTCTACAACTTTTAGACCAGTTACTTCTTCCATGTTCTTGATTTGGTTACCACTTAGGCTGTCTATAGTCACTATCATGTCTATTTCCAGTTCTTGTGCGTGTTTTGCTACATATTCTAGATTTTCCTTGTCTACATAGTAGTCAGGGTCTATCTTTTGGTTGAGTACTAGCTCTGCCTTAGTTTCGCTACCAGCAGCCTGAACCAATTCCTTTAGTTCAATCATTGATTCGTAGACGGTAGTTGCATGAAATTCCTCACCCTCATTTACAGCTAGTAACACTGCGACCTCGTCGAATTTGCTGACGTCCTTGTTAGAAATAATTAATTTTTCCATATTTACCTCCACACTATTTTGTTTTTATATATTCTTTATAAATATTAAAATCAACTTCATCCAACGATACAAGTAGGTCTATTCCCTCATCTGTATATTCGAACTTGTCTATTGGATACTTATCACTTAAATAGCTAAAAATCTGTCCCTTGTCATATGGAAGGAGTAGGTTTACCTCATAAGAATCCTCCGTAAGTTTCTTTTCTATTAGTTTCACTAATTTGTCTAAATTTATACCCTGTTTAGCAGATACATATACAAGATCTTCCTGGCTTTTTGGATATATATCTAGGTTTAATCTGTCTATCTTGTTGTAGACAGTTATAGTGGCTTTTTCGTCTGCTCCTAGGTCCTTAAGGACTGAGTCGGTTGTATGTTTTTGTATATCTGAAGATTCATTTGTAGCGTCTATTACATGAAGTATTAGGTCTGCATAATTTACTTCTTCAAGAGTGGACTTGAAGGCTTCGATAAGGTCATGTGGTAGTTTGCTTACAAAGCCGACTGTATCAACAAGTAAAAATTCTCTCTTGTTAGGAAGAAGAGCCCTTCTAAGGGTTACATCTAAGGTTGCAAATAGCATGTCCTTTACGAATACACCTTTTTCTGCCTCGTAGTCTGGATGGGTCTTGATAAGTTCATTCAGTAAGGTAGACTTGCCTGCATTGGTATAGCCTACTAGGGCTACAATAGGAATCTTGTTTTTCTGACGCTGGCTTCTCTGGATTTCCCTGTGCTTGACAACCTCTTTTAGTTCCTTACGTATGGCTGCTGCACGGTTTAGGATATGCCTCTTGTCTTTTTCAAGCTTCTGTTCACCGGGTCCCCTAGTACCTATACCAGCACCAGTTCTGGACATCTGACCACCCATACCGTATAGTCTAGGAAGTCTATATTTTAGCTGGGCCAATTCAACCTGTAGTTTACCTTCACGAGATAGGGCTCTCTGGGCAAATATATCGAGGATAAGGGTAGTCCTGTCTATTATTTTCTTACCGATTATATCCTCTATATTTCTGATTTGGGCGCCTGATAGCTCATCGTTAAAAACTATCATTGTTGCATCAAGACTTTCTGCATATATTTTTATCTCTTCTATCTTACCGCTCCCTAGGTAGGTAGCAGTATCGACCTTGTCCTTGTTCTGGATCAACTCACCAACAAATTCAGCACCGGCAGCCTTGACGAGTTCCTTTAGCTCTGCCATGGACTCTTCTATGCTGATGTCTGATCCACGCATTACTCTGCTAGTAAGGTTCAGTCCTACACAAAGGGCCCTTTCAACAAGCTGGTCTTCTGGTTTATTTTTTATATCTAAATCGCTCATATTTATATTTATGCACTACTCCTTATTAAAAAATGTTAATTAATCTGATTATACCATATAAAAAACAGATAGACTATCAATAAATAAACATAAGATATGTTAAATTAATTACTCGAGTATGGTATAATTAGTGAATGTAAAGAGAAAATACTTAAATGAGAGGGGGCTTACATGGAAAATAAGTATAAGTTTTTTAGTCATAGAGAGTGCGAGTTCTTTCCTTGTCACAAGACGGATGATTTGGAGAATTTTAACTGCCTTTTTTGCTATTGTCCCCTGTATGCCCTGGGGACCAAGTGTGGCGGTAATTATAAATACAGCGATAGAGGAATAAAAGACTGTTCTAATTGCATGATACCTCATAGTAAGAATGGCTATGACTATATAATAAGTAGGTTTGATCAAATCAGTGATTTAGCGAAGGGAAGGTGATATTTTGAAAAAGGAGAAGAATGGAACTAACAGGGCGATTATAGCTGGTCTCGGCTTTGCCTTTCAGATATTTTGGATCTTGAGTGGTGTATATGCCCTCAATATTTGGTATCCAAAGTTGGACATAGTACTTAGGGTATTGTCTATCCTACTAATATTTAGGATCCTAGGCAAGCACACCAATTCAGCAATCAAGATTCCTTGGATAATTGGAATATTGGTAGCTCCAGTTGCAGGACTTATACTGTATGCCTTGCTAGGGAGTAGGTTTACTTCTATATCTATCAGAAGGAGATTTAAATATATCTATGGAATGGCAGATGGTGTCCTTCAAAGAGACAGGGAGCTTATGTCTAGGTTGAAGAATATAGATCCAGATGTCTATGGACATGTTAATTATATTGATAAGTTCGGAAACTATCCTGCCTATAGCAACAACGATGTAGTCTATTTTTCAGAGGCTTCGGATGCTATTGAGAAACTAAAAGAAGAGTTGGAAAATGCCCAAAAATTTATCTTTATGGAGTATCATGCTATAGAGGATGCTGGTTCTTTTAGGGCTATAGAGGACATACTTAAGAGGAAGGCTGACGAGGGCTTGGATATCAGGGTTATATATGATGATGTCGGTAGCCTAGGCTTTGTGGATAGGCCGTTTTCAAAAAGGTTAAACAAGGAAGGTATCAAGTGTAGGGTATTCAATCCGGTTATACCAATAGTAAATATATTTATGAACAACAGGGACCACAGGAAGATAACTGTAATAGACGGCAAGGTAGGCTTTACAGGTGGTTATAATATTGCAGATGAGTACTTTAATATTGTAAACCCATTTGGTTACTGGAAAGATACAGGAATTATGATTAAGGGTAGGTCGGTTGACAATCTCACTATGATATTTTTGGAAATGTGGCACGCAATGAGGAGGAATAAGAGTGAGAGGGAGAGCCTTGAAAATCTTATAAACCAATACGATATGTGCAATATATCATACGATGTATTAAATGAAAAAGACCTACTAGAAGACGATATCGAAGACAAACTTGTAGATACAAAGGGCGAGGACAAGATTGTGGATACAAAAGGCGAGCCTATAGATACACAAGACAAGACTGTAGCCATTGAAAATAAGGAATCATCAGTTACTAAGTCCAAAAATAAACTAAGGATACTTCAGCCATTTGCAGAAAATCCCCTGTATGAAGAACAGGTTGCAGAGAATGTATACCTAAATCTTGCCAAAACATCAAACGACTACCTATATATAACAACTCCATATCTTATAATTGACGATATAATGAGGGATGAGCTTACCCTTGCTGCCAAGAGAGGTGTAGATGTAAGAATCATAACGCCTGGGATTCCAGACAAAAAGATAATATATGCTATAACAAGGTCAAACTATGCCAATCTAGCTAGAAATGGAGTCAAGATATATGAGTACAGTCCTGGATTTGTCCATGCTAAACAGCATATATCAGACGACAAGTGTGGTGTAATAGGTACTATAAATATGGATTACAGGAGTTTGTACCTGCACTTTGAAAACGGGGTCTACATATATGACGAAGATCTAGTAAAAGAGATGAGAATAGACATGGAAAATATGTTTGCCCAGTCAGAAGATGTCACTAGTAAGTATTCTGGACGTAGAAGTATGAGGACTAGGATTTGGCATGGAGTGTTGAGGTTTATATCTCCACTACTATAGAATTAATATCTATTAGGAGGTTGAGGTTATGTCTTACGAAAGTGTAAAGGAAGAGTTGGAGAGAAAGGGATATGCGAATAGGATAACAATCCACCCTAACCCTTGTGATACAGTTGAAAATGCAGCTAGGATGATAGGTTGTGAGGAGAAGTTAATAGCCAAGACTATGTCATTTTTGCTAGATGATAAGCCGATTGTCATAGTTGCAGCTGGAGATGCCAAGATAGACAACAGGAAGTACAAGGATATGTTCAAGAAAAAGGCCAAGATGGTTCCGTGGGAAGAAGTAGAATCAATCATAGGACACAAGCCAGGTGGCGTATGTGCTCTTGGTCTAAATAAAGGCGTAGTAGCTTATCTGGATGAATCATTAAAGAGGTTTGAAGTAGTCTATTCAGCAGCGGGGGCTCCAGAGTGTACGGCAGCTTTTAGGGTAGATGAGCTAGACAAGGTTATAGACGCAGAGTGGATAGATGTCTGCAAGTTGATAGAAGCTTAGGATATTTAGTTGATACCACAGGATACTAGGAAAAAATACTAGACAAGGACTATTATATATAGTATAATATTAAAGTCGTGTAGTGAGCGACAATAGTTTAGATGCAGGTATAGAACCCTATATCTACTAGATTAGGGAAACATATCAAGCATTTATCTTCTATATGGACAATGTAGCGGACCTTGGTCCACACATCCATCATATTACAATGGACAATGCCAATAGAGGCATCCACACAATTTATTTTTAAAGGAGAAAGAATATGTCATCAATTACAAGAGGACCTAAGTTTAAGTTATCTAGAAGACTAGGACTAAACGTATGTGGTCATCCAAAGGCAATGAACAGAGCTGGTAAGGGAACTGCAAGAAGCGACAAGAAGCTATCACCATACGGTATGCAGTTACTTGAAAAGCAGAGACTAAGAGCTTACTATGGAGTATCTGAAAAGCAGATGAGAATCTACATGAAGAAGGCTCAGAAGGCGAAGGGACCTACTGGTATAGCAGTTATAAGAACATTAGAATGTAGACTAGACAACCTAGTATACAGAATGGGTCTTGCTAACTCAATCAGACAGGCTAGACAGATGGTTGGACATGGAAATATACATGTTAACGGAAGAAAGGTTAATATACCTTCATTCATCGTTTCAGTAGGAGACGAAATATCACTAAGAGAAAAGTACAGAACTAATGAACTATTCAAGGCTAACTTTGAAGCGGCTGCTTTAAACGAACATCCTTACCTAACTAAGGATCAGGCTAACTATTCAGCAGTTCTTACAAGACTTCCAGAGAGAGAAGAAGTGCCAATCGAAATCAACGATTCACTAGTTGTCGAATTCTACTCTAAGTCTTCATTATAAGAAAAAGACGAATATTCAAAAGAGGGTATATTTACCCTCTTTTTTTATGCAAATTAATACTTATATTAAAACCACTTTAACGATTGATAAAGATATCTAAATGGTGATATAATTACAGTATAGGTGGTGATAAAATGGAACTATTTTTACAAATATTATGCGGTGGAATAGAGCTTGCATGGGATAGCTTCAAATCCTTCATGAAGCTTATATTTTGCGGACTATGCTTGATATTGTTAGGCATAACGTTTACAGACTGGGATTAGGTTTTCGGTGAAAAATAAGTATTTTATGATATTTATAAAAAAATTGCGAAAACTTAAAGGAATTTCAATTTTTATAGAGAATATAATATTAATAAGACTGAGATAGGGGGAGGATAGATGGTAATAGGATGGGAAAATGTCGACAACCTTGAGGATTACTATATAACATATCTCCTTTATAGAGAATCTCTTAATGTTGAACAAATTGCCAGGGTCAGAAACAAGTCAGTAGAAGAGGTCAATAATGACCTTATAACAGCCAAAGATATCATAAGAAAGACCAAGAAAAGTCTTGTTCAGGGACAAGAAGAAAAGGATATCATAGATTATTTTCTATCATTGTCTAAGGATGAGAGGCTCGACTTTATGTCCAAGCTTAAGAACTCAGACATAAACGATTTTAAGAGGAAGGTCTATAGGGGTATACTAAGGTTAGACAATGTTGATGATTTGATGGTCTTGGTTTGGGCAGCAGGTGAATTTAGAGATGCTAGGTTTTTGGATATCCTATATCCCATAACTGAGAAAAAGCACGCCAATATCAGGAGAATAGCATATTCAGCTATTGGAAAGATAGGCAGTACTTCAAGTTCAAATATTATGGAGATGGGACTTTCAGATACCAATCCACAGGTCAGACAGTACTGTGCCAAATCTCTTGCCAACTTGGGTACCAAGGACAGCATAAAGATTCTTGAAAATCTTATAAAACTCAAGGCTGACTTTGAGAAGGACTATGTACTGAGGGCTGCAAGAGAATCTCTAGATGCCTTACATATCAAGTACTCAGTCTAGTCGGCGCTACGTAGGTGCGTAGTAGGTAATATTACTAAATAATTGGAGGGATTCAAAATGATAGTGAGACGTTGTTCTGGTGGTGTTGTATTTTATGCAAACAAGGTATTATTGGTAGAAAATGACAGAGGTGAATGGACCCTACCTAAGGGAAAAATAGTCGGTGATGGACTACCTCATGAAAGTGCTATTCAGAGAGTTAAGCTTGAAACAGGTGTTGATGCCAGAATTCTAGATATAGCTGGAGACACTATATACGAGTTTTTCTCAAGAAGTAGAAATCAACGTGTTTGTAATGCTATTATGTGGTATGTTATGGAAGCTGAAAGCGTTGAACTAGATATATCAAAAGAATTTCTTCGTGGTGGATTTTATAAGGTGTCTGAGGCCCTTGAAATGTTGACTCACAGCAAGGAAAAATCTCTTGTAGATGTTTCTTATAAGAAATATAAGAACTATAAGAAAAACGACACTAATTAATAGGTAATATAGTAGGTTAGTAGGGCTTACTTTTTGAGTAGGTCTGAGGCTTAGTTAAAAATAAATACTTTATGAAAGAATAGTAAATTACGAGTAACTTCAATATAATTTTCTTATTTTCTTCATTATGTGACGTTGATGGTATCTGGTGGTCCTAGTTATTAAAACTAGGAAGTCATATGCCATCAACGTTTTTTATGCTATAATATTAATAGCGATTTGAAAGGAGATGTAAGATGCAAACCTACAAAACCTTACATGAATATGGAAAAGATGAGTATATTGTGGAAAAATCTGTCTTTATAGGTCATGCCAAGCCAGTGACTAGCGAAGAAGAGGCGAGGGCATTTATAGACGAGATGAAGGCCAAGTACAAGGATGCTACCCACAATGTATGGGCCTATACTATAGGTCAATCTATGAATATACAAAGATATAGCGATGATGGGGAGCCACAGGGAACAGCTGGTATACCTACACTTGAACTCATAAAAAAAGAAGACCTAAGAGATGTTGTAGTAGTTGTCACTAGGTATTTTGGTGGAGTGAAACTTGGGGCAGGTGGTCTAGTTCGTGCCTATACCAAGGGTGCAAAGATAGGTCTTGAAGCAGCTAAGATTGTGGAAAAGAAGTTATTTAGGAGGATATCCATAGCTTGTGATTATACACTGCTAGGCAAGCTGCAAAATGAACTTGCTGGCAATGAATACCAGTTAGAGGATATTTTGTATACAGACAATGTTACTATAGTGGTAAATTGCGAATTTGATAGGATAGATGATTTGAAAAACCTTGCAACCGAAATTTCCTCAGGTCAGGCTGATATTATTGATGGAGAAGAGATGTATTTTTCAGTTGTCGATGGCAAGATATTAAAGTAGGCATTTAAACAAAATAAGATGAGAGACAATGCTGTAAATAAGATATAGATAATGTAGTATATTAAGATGATAGCAATGTTGTAAATAAGATAAATAAAAATTTTAAAAGGAGCTGTAGTTATGTCAACTAGAAGTGAACAGATAAACAAGACAATTCAGTGGATAAGAGAAAGGGTTGAACAAGCCCACTGTAAGGGTGTAATAGTAGGTATATCAGGTGGTATAGACTCTGCTGTTGTAGCCTACTTGATCAAAAAGGCATTCCCTAATGATTCTATGGGTGTAATACTAAATATCAAGTCTAATCCTCAGGACAGGGTGGATGCTATGAAGGTTATAGACGGATGTGGTATAGAATACCTTGAGCTAGTTCTTGATGAACCTCAGGGGATGATACTTGAGATGGTCAAGGACAAGTTAGATGAAAAAGGCCTATATAGACCAGAGACTAGGAAGATGTCAGATGCCAACCTAAGGGCTAGAATCAGGATGTCTACTATATATACAATAGCCAACAACATGGGCTACTTGGTAGCTGGTACAGACAATGCTGCTGAATTATTGACAGGATACTTTACAAAGTATGGTGATGGTGGTGTAGACTTTTTACCACTTGCCAACCTTACAAAGGCTGAAGTATATGAATGGGCTAAGGAGCTAGGAATCCATGATGACCTAATCAGCAAGGCTCCATCAGCAGGTCTATGGGATGGACAGACTGATGAAAACGAGATGGGAACAACTTACAAGTATATAGATATGGTGATTGAGGGCAAGAGGGACCAGGTACCTGAAAAAGACCTTGCTATCATCGATAGGCTACATAGGGTCAGCGAACACAAGAGGGTGCCAGTGCCAAGACCACCTAAGTGGGACTAATAGTGAATTAGTGTAGTAGTTATTGGTTGAATTTAAACAATAACTTAGATTAATGAAATAAACTGTTTAAATCAGAGTCGCAAATTATTTACTTATAAGCTATAGTATGGTAAAATAATATCTTGTAGTATATTGATTAAATAATTTCAAATAAATAAATTTTGAAGGTAAGGAGAAATTTTATGGGTCGTATTCATAATATTGAAGGAAGAAAGAATAAGCAGGATGCAGCTAGATCAAACGTATTTACAAAGCATGCAAGGGCTATTGCAGTTGCAGCTAGAGAAGGCGGCGGAGATCCAGAATACAATGCATCACTAAAGGCGGCTATTGTAAAGGCTAAGTCTGACAATATGCCAAATGATAATATAGATAGAGCTATCAAAAAAGGTGTAGGTGGTGGAGATGGTGAAAACTATGAATCTATCACTTATGAGGGATATGGTGCAGGTGGTGTAGCAATAATAGTTGAAACACTTACTGACAACAAGAACAGAACAGCAGGTAATGTAAGATACTACTTCGACAAGAACAATGGTAACCTAGGTACTCCAGGTTGCGTATCTTTCATGTTTGATAGAAAGGGACAGATATTTATATCAAACGAAAATGCTGAAGAAGAACAGTTGATGGAAGAAGCATTAGAGTTAGGTGCTGAAGACTTTATACCAGATGAAGATGGATTTGAAATCATTACATCACCAGAAGACTTCAATGCTGTTAGAGATGGACTAGAAGAAAAGGGATATGAGTTTGTAGCAGCTGATGTTAAGCTATTGCCTCAGACTACAAGTGTAGTAGATGACGAGGGACAGGTTAAGTCACTTGAGAAACTTCTTGATATACTTGAAGACGATGATGATGTTCAGAAGGTTCACCACAACTGGGAAATGCCTGACGTTGAATAATTGATGGAGAATAATATGTTGGAAAATATAGGCAATGAATTTGAAGTATTCGACTATAATATGAAGGGCTATAGGATAGGGACATTTGTATTCAACTATAGGTTGGTTGAAGAAGAGGCTGATACTCATGTGGAGATAGATGTCTACAAGTACAGTGACCCAGTGGTCCTATACATAAAGACATACCAGGCACCTCTACTAGATGGAGCTGGACCGGTTGATATGTGTGAGGCCCTTTATGAAGAATTCTATGAAAAATCTGAAGACTCTTCAGAAGAAAAATAATACGAAGATAGAAACTATGCATGATTAATTTCTGCATAGTTTTTTATTTTGCAAACAATATTGATTTTTCCTTATTTACCTATTAAAGGACTTGATATATGGGGTATAATATAGGTATTGAGATGAAATGAAAGAGAGGTATTGATTATGACTAAGGAAAGAAAGTTAAATATAGGAGACAAGGCGATAGATTTTACACTAGAGGATAAGGATGGCAATAAGGTGTCCCTGTCAGACTACAGGGGCAAGAAGGTAATACTTTATTTTTATCCTAAGGACAATACACCGGGATGCACTAAGCAGGCTTGTAACTTTAGGGACAATTACCCACAGATTCAGGAAAAGGGTGCAGAGGTCATAGGAATCAGTAGGGACGGTCAGAAGGCTCATACAAACTTCACTGCCAAGCATGAGCTTCCATTTACACTGCTTTCAGATCCAGAAAGAGAGGTTATAGAGGCTTATGGTGTATGGACTGAGAAAAAACTATACGGCAAGATAGGATTTGGAATCAGCAGGACTACCTTCCTAATAGACGAAGAAGGTACAATAGTAGATATTGTGGACGGCAAGAGAATGAAGGCTGCAACTAATGCAGATGATATATTAAAGGGAGATTTTTTGAGAGACTAGTATGACTGATAGAGAAGAGATTAAACTTATAAGTTTTGAAGAGATAGAAGATATAGACATAGGTAGTTTGGATATTGATGGGGCAAGAGACCTTGTTGGAGACCTTACCTATACCCTTAACTACCACAGTGATAGTTACTATAACAAGGACAATCCTGAAATAAGTGACTACCAATATGATAGGATGATGAGGTGTCTGATAGGTTTGGAGGACAAGTATCCAGACCTAAAGGCACCAGATTCACCTAGTGTCAGGGTTGGTGGTAGGGCCCTTGAAAAATTTGACCAGTATAGGCACCAAAGACCCATGCTCAGCCTAGGCAATGTATTTTCTGAGGAGGAGATTAGGGACTTTGATAGGAGGGTCAGGTCATCTGTAAGTGGTGATGTGAACTACGTGGTTGAGTTTAAGATAGACGGCCTATCTGTAGGGCTTACATATGACCAAGGTGTACTTCAAATAGGGGCTACACGTGGTGATGGCTTTATAGGTGAAAATGTAACAGACAACATAAAGACTATAAAGACGATACCTATAAAAATAGATGAAGACAGGAAGTTGATTGCAAGAGGTGAGGTATACATATCTAAGGCTGATTTTGAGGCGGTAAATGCCTACCAGATCGACCACGACCTACCAGTCTATGCAAACCCTAGAAATCTTGCAGCGGGATCCCTAAGACAGCTCGATTCTAGACTTGCTGCCAAAAGACCGCTGGATATATTTATATTCAACCTTGAGAACATGGATGAACTAGGTATAAAAAAGCACAGCGAATCATTTGAATATATGGAATCACTAGGTCTAAAAATAAATAAAGGCTATAAACTATGTACCAACATAGATGAGGTGATAGACCATATAGAATATTGGACAGACAAGAGGGGTCAACTTGACTATGATATAGATGGAATGGTTATAAAGGTAGACTCTCTAGACCAAAGAGAGGTTCTAGGCTTTACTGCTAAGAGTCCTAGGTGGGCAACTGCCTACAAGTTCCCAGCAGAGAAGAAAAAGACCAAGTTGCTAGATATAGAAATCGAGGTTGGTAGGACAGGGACTCTTACTCCTACAGCAGTATTAGAGCCAATTAGATTAGCAGGTACAAGTGTGTCTAGGGCCTCTCTTCACAATGAAGACTATATCAAGGAAAGAGATATCAGGACAGGTGACACAGTATTGGTTCAAAAGGCGGGAGAGATAATCCCCCAGGTATTAGAGGTAGACTTTGATGAGAGAGACGGTTCTGAAATTGTCTTTGAAATGCCTAAGCACTGTCCTGTGTGTGGAGAAGAGACAGTAAGGCTAGAGGGTGAAGCTGCGGTCAAGTGTATCAATATATCTTGTCCAGCCCAGATCAGGCGTAGTATAATCCATTTTGTATCTAGGGACGCCATGGACATAGAGGGCATGGGAGAATCCATTGTCAAGCTCCTATTAGATAAGGAATTGATCAAGGATATAGCAGACCTATACTATCTGGATCCAAACGATTTGGAACAGCTTGAAAGAATGGGTAAGAAGTCGGTAGCAAACCTTATGGCATCAATTGAAAAATCAAAGACAAACGAACTTTGGAGGCTGATAAACGGTCTAGGTATCAAGTTTGTTGGACTAAAGGGAGCAAAATTACTTGCCAAGGCCTATAATAACCTTGACGAGATAATGGCAGCGTCATCAGAGGACTTGATTAAGATAGACGAGTTTGGTACTATAATGTCAGACAGTGTTGAGAAGTTCTTTGAAGAAGACAAGAACAAGGAAACAATAGAAAAGCTTAGAAGAGCTGGTCTGAATTTTGAAAATATAAAAGAGGAAAAAACGGATAGACCTATGCTGTTTGAAGGGATGAAGATAGTTCTTACAGGTACTCTTCCAACTATGAAGAGAAATGATGCCAAGAAGATTATCGAAGACCTTGGAGGCAGGGCGACATCAAGCGTAAGTAAATCAACTGATTTTGTTTTAGCAGGTGAAGAGGCTGGATCAAAGCTTGATAAGGCCATATCTTTAGGGGTAAAGGTTATAGATGAAGCGAGATTTGTTTCAATCTTGGACCTTGATTCAAAGGAAGATGTAATAAACAGCCTAGCTAATGAATAAATGACAAAACTATAAATAAATGACAAAAACTATAAATAAATGACAAAAACTATAAATAAATGACGAACAGTGATGTTTTAGCTAATGAAAAGGCTTAATTGTATAAGTACAAGTGAGGTGGTTTGATGGCAATTATAGAGAACCCATTAGGCAAGAAAAGTGAAGTTGCCTGTGGTTACAAGGAAGAAAATACAAGTTCTAGACCTGATGGCAGGTCGCTTGATCAAATAAGAGATGTAAAGATAACTAGGAATTATACAAAGTATTCTGCTGGTTCAGTACTGATAGAAGTTGGAAATACCAAGGTTATTTGTACAGCATCTATAGAAGAAGGAGTGCCTCATTTTATGAAGGGGGCTGGGTCAGGATGGATTACAGCAGAGTACTCTATGCTGCCTAGTGCTACAGAATCTAGAAAGAAAAGAGATTCATCCAAGGGCAAGGTGGATGGCAGAAGTCAGGAAATACAGAGGTTGATAGGAAGGTCTATCAGGTCTGTTGTAGACATGGAAGCCCTAGGTGAGAGGACTATATGGATAGACTGTGATGTTATACAGGCAGATGGAGGTACTAGGACAGCTTCAATTACAGGTGCCTATGTAGCCCTAGCAGATGCCCTATACAAGCTGTATAAGTCTGGTCAGATCAAGAAGATGCCTGTAAAGAACCTATTGGCAGCAATAAGTATAGGTATAATTGATGATGAGGTAAGGCTTGATATATGTTATGAGGAAGACTCTAAGGCTATGGTAGATACGAATGTTGTCATGAATAACAGGGGTGAATTTATCGAAATCCAGGGGACTGGTGAAGAAAGACCCTTTACTAGAGAAGAGTTGAGCAGGATACTAGAACTTGCTGAAAAAGGAAATAGGGATCTTATGAGACTTCAAAGACAGGCCTTGGGTGAGGTTGCAGATGCAATTATAGGTTGTGAATACAAGAGAGAGGCTGTTATAGCTACTGGAAATATGCACAAGCTAGAAGAAATCCAGACTATGTTATCAGACCTTGATTTTAAGATATTATCTATGAAGGATGTAGACCTAGAAGGTCTTGAAATAATAGAAAATGGAAGGACTTTTGAGCACAATGCCCTTATAAAGGCTAGAACAATAGCACAAAAAACAGGAATGATAGCTATAGGTGATGACTCTGGTATAGAGGTAGACGCTCTTGACAAAAGACCTGGTATATATTCGGCTAGGTATGCAGGGGAAAATGCTACAGATGAAGACAACAGGAACAAGATGTTTGAGGAACTTGAAGGTGTACCTATGGATAAGCGTACAGCAAGGTTTGTATGTGTGATAGCCCTTGTGTTCCCAGATGGAAAAGAAATCCTTGCAAGGGGTAAGGTAGAGGGCAAGATAGCTATTAAGACCAGTGGAGAGAATGGTTTTGGATATGACTCTATGTTTATACCTGAAGGCTATGATGAGACATTTGGAGTCTTGTCACCAGAGATCAAGAATTCATTTAGTCACAGGTCACGTGCCTTGGAGATTATGAAGGACAAATTAATAAAGATTCTAGCAGAGAGGACAATATAGGCTAAATAGCTATATAAAAATCAAGGCATATAATCTTAGATATGTTTTGAATGAGTGTATATTGAAATATAAAGGATACTTAAAGTATAAGTATATTTAAAGCACATAGTATTAAAAGTTTAAGTGTATTGAAATAGGAGTTGGAATGAAATTATTGATACTATCAGATAGCCACCATTCAATAGATAGGCTAAACAAGCTACTTTCTATAATAGAGGAAGAGAAAATAGATATAATAATCCATGCAGGCGACAATTTTAGAGATTCTGTATATCTCAAGGAAAAATCCAAAAAGCCAGTTATAGGAGTCATAGGCAACTGCGACTTTGAAAATACTGACAGGGAGATAGAGTTTGAGCTTGAAGGGCTCAAGTTTTTCTTGACCCATGGACACAGGTATAGTGTAAAGTATGGGCCGGAGATACTCGCTAGTAAGGGGCAGGAGATAGGCGCCAATATAGTAGTATATGGTCACACCCACATAAAGGACGATACATATATGGGTGGTTTACTAATATTAAACCCAGGCAGTCTTTCCCAACCAAGAGATGGAAGCAGAGGATCATATGTTGTCATGGACGTAGATAATGGAAGCTATCAATATAATTATTTTTACATATAAATTTCATAAAATAGGTGCAATTTAAGTACTTTTATAGTATAATTAAGAAGTCGAATTGTGTTAAAAAATATAAAAGATAATGAAAAATTAAAATAAATCAGGAGGATTGAAATGAAAGCAGAACTAATCAAAAAAGAAGGAAATTCTGTAAGCTTCGAGATGGCAGTTGATGCAAAGGAATTTGATGCAGCTGTAGAAAAGGCATACAAGAAGACTAGATCTAGATATAAGATAGATGGATTTAGAAAAGGAAAGGCTCCAAGAAGAATAATCGAAATGAACTATGGAAAGGGAATATTCTTCAATGATGCTCTAGATATATTACTACCAGAAATATATCCAGTAGCAGTAGATGAACTAGGCCTAAAGGTTGTTAGCCAGCCAGAGCTAGACATCAAGGAAGCAAATGAAGACGGATCTTTAGTACTTGTTGCTACAGCTGATGTTAGACCAGAAGTTGAAGTAAAGAACTACAAGGGTGTTGAAATAGAAAAGGTATCAGCAGAAGTTGAAGAAGAAAGAATAGATGCTGAACTAAACTCAATGTTACAGAGCCATGCTAGAGTTGTAACTGTAGATGCTCCAGTAGAAAATGGAAACACTGCAGTGATAGACTTCAAGGGTCTTCTAAACGGTGAAGCATTTGAAGGTGGAACTGCTGAAGCTTACTCACTAGAAATAGGTTCAGGTACATTTATACCAGGATTTGAAGAACAGATAATAGGTAAGAAGGCTGGAGAAGAATTCGAAGTAAACGTAACATTCCCAGAAGAATACCCAGCAGAAGAACTAGCTGGTAAGCCAGTAGTATTCGAAGTTAAGCTTCATGAAGTAAAGGTAAAGGAATTACCAGAACTAAATGATGAATTCGCTCAGGATACAACTGAATTTGAATCACTAGCTGAATTAAAGGCTGACGTTAAGGCTAAGCTAGAAAAGGATGCAGAAGAAGAAGCTAAGAGACAGATGAGAGATGCTGCTGTTGCCAAGGTTGCTGAAGGCGTTGAAGTAGAAATACCAAACTCAATGGTAGAAGCTCAGATGGACAGAATGTTAAATGACCTTAATATGCAGTTAAGCTACCAGGGTTGGTCAATAGAACAGTTCGCTGAATTATCAGGTCAGTCTATGGAAGAAATCAGAGAAGCTAGAAGAGAAGATGCCCTAAACATTGTAAAGAGTACTCTAGTTGTAGAAGAAATAGCTGAACTTGAAAATGTTGAAGTAAGTCAGGAAGACCTAGACAAAGACCTTGAAAAGTTTGCTGCTATGTACCAGATAGACATAGAAAAGGTAAAGAAGAGTCTTCAGCCAGAAGATATAGAAAATATATCTAACAGAATAAGATCAGAAAAGACTGTAGATCTTATATTAGATGCTGCTGTAGTTAAGTAATTTTAACTAGGCTTAAACTAGAATATTGATAACATGCTTTATGATTATATTTGTTACTTTATGCTAATTTGCTGCGAAAAACAAATTAGTATAGGAAAATTTTAGGTATATGATATAATATAAAGTAGTATGTTAGTTTTAAAGACCACATCATATTATGTGGTCTTTATTAGAAAAAAGAGATTTGGAGGAGATAATATGGCATTAGTACCATACGTCGTAGAACAAGATGGCAGGGGTGAAAGATCTTATGATATTTACTCAAGGCTATTAAAGGATAGAATAATATTTTTGGGCGATGAAGTCAATGACCAAACAGCTAGCCTTGTAGTTGCGCAGATGCTGTTTTTAGAGGCAGATGACCCAGACAAGGATATACATTTATATATCAACTCACCAGGTGGTAGTGTAACAGCTGGTATGGCTATCTATGACACAATGCAGTATATAAAGGCTGATGTCAGCACTATCTGTGTAGGTATGGCTGCATCTATGGGTGCATTTTTACTAGCTGCAGGTGCCAAGGGTAAGAGATATGCCCTCCCAAACAGCACAGTTATGATCCACCAGCCACTAGGCGGAACAAGGGGTCAGGCTACAGATATAGAAATACACACTAAGTACCTATTGAGTATAAAAGAAAAGTTGAACAAGATATTGGCAGAGAGAACTGGTCAAGACCTTGAAACAGTAAAGGCCAATACAGAACGTGACAACTTTATGACTGCTGATGAAGCAAGGGACTTTGGTTTAATAGACGAAGTAATAGCAGGAAGAGTATAAGAAGAGATAGAAAGAGGTGATTAAGTGCCTAATAAAGATAATGAAAAACAATTCAGATGTTCATTTTGTGGTAAGACACAAGACCAGGTCAAGAGGATAATAGCAGGTCCTGGTGTATATATCTGTGATGAATGTGTTGGATTGTGTAGTGAGATAATAGAGGAAGAGATGCTGGCAAATGCAGCCCAGGAAAATGGCGAGATGAATCTTCCAAAGCCAAAAGAGATGATGGAAATCTTAAATGATTATGTAATAGGTCAAAGTGGGGCCAAAAAAGCCCTATCAGTAGCTGTTTACAACCATTACAAGAGAATATATTCAGAGAATACTACAGGTGATGTTGAAGTACAAAAGTCAAACATCCTCCTATTAGGACCTACAGGATCAGGTAAGACCTTGCTTGCCCAGACCCTAGCCAAGATTTTGAATGTTCCATTTGCAATAGCTGATGCAACTTCACTTACTGAGGCAGGATATGTAGGAGAAGATGTTGAGAATATCATTCTAAAGTTGGTTCAGGCAGCTGATTTTGATGTTGAAAGAGCCCAGAAGGGTATCATATATATAGACGAGATAGATAAGATATCTAGAAAGTCTGAAAATCCATCAATCACTAGAGATGTAAGTGGTGAAGGTGTACAGCAGGCCCTACTAAAGATTCTTGAAGGTACGGTTGCCAATGTTCCACCATCAGGCGGAAGAAAGCATCCTCACCAAGAATTTTTGAAGGTTGATACTACTAACATACTATTTATCTTAGGTGGTGCCTTTGATGGTATAGAGAAGATAGTACAAAAGCGTGGTAAGGAAAAGTCTCTAGGATTTGGTGCCAAAATAGAATCTAAGAATGACATGGATATAGGTAAGCTATATTCACAGGTAGTACCTGATGACCTACTAAAATTCGGTTTGATACCGGAGTTTATAGGTAGAGTTCCAGTGCTAGCGACTCTTGACCTACTAGATGAAGAATCCCTAGTCAAGATACTTACAGAACCAAAGAATGCTCTTACAAAGCAGTATGCGAAGTTGTTCGAGTATGATGATGCAAAGCTTGAGTTTGAAGAAGATGCCCTAAGAGCAGTTGCTCAAAAGGCTATCGAGAGAAAAACTGGTGCAAGAGGTCTTAGAAGTATTATTGAACATGCCTTGATGGATGTGATGTATGAAGTTCCATCATTAGAGAATGTTGAAAAAGTAATAATAAAAAGAGACTGCATAGAAGAAAATGCAAAACCAGAGATAGTATTCAAAGATGTAAGAGAAGTAATAAACGATAGCCCTATAAGTTAGTAATTTTGGAATCCAATTTTGAAATTGGGTTCCTTTTTTTAGTTAAGAAGCATATTTTTGCAGTAAAAGTACAATAAGGAACAAAAATTTGCGAAAATTATTGAATAAGCACTATTAAATGTTACAAATCAGTTGAAAATAGGTATACTTACATATATAATAATATATACGTATTTGCCCGATGGTGCTATTAAATCAATTTGATTTAAAGTCTTAGGGGATTTATGTTGAAAGGAGAGTATTATGGAAAACAATGAAGTAAAAGATAATAATGTAATAATATACAAAGATACTATAGAAATGCCTATGATACCACTAAGGGGAATATCAATTTCTCCATGTATATTGCAGTCATTTGATATAGGTAGATTAAACTCTATAGAGAGCTTCGAACTGAGCATGATAAATGGGGAGAAAATATTCCTAGCCAGCCAGTTTGATTCACTAGTTGAGGAGCCAGACATAGATGACATATACACTATAGGTACTATCTGTAGCGTAAAGCAGGTGATCAGAACATCTGAGACATCTATTAGGGTCTTGGTTGAAGGTCTTGGAAGAGCTAAACTTGAAAAGATGTGGATAGACGAAAACAATGCATGGATGGGTCAGATTACGCCTATAGAGTTTGATGAAGACCAATTTACAGACGAAGAGAAGAATACCCTAGAGGCATACTCTAGACGTCTGATGAAGGGATTTGAAAACTATATATCTATAGCAGTAGAGATGACATCAGATGCATCTATGGACCTAGCAGATGCAGAGGGATATTCAATGCTGATAGATATAATAGCATCAAGCCTATTCTTGAAGTTCTCAGATAGACAAAAAATCCTTGTTACACTTGATGTAGAAGAAAGAATGAAGATGATTTACGACTATCTACAAAGAGAGCTAGAAGTGATCAAGATAGACAAGAAGATAAATCAAGATGTAAGAAAGCAGATGAACAAGATCCAGAAGGACTACTATCTAAGAGAACAGATGAAGGCTATCCAGAAAGAACTTGGAGAAATACCAGACGAGGGAGAAGATAGCGGCTATAGGGCCAAGCTAAATGAACTAAAGATAGACGCAGAAACATTTGAAAAGATTGAAAAAGAGATCGAAAAATTTGAGAGGACACCAGTTGGTTCACCAGACTATAATGTGTCAAAGAACTACTTGGATACTATATTCTCACTTCCTTGGAACAAGGAATCAAGAAACAGATTTGATATCAAAAAATCAGAGAAAATCCTTAACGAAGACCACTATGGCCTAGATGATGTCAAGGATAGGATTCTAGAATACCTAGCAGTAAGAAAGCTATCCAAAAACCTAAAAGGACCTATCATATGTCTTGCAGGACCTCCAGGGGTTGGTAAGACATCAATAGCTAAGTCAGTTGCAAGATCACTTGGAAGACACTTTGTTAGGATATCCCTAGGTGGAGTAAGAGACGAGGCAGAGATAAGAGGACATAGAAGAACATATATAGGAGCTATTCCTGGCAGAATAATCAATGCCATGAAAGAAGCCAAGTCAAAAAATCCAGTTATACTACTAGATGAGATAGACAAGATGGCAAGCGACTTTAAGGGAGACCCTACATCAGCAATGCTAGAAGTATTGGACCCAGAACAGAACAAGTACTTTGTAGACCACTACCTAGAGCTGCCGTTTGACCTATCAAAGGTCCTATTTATAACAACAGCCAACGATTTAAGAAATATACCTAGACCGCTGTATGACAGGATGGAAGTAATAGATATAGAAGGCTACCTAGAAGAAGAAAAACTAGAGATAGTCAAGAACTTTGTCCTTAAAAAGCAGCTTAAAGAAAATGGCTTGAACAAAGACTTCATAAAGATGGATGATGAAGTAATCAAGTATGTAATCAATAGGTATACAAGAGAAGCTGGAGTAAGACAGCTAGAGAGGACAATCGGCAAACTTTGCAGAAAAGTAGTCAAGGAAATGGTCGAAAATCCAAAGCTAAAGCCAGTTACAATGACAAAAGAACTTGTAGTAAAATACCTAGGCAAGGAAAAATATAGACAAGAACCACTGGATATGAACCCACAGGTAGGCCTAGTAAACGGACTAGCATGGACAGCAGTAGGCGGCGTTACACTAGAGATAGAAGTAAGCGTCCTACCAGGCAAGGGCCAGATAGTCCTAACAGGAATGATGGGAGACGTCATGAAAGAATCAGCTAGGACAGGTATTTCATATATCAGGTCAATAGCGGATAAGTTGGATATAGAGCCAGAATTCTATAAGAACAAGGACATACACATACATATACCAGAAGGAGCAACACCAAAAGACGGGCCATCAGCAGGAATTACCATGACACTGGCAACAATATCAGCACTTACAAATAGGCCAGTACCAGGAAATATAGCCATGACAGGAGAGATAACCCTAAGAGGTAGAGTCCTTGCAGTCGGTGGCGTAAGAGAAAAAGTCCTTGCAGCATACAGGATGGGAATAAGAAAGATTATCCTACCAAAAGAGTGCGAAGCAGACATAGAAAAAATACCAGAGACAGTAAGAAACGATATAGAATTTGTCTTGGTAGATAAGATGGAAGAGGTATTAGAAGTTGCCCTTCTAGAGAGAATGTAAGGTGAAAAAATGGAAGAAAATACTAAAGTGTCTGAAACAAAACCAAAGAAAAACAGAAGAAGAAATCAGAACAAGCAAGAAAAACAGGTCAAGAAGCCTGTCAAAAAAAAAGTAGCACCTAAAAAACCTACGACAATAGACGAAAAGGTGAGACAAGAAGAAAAGATGAAGATCAGGACAGCAGAGATTACAATGAGTGCTGTAAATAGATCACAATATCCAGGAGAGGGAATACCTGAGATAGCCCTAGCAGGAAGATCCAATGTCGGTAAATCATCAGTAATCAATGGCCTACTATCTAGGAAGAACTTCGCTAGAACATCATCAACACCAGGAAAAACAAGGACAATAAACTTCTATCTAATCAATGAAGAATTCTACTTTGTTGACCTACCAGGCTATGGATATGCAAAAGTAGCCAAAACGGAAAAAGAAAAATGGGGTGCAATCATGGAGATGTACCTATCAGATAGAAGAGAACTATGCGCAATATTCCTATTGGTAGATTGCAGACATGAACCTACAGCAGATGACAAGATGATGTACGAATGGATCAAGCATTTTGGATACAACTGCGTAGTAGTAGCTACAAAGGCAGACAAGATATCAAGAGGTCAATACCAGAAACATACAAGCATAATTAGGAAGAAACTTGAAATGGCAAAAGAAGACAAGATAATACTTACATCCTCATCATCAAATGTAGGAATGAAAGTACTTTGGGACGAAATTGTAGACCAATATGCCCAACATGGATATATAGTGACATATGAAAAAACAGTAGACTAAAATATGTTGAAATATATTAAAAACTGGATATAAACAAATAGCGTTGATAGTAATAGAATCATACCATACATAGCATGGAAAAGATAATTACCATCAACGCTATAATTTTAAAAAAATACCCGCCTCCATCCAAACCAATAACTACCTCAACTCGTCAGTAACACAGAAAATATAAGGCACATTCCTATACCTATCTTCAAAGTCAAATCCATATCCAACAACAAACTTATCTTCAATCTCAAATCCTATATAGTCAGCAGTAAAATCAACCTCACGCCTAGAAGGCTTGTCCAAAAGAACACAAGTCCTAATAGACTTAGGATTCTTTTTTGCTATATGCTTAACTACAAAGTCCATAGTATGAGCAGTATCAGTTATGTCATCAACTATAAGGACATCAAAATTAGATATATCTTCGATTGATATATCAGACTTTACTACAACATTACCGCTAGATTCAGTGGACCTACCATAGCTTGAAGTAGTCATAAAATTTACAGTAAGATTATAAGAATCTATGGCCCTTACAAGGTCAGCACAAAAGATAAAACTACCCTTTAGTAGGGATATTACAAGTAGATTTTTTCCCTTGTAGTCCTGGTTTATCTTGTCACCTAGCTCTTTAATTCTCTTAGATAGGATGTAGCTATCAAACATCATTTCCCATTTTCTATCTTCTATATTCATTGTTTCCTCCGTATTATTTGAGAATTTATCTTGGATTACCCAGATACTTAAGGGGTATATAGGTAATAAGATAAGAATCATATTTTATTAATAAACCTATTATATATTATTAGTATCATTATGGTCAAATATTACCAGCAAGAAAGTAAAAATAACTTGAAAAATTCTCAGGTTAATATATAATAGATAGTTGTGGTATAAATTTTACAATGGGAGACACCTTATTATGAATAATCAGAAGAAAAAACTTTATAGCGATAAGTGGTCAAAGTCTAACACAAGGGATATTTTCAATGAGAAGCAGAAGATAGCCATAGAAAAATATGGAGACGTATTTGAAGATGATATGTTTTTTGCCCTAGAATTATCCTTGAATACTGATTTAGATTCACAACTTAGTGAAGAATTTGTTGATAGGATGAAGAAGAGAACAAAACTTTCATAGTAAATATAAAAGCAGCTAGACTTCATATGTATATATTTTACTGGTCAACCAGTGAAAGGGTACATATTTGGTCTAACTGCTTTTTTATTTTAGTATGATTTAATATTATTGTCCATTAGTATGGTAGCTAGCTGGGCAGCCCTATCAGGGTGCATTGTTCCAATAGGTAGTCTAAAGTCTCCAACCTCGATTCCCATCATATTCATTGCAGTCTTTACTGGAATAGGGTTTACTTCAAGTTTAAGTGCATCTATAAGGGCAAAGTTATTTATCTGTATTTCACGAGCGTATTCAATCTTGCCTGATTCAAAATGCTTGTACATATCTAGTACCTGGTTTGGTACGATATTAATCAAGCTAGATGCTAGGGATTTTATTCCAAGGCTTAGGGCTGCAAGTGCTATTGAGTCGTTTGCAGAGATTATATCGAAATTGCTTGGAAGGCTAGATATCATTCTAGCTATATGCTCTATGTCGTTTGATGTCTCTATGATTCCTACAATATTGTCTATAGCGGCTAGTTTTGCCAAAAGACCTATAGGTAGGTTTGAGCCTGAGTGCTCAGAGTCGCTAAATATGTAGCAAGGTAGGTCACAAGTCATGGCTAGAGACCTGTAGTGACTCAAGATTCCCTTTTCGTTACCAACATTGTAGTAAGGTGGTTCAAATATAAGGGCATCTACACCTGACTGATTAGCCTTTATACCTAGGATTATTGACCTTCTTGTATCATTAAAACCTGTCTGGGCAAGTACAGGTATCTTTTTGTCTACCTTCTTAACCACAAAGTCTATAAGAGAAGATATCTCCTCATCTGACATAGTCAAAAACTCTCCGTTGTTGCCGCCTACTATTATTGCAGCAGCACCGAGTCCTAGTTGCTTGTCCAATAATTTTTCTAGTTTATCAAAGTCTACTTCATTCGTATCAGAAAATGGTGTAACAAGTCTAATTGCACATCCTTTAAAAATCATATATTAATACTCCTTTCGCTGTATATATTTGTAATTATACCACAATTAGTGAATATTATTTATATTAAGTATAAAATAATATTTTCCCGTAAATTGCAATATCAATTTGTACACTTTTTTGCCACTCTTGCAAAAATATCGGTACTTGTCCTAAAATATATGTCAAGACTAGGCCTTGCCTATTCATTTTAGTCTTGACTAGTATTTTAGGACTAGTAAACTGATATTTGAAAGAGGGCTTCCATACCTTCAAACTATCGTTACTATTCATAATATGGTCCAATATATCCAATGAGTCGGTTACATTTTTAGAATACTTGTTTTTGTAAAATTGTACATTATTTAATTACCATTTCTTTGCAAGTACAATATTCCAGTAGTGTTTTAACCTTTTGTATTCAACTGATTTTGTGTCTAAGACCTTCATTTCATTGATTATAAGTTTGTATAAATCACTGGTAAGCAACTGAACGATATGAAATTTATCAATTACTATTTTAGCATTGGGAAATACTTTTTTTGACAAGTAAATATACGGTGTATAAATGTCTGTTGTTACGGATTATACTATATTTCTAGCCTTTAAAGGAAATAAATTAAAGTATTCCAACAAGTACCTTTGACTTCTGTCAGTAAGTATATCAAAGATACATCCTGACTCTATATCCATAATATTTACACTCATAGAGGAATCAACTATGCTAACTAATTGAATTTTTAATGCCCTCGGGTGCGTCTATTTCAAGCACAGTAGGAAAATAGTATTTTCTTTTTTCTGTTCTGTCGAATGAAGAACTCTGATAATTGTATAAGTAGATACATTTTGTTCTTTTGCTATTAAATCCATAGATATTGTTTAACATAGATTTAATTTTATAGATTTTTTCACATTATTTGATATGTATTATCTTTTATCTGTGATAGATGTTTCATCTGTAAAAGTAGAGTTGCAGTGCTTACAGTAGAACCTTTGCTTTTTTACAACCAACGTAAATGTGTATTTACCTACATTGTTTTACTTTACTTTCGAAATTTTGAAACCGTGCTTTATTACATCGTAATTTACATATCTTTGAAAATAATAAAATACAATTTTTAATTTTACAATTTTTGGTTGTATTTTTTTAGAGTAAAAGTTTATAATATACTTAATAAAGTTTAGGAGGACATATTTTGGAAAAATTTCAGGTTTGTAATAGTGTTTTTGTTATCAGAAAAGAAAGGGGGTATACTCAGTTGGAATTGGCAAAGTTGGCAGATTTTTCTCAACAGTATATTAGTAATATTGAGAGAGGAGTATTAATACCATCTATTGCTAAAGCGATCAAATTAGCAGAGGTATTAGGAGTTTGTCATGGAGAATTATTTTTTAAATGTGAAATAAAAGATTGATAATATAAGAAAGATTAAGAAAAAAATTTAATGTTTTAAAATATAATATAGTCTAAAGTATGACTAAAGATTTTTTTGAACAGAGTATATTCATTTTTTTATAAGAAAGTCGTAGATATGTGTTGTTGTATGGTGAAAGTTGGTAGAGGAAATTACAGCAAAAAGTATTGACACTGTATTAAAACCCAAATAAAGAGGTAAAGTGGGGTGGATTAATATTATAAAAGATCTTTTAAATATATGTTTTGTTTCTGGATAATTTAAAAATGTGGAGAATTTAATAAAAACCAACTCTTAAGGGAAACGAATAAATACAATCTGAATTTTATCGATTTGGAGTATAACTTTTGTCGTGATATAGATTTTTATTTTAATTCAGGATAAATAAGATGAGAGTATTGTGTTGTCGATTATTTGTTTATAAAAATTTGTATGTTATAGTGATAAACATAAATATATTGTATAAGGAGTGATTTTAATGAAGAACAGAGAAGAAAAGCTGAGTTATTTAAGAAAGAAAGATTTTATTTCCATTTTTATCACCACAGTCGTATCTGCATTTATTTTCTTATTCATAAATGAATATTTTGTAGGTACTACTGAAGCAATAATATTTTCATATATTGGTGTTATAGGTGGTATTATTACAGTTATCGTGTCTTACTTTGAAAGTAAGAGTAACGACCCTTTTGTAACTGGTAAAACTTTAACATTTGGTGTTATAAATAGTTTTATTGGTGCTGGTGTAGTTATACTTCTTACATCATTTAGATTTGGATTAATACCAAGTTTGATAGTTATTGATATTATAATTATTATGTCGAGAGAGCTAGGAAGAAAGTCAAGGGAAAAAATGTTAGATAAGTTTATTAATAAAACTGGTACAATTATAAAAAATAATGGAAATGGTAAATATGTTATGGATTTAAATTCAAAAAGAGTAACTGTTTATTCTAAAGATAACTTAGCGATTGGTGGTATGGTAAAGGTATCAGAGCTGAAAGGAACATGTATTTATGTAGAAGTATTTGCTTAAATAAGCGAACTTTAAAGTTTATTTAAAATTTTTAAATCGTACTTTATAGATATTAAGTTATTATTCTAAAACAATTTAGTTATTAACACGCGATTTGCATGTTAAAAAGTGTGGTGTGTTTTAAAGTTATGAAAATAAATGAAAAAATAGCCAAAAGCATGTTTATTAGGTGTATATGTTTATTATCAAACAAAGTATAAATTTCTAATTATCTTTTTATATTTTCTTAAATGCTCGTAAAGCCTTATTCTATGTGCTTTCGAGTATTTTTACTGTAGGAAGATACTTCACGTTTCTTTGCATATTTCCTCATGTCTTAGCTGTCAGAAGTGGTAAATAAGTAGTAAATTCATTTGTACTACTAAGCAACAAGACGCTCCTGTTGCTTCTCTTTATTCAAGCGTTTCATTTCTGCCATTGCAGAATCGAATGTTGCATGTGCGTAATAGTTCAGCGTCATGGCTATATTAGCATGTCCCATAATGTACTGTAATGCCTTTGGATTCATTCCTGCATTTGCATAGTTGGTACAGAATGTATGTCGCAAACTATGTGGAGTGATGTGTGGCAATTTATCCTCGTTATACTTATTGTATTTCTTAACAAGACCTTTCATCATGCCGTTGTAATCACTTGCCACTTTTGGATAGTTCTTTCTATTAAGAAAGAGGAAATCACTATATCCATCAATCTCAACACGCTTATCATTCTTTCGATTCGCTAACACTCGCTTAAATGCTTGATAGGCTTCTTCAACCATAGGAACTTGACGTTCGCCACTTTTGGTCTTTGGTGTTTCAATGTAGTACCCAATTTCAGTATCTCTCAATAGCTGATGGTCTATATTGACAAGACGATTCTCAAAATCTAAATCTGGAAGTGTCAAACCACCAAACTCTGAAATACGAAGACCTGTTTTTAAGAGTATCAGAATTTCATCATAATTTTTGCTGTAGGTTTTATCAGCTTTTGCAAAGGCTAACAGTTTTTCTTCCTGTTCTTCTGTTAGTACGGTCTTAGGGACAGTATCATCATCAAGAACTGCTTTCAGTTGAAAGTCAAATGGATTCTTCCGAACACAATCATCTTGTATAGCAATATAGAATGAAGCCTTTAAAGAACGTTTGTAGTTATTGATGGTTTGATAAGCATAACCATTTTCACTCATTCTAATAGCCCATTCTTTAGCGTCTGATGGCTTAATACTGTCAATACTTCTTACACCTAACTTGTCTTTCTTCAAAATATCCATAAGATATTTGCGTCCAGTTTCAGTGTTTTTTCTAACCTTTGGTCTTTGAGCGTTCTGTTTTGCGTAAAGCTGGCAGAGTGTCATTTTCTTTCCTACAACATCAATACCATCATGAATGTCTTTCTGTAACTCTGCGATTTTCTCTCTAAGTGAGATACAATCACGCTTTCCTGCTGGTACTCGGTCTGTAGCCACAAGTTTCCACGAGTAAACAAATTGCGGTTCTCCAAATGAATCTATATATTTGTATAAGTATCTTCCGTCTTTTCGTTGGCTCTCTCCAGTCTTTAAGATTCGACCTTTATTGTCACGTCTTTTTTCTGACATGGCATTTGCTCCTTTCCTTTATGGAAAGAGCCTTGATACGACTTAATACTATTTTATCATATACAAGACCCTTTGGCGACGCTAGATTGCGTCCAATGTATCTATAATTTTTTCAAATTGTTTTCGTTTAATCTGAATACGATTGCCATTCATAATCAGCCAATTTGCATTTTTATTTTCCTCTGCCAAGCGTCGTAGCTTGTTTTCGCCAATACGAAAATATTTTGACGCTTCTTCAATGGTTAGGGTATAACGTTCCCAAATAGGAATGTCAGTCTGCTTCATAAAATCCTCCTTTCCAAATCACTTATTTGGATTTCATAAAAGTTGTTTTACCAGCAATCGAACAGCTTTAGCAAAGCTCACGGGAGTTCCACCCCTGCATGGTTCTCATGTAGCCATACTCATTGCCTGCGACGGTTTTATCACGCTCGGACTATTGACTGTATGGGAGTATCATTATCACGATAAGAATGTCGTTGCAGGCAATCCTGCTAAAGATTGCTTCTCGGATCACTAACATGAATCGCTCGCTATCTTTATAAGATAGGTCATGGCGGTTAGTTCCGTTGGCTCTTTTCTTATCGAAACGTATTCGATTACTTTTATTCAGTTTTCAAAGAACAATGGCTCGTTAGCCTATCAAAACACATTGAAAGCTCAATATGCTTTGGTGGAATAACAAACCTCCCTGTTCGGGAAGCGTGGAATGGTTTAGCACGCTTCCACGAAAGGAGAGAGGATATTACTTAATTTCAAATGACAAAATCTTTGTAATCAGTCTGGTTTCCATTCTTCCACGTAAGACTTCATCAACGACCATACTTTGATTGCCATATTCATCTTTCATAAGTCGTAGGGAACGCTTCGTTATGTACCCTCTGTAATGATGTAGAATCTGGTTAATCGCTTCGGTATCGCCATCTGTTGCCTTTACAATGAGAGGAAAGGGAATCATAGGATATTGTGTTTTCATTCTTCAAATTCCTCCATAAACTTTTTAATTAAGGCTAGTCCACTGGTTCTATGCCGATAGACAGTAGAACGGTTCAATTTCAACAGGTCTGCAATTTCTGAATCGCTCATGTCCATAAAGTAAAACAGCAGTAGAATTTCACGTTTCTTGTCTGGCAACTCACGTAATGCTTCACTCAACAAATCATTTTCAACGCCTACTGATAACCCATTGAGTGTAAAAATCTGAAAGTCAGTTGAATAGTTATCTGTTGTCGCAAACTGGCTAACAAGATAATCGCCAACATCCGAAAAGGACACCTCACGCTTTGCAATCCTTGAAAGATAAAGCATATAATTCTTTCGCTCGTCTTCCATAGCACGTTTACAGATATAGTCAAACTGATTTTCTATTGTGGTCTGAAAAGAAGATGGTTTCATGTTTCTCACCCCCTTTCTGTCTAGGAAAGGAAGTGAGCCTTGCTCGTTTATCTCCTTTCACTCTTAGTCCCAATGTGAAAGGGGGATTTGTTGCATTACTGATAAATAAACTTTGTAAAAAAGTTCTGAATAGCCAAAAAAGCATATAAACAGATTTATTTCTCTGTTTACATGCTTCTGTTATTCTATCTATATGATTTATAAAACCACATTGGTGGACGTACTTATCTATTGCAGATAGACGACTTTTTTTGACAAGAACCCAATGTAAGGAAATTTATTGTATATGATGTACTTCATGGCGACGTTGACCTCCAACAAACCGCCATTTGGAAGTAATATACAATATTTTAACAGCGTAAATAGCACTACCATATAACGGTTTTTTTTATTGGCGTTTAGTAGTGCTTTTTATTAAATATAAACCTATAAACCATATAACACGTTTTTCTATACCTGTTTTTAATTCAGTAGGAACAATAAAATGTATAGAGGTGGTCTACTATGCGTAAAAAAGAAGATAAATATGATTTTAGAGCCTTTGGTTTAGCCATTAAAGAAGCTCGATTGAAACGAGGTTTAACTCGTGAACAAGTGGGAGCATTGATTGAAATTGACCCACGGTACTTAACTAATATTGAAAATAAAGGGCAACACCCCAGCATACAAGTTCTTTATGACCTTGTATCGTTACTTCATGTTTCCGTTGATGAATTTTTCTTACCTGCTAATAACTTGGTAAAAAGCACCCGACGATTACAGATAGAGAAATACATGGATAGCTTTACAGACAAAGAACTATCCTTAATGGAATCTTTAGCCAGCGGTATCAACGAAGCAAGAAACATCGAAGACTAATTAAAAGAATCCATACATAACGGAAAGAGCCGATAAAATGAGATTGTATTAATCTCATTTTATCGGCTCTGCGTCTTTGCGTCTGGCTCTGTAATCACAGTTACTTTGAACTGCTTTATTTCAATTAAATTTTCTTGTCTGCATTTCGGACAATAGAGGGGGAATTTTTTTAATTCAGTATCTTCCCTTATCTTTAATCGTGTTTTATTTCCACATACAGGACACAATATCCACTTGTAGTTTATAATAACTATCTCCTCCTTTACACTTTAATTCAAATCTTTATTAAAAAATATTTCATCTTATTTAACAAGAAACCATATTTATATAACAACATAAAATACACTAAGTTATTTTATTGAACATATATCGTACTTTATCTATCCGACTATTTGGACGACGGGGCTGGCAAACAGGTTCACCGGTAGTAACATGGTACCCTTTTAACTCTGTTAAACAAACACTACGTCCATTTGTAAAGAAAGTTAAATCACTACGATATTCTTGAATACACCGAGCAGGGATTTCTCCACTAAGAATGACCTCATTATTTTTCAATTGAGTGTCTACGATGTTCGCACAATATTTAGGAGCATCGTTGTATGCTCGTGAAAGATATTCCTGTGGCGCATAAATTTTAAAACTAAGATATGGCTCTAACAATTCTGTTCCAGCTTTTTTTAAGACTTGTTCCAATACAATAGGAGCAAGCATCCGAAAATCTGCTGGGGTACTAACAGGGCTATAGTATAAGCCATACTTAAAACAGATTTTACAATCCGTCACATTCCAACCATATAATCCTTGTTCGCAACCATAGCGTATCCCTTCCATAACTGCATTTTGAAATGATTGATTTAAGTATCCAAGAGAAACCGAGCTCTCATACTGCATTCCACTTCCCAACGGAAGCGGTGATACAGATAAACCAATGGAAGCCCAGAAAGGATTTGGCGGCACTTCGATGTGAATGGTATATTCTGCATTTTTTAACGGTCTCTCCATATAAATGACTGTAGGCTCTTTTAGTTCTATCTCCACATGATACTTTTCTTGCAACAGTGCACTAATCACTTCCATTTGTACTTTCCCTAAGAAAGAAAGTATAATTTCATGTGTCGTAGAATCCACGTAATATCGTAGAAGCGGATCACTATCTGAGATTTCCAAAAGGGCATCAAGCAACATTTCTCTCTGTTCAGGTTTACTCGGTTCAACAGTTGTTTGTAGTAGAGGGTGCGGATTTTCAATCTTTTTTCTCTGTGGCAATAGTTTTGTATCTCCAAGAACACTATTTAACTTCAAAAACTCATTTTGCAAAATAACAATTTCTCCAGAATAAGCTCTATCAATCTTACATAATTCACCATTTATTGAAGTATACATTTCTGTAACTTTTATTTTTTCTTTTTCTGATACTCTAACCGAATCTCGTAAATGTAGTACTCCACTATAAAGGCGTATATATGCAAGACGTTGTCTTTTTTTTGTATATTCAATTTTGAAAACATTTCCGCAAAGTTCAGACGGACCTCGATGTGTTGATGAATAAAATTTATTCGTAATCACTTCTATAAGGTTATCAATCCCTATATTGTTTTTTGCACTTCCGTGATAAACAGGGAACAGGGAACAATTATGAAATCTTATGCTTTCCTCTTGTTCGAGTTCCAATGCTTCTAATGATTTACCGGACATATATTTCTCTAAAAGGTCATCGTTTCCCTCTATTACCGTATCCCATTGTTCAGATTCGGTAAAGTTCGTCACACACATATTAGGATACAGTTCTACCTTCTGTTTGATTACAATTTCGGCAGAAAGTTTCTCTTTAATATCCTGATAAACCGTTGATAAATCAATTCCATTTTGGTCAATCTTATTGATAAAAAAGATTGTGGGAATCCCCATTTTCCTAAGTGCATGAAATAATATACGAGTTTGTGCTTGTACGCCATCTTTTGCAGAAATCAGTAGAATTGCCCCATCTAAAACTGATAATGAACGATATACTTCTGCTAAGAAATCCATATGTCCTGGCGTGTCTATGATGTTCACCTTCGTATTTTCCCACTGAAAAGAGGTTATTCCTGTCTGAATTGTAATTCCTCTCTGACGTTCTAAAAGCGTATTATCCGTCCTCGTTGTACCTTTGTCCACGCTTCCTAATTCTGTAATCGCTCCACTGTTATATAATAAGCTTTCTGTTAAGGTAGTTTTTCCTGCATCAACATGAGCTAAAACTCCAATATTAATAATTTTCATGTGATTTTCCTCCATTCAAAAACCCAAAAGGGCATAAAAATCCCAGTGATAAATACTTTTATCACTGGGATTTTTATGCATAACCATAGGTATACAAAGCATACAGATATTCTCTGGATACTTTAGAATCACATGATAAAGGTATTCTTAAACTGGGTACAAAAAACTAAGCCCTCCTAAAAAAGGACATCTAATTATTTGTTCCCGCTATCAAATTGACAGTTTATTTAAGAATACCTTGCCGCATATTTATTAACTCCTTTTAAATAGTCACTTAAATAATAGCACGTAAGAGCATATTTGTAAAGGAATCTCCAATTTTTTATCAAAAAGAGTACATGATTACAAAGTATCTGTAATCATGTACCAATATTTGTTATTTTACAATCTTCCAATTACTCCCGTTCTTTTCAAGTACCAAATCAAATTGAGATACCTGCGTTGCTTTGGTCTGCTGGTCGATATACTCCACTGTCAGCGATACCGTGACTTGATTATCCTTACGATTGTGAATAGGATTTACCAGTTCTTGAAAGATGTACTCTTTTCCGATTGGTTTTAATATCCCGTCATTCACATAGTAGGAAAGTTCACTGGCTGTCGCTGTAGGATAGAGCTTGAAGAACGTCGTTAAAAACTCATTGATTTCATTGGTTGTAATGGAATCAACCGTCCCCTCACTTTCAATGGCTTTTGGTTTATAACTTGATTTCTTAGGTATGTTGGTAATGGTCGGATTCTTAACCAGTACCATATTTCCAGAACCATCTACATAGACACTCACTATATAAGCAGAGTGGACGGTCTTTGTATTTTCTCCCTCTGTAATGAGCTGGTCTACACTGTAGGTTACATTAAACTCATTGTCGCCAGTTGGCTCTACCGTCCATATCTGAAATCCTCTTACAGAAGACGATACAGGAATATCTTTGCGTACTGTATCAACATTGAGAGCTTGAAGTTCATCTGTCAGATAGCCTTTTAGACTTTCCATTCGATTATCAATGGACTTATCGGATTGCTCCCATGAATAGTAGACTTTCGCAAAGTTCTCTACAAAATTTTCTACATGATGAGTATCAACGTATTCCTTTTCTATGATAGTTGTTTCGTGAATAGTATGAGTATCTATAGCTGTAAAGTGCTTGAATATCGCAAAGCTGAAACTAAGCCCTAAAAGTACCCACAAGGCAATCACAACCTTTTTATGAGGATTGACCTTATAGACACGAGGTTTCTTTTCCTTTGGTATCTGTTTTTCTTTATTCTGATTTTTTCTAAATTTCATCATTAAATCTTCCTTTCTCATTGTTTGATTCGTCCTGCTCCCACTAAATGCTGTTGCCAGTAGGGGCTTGTTAAGTCGGCATAACCGATTGGGTCGCCTGCATGAAACATACGGTTATTGCCAAGGTATATCCCAACATGAGTAATATAAGAGCCAGCGTTATAGGTAGAATGAAAGAAAACCAAATCGCCAGCTTGTGCTTCCGATAGTGGGATATGCTGGGTCACATCATATTGCTGTTGTGCGGTTCGTGGTAAGTTAATTCCAGCTTTTCCATACGTCCATTGTGTCAGTCCGCTACAATCAAAAGAAGTAGTCGGGGAAGCTCCACCGTAAACGTATCGCCAGCCCTCATATTTCAGTGCTTCGTCCATGATGGCTTGTACCGTATCATCATCAAACTCTGTTGTGACAAGATACTGCGTTACCAGTTGCACATAAAACATATTGCCATAGTTGTATCGCCAGCCCCCATTGATAGGTATGGCTATGGGATTGGGGTAAGACACTTTTTCGCCACCTGAATACTCTTTTGAGAAACTTTGAGCCAGTTCAAAGGTATATTTATTTCCACGATTAGCCACATACCCTAAGAAACCACCACCATAATTGTAGGACTGGATAACCGATTCTAAATCTACACTGAGCCTTTCGCTACTGGCTAATAATTCACTGAAATACTTCACACCTTGCTTAATGGATTCTTCTGTACTCAATGAATTAGGTGGAAGACCGAGGGATTCCGAGGACTGCATAACATCTTCCGCAGTACCGCCCGATTCCACCTGTATAATCGCAAGAAGTATGTTGACATATTCTTCAACGCCATATTCTTTGGCATATTTTTCTACCATAGGCTTATGAGCCAGCACTTCTGCGGAAACATTCACACCTCCATAATGAATATTGGAAATTCCGCTGTCCTGTTCATCTGAAAATAAAATGGCAACAAACAGAAGCAGTGAGAAGACCATCAAGAATAATCCAGAACCACCAATCACTAAAGTTTTCAACTTCATGGTTTCTTACCGACTTTCTTAATGGTGGCGGTTTTGATTGGTGGTCTACTTCTTGTATTTTGTAGTGGTACTCTTTGAACAGTAGACGGACGTTCTTTTGTGATTGGACGTTGTGAAGTTCTATCTGCTGTAGTGGTTGAAGTTGCTGGCTTTTGAACGGTTTTTTCTTGAACGGTATTGCCTTGGCGTTCCACTTTTGGACTTGAAAAATCGGACTTAACTGCTGGACGCTCTTGTTTGGCTTGTTGAGATTCCTTATATGAAGTCTGAATATTAGACTGTTTTGAGGTCTGTTCATCATGATATTGTTCTTGTCTTGTAGTCGGTCTTTCATGAACAGAAGAAGCAGGCTGTTTTTTCTGTTTGACCTGTTCCATTTCAGAGCGACGCTTCGCAATGGTTTTTCGCCTTTGTTCCTGCTGTTCCTTGCGTCCACTGGCTCTGTCCGCTTTGGTTTGAGAAATACTACTGGTTAAATCACGGACATTCTCTTTTACTTTGGATTTTCCTTGATATACTGCATATCTTGCATTGGTCGGCAAATCTTTAACCTGTTCTTTCAAACCACTAGCAGTGTCTACCATTCTGTCTTTGGTATCAGCTACTGTACCGATGGTTTGACCGATACGTTTTCCAAGTGTTGATTTTTCCTTTCCGTCTGGTCGGGAGTGATCTGCTTGTGTCCTTGCAGAACTCCCCGAACCCGACTGTCCTTTTTTACCTGTAACAATGGCAGACCCAGCCCCTAGAGTAGTCATGGAACGTCCAAGTTTCCGCTGTAGACGGTGCATGTGAGCGTGCATAAGCATACGAGGTTTTCTCATCACACGACTTCCCACACTTTGAGAATCGTTACTCTGTAGAGAAAACATACTCATTAAATCGCCCAGCTTGAAGTAGATTCCTGCAAAGGTCACAATCTGTAGAAAAGCAATCAAAAAGAACGGATAACCAGCCGATAAGGTATAGAGCATGGTTGAAATACTAAATGCTGTCGTAATAATCAATGTGATTCCAGCTCGTGTCAAAATGGTATTAAAGAGCTTTGTTATGGCTCGTTTTGACATACCATCAAATGATGGAATCATGCTTAAAATAAAGCTCACAGGCAGAAACATAGCATAGATGATAAAAAGTACCTGCGAGAAAATCATGATTCCTGTTAATAGGAATACAAATATGGAAATCCCAATATTGAAGACAAATAGGAAGAAGACTGTACCTAAACGGTTAATGGTCTTTGTAATGGTTAGATTGGTATTGCTTCTGTCTTCAATTTCTTCCGCAACAATTTTTTCTCTGTCTTCGCCATTGTTGGAATCTGGGCTGGTGGAGAGCAGGCTTTCCACACGGTCAATACCGATACTTTCAATGTCTGAACTGTTGTATTGAAGCAGTAGCCACGGTTGCTGAACCTGTATGGAAAACAGGCTATCTCTGATTAAGTCCACGCTGTCCTTGCCTTGACTATCGGAATGGGGCATGACAATCTTCGTGCCAAGTGATAAACTGGCATTACTGATGTCTGATGAAAAGTCATTGATTTTTTTAATGTAGTCGGGAGCGTAGGCAATAAAGGAAGCCGATAGGATAAACACCAGCACAAAATTCATAATGGCATGAATTGCCTTTGTGGTTTCTCTCTTTATCAGTCCCGTATAGGCAACATAAACCCCAAGAACCAAAATCAAGAGTAAGAGGAATCCAACATAGAAACCCTCTGTTGAAAATCCGTTTGCACTCACACCAGCTAAGGTCTGCATATTCTTACCAATGGAATCTGCTGTAGCGGAAATGAAGTCTAAGGAATAGGCTTCCTGTACTAAGTAACCTGTCGCATTGGAAACATACAAACTGATTGTCCAAATAAAATTGGTAATGGCATATAGTCCATACATGACCTGTTTTCCAATCCCGTCCGACCAGTTCCACGGAAGCCAGCCCCAGCTATTATCCACATAAAAATCCAGTTGATAGTTTTCAAGTGGGTATCGGCTGTATTCATTTGCCACATTGACCGTATCATCTACCAAGCCCGCAGCTTGAACCACCGTTCCCAGCATGGCTAAAAGAAAAATGGCAATCACAAGTGTGAAAGCCACTGTCATTGCCACTTTACCTAGACGTTTCAGCGTCCAGTTTGATTTTATTCTGTTTACTATTGATGGTTTCACATTTACACCTCTTTTCGCACAGGTGGTCTGGTATCAAAGGCATGGAGCAGTTCTTCAAATACAGGGTGGAACTGTATCACACCGACACGACCATATAAATCACTGATAAGGCATTGCCCGTTTTCCAAATCACGCAATCGCTTCTGATTGTTTTCGTCCTCTGGGTCTACACCAAAAAAGGCTAAGGTCTTTTTAATCTCGTTAAGGTCAGTGGAACGAAATGCAAATTTTAAGCCGAGGTTATTTTTCAGTTTTTCATCTAAGAGGTCGTCTGTATTTTGGGTCACGAAATATACCCCAGCGTTCATAGCACGACCAGCCCGCACCAGCTTCATAGATAGTGTTTTTCCTTGTGCTACCTGTAAAAAGCTCCATGCTTCGTCTAAATCTACAATCTTGAAAATGCTTCGGTCTGTATGGATAAAGTCTAAAGCAAAGGTACTAATGACAATCAGCATAGCAACGGATAAAAGCTCCATAGTGGTATATTCCTCAAAGGAAGTTTCCTTGTCGGGAAGTACCAAGTCCGCAACCTGTATAATGTTCAGTTGTTTTTCTAAGCTGATAGACTGCTCCACATAACCATTACTGAATAATAAATGTGCAAAGTCATAGTCTGTAAAACTTTCGATATGGTCGGCTATACTGGTACTTAGTGGCGTATTCTCAACCCGTAATTCCTCAATCACTTTCATCAACCCTCGTACTTCACTATTGGTTACTGCACGAATGGCTTTTCTAAGGATTGGGAAGCGTTCCCCATCACGAGAGGAAATCCCCGTAAGGAATGTCAGAATATCAATAGCCAGTGATTCAGAATCTTTGGGATTTTTCATAATCACATAAGGGTCAAGTAAGCCTTTGTTTTTCTCATCAGAAGTCAGAGTGACGATATTGATTTCATGGGAAATCTCTGGCAAGGTTTCTTTCCATCTGCCACGTTCTGCTTTTGGGTCTACAATCACTGCTTGTGCCCCATAAAGCACCGCATAATAGACGATAAGGTTATTCGCAAAGGATTTACCACCACCCAGCGAACCAACAAAAGCCGACGCTAACGCATTGGTTACTGAACCCTTAACCCCTTGACTGGCAAGAGCAGGTTTCAGATAGACATTGCGTCCAGTATCTAAGCTGTAGCCAACATAAATCCCCTCATTTTCCCCCAGCATTTGAGTAGCACCAAAACCTAAACCAGCGAGGAAATCAGAGGTCACGTATTGAATATAATCATTCATATAACGCTTGCTGGCAGGTAAAAATTCTTCATGTAAGCCGAGCATATCCCCAAATGGTCGTACCAGTTTTACGCTTAAATCGTCATAAAAATCTTTCACTTCATTACAACGACGTTTGAGTTCGTCAAGATCATTTGCTGATACCCTTACCACATAAGACAGCTTGTACATAGATTCCTTGCTTTGGTCTAAATTGGTTTCCAGCTCATTCACACTTTCCAGAGCTTCCGCCACATTGGAGCTGGTTTCATTATCACTTTGCCAAGCGTGGTTATCCAAGTCTTTCAGTTCTTTCTTTTTATTGCGGACAGTAGATAGGGCTTTACGATTCGCTACAATTTCCACATTCATTGACGTATCAATCGGGAATGTAAATTGCTGTTGCTGGTAGTAGAAGATTTCAGAGGACGGGAAGTCCAGTTCTCCGACAATGCTGTTAATGGTAAAGTAAGCTACATAGACGGTTTCATCTTCCTGCTGGATTTTCAAATATCGCTGTTTTTCTTCCACCAAACAGCGAGTAGGCTTAATCAAGTCATAGTATTTAATCAGCGTTTCATTATCCAGCTTTTTCTTTGATAGATGGTACTCATACTCTTCATAGGCAGTGCCTGTCTGTCCGTAAAGGTGTTCAATCAGATAGCCGAAGTCGTCCTTATCTAACCTGCGGATTTTGAAACGACGAGAGATTTTATTTTCTAAGAGCTTTTCCATCTTCTGAAAACGCAGGATTTCATCATTACTCATACTAACAAAATCGCCCATCAGCTTATGGTTCACATCATAGACAAAATCAGACAAAGCATTTTTTGCTTCAACGGTAAGACTTTTCATAGAAAACTCCTGATCGTTGAGAAGCAACTTAAAGCCGATAAAGAAACGGTAGTTCACTTGATTTTCGCCAATCATGGATATTAAAGCGTCTGTCTGTTGGTCGATTTTGTCATAGGCAACCGCTTTGAGCTTGCCAGTGACTTCATTTTTGGAACGCTCTTGTGCAGAACGTATGCTGGATTCTGTACTGATTTGTAAAGCATGAATTTTGCCATCACGATTTTGTGCGATAAGCTGTCTGAAAGAATCATGCACTTGTATTTTCTGTTCTGGACTTAGAAATGAGTAATTGTAAGGAACAAGCTCATAGTAAGCATAACATTCCCCGTCTTTATTCCAGACGAGATTGTTTTCAATGTATTTAATTGGATATGCCATAAAATTCACTCCTAACTGCTGTAATGGCTTCTTGTGGCTGGTTTCTGCCAAGCGTTACTTTTTTTCCTGCATAGGTCAGCTTTGGTCGCAGTGCATAAGCAATGACAGACTTCAAAAATCCATAAGGCTTTTTACCATCAAAAGTTTTTGTAGACATAAACCATGTGAAAGCCACAGGAATCCCAAAGTATTTGAGAAATGCTCCCTCTATCATGGAAAGAGGGGGCAAGTTGCCAAGTATCATCACTGCAAAGAGTGACACGACAAACCATGTCATTTGCGTAAAGGTTATGGGAAACGGAAGTCTAAAATCATTGATAGAATACAGTACCTTTTCCACAGACCAGATACTGGTATAGCTTCGTATTTTCTTCATGTAATCAATCCTTTCATAAAAAATAGGGGTAGCTGATTGAGCCACCCCGTAAAATAGAAAATCTGCCAGTAGTAATGTACCGACAGATTTAATAGACGATTTCAAAAATCCCATGATTGGTTGAGATAAACGTTCCTGAAAGGTCTAAATCCCGACCATAGGCTTGATAATCAATATAGTTTTGAAGACTAGCTGGTACTTCGCCTAAAGCACCCGTTTCTTCAATGTAGTAGCGTGCCACGTCATACATATCATCACAATCGGAATGAATGATAATATCCTCTTGATGTTCGCTTAGTTCTTCAATGCTTGAAAAATGAGTGAGCAGAGCAGATAGCTCCGATTGTAATTCTTCGGGTAATTCCGATACCATTTCCCATAGTCGATTGAGTTCGCCAATGGAAGTGTATTCGTCAACCGTAAAGGGTAACTCGTAGTCATGAATGGCGTATTCCTCATATTCATCATTCAAGCCGATTTTCTCTTTGACTTCCTCAAAGTCAATGGGAAAGGTAAACCACGCACCGACCAATTCGCCCTCATTGTATTTGCCTAAATTCGCAATATAGACTTGCATATCGTCCATATATTCACGTCCTTTCTTTGTAGAGATTCAAAAATCCCTACCGCACTTCGTTTGGTGTACCATTCCTTTGCGGAACATAAGAAAACCACTTATATTCCACAAAAGAACGGTTTTATTTAAGCACCAATAATGCGATTGAATAGCTCTAGTAAAATGTCTTTTACTCCAGCAGCGTTGAAGACTAAGCCAACCGCAATAATCGCAATAATTAAAAAGCCAATCAGTTTGCTAAACTCACGCTTGAAGCCAAGATACAAGCCAATCACAACGATTGCTAAAAGCACCAGTGATTGAGCGTTTGATAGAAACCAGTTATAAAGGTTTTGTCCAAAATTCATAAAAATGTTCTCCTCTCTATATTCAATGAATTTGTATTTGAGTTATTTTTTTGTTGTTATCACGTCCTGTTCTTTTACTGACTGTTGCTTCAAAATCTGCTTGTGTCGGTCTGTCAGTTTCGCATGGTCGAGAATGTCTTTTACAACCTGCGTCTGGTTGATTTCATCAAGTTTAATCGCAACCTTTAAGGTCGGGGCAACTTGATGAGATAGCCAGTTCAGCGTCCTTTGGAAGGAGTAAGGCTCTGGTTTTGTGGTTAGTTTTAATCGTTCACGATTGTTCCCAATAAACCAAGCCCATTCTTCATTCAGTTTCCAATCAGAACGAGGTTTGGAATCGTCTTTATCTACAAAACGGATATACCGATTGATAATTTTAAAGGCGGTATGCTCTGGATTGTCATAGACGAGTAAATCACGGACTGCATAATAGGCACGCTCATTTTTCAATCGAATCTCAAAACGGTTTTTTACTTCTGCGTCTTCAATGGGAATATCATTTTTCTTGTACTGCTCGTAGTCCTTTTCATAGATACAGAAATAAACTTCACTTTGTAATGAACCGATATAGAGGGTGTTTCCCATACATTCCTTTTCCTCTTTGCGTACCAGTTCGCCACTGCGATAGCTTTTAAAACTGCGGAAGACGGAGATACATTCTTCCTGTTGGCACTTTTCAGTGAGTACAGGGATATTTAAAATCCCTGTCTTATCGTTAATGGCAAGGTCAAGGCGTTTCATCACACCGCCAGCCACCAAAACGTCCATAAAGAACTCATACCAGCTTCTTTGTTGTGCCAGAAGATAGCTTTCAAATTGTCTGCACCCACGACCTTTCAATTCCACCAGAACTCCTTTGTCCAGTTCATGGGAGCAAAGGACGAATATGTCGCCTAAAGCATAATGCTCTGAATAAGAATAGAAACCATAGTCCTCATGAAGAAAATAGGACAGTTTCAGTTGTAAGATGTTTTCGACCACCTGCTGTACGTCTGTTGTCGGAAAGCGAATTCTTACATAATCAAACAGCATTTCAAGGGGAGCGTCGGGATTGAAGCGTTCCAGAGCTTCCCAAAGGGACTGCTGTAAATCCTCTGATGGCTTGACTTTTCCTGTTTCAATATCGCTTAGATACTGCCTTGTAATACCAGTCGCAACAGCTAAACGGTTTTGAGATAGTCCATAAGCCAAGCGTTTTTCTTTTAAATGCTGTAACCAAGTTTGTTCATTCAGTAAAAATCCCTCCAATCAAAAAGGCGTATGTCAACTTTTAAAGCCCATTTGACATACGCTGAAATTTTGTAAATCCCTTGTAACCAAAGGATTTTCTAATGTTTTTTTGACTGTTTCCTGTCGATTTGTACCCCCCTGTTAGATACGGGGGGTTAAGTGCTGGCGTGGCTATTGCCACACCAGCCAGCAAGATCAGTCCACACCTGCGACTTCCGCTTCGCACGTCGCCTGCGTGGACTGTCTGCTGTTGGATAACTTTTTAATTTCCTCCAAGAAATCATATCCTTTTGGTACAAGGGGAGTATAAAACTCTGATATGACACTTGTTCCTACATCAACATAGCCACGACCTTTGATTCGCTTTAAGAAGAAATCCTTTTGTACGTCACTGCCAAACATCATGCCATAGCCCATTTCAGACATACGACCTAAAGCCACTCTGAAATTAAACTGATCACGGATTCCGTCGCCTAAATATTTTGCGTCTGGACGTTGACAAGCCAGTATTAGAAAGAAGCCAGCTTGACGACCTAACATGACAATCTGTTTCAGCTTATTCATAACTGCGGTGTTTTCTTTTGTTCCCAGCATTTCCATGAAAGCGACGTATTCATCAAAGATTAAGAAGTGTGCCGGGAGACCTAAGTAAGCATAATTTTTGCCAGTCTTATAGTTCTTCATCTGCTTCATTTCCTCACTACGTTTCATCATTTCTTCATAGAATGTTTCAATGCAAGAAAGCAAGTCTTCTTTTCTATAGTAGACATTTGCCATCACAGAACCTAAGTCCGCAAGATCAGCATTTTTCGGGTCAAGAATATACAGTTTTGAATCTGTATGAAGCAAGGCTTCAATCAGTGTCAGTATAAAGTAAGTTTTACCGCCACCTGTACCACCAGCAATCAACATATGAGGGAGCTTATCATATTCCCACCATACGTTTTTCATTAAGCGAAGTTTACCATCTTTAGCTTCTACTTCATCAATAGAAATACGACTGGCTATGGTGTCATAGAGCAAAGTATATTCCACATAGGAATCCTTTAACTCTTTATCCGTCAGCTCACAGTACAAGCCACTCTCTAATTTCTTTTCCAAGTGTAAGAGTTGGTCTTGATATTTTCCCAGCGTGATTTCCACCCGTATCTGTATCAAGCCATTTTTAAGTCGATAATACATTTTAGGGAAGTAGGTTATCTTTTCCTTTGTACGACCAGCACTATCTTTAAAGAAACCCTCTGTTTTGACCTGTTCAGATTCATACCACTTGTTTTCAAGTATCATCTTTGCCAGTTTTTGACGGTGGTAAAGTTGTTTAACCGTATCATAGCGAACCCGTTTGAATACAAACGCTACCAGCAAGCAGATAAGAATTGCGACACTGAAACTGATAATTAAATAGGGAATGTCAATCTTATCTGCTTGTGATAGGTTAAAATCCTGCCAGTTGATCTGCTGGATTGTCTTCACATGAAACAGTCCGACAACCAGCAGGAAAACAGGCAGGAGTGACGCTATCGTAAAATGAAAGACTAAATCTTTACCAGATGGGCGAATCCTTTTACCACGCTGTTTCATGCGAAAAAGTCTCCTTTCTACCTAGCGACTATTTGTCTTGTGTCGGTTCTTTCTTTGCTTGTGGTTGAGCTTTGAATGAACTAGAATCCTTTGTCAGCACAATATCGTCTGCCTTGATATACCAGTCAACATCTGCTCCTTGATAGGTGGCAGTAGCAACGGTGTCCGCAATGGGATTGATAAGTTCCACCCGTGCGTTATAATCAAACTCTTTCAAAGGCACGCTGGCAGGAATACTTACTTGAATCATGCGTCCTTGTCCTTTGGATTTTAAGTCATAGGTACGTTCCTTGATTTCATCTGAAACCGACCCGTCTTCATTTTGGATTCTCACTTCACGACGTAGAGCAGAGAATTTCAATTCTCCAAAAGTCGTGTCTTTATCTAATACAATGCCATTTGCTAATCTCATCATTTTTCCTCTCTTTCTTTATTCTTTTATCATGTCGTCAGCATGTAAAAGGTAATTTGTAAAACCACGAGTGCCGATTTTGTAGCCCTCTGCGGTAATACGTGGATTGACTAACTTCACACGTTCCTCAAAGCCGAAATGTTTTTCGCCAGCTTCAGCAGGAAGCACCACCACAATATCATCTGCTCTTTGAACATCAGAATAGAGATTATAGCTTCTTGATAAGACAGTTAGCCGTCCGTTGATTCTTCGCTGAACGACTTTATCCTCGCCAGCAAATTCTAAATTGCCGAATGTTTTTTCCATGTTGGGAATCACAAATTTAAGTTCCATATTTTTACCTATCCTTTCTTTTTTATTGGCTGAATGAATGTTTGATGGTCTTAAAGAGTGGGGAACGACCTTTTGATTCTTGATTTTTTGTTTTCATAAGTTCACTTCCTTTCAAAATCGGGTAAAAAAATAGACACCTCATTTTTTGAAGTGTCTACCTATTAAATATTCAAATTTTATTGGAAGTATCTTTATATCTTCACTTTTCAAGGATAAATCGTCGTATCAAAGCTCATTCATAAGTAGTAAATTAGTAGTAAATTGAGTGGTTTTGACCTTGATAAAGTGTGATAAGTCCAGTTTTTATGCGGATAACTAGATTTTTATGCTATTTTTACTCTCAAAAATTAGTAAGTTTACCATTGTTATTATCATCTTATCAGGTATAATTCAAGGGTTTATTCCTACTGTTATGCTAATAATATCAAAATATACATTAAATGAAGTTCAAAATCTTGATTCAAAGGCAATTTTATTTGCTCTTGTAGGTATTTTTGTTAAAATTTTCTCTTTAGTATTTGGGAAATTATATGGATATTATATTTCTAAGATATCGTTACTATTTGATAATATGATATCGGTTATGATTTTGGAAAAAAGTAGTGAGTTAGGAATGAAAGATTATGACAGTAAAAATACTTATGATATAATCACTAGAGCTCAAATGCAAGGTGCTAGTAGTATAATCACATATATTGATAGCTATATTAATACTTTCAAAGAAATTATAACAATATTGAGTACTATGATTATAATTTTAGTGTATAATAAATTGATTTTTGTTGTTGTTTTGGTTTTACCTATAATTGATTATTATTTTTCTATAAAGATTGTTAAAGAACAATATACAATAATTAAAAATAGAACTATTGAAGACAGAAAATTATGGTATATAAAGTATATTGCCACTATGGGAAATACTTTTAAAGAATTAGAAATTTTTTCTCTTTGGAATCATCTAATTTCAAGTTATAAAAGTATTTCATCAAAAATAATCTCACAAGATTTAAAAATACATAAAAAGTAAGTTACTCAAACACTAATATTCAAAAATATCGAAGAAATTTTAACTGGATGTATTGGGCTATATTTGATATATCAGGCAATATTTGAAAGAATGTTGATTGGGGATATTACAGCATATAAAACAGCTATTGATACTTTTATGTTGGGTATAAGTTCGGTATTTTCCGAATTAGCACTTGTTAAAAAAAATTCTCTTGATGTTAATTTCCTTTTTTCGTTTTTAGACTTGCCAAAAAGAAGAGATTTAGTGGACATCAAAAATAAAGTTAGTATATCGACTATTGATACTATTGAACTTAAGAATGTTCATTTTAAATATTCAGAAAAATGAATATTCCTTAAAAAATGTAAATTTAAAATTAAAAAAAGGTGAAATAGTAGGAGTAATTGGAAAGAATGGTTCTGGTAAAAGTACACTCATAAAGTTGATTCTAGGTTTATTTTCTCTCTATTATCGTTAGTAAAACATCTTGGTCCGATGTTTTCTTGCCTATCACAGTGTCTATTTCCCAATGTCCAAATTTTTTTCTGTGCTCTATATGTTTTGGTCTTTGAGATATTGATTTTCCAAGCTTTCTCTTGTTTATGCGAATTCTTGTAGACTTTTGTAATCTTTTAAGCCTCTGAGGCAGGTCAGTATTTTTTATATTCAAAATAACTAGTTCAACATAATTGTATAGTGTCTTTGTGCATACCATATTTTTGAATATTTTCTCTGACTTTGCTCTACCATAACACTCATCTAAAGACCAGTACCGTTCCTTAAATGATTTCTCTACAAACTTGATAAAATCTATACATTCTAATACCTTGAACTTCTTTTTTGAATTTTTTCTGTTTTTTTTATACTGTGTTTGTCCTGCATCGGGGTAGTATAATGTGACCTTGTGTCCATTTTTTATCTGTTCTACCCTGCCACCTTTAAGCTCATTGTAAATAGTAGTTCTTGATCTGTTCAAATGCCTGGCAATTGAGGATATTGAGTGTCCTAGTTCGACCATGGCGTAAATTTCTCCTCTTTCATACTCACTTAGGTGTTTAAAGTTTCTCTTTTCTGTGTTAAAATTAAGTTGATTCATTATGATCCTCCTGTAGAATTTGTTTTGTGACTTATATTTTAACACAGGATTCGCAATGAATCATTTTTTATTTAGTTGTACAAATTGATTATACAATCAACCAATAATATTTTTCGAGACTTATCTTATTTTTTGGTAAATAATTTTCTTAAAGGGTAGATTATATACAAGCAAACGTGTATAATTGTATAGGACTTTAATATAATGAAATCGGTATGCTTTTTATAGACGCATATTAATTATTATTTAAAAGTATATAGGATAATATTAGGAGGGATAATATGGATACATTAAAGGAGTTATACAAGATTGGTTCGGGGCCATCTAGTTCTCATACTATGGGACCACAAAGAGCAGCTAAGAGGTACAGTGACAAGCATCCTGAGGCAGTTAGCTTTAGGGCTACTTTATACGGAAGTTTGGCAGCTACAGGAGCAGGTCATTTAACAGACTATATTATAATAAAGACTATCAAGCCAAGAGAGGTTGAAATAGTTTGGAGAGCGGATATAAACCCAGAATTCCATCCAAATGGAATGATGTTAGAAGCTATAGACCAGGGTGGAAACGCTTATGACCCATGGACAGTGTTCTCAGTAGGTGGAGGAACACTTGCAGAGGAAGGTAAGAGAGGACAGGTTGAGGGTAAGGTATACTATGAACATAACAAGTTAGACGATATAATAGCCTACTGCAAGGAAAATGATTTGAACTTTGTTGAATATGTTTTACAGCGTGAGGATGACGACTTCTTAGAATATATGGAGGCTATAGCAGACACGATGAAGTCAGCTATAGACAAGGGAATAGAGAGCAGAGAGTTAATACCAGGCAAGTTAAAGCTAAAGAGAAGGGCATCTATATTCTATAAGAGATACCTTGCAACTAAGGACTATACTAGCCTAGACTATGCATACGCCCTAGCTGCATCAGAAGAAAATGCATCAGGAGGTACAATAGTAACTGCACCAACATGTGGAGCAGCAGGTGTTATACCGGGAGTATTCTTCTCTTTGATGGACCACAACGGTTATACAAAGCAACATATAATAGAGGGGCTAATAGTTGCAGGTCTTATAGGTAACCTTATTAAGACTAATGCTTCAATATCCGGAGCAGAAGCTGGTTGTCAGGCAGAGGTTGGTACAGCATGTTCAATGGCAGCAGCAGGTTCAGCCTACCTATTTGGAGGTAACTTTGAACAGATAGAATATGCTGCAGAGATAGGTCTAGAACACCACTTAGGTATGACTTGTGACCCAGTATATGGATATGTACAGATACCATGTATAGAAAGAAATGCTATGGCAGCAGAAAGAGCGATAGCAGCTGCCAAGTATGCCTTAAATACTGATGGTAGTCACACTATATCATTTGACCAGGTAACTGTTACAATGATGGAAACAGGTGTTGACCTAATGGACAAGTACAGGGAGACTGCTAAGGGTGGTCTTGCCAAGTGGTTTGAATGTTAATTATTAGCTAGTAATATAAAATATAAATTTTAATATAATCTCACTTTTCTATCCTTAAATGTTAGTTGAGTGAGATTTTTTATTAAGCTCTTTATAGAAAGATTATTTAACATAATTAAAATCTCAGCTATTCCTCCTATTTGCCCTAGTAAAGATAGCAAAGCTGATATGCGGCAAGTTCTATCCATCTTTTTTCAGCCTGATGTGAAAGCCTTGATTTAATTGCATCCTAGTTTTTTTTAGTATATAATGTAAAGAGCTATGTTTTAAAATACATTTATAATTATAAAAGGAGTTTTTTATGGATCAGTACGGTAATTTCGCATATATTTATGACCAGCTTATGGACGATGTAGACTATGAGGCTTGGGTGGAACATATAGAAAAGTTAATAGCTATAAGTGGTGCTAACGTCAAGAATATACTAGAACTGGCCTGTGGTACTGGAAATATAACTCTTCCCCTAGCTAGAAAGGAATATGATATTGCAGGTCTTGATATATCTGAAGAGATGCTCGATGTTGCAAGGGAAAAATCTGAACTTGAAAATATACCTCTTGTACTCCTACAACAGGACATGACACAATTGGATTTTGACCTGTATGATTTAGACTGCATCTTGTGTGCTTGTGACGGTATAAATTATATTACCGACCTAGAGGACGTCAAAAATCTCTTTGGCAAGGTATATGAACTCCTAAAGAAGGAGGGGATATTTATATTTGATATCAGCTCATATTACAAGTTGTCCAGTATTTTGGGTAACAATTTTATGGGAGAGGCTAGGGATGACATATCATATATGTGGACAAACTACTATGATGATATGACACAGCTATTAAATATGGACTTAGACTTTTTTGTAAAAGTTCAAGCAGAAGATGATGATGAGGACAACCTGTATGAGAGATATAAGGAGGTCCACCTACAGAGGGCCCACAAGGAAGAAGAGCTAGCTGCTATCTTAGAAGAAGCTGGCTTTAAAGATATAAGGATGTTTGGGGATTTTTCTCTTGAAGATGTGGATAAAAAATCTGAAAGAGTATTTTTCCTAGCCAAGAAGTAGGATTTTGATATGTATAAGTAATATGTAAATTGGCTATCTAAAAATATTAAATTGGATATCTAGAAATATGTAAAATGCTTTAATAAGATATCTAGAAATATGTAAAATGCTTTAATAATATATATAAGGAAAGGTATAAAATGAAAGATTATTGTTTAAGAGTAACTAGTAAAAATGGTGAAGTTAGGGGATTTTTCTCAACTTCTAGAAATATGGTAGAGGCAGCAAGGGGATTTCATAATACTACAAAGGTTGCAACTGCGGCCCTAGGAAGGACTTTGACAGCTACCTCAATGATGGGTCTAATGATGAAGAACCCAAATGACAAGGTGACTATTATCATAAAGGGTGGAGGACCCATAGGTACTATACTTACGACTTCAGATGTCAATGGTATGGCCAAGGGCTATGTTACAAATCCTGGAGTAGAGGTTGAAAACTACGCCAATGGCAAGCTAAATGTGGCTGGTGCAGTTGGTCATGAGGGTACAATCAAGGTTATAAAGGACCTAGGTATGAGAGAGCCATACAATGGTGAGCATGAGATGGTCAGTGGAGAGATAGCCAAGGACTTTACATATTATTTCACAGTGTCTGAGCAGACTCCATCAGCAGTTGCCCTAGGTGTATTGACTAGGTCTGATGAGGTTGAGCAGGCTGGTGGCTTTATAGTACAGATGATGCCAGATGCAACAGAGGAGACTATATCAATACTAGAAAATAATATATCCGGGCTAGAGTCTGTAACACATATGCTATCCAAGGGAATGACACCTGAAGATATCATGGAAGTAGTCATGAAGGGACTTGACCCACAGATACTAGACTACAAGGAGATAGGCTTTGAATGTGATTGCTCTAAGGACAGGGTAGCCAAGGTATTTGTGGCTATAGGCAAGGACCAGCTGACAGACATTATAGAAGAAGACCATGGCGCAGAGGTAGGATGTCAGTTCTGTAACTCAAAGTACCAATTTACAGAAGAAGAGCTAAGAGAAATTCTAGGTGAAATGTAGGCATTCGTATAAGTAAATGTATATAATTTGATGATGAAGTTACTTATATGTTTAATTTGATATATCAATAGGTTGGGGTGATATTATGAGACTGGATAAATTATTGGGAAACCTAGGTTATGGAACTAGGTCAGAGATAAAAAAATACTGCAAGCAGGGCTTTGTAAGGGTGAATGGAGCAGAGGCTAAGAAGTCTGATGTCCATGTGGATCCAGAAAATGATGAGATAGTATTTAATGGAGAGCTTGTAAACTACAGGGAGTTTGTATACTTGTTGTTAAATAAGCCGGCTGGTTATGTATCAGCTACCTTTGACAAGTATGACCCAACGGTTATAGACCTTATAGGAGAAGAATACCTTCCCTTTGAGCCATTTCCAGTTGGTAGGTTAGACAAGGACACTGAAGGCCTGCTAGTGATAACAAATGACGGTAAGTTGAGCCATAGGGTCCTATCACCCAAAAACCATGTACCTAAAAAATACTACGCAATTATAGACAAAGAAGTTGATGATATGGATGTCAGAATATTTGAAAAGGGTGTATATATAGGAGAAGACTATACAACTAAGCCGTCTAAGTTAGAAGTATTAAATCCATTTGAATTTGAAGATGGAAGTCTTGGATCTGAGGTTCATGTGACCATCAGTGAGGGCAAATTCCACCAGGTAAAGAGAATGTTTGAGGCTGTCGGCAAGGAAGTTGTCTACCTGCAGAGGATTCAGATGGGTGGGCTGGAACTTGACGAAGAACTGGACCTAGGAGAATATAGGGAGTTGACACCTGAAGAGGTTGAATTACTAGAAATAAGAGATATTTAGTTGGTAGATTATAGTCTACAACTAAAACAATATAGTGATATTTACGGATAGAAGTGGTGACTAGTGGATATAATTGTATTGCAGATTTATATTGTAGAGGAGCTTAGATGAAGAGAAAAGATATAATAGAGTTTGAAGTTGGAAAGATGGAGTTTGGTGGCATATCACGCTCCATGTACGAGGACAAGAGAATAAAGATGAAGGGTGGAATCACTGGTCAAAGGGTCAGGGCTGTAGTCAAAAAATCTAGGTCAGACAGTGGTGAAGTCAAGCAGTTAGAACTAGTAGAGCCATCACCAATAGAGACAGCAGATGTCTGTAGGCATTTTAGACAGTGTGGTGGATGTTCAATATTATCCATTCCGTATGAAAAACAGTTGGAGATAAAAAAGGACCAGGTACTAGATTTGTTTGACAAGGCAGGACTTAAAGATTATGAGTTTGTAGGTATCAACCCTAGTCCATCTTCAGTTGCATACAGGAATAAAATGGAGTACACATTTGGAGATGAGTACAAGGATGGTCCCCTATCACTTGGTATGCACAAGGTGGGTAGGTTTATAGACATAGTGACGGTAGATGACTGTAGGATAGTTGACCAAGATTTCAAGACCATCATGACAAGGACAAGGGACTTTTTTGAAGAGAAGGGACTACCTTACTACAGGTCATTTAACCACCAGGGCTACCTTAGACACTTGGTAGTTAGAAAGGGTGAGAATACTGGGGAGTTGATGGTCAATATAGTCACTTCTTCTCAGCTAGACTACAATATGGATGAATACAAGGACTTTTTATTGGGGCTTGACCTAGATAGTGAACTTGTAGGAGTTTTACACACTATAAATGATGGACTTGCAGATGCAGTCCAGTGTGACGAGATGAGAATATTATACGGAAGAGATTACTTCTATGAAGAAGTCCTAGGACTTAGGTTTAAGGTTTCTCCATTTTCATTCTTCCAGACTAATACCAAGGGAGCAGAGGCCCTGTATACTATAGCAAGAAAGTTCGCAGGAGACAGGGGCCATGGCAAGGTTGTATTTGACCTATATAGTGGGACAGGCACTATAGGCCAGCTGATGGCAAAGACTGCCAAGAAAGTATACGGAATTGAATTGGTCGAAGAGGCAGTTTTTGCAGCCAACCAAAATGCAGTCCTTAATAATCTTGACAACTGTGAGTTTATAGCAGGAGACGTTGCCAAGGTTGTCAGCTCACTTCCAGAAAAGCCGGAGCTGATCATAGTAGACCCGCCAAGAGCAGGAATATTGGGTAATGGAGTGAAGGATATAGCTGAGTTTGGAGCCAAGGAAATAGTCTATGTCAGCTGTAACCCAAGGTCACTAGTTGAGAATGTCGTAGAGTTTGAGGATAGGGGCTATAAGTTGGACAAGTTGGAGTTGATGGATTTATTTCCGAACACACCACATTGTGAGAGTGTCGTATTGATGATAAGAAAATAGAGGCGTACAAAATGAACAATAGTAAAAATTTTAATCTTTTTTTAATGGATGGAGAAGTAACTGGAAGAATAAAGTGTACTTTATCTAATTGGACAGGCATTGCATATAAAATTCCAAGAACGTATCTTGATAAATGCAAGGATAGACTAGATTTAAAGCAAAGTGGAGTATATTTTTTATTTGGCAAGAACGATGACGGGGATGACGAAGTGTATATCGGTCAAGCAGGAATAAGAAAAAATGGCGAGGGAGTTTTATTTAGGGTATCAGAACACTTAAAAGATGAAATTTATTTTTCAGATGCAGTCATGTTAACCACACAAAATAACTCATTTGGGCCAACAGAAATTTCTTATTTAGAGAATAAATTCACTAACATGGCTATCTATGTAGATAGGTACAAAGTAAGAAATGGAAATGATCCAAACCCTGGAAATGTAACCGAAGAAAAAGAATCAGAGTTGGAAGATTTTGTAGAGTATTCAAAAATGGTACTTGGTGTCTTGGGATATAAAATATTCGTTCCTATAGTCGATAAAGATACAAAAGAAAAATATGAAAATAATAATGACAAAGAGTCAATTTTCTATCTTTCAAGAAAAAGTGGTAAGTCAAATAGACAGATAGAAGCAAAATGTAAAAGAACAGATGAGGGTTTTGTTGTATTAAAAGATAGCATGATAGAAACTATAGATTCCACTGCCATTCCAAAATCAATTAAAGAACTTAGAAAGGAATGCATAAATAAAAATGAGATTATTGATGGTAGAATAAGCAAGGACTATTTATTCAACAGTCCATCCTACGCAGCTGCCTTTGTTCTAGGAACTAACGCAAATGGGAAAACACATTGGAAAACTGAAAACGGTATAACATTAAAAGACCTAGAAGAAAATGAAATGAAATAGTATTAACATTAGAATTTAGACGATATGCAATAGCTATATCGTCTATTTTTTATACCTTTTAATGAATGTGCAAGATGGTGTTCAAAAGCATAAAATAATCATTCGTAAATTAGCACATTAAATTGTATCAAAGTAGTGAGAGTCTTAGACTCTCCTTAAAGAACAGAATCATTATAGAGTGTATGTAATTTTTTCTGTAAATTAGACTTCTATGGAGTATATGTAAAAAATAGCCACACCGAGTGGAATGGCTATTTTACAGAATATCAATCAAATTTTGTCTTGCATGAAGAATTCGATGAACCATTACAGTTTTACTTTCTTCATGAACTTTATAGAAAATGATGTAATTCTTAACAAGACATTTTCTAAACTCTTTATGGCGTAGATAGGCATCATCCACCAATCCATAGCGATGAGGCATGGTAGATAGACTAGAGACAGTAGATTCTATCTCGTCAAGTAAGTCAGATGCAGTAAATGGTGCATCAAAATTGTGGAAAATATAATGGATTATACCTTTTAGGTCTCTGTGATAGGTCTCGGAAACAAGTATCTTATAGTGTTCCATTTTTTAGTCCCTCCCTTAAACTTTTCATGGAGTCATCAAAAGTTAGGGTACGACCGTTTGTGAAATCAGATTCACTTTGCTCTAGAAGTTGATACAGCTCATATTTTCCCATGATTTTATTGAATAAATCAATGCTCATAACAGCAAGGTCTCCACGGCCATTTTTGGTAATAAAGATAGGTTCGCCTGTTTCATGGCAAAACGAAGAGATTTCATTGTAATTATTTCGTAAATCTGTACTTGATTTAATGTTTGGCATAATAACACCTCCTTTAATCTAAAGATATTATACTGTTATTTCTTTAGATTGTCAATTTTATAAAAGGTAGGGGGTAAAATCTCTACTTTATAATACTCGACTTATCATTTGTCAAAGCAATGCAAGTACAGAGGATTTGAAAAAGGATTATCCTCATGCAGAAATCAATCCACTAGTTGATAAAATTTCAGATTCCAGGGAAAATGTAGAAATAAAATTACAAAATAATTTTGTGGAAGTCTCAGGAATGTTAACGAAAAAATAATTAAAGATTTTAATGATGATTATAAGTTGAGCTTTACAGAAAATATTGATCTATATTGTAAATTTAATGATGATGACAAAACAAGCAAAGAGAATGCATTTGAAAAAGTTGCTTACAATCTTGGTATCACGATTAAACGAACAAGACCATATTAACCATGGCAAAATGGAAAAGTAGAAAGAAGTAATAGGGAAGATGGTAAGATTTTATATAATCGAAAAGTATTTACTAGCGAAAAAGATCTGATAAATCAGGTGGCAAAGCATGAAAGAAGATATAATAGTACGGCAAAAACAAGTTTAAAATTTAAAAGCCCAAATGAAGTTGTAGAAGAGTATTTCAAAAATACAGCCTGCTATTGTGAAAATTAAAATGAACTAAGTCAAGGTACGCAAAGCTTTACTCCTTGACTTATCCATTTATAATTTTCGATAAAATGGCAAGTATTTTGAAAAACTTTCTCGTAAGTGTAACATATGTATTGACAACTAAGAAATAATGACGCCATAATTTCCATATGTAACTTGACTTTTCGGTTAGAGTATGCTAATATACAGATAAAGAACGAATGTCGGTCAATAGGTGGTGAGGTTTTGGAAAAGAGAAATGTAAAAGATCCAGGAGAAAGAAAACAGGAGCTTATAAATATAGCATCTAGACTCTTTGAAAAGGATGGATATGAGAAAGTTTCTGTGCGAGATATTCTCGCAGAAGTTAACGGAGCGCCGGGAATGTTTTATTACTATTTTAAATCAAAAGAAGATATTTTCTTGGCGTGCATGGAAACATATTTTGAAGAAAAACTAAAAAATAAGTTGGATATACTTCAAAATAAGGAAATAGATTACGAAGAAAGAATAAAAATTTTAAGAGAACTTATAGTAAAAGATATCGGTCAGTTTACGACAAAATATAATTTTTCAAAAGAGAATTCAATTACGGATAACTCTTACAGGCTATGGGAATTGATTCATTACATTGGAAAATTTATAGATGTCTATTCAGAGTTTATAATTGAAGGAATTGAAAATAAAAAAATAGAAAATAATATTGGAATAAATAGAGAAAATATGAGAAGTTTCGCAGCTTTTATTTTATACGGAGCTGTTGGAACAATATATAATGACTATATTATTAAGGGAGAAAACAAAACAAATTCAAGTGAAGCCTTTGGAATAATAAGCGAACTATTTCAGAGACCTCAGTAGAGAAAAATAAAATATAAGTATTTTACAAGGAAAACATCAAGTATGTTTTCCTTGTATTAGTTTTAAGGCAAATGAACGAATTCGTTCGGTAAGGAGGTATGTTTTAGATGAAAAAGAAGAAATCTATCAAAGATATTATTTTCTACAGTGAAATAAAAAAAGGACAACTTGTAGGAGGAATATTATTTGTTAGTCTTGGAATGCTATTAAGTATTTGTCCAATTTTGGTGATATACAAAGTTATAAAATCTCTATTTTTATATGGGAAATTAGAACAAAGTGCAATACAGTTCTGTAGTTATGGACTTGCAGCAGTGGTATTGGCATATTGCTTAACTTATATTGGTAGTATTTTATGCCATAAGTTTTCATATGTTTTAATAGCTAACTTAAAAAAGAAGATATTATTTCATATTGGGAACCTTCCTTTAGGATTTTTTACTGGGGACAACAAGTCAAAAATAAGGCAAGTATTAGGATCAGACATGAATCAAATTGAGGGATACTTTTCTCATCAATTACCAAATTTAATTTCAACTTTAACACTAATTTTAGCAATGATAATTGTTATGTTAAAGATAAATTTAATATTAGGTCTTACTACTTTGTTAATTATATTTGTCGGTTTAGGAATTCAGATTGCCATTATGGCGAGAATTATTAAGTCTGGCGGACTTGAAAAAAACTTTGCGATTTTGGATCAAATTAATTCAGCAACTACTGAATATGTTAAAGGTATGCCTGAAGTTAAAATATTTGGAACAGGAACAAAATCATTTAAAACTTTTTCAAAGTCAGTAGGAGAATATAGAGATTTTACAAGTTCGATGACATCAATGATAAGACCAGGATTTGTCTCATTTAGAATGTTCATTTTATCTGTGGCTACATTCATAGTTCCTGTAGGAATACTTTTAATGTCACGAAATAATAACTTGGATTTTGCTACAGTCTTTATTTTCTATTTGATTCTTGCACCTGCCATTAGCGTACCTGCATTAAAGCTTAGAGATTTTGCAGAAGGAATGAATTTACTAAATGAAGTTGTTTTGAGAGTCTATGAAATTATAGATCAAAAAGAATTGGCAATTGAAAATACTGAGGAAGCGATAAAAGGTCATGATCTTGAATTTAATAATGTAAGCTTTTCTTATGGAAATGAAGAGGTTTTAAAGAATATAAGCTTCTGTGCTAAACAAGGAGAAGTTACAGCATTAGTTGGTTATTCGGGAGCGGGTAAATCTACCATTGGAACGCTAATACCAAGATTTTACGATCCTTCAGAAGGCTCTATTAAAATTGGTGGGGTTAATATAAAAAATATTCCGATAAACGCCTTAATGGACAAGATAGCATTTGTTTTTCAAGACAGTGATCTTATCACAGATACAGTCTTCAATAATGTTGCTATGGCAAAGACAGGCTCTACAAAAGAAGATGTTATAAAAGCCTGTAAAAAAGCAAGATGTCATGATTTTATTGTAAAACTTCCTGATGGGTATGACACTGTTTTGGGTAAAGGAACGTACTTATCTGGAGGAGAGAAACAACGTATTGCAGTAGCAAGAGCGATTTTGAAGGATGCACCAATATTAGTGTTAGACGAAGCAACAAGTTTTGCAGACTCTGAAAATGAATATCTTATGCAGGAAGCTTTATCTGAATTGGTTAAGGATAAGACTGTTATTATGATCGCTCATAGGTTAAATACCATAGAATATGCAAATCAAATCTTAGTAATATCTGATGGAAAAATTGCAGAAAGAGGCAAGCATGAAGATTTAATCCTTGCAAATGGAATATATAAGAGACTCTTTGATATTTATAAGAAGACAAATATTTGGCAAATGGATATAGAAGGGAGTGAGAATAAATGATAAGAAATATTACTTTAGGAAAGATGAATAATATAAGAAAATCAATTATTTTAAATGTTTTGGCATCTATTTCCAACCTTATACCATTTATTGCTTTGGCGAAAATTGTAGAGACACTATTTTTAAATAGAGGTGCAGATAGTATAGATACGAGCCTTTTATGGAAGTATTTTGGGATAATGGCAATATTTTTCTTAATAACATTCTTATTGGAAAATTTAGCCACAAAATATACCTATGAACTTGGATACAAGACAAGTGCAGATGGAAGAATAGAGCTTGCAGACCACATAAGAAAACTGCCGATAGGTTATATTTCAGGGAAAAGTTCAGCAGAGATCTTAGATACATTAATGAATGATTTTTTCAAAGTTGAAACGGCAGTAACGCATCAATTACCTCAATTTTTCAGTGGTATATGTGTAGCGGTTCTTTGCTCGATATTATTTTTGATAATCAATGTAAAAATGGGAATAGCAACACTTATTGGACTACCTATTTCTGTTCTACTTCTTACGCTCATGCAAAACTTTCAGAAAAAAATTTATTTAAAAACAAAGAAAATGAGGATAAAAGAGGAAGAAGATATAAATGAATATTTGGATGCCATTAAGACTCTAAAAGCTTATAACAGCTTAGAGGACACATTAACAAAACTTGAAGAAGATATAGATAACTCAAGAGATGCAAATATTAAGAGTGAGAAAGGAGTTGGTTCATTAACTACTATAGCAAGTATGATTCTAAGAATAGGACTTCCTTTGATGAGTTTAGCTGGTTCCTATTTATTTATAAATGGATCTTTGGAAATTGATACATTTTTAATGTTCTTATTTGTAGGCACAAGGATTTTTGATCCCTTGGAGCTTGCACTTGTAAATTATACAGGTCTGCAAATGGTATCAGTTTCGGGAGAGAGAATCATTAACTTACTTAAGGCTAAACCTATGTCAGGAAATTGTTCTGTAAACGAAAGCAACAAAATTGTAATCCGCGATGTTTCATTTTCTTATAAGGAATCTAAGGTTATCGATAATGTTTCATTAGACATTAATGAAAACAAATTAACTGCTTTTGTTGGTTACTCTGGCTCTGGAAAATCTACACTAATTAAATTAATTTCCAGATTTTATGATCCTAATGAAGGGACAATTAAAATTGGTGGAGTAGATTTGCTAACAGCCGATCCTGATAAATTAATGGATAAATTTTCTGTTGTTTTTCAAGATGTGTATCTTTTTAAAGACACAATTTATAACAACATAAAATTTGGAAATGAAGATGCAAGTAAAGATGAAATCATGAATGCTGCAAAAATGGCAGGAGCTTATGACTTTATAGTCAAAAAAGACGATGGATTTGACACTATGATTGGACAAGGAGGAGCGACTCTGTCTGGAGGTGAGAAACAAAGAATATCAATAGCGAGAGCAATATTAAAAAATGCACCAATAATACTACTTGATGAAGCAACATCTTCGCTTGATCCTGAAAATGAACTTATTATACAAGAAGCAATATCAAATTTAATTAAAAATAAAACAGTTGTGGTTGTAGCCCATAAATTAAGAAACGTAATGGGAGCTGATAAAATTGTTGTTTTAGACAAAGGAAAGGTAGAAGAAGTTGGGGAGCATGAAGACCTTTTAAAAAATCAAGGGCTATATAAAGACTTATGGGATTATCAAGAAAAGTCTAAAGAATGGAAGATTGTACAGTAACAATCAATTTTAAAGGAGGAAATTTATGAAAACACAAAAGAAATCATCAAAAAATGCAGTTACAGCTGGTGTTTTAATTGCACTTTACTTTGTAACATATTTAGTAATTGGGGCAATATCTATGCCTGTCCCTGTTTTATTTTTACTAATGCCTATGCTTGTAGCACTACTTGCTGCACCAACCTATCATATGCTTCTTGCAAAAACAAAGTCAGCCACCGCTATTGTAATCGCAGCTATCTTACCAAGTATTTTATTAGTTGCAACTGGACATATTCCAATTGCACCATTAGCGGCAGTGCCTGCCGGAATAATTGCTATGTTCATAGCAAGAGGTGGAAATTATACAGACTTTAAGAAAAATACAATTAGCCATATGTTTTTTTCTCTAAACTTATTTGGAGGATTCTTACCAATTTGGCTTATGAGAGAAGCATTTTTTGAAAGCGTTATAAAAGGTGGCTTAGATCAAAACTTTTGTAATACAGTAAGAGCATGGACACCAATATGGATGCTACCAGTTATGATTATTGGAACATTTATATTCTCATTAATTGGTTCTTATTTTACAAAGAAAATACTAAATAAAAAGTTGGAATCAGCAGGAGTCTTATAATGGAAAATTCAAAGATTGCTCTGGGGTCAAAATATGACCTCAGAACAAAACTTATCTTACTTATAGGTGCGAATATTTTAATATTTTTAGGTTTTGGTTTGATATATCAAAGCCTTATTAGCTTATTATTTCTTGCCATCATTATTAGTGATGGTTATAAGAAATCCGCTATAAGGTATATTCTATTCTTTGTAACAAGCGTTGTATTAGAAAAAACTTTAGCCTATTTCAATATAAATTTTCTTTTGAATTTAATTTTATTCCTCTTGGCAATTGGGAGAAAATTTTTGCCATGTATTATTGTGGGTAAATGGATTTTAAATTTCACATCTGTTTCCAGTGCAGTAGCAACTCTACAAAAATTAAAACTTTCAAAAGACTCACTTATAATGATTTCTGTAATATTTCGATGCTTACCTACGATTAAAGATGAGTGGAGTCATATAAATATGGCTATGAAAACAAGAGGGATTAGCGTTAGTCTTTATAATTTATTTCATAAACCTGCTGCGACAATGGAATACTTTTTTGTACCATTATTCGTAAGTGTAATAGAAATCGGGGATGAGCTATCCCAATCAGCCATTATAAGAGGGCTTGATGCTCCTGTTCAAAAAACAAGTAGATACCTAATTAAGATTAGAAAAAATGACATTGGCGTTTTAATTCTTATGATTTTAATTTTATTGATAGTAATATTTATGAAAGTGTCAGGGTGGGATTTATGATTGAAATTAGAGAATTAAGTTTTAAGTACAAAGGAGGAGATAATTACTCATTAAAAGATATAAACTTGAAAATAAAAAAAGGGGAATGCATTCTTCTATGTGGCAGGAGTGGTTGCGGAAAGTCGACCCTATTAAAACTTATGAACGGTATAATACCTGAGTTCTATGATGGGGACATTTCAGGCAGTGTTATGGTCAATGGTATGAATACATTTACTACACCAATTTATAAATTATCTAAGGATGTAGGTTCAGTTTTTCAAAATCCTAAAACACAATTTTATACAACAAACACTACAGATGAGATTGCTTTTGGTTTAGAAAATTACGGAATAGAAAGAGAAGTAATTAACAAAAGGATTAAAGAGGTCGAAAAAGAGCTTCGTCTTGAAAACTTGATGAATAAAAATATATTCAATCTTTCCGGAGGAGAAAAGCAGAAGATTGCTATAGCAAGTATTTACGCATTAAACCCTGAGATATTTATTCTTGATGAACCGTCTTCAAGCTTAGACATAAAGTCAATGAAAGAACTATCACTTACAATGAAGAAGCTTAAATCTTTAGGAAAAACTATTATTATTGCAGAACATAGGCTGTGGTATTTAGAAGACATTGTTGACAGAGCAATATATTTAGAGGATGGGAAAATCATCAGAGAATATAGTATGGATGAAATTGAAAATCTAAGTGAGGATGAACGAATTAGAACTGGACTTAGACATTCTGATTATAAAGCTATTGAAGGATTTGAAGATTTTGAAACTTCAAATAAAGGGGCTTTATTAGAATTGAAAAATCTGATATTTAAAAGAAATACCAGAACAATTTTGTCCATCAAGGATCTTACATTTTGCTATGGAAATATTATTGGGATTGTTGGAGAAAATGGAATTGGAAAGTCTACATTAGCAAAAATCATATGTGGCTTATACAAAGCAAATAAAGGGAAAATTTTAAAAGAGGATGAGAATTTCAATATAAGAAGCAGGTTAAATGAAAGTCTACTTATTATGCAGGAAGTGAATTATCAACTATTTACTGACAATGTGTTTGATGAAATATTATTAACGTCAAAAGTTATAGACAAAAATATTATAAACAATTGGTTAAAAAATATGGAACTCGAAAATATTATTGATAGAAATCCGCACACTTTATCTGGAGGACAGAAACAGAGAGTAATTATTTTATCCGCTTTACTATCCGACAAGAAAATTCTATTTTTCGATGAGCCAACCAGTGGATTGGACTATAAAAATATGAAAATAGTAGCTAAAAACATAAAAAAAGTAAAGGAAGAAGATAAGCTGATTTTAATAATATCCCATGATATTGAGTTTTTAGAGTCAGTTTGTGATAAAGTGATTGATTTTACTTATTTATGAAAAAGTATACAATAGTAAATTATAAGAGGAACATATGATAAAAACGCAAAAAAATGAGAAATTGTAAATAGTATTTTTTATAATATTCCATAAAATAAATTTTATAATATTATTTGGAGCAGGTGAAAAAAACGACTCTACACATTTTAGCGTTGGCAGAAAAAATCCTAACCGTTAGATGAAGACAAAATGATGTGACCCCCAAAAATTAGACCTAGAAATCTAATGATTGGGGGCTGTTTTTCTAGTAACTCAAAATATGAATAAGCTAATACCATTAAGGTATTATATTTCATAGTTGTAATACAAGACCTAGAACTATAGGCCGATAATATTTACTAACGAGCAAACATAACAGAAGTAGCTTTTATAATTGCTATTGCTTCAGAGTCTTTTGCTAGGCCTAATTCTTCAACGGCAGCCTTAGATATTGTAGCTGAAACAGCACCGACTGGAGTGTCAATAACTACGATATCATTCACAGCACCTTCCGTAATAGAAGTTACTTTACCAGCAAACTGGTTTCTCGCACTTAATTTTAATTCTCCAACTGCAACCATTACATCAGTAGCCTTTATAATTGCTGTTGCAGTTACACCTTCAATGATACCTAGCTCCTTAATAGCAGCCATAGAAATAGTGCCACTAATTTTTGTTCCGTTTACATCTAGTGAAACGATTCCATTTACAGCACCTTCATTTACTCCTATTACTTTACCTTCAAATTGATTTCTTGCACTTAATTTCATTCTATACCTCCTGGGTTTATACTTAGATTTAAATAGATAGAAAACATTTATTTTCATAAGTTTATTATACAGTAACTAGTTCAAATTTTCAATATATAAAACATAAGCTAATATCTAGTTTAATTTATAATTTTATTGCTTTAGATTTAAATTCTAGAAAAAAATTAAATTATAGGCAATAAGAATTCACTTGAGTTTAATTATCATTAGTGCTATAATTCGAATTAATAGGAAGATTATAATTAGCAGTAAAGACAGAATTAATAGCAAGATTATAATTAGCAGTAAAGACAGAATTAATAGCAAAGTTATGATTAATAGTAAATTTACTACTAATAGTAGGTATTATGTTTCTAGGGGGGATTACTATGAAAAGACAATACTTTATTGAAATTTCTAATCTAAAAAAGTCATACACAAGTGGTTCTAATACAGTTGACGTCCTCAAGGGTATAGACTGCTCTATAAACAAGGGGTCAATTTGCACTCTTTTAGGTCCATCTGGTTCGGGCAAGTCTACCTTTTTGAATATTTTAGGGGGAATTGAATCATTTGAAGATGGCAGCGTAAGGGTTGATGACTATGAACTCAATAGCCTGTCAAAGTCTCAATTGTTGGACTATAGGAGGGACAAGTTGGGATTTGTATTCCAGTTTTATAATCTGGTATCCAATCTCACAGTAAGGGAGAATATTGAAGTTGGAGCCTACCTTAGTCCGAATCCGCTTGATATTGATGAATTGATAGATATCTTGGGTTTAAGAGAACATGAGATGAAGTTTCCTAACCAATTATCTGGTGGTCAACAACAGAGGACTGCTATAGCTAGGGCTTTGGCGAAGAGACCGGACCTATTGATTTGTGATGAGCCTACAGGTGCCCTTGACTACTCTACAGCCAAGCAGGTCCTCGAGATGATACAAAAGATCAACAAAGAGTACGGCTCTACAATTATTATAGCTACACACAATATAGCTATTGCACAGATGTCGCACGAGGTTCTCAACCTACATGATGGTAGGATTTTGGACCATAGGATAAATGAGAATCCACTTATGGCAGATCAGTTAGTTTGGTAGGAGGTGTCTTATGAGAAATCCACTTAATAAGAGAATTTTTAGAGACCTCAAGTCCAATATAGGTAGGTACGGAGCCATATTTATAATTATGCTGATTACTATATCTGTTGTATCATCATTTTTTATAGCTCAAAAATCTATTGAAAAGACCTACTACGATAGCCATAAGCTAGGAAGGATTGAGGATGGCTACATTGAATTTGATAGGAAGCTCACTAGCCAAGAAGAAAAGATATTTACGGATAATGGTGTGAGGGCCTATCCCAACTATTTTATGGCTCTTGACTATGACAAGGGCAAAACAATTAGGGTGTATCAAAATAGGGAAAAGATAGATATACCAGCAATTCATGAGGGTAAAATGCCTAGAAATAGTGAAGAGATATTTTTAAATGTAAATTTTGCACGAGAAAATAAATTAAAAATAAGCGATAAGATAAGCTTGCTTGGTCAAGAATTCAAGATATCTGGTATAGGTGCCTTTCCAGATTATAGCTGTCTACTTAGGAGACCTGGTGACCTTTTGATGGACAACAAAAACTTCGGTGTTGCAAGCCTTAGTTCAGGTGGCTTTGATAGGCTGGTCAAAAGTGGTGCGGGACTAAAGTATAGCTACTCATATAGGCATGGTCTTGATGGTGGTAAAAGGAGAGATAAGACTAATCAGTATGATAAGAATAGGCAAGGTTATAAATATGGTCAGGACGATAAGAAACTCAAAACAGATAAGCTAAAGGATATAATAAAGGGATTTTCTTCAAAGGGTATAATTCCAATTGATGCCCAGACCAAGTATACAAACTCTCGTATATCCTATGTCATGGATGATATGGGTGGTGATGTTCCAATGATTACTAGTCTGATGGTTATTGTTTTATTGGTGATGTCATTTATATTTGCCGTCTTAGTCCAGAATATGATAGAAGAGGAATCGGCTGTTATAGGTACACTCCTAGCCTTTGGTTACAAAAGACCAAGCCTAGTATGGCACTACATCAAATTACCCCTATATGTTACAGTGTTTTCTGCGCTTTTGGGCAACATATTTGCTTATACATTTATGAAGGACATGTATTTGAGCCTTTATACAATTTCATACTCCCTATTTCCAGTTGAACTTGTGTGGTCAGCCTATGCCTTTATTTTGACAACGCTTATACCTATAGGTCTTATGCTACTAGTGAATCTCGTATTTATAACTAGGAAGCTAAGGATGAGTCCCCTAAAGTTTCTAAGGCGTGATTTATCTAGGTCTAGTAATAAAAAGGCTGTCAAACTGCCAAATGTGTCATTTATATCCAGGTTTAGGTTGAGGATCTTCCTTAGAAACAAGGGCAACTACCTTGTACTCTTGTTGGGATTACTGCTGGCAAATATCTTGATGATATATGGTATGTCAATCAAGGGTATACTCAATGACTACATGGATAAGACTCAAGAGTCCATGCCATCTAGTTATCAGACGGTATTTAAGGGGCCTATAAGAAAGGAAGTAGAGGAGAGGTTAAAAGACTCTCTAAGCAAGAAGGATAAAAATATATTTGACCATCCTAGCTATGACTACCAAAACAAATTAGTCGGCGGCAAGGTAGATACAAACCTATTCACCCTATACCAAGTTAAAATAAGGGGTAAAAAAGTTGACGATCAAACAAGGGCTAGTATCTATGGGACTGACCTTGATGGAAGCTATGTAAAGGATGGCCTAAAAAGAAATAATATAAAAAATATTAGTACAAGATCTAGCGAGGGCAAGACCTATGATGTATACGTAACTGAGGGCATCAAGGACAAGTTCGGTCTAGGTATAGGAGATTATTTTACTGTCAATGATGAAAACAGGGACAGGGAATACAGGATGAGAATAGTTGGAACTAGCCAGCAACTAAAGACTTCATTTTCCATAATAATGGATCGAAAGTCCTGCAACAAGATGCTAGGTATGGACGAGTTTTATTACAATGGCGCCTTTTCAGACAGGGCCCTGAAGATTGATGACAAGGACCTATCTACACTTATAGATGGGAAGAGCATGAGGAAGATTGCTGACCAGTTTTTAAATAACTTCAAAAATGTTATGCCTACTATTATGATGGTTGCCCTAGTTATATACCTTGTGGTCATGTATGTTTTGACCAAGGCAATTATAGACAAGTACAAAGAGTCTATATCCTATCTTAGAATATTTGGCTACCACGACAAGGAGATAGAAAAGATATTTATTAGGGTATCAAGCCTTGCAGTAGTAATATTTTTGCTGATACTTATACCTCTTGAGAAATATTTGGTAAACAAACTTATAAAAGTAGCTTTTTACAAATTCAATGGCTATGTCAATGCTGACATACCAATGTACATATACTTTGCAACTATAGCTTGCGGGATATTAGTATATATGGTGGATAGGTGGATACTGACTAGGAGAATCAAAAAAATCAATATGACAGATGTCTTAAAAGATAGGTAGTAGATGTTGATTTCCTCCACTAAATATAGTATTATATATAATAAGTGGAGGAAATAGACATGATACAAGATACAAGCGAGCTTTTATACAAGTATAAGGAATACAAGGTACCTTATCAAAAAATTAAGTACTTGATAGAAAAAGAGGAATTGTTGCCTGTAAAAAGAGGGCTGTATGAAACGGATCCCGAAATACCAGGCTACGTTCTGGCAAATGATATTTTAGGCCCATCGTACTTATCTTTTGAGTGGGCCTTGTCCTATTATGGGATGATACCAGAGAGAGTGCATACATATACTTCTGCCTCTTTTGATCTAAAAAAGAATAAAAAGTTTGAAAATGTATTTGGCATCTATACGTATCAAGATGTACCCAAGCAAGTGTTTCCATTTTATTATACACGTGAAATAGTAAACAACCGTTCATTTAATATTGCTAGTAGGGAAAAGGCCTTGTGTGACCTACTTAGTACCTTAAAACCTATAAGGGGGTTGAAAGATTTTGAGGATTATCTTTTTGATGGTATGAGGCTTGATGAAGATATATTTGAAGAACTTGAGTTTGATAAAATTAGAAGGATAGCTCCAATGTACCATAAGACCAACTTGAATCAGCTTATCAGGTTTATTGACAAGGAGGGGTATTAGCATGAATGATGCAATAATGGCCATGATTGACAGGTATAATTGTAAAAGTAGTGAAGACTACGAAAATGCACTAAAAGAGGTTGTACAAGAGGTTGCTCTAATGGGGCTGTCTAGGAGTGACTTTTTTACCAAGGCAGCTTTTTATGGTGGGACTGCACTCAGAATATTTTACGGTCTTCCAATGTATAGTGAGGATTTAGATTTTTCACTTGAAAGGCCAGAAGCAGATTTTAATCTGGACAAGTACCTATCCTATGTTGAAAAGGAACTGACTTCGTACAACTTTAAAATGACAGTTAAAAAAAAGAATAAATCTAAACAAACAGCCATACAATCTGCATTTATAAAAGGCAATACTATTCAAAATGTATTAGAAATAACATCTGATGACTCTATGACATATGGATTTAATTCTAATGCTTTGATAAGGATAAAGTTCGAAATAGACACAAATCCACCTGAGGGAGCTGAGTTTCAATATGTAAACGCAATTCTACCAGATACCTATAGAGCCAAATTGTACGATATGCCATCCTTATTTGCGGGAAAGATTCATGCAGTCCTGTGTAGAGATTATAAAAATAGGGTTAAGGGTAGAGATTTTTTTGACTATATATGGTACTTAAAGAGGGGGACGAGGGTAAATATATATCACCTTCAGAAAAGAATGGAACAATCGGATCATTGGGCTCCTAGCAGAACTTTAGATATAGGAACCCTGAAGAATCTTTTAAATGACCGTTTTAAAGTTATTGACTTTGATAACGCAAGAGAGGATGTATTACACTTCCTAGGTCCGAAAGAACAGAAGGGCCTGAGTATTTGGGATGCTGATTTTTTTACTGACATAACAGACAGGTACTTAGAGGAGCAAGTTTATTAACTTGATTGAGTTAAAGAAGATGATTGATTTAAATAAATTTGATTGAGTTAAATAAAGTTAAGTAAAGGAATTTAAAGTAAAATTAAGTGAAATCAACTAATATATAAAAAATAGGTCTTAGTTTTGGATAATTTATAGTTAAGGTGAGGAGAAGCAATGATATCAGCAAGAAAGTTAAAAGAGAAATTCGAAGACAATCCTATGGTAGTGGCTGTAACCAATGAAGTTACCCTAGGGTTTGCCTTAAATTCGACCAATGAAATAGTGTTCCTGCTATCGGGGACAATATCTGATTTGAGGGTGACTGTCAATAAGTTACTGGACAAGGGCAAGCTAGTATTTGTCCATATAGACATGATATCCGGAATGTCTAGTTCACCTGCAGTTGTCGAGTTTATAGGTGACATATTTGACAAAAAGGTCGGTATAATAACTACAAAGCCAGCCCTAGTCAAAAAGGCAATAAGTGAAAATATCAGGGTAATCCACAGGGCCTTTATGGTGGATTCAAAGTCTAAGAATATATTTTTAGATAATATTACTCAAAATTTTACGCCAGATGCAGTTGAAATTATGCCAGCCATGGTTCACTCAGTCATCAGAGAGGTTAGGGACAAGTTGCCTAAGATGACTATAATTGCCGGTGGATTAGTAACAGACAAAAAAGAAATCTATGAAATCATCAATAGTGGAGCTGATGCAATTTCAACAAGTAGTGTAAAACTGCTTCAAGATTAAATAAAATTTCAAAAAGAAAACGTTGACACTGACCCCTGATTCATGATATTATTTTCCTGAGAAAAATAAATATTTGCTGAGATCATGAATATAAGAGTATACAGAGTCTATTCAATGTGGACCCTCTATACTCTTTTTTAGGTTCAGCAAGGTAAATCAGGAGGACTAGTATGTCAGTTTATTTAGCAGAAGTAGTGGGAACGATGATTTTGATTTTCTTTGGTGTGGGTGTCTGTGCATCTGTAAACTTGAAGAAATCGTATTCAAACGGTGCGGGATGGTTAACTATAACTTTTGGTTGGGCACTGGGTGTTACATTAGGTGTCTATGCTGTCGGAAGCATCAGTGGGGCTCACTTAAATCCAGCTGTAACTCTAGGTCTAGCAGTTGTTGGAGCATTCCCTTGGTCGCAGGTAATAGGGTATTGCATAGCACAGGTTATAGGGGCTATATTAGGTGCCTGTCTAGTATACCTAATCTATGCACCACACTGGAAAGAAACAGAGGGTAACAAGCTTGGTATATTCGCAACAGGACCAGCTATTGACAGGCCTATGTTAAACGTTATCTCAGAGGCAGTAGGTACATTTATGTTGGTTTTCTGTATACAGCTAATCAACAACAACAAGATAAGTGACGGTCTTGGAGCCATAGCAATAGGTCTATTGATACTAGCAATGGGTGTATCTGCAGGTGGTGCAACAGGATATGCTATCAATCCAGCAAGAGACTTGGGACCAAGAATCGCCTATATGTTCCTTCCAATCGGTGGAAAGAAAGACGGTAACTGGAAGTATGCTTGGGTTCCTATCGTTGGACCATTAGTAGGTGGAGTAGTAGGAGCTGTACTATTCAAGATGCTATTTGTATAGAAAAATAGCTTACCAGATCATAAGTAATCTTGTATAAAATAACAGATTGCTTAATTACAAAAAAGACAGGTTACTCAATTATAAAAAGGAGGATTTGAATAATGGAAAAGTATGTATTATCTTTTGACGCTGGAACAACTAGTTCTAGAGCGATAATTTTCAATAAAAAGGGTGAAATAATCAACGTTGCCCAGAAGGAATTTAAGCAGATATATCCAAAGGCTGGATGGGTTGAGCATGATCCGATGGAAATATGGGCATCTCAGTCTGGTGTTGCTAGAGAGGTTCTAGAGATGTCAGCTATAAGACCAGAACAGATAGCAGCTATAGGTATAACAAACCAGAGAGAGACTACAATAGTATGGGACAAGAACACTGGAAGGCCAGTCTACAATGCTATAGTATGGCAGTGTAGAAGAACAGCTAGCTACTGTGAAAAGCTAAAAGAAGAAGGCTGGACAGAAAAGATAAAGGACAAAACAGGTCTAGTAGTAGACGCATACTTCTCAGGTACAAAGATAGCTTGGATCCTTGACAATGTTGAGGGAGCTAGAGAAAAGGCTGAAAGAGGAGAACTACTTTTCGGTACAGTTGATACTTGGCTAGTATGGAACTTGACTAGGGGTAAGGTCCATGTTACAGATTACTCAAATGCTTCAAGAACTATGCTATACAACATCAAGGAACTAAAGTGGGATGACGAAATCCTAGAAAGATTAAATATACCTAAGTCAATGCTTCCAGAAGTTAGAAACTCAAGTGAAGTATACGGACATACTGACACTGGTACATACGGTGGTGCCCAGATACCAATCGCAGGTATAGCTGGTGACCAGCAGGCAGCCCTATTTGGACAGAACTGTTTTGAACCTGGTATGGTAAAGAACACTTATGGTACAGGATGTTTCGTACTTATGAACACAGGTGAAGAGATGATCCAGTCAAAGAATGGCCTACTTACAACTATAGCTTGGGGTATAGATGGCAAGGTTCACTATGCACTTGAAGGATCAGTATTTATAGCTGGTGCTGCCATCCAGTGGTTAAGAGATGAATTGAGATTGGTATATGACTCACCACAGTCTGAATACTATGCCAACAAGATAGAAGATACAGATGGACTAGTAGTAGTTCCAGCATTTACAGGCCTTGGAGCTCCATACTGGGATATGTATGCTAGGGGTGGAATATTCGGTATTACAAGAGGAACTAAGAGAGAGCACCTTGTAAGAGCTACACTTGAATCTCTTGCCTACCAGTCTAAGGATGTAATAGATGCAATGCAGGAAGATGCAGGTCTACCACTTGCTTATCTAAGAGTTGACGGTGGAGCATCTGCCAACAACTTCTTGATGCAGTTCCAGGCAGATATGCTAAATACACAGGTTCATAGACCTAAGACTCTTGAAACAACAGCCCTAGGTGCAGCCTATCTTGCAGGTCTTGCAGTTGGATATTGGAAGGACCTAGAAGAAATATCTGAAGAATTTGCAATAGACAAGGAATTCCTTCCTGAAATGTCAGAAGAAAAGAGAACAAAGAACTACAAGTACTGGAAAAAGGCTGTAGAGAGATCTATGGATTGGGTTGACAAAGAAGACGAATAGTAATTTAGAAGACAAATAGACTTTACAAGATAACTAGCAAACAAATCAGTTTTGTGATATAATGTTATATAATATGTAAGAAAAATTAATAAAAATATATTTATTGAATTAATAGAGTACACGAAATAGATTCAACCTGTTTTGTGTACTCTTTTTTAATTTTATGGAGGTAATATGTACGATATTATAATTGTAGGTGGCGGTGTAATTGGATGTTCAGTTGCCAGAACCCTATCAAAATACGATAAGAAGATAGCTCTTATAGAGAAGAACTATGAAATATGCCAGGAGACTACAAAGGCAAATTCAGCCATAGTCCATGGTGGATACGATTGTAAGCCAGGAACACTAAAAGCCAAGATGAATGTAAGGGGTAATGCTATGTACCCAGAACTTAGCAAGGAGTTAGATTTTACATTTAACAAGATAGGTTCTTTAGTCCTTGCTTTTAGTCAAGAGGAAATAAAAACGATTGAAGAACTATACCAGAGGGGTCTTACAAATGGTGCTAGGGACCTAGAAATAATTGATGCAAAGAGGGTCAAGGAGATAGAGCCCAAGGTATCAGATGAGGTAGTTGGGGCCCTTTACTGTGGTTCAGCAGGTGTTGTAGACCCATTCAACCTTACTTATGCCATGATGGAAAATGCAATTGATAATGGGGTAGAATTATTTACTGAAACAGAGCTAATAGGTCTTGAAAAGAACTCAGAGGGTATACTTGTAAAGACTAACAAGGGAGACTACCAGGCTAAATACGTTATAAATGCAGCAGGTTTATACTCAGACAAGGTTGCCAACATGGGTGGGGACTTTGACTTTAACATAATACCTACAAAGGGAGTATATAGACTATTTGACAAGAAAAAGGGGGACAACCTAAATACAGTCCTATTCCAGACTCCAACTGAGAGGGGTAAGGGAGTACTAGTAACTGCAACATATGACGGAAACACTATGATAGGACCTACTTCAGACAAGATAGGAACAGTAGAAGATACTACAACAGAGGCTGAATCACTTGCAGTAATAGATAGACTAGGAAAACTATCTGTACCTAGCCTAAATCCTAAGAATACCATCCGTGTATTTACTGGTGTAAGGGCAAAACCAGACACAGGCGACTTCATGATATATGCATCTAAAAATATGGAAGGCCTAGTACACTGTGGAGGTATAGAGTCTCCAGGTCTAGTATCTGCTCCTGCAATAGCTGAATATGTAGAAGAAATCCTAATAGACAATGGAATGGATACAAAGAAAAAGTCTAACTACAATCCAAAAAGAAAGGGCATAGTTAGAATCTCCGAGCTTACAAACGAAGAAAAGGCTGTAAAGATAAAGGAAAACCCAGCCTATGGAAAGATCATCTGTAGGTGTGAAACAGTTTCTGAGGGCGAGATAATAGAGGCTATCAGGAGAAATGCTGGAGCAAAGACAGTAGATGGAGTAAAAAGAAGGGTAAGAGCCGGTATGGGAAGATGCCAGGGCGGATTTTGTGGACCTAGGGTAATAGAGATTCTTGCAAGAGAATTGAATATAGATCCTACAGAAGTAAGAAAAGACCTTTCTGGTTCAAAAATAGTAGAAAGACATTTGAAAAAATAGGGGGAAATATGTTAAATTACGATTTAGTAGTGATAGGTGGAGGTCCAGCTGGACTTGCAGCTGCGGTTGAAGCTAAAAAAAATGGAATAGATTCTATCTTAATTATAGAGAGAGACAGGGAATTGGGCGGTATACTAAACCAGTGTATCCACAGTGGATTCGGTCTTCATGAGTTCAAGGAAGAGTTAGCAGGACCTGAATACGCCCAGAGGTTTGTAGACCAGGTAGACGAGCTTGGAATAGAATACATCCTAAATACTATGGTCATAGAGCTTACACCAGACAAAGAGATAATAGCTATGAGCGAAAACGGACTTGTAAATATAGGTGCAAAGTCTATAGTCCTAGCTATGGGATGTAGGGAGAGAACTGCAGGTGCAGTAGCTATGAACGGCTATAGACCAGCTGGAGTATACACTGCAGGTATGGCTCAGAGAATGATGAATATGGAAGGCCTAATGGTAGGTAAGGAAGTTGTTATCTACGGTTCAGGTGATATAGGTCTTATAATGGCTAGAAGGATGACACTTGAAGGAGCCAAGGTCAAGTGCGTTGTTGAGATATCTCCACAGTCTAGTGGACTTAACAGAAATATAGCCCAGTGCCTAAACGATTACGATATACCACTATACCTAAGCCACAATATAAACAAGGTCCACGGTAAGGAGAGGATAGAGGGAGTGACTATCTGTAAGGTTGATGAAAAATGGCAGCCAATAGAGGGCACAGAAGAATACTTCTCATGCGATACCCTGCTACTATCTATAGGCCTAATACCTGAAAACGAATTGACAGTCAATGCTGGTATAGAGCTAAGTCAGGTGACAAATGGACCAAAGGTAAAATCAAATATGGAAACAAGCATGGATGGTGTATTCAGTTGTGGTAACGTACTCCATGTCCATGATATAGTGGACTTTGTTACAAAGGAATCTAGGGTTGCTGGCAAAAATGCAGCAGACTATATAAAGGGGATGAATGATTCCGATGGCAAGGACCTATTTGAAACACAGGCAGGAAATGGAATATCCTATGTAATACCAAACTATGTTGTAGCTGGTGGCAAGGATGGAGCCAATTTATTCTTTAGGTCAAGAAAGCCATTCAAAAAGGTTGAGGTCAAGGTCAGCATAGGAGACAAACTCATCAAGATAAAGAAGATGCCTGCAATGATACCATCTGAAATGGTCAACATACCACTTAGCCCAGAGGATATAAAAGACCTAAACGACAAGATAATAGTGGAGGTGGAAGAAATTGGAAAATAAGAGAGAGTTTACTTGCATAGTATGTCCTGTAGGCTGTCACTTGACAGTTACAAGTGAAGATGACCAGTACAAGGTGACAGGCAACACTTGTAAGAGGGGAGAAAATTACGCCCAGCAGGAAATGATAGCACCTAAGCGTAATATCGCATCTACAATCAGGGTAGAAGACGGATTCTTAAAGCTTGTACCAGTAAAGACAGACAAGCAGATACCAAAAGAACTGATATTTGATGTGATGAAGGAAATAAACCAGCATAAGGTAAAGGCCCCAATCAAGGTAGGGGACATCTTGATTGAAGACGTTCTTGGAACAGGATCAAATATAGTAGCAACGAGGAATATAGGGAAAAAATAGCCAACAATAGCTACAAGGCATATAGACTAGTACTAGGATACAATTAAACAAACAACAAGACAGAACGGTCAGCACTATCGACCGTTCTGTTTTCTATTTACTTTTATATACTCTGATGATATCATGTACTTAGTGGAGGAATATTATGATTGAAATTAAGGATATTGGTGTATTTGAAGGCATATCAGATTCTACACTTGAGAGAATATACGAATTATCTGATGAGATATGTTTAAAGAAGAATAGGAGCCTATATATGGATAGGGAGAAGCTGGACTATGTATATTTTCTACTGGAGGGCATGGTCACCTTGTCCAAGTGCAATGAGAACGGTGAGTCTAGGATCATTTTTACCCTCAAGCCAGGGGACATGATCAACCAGCCTATCATGAGGAAGAACACCTCTGCAGTCGAGTGTTGGGGGTTTGAAAACTCCAAGATTATGAGGATCAAGTTTGAGGACTTTGATTCCATCATGCAGAGCGACTACATACTTGCTAGGAATTGCATCCTCTACATGGAGAACAGGATCAGGAGGCTATACAGACAACTCAAGAACTCTGTCACATCCAACCTAGACAAGAGACTGGCAGCCAAGCTCTACAGGCTTGCCCTAGAACATGGCATGGACCAAGAGGATGGGCTAGTCCTTATATCCATAGACCTATCTGTGACCTATATAGCTAGGACCATGGGATGTCAGAGAGAATCCCTTTCTAGAGCCCTGAAGATACTCCTTGAGAGAGGTATAGTAAAGAGAAAGGGCAAGAAGTTCTACGTCAATATGAAGGACACTGAGAGATATTTTAAGGCATAAGAAAAAGGGCTGACCCAAAAGCGATTTTTAACGCTTATGAATCAGTCCTTTATTTTTATCTTAAATTTCAATAATTCTCAACCTATGCCTATGATTTCAAGTTTTTAAATATAGCCCTGCAGATAGGTGCTATAATCACAGCTGCTGCGAGTGCCTCTGGTATTCCAGATCCTAGTATAGTTGCCATTATCAGCTTGAAGACTCCTGATATAGCCACTTGCTTGGCTGCAGCATATTGTTGGGCAAATAGCAGGTATATACTGGACATTACCAGTATGGTGTTGGTAATTGATCCAACAAATCCTGTTATGACTAGGGAGATTGTTTGATTGACCCTTAGACCCTTCAATCCGGTCCAGACACAGCCTGCGACCAATCCTATTAGGATTCTGCATCCAACCGATATCCAAAGTGCCTTGATTACTCCCACTAGACCTGTTGTACTAAGAAATGGTGAAAATGCAAAGGACAGTAGGCTAGGAGCCATAGTGTTGCTAACTAGTGAACACAGTCCAAACACACCACCAAGTATCGCACCGGCGATTGGACCTAGTGTTATTGCACCGACAATAACTGGTATATGTACTGTTGTCGCCTTGATGATAGGTAGCTGAATCATTCCCAGTGGAGTATTTGCCAATAGGATAATGATGGCTGCCATAAGTGCAACTTGTACACTCCAACGAGTATTGTTTTTCTTGTTTTTCATTGTTTTTCCTCTATGCTTTGATATATTCTTCCTTGTCTTCTAGTAGGACCTTGTTGTAAGGAAGTACCTTGTTAAGTATTGCAAGTACAAGTATCATCAGTAGGCTTATAAATACTCCTACAGATACTCCTGTCAAAGGAACGAAGCTAAGTGAACTAGGTAGCTTCATCAAGAAACCATAGTTTGCCTTTAGACTAAGGTCTGCTACAAGTATAAATAGGTTCATTATTAGTGTTATGCTGATGATGTCCTTAACCTGTATTTTTGATCTTTCTCTAACTAGCATAAATGCGTTGAATACTAGCAGGTAGTGGCCTACTATGTATGAGAAGTTTGTCCAGTGTGGGAATACAAAGTGGTCAAGGTCTACTACTATACATGCCATACTTCCACATATTAGTCCTAGAATAGCGAAGTAGTTGACTAGCTTTTCCTTTTTTGCGAAGTAGGCAAATGCTAGACCAAGCATACATATTCTACAATGGAATAGGGGGAGGCCTTCTGTTGCAAGGTGGTAGCCTGTACCTATATACCATGAGTAGAGTATAAACTGCTGACATAATGATAGGCATAGACCTATCTTGATAGCTCTTTCCTTGTTCTTTATGAACAGACTAAGAAGCAATACTAGTACTAGTCCTACTGTTATTGAAATTTTCATCCAAGATGGCATGAAAAAATTAGGGTCTTGTACTGTCCTAAAAAAATATTCCATATTCATAATTAATCTCCTATTTTTCTACTATTATAATTATCTATAATTATCTTTTCAATATATAGTCTAACTTTTTAATCCGAATCCACTAGACTATAGTATTACTTTAAGCATTAGAATTCCTTTATTAATTAAAGAAAATATTGGCTAGAGGGTCATATCCCGTCTAGCCTAAGTACATATTCTAGTTTAACATATATTTTTAATCGAGTAAAGCTATTATTTAGATATGAATATATTTTAGGTTCAGGTGTTAGGAGATATGTACCATTTTTTTGTTATTTTACCAATATTAAATTGAAAATCATGAATAATATTTATGTTTTATGGTGACAATTTTCGGTTTTTTGTATATAATAGTTTATTATAAGTGAATATAGGCTCATATATGCTCCAAATTTGGTGGAGTGTCTCTACCCCTGACCTTAATCAGGGACTATGAGTCAGAAACGTGGACTTCTGACTCAATGTAGGTAGGAGTCTATTTCTATTGGTAAATATTTTATGAGGGAATCTAGGAGGTAAAATGGAAGATCAGACAAAAAACATTACAGATAGACCTATGGAAGAATTGAAGTATTCTATTGAGTCTGTACCACCACTAGGTGTATCAATATTATTGGCGCTACAGCATATACTAGCTGCTTTTGCAGGTATAATTGCTGTGCCACTAGTTGTGTGTGCAGCCCTTAAGTTGAGTGTAGAGCAGACTACTATAATGGTAGGTGCTACAATATTCGCATCAGGACTTACAACAATATTGCAGTCAAGGGGTCTAGGTCCGGTTGGATCGAGAGTATCAGGGATGATGGGAACGGACTTTACGTTTGTTAATCCGTCAATCAGTGTAGGAGCCAAGTTTGGTATAGCTGGTATAGTAGCAGCTACTATCACAGGTTCGCTTGTAGAAATTATTTTGAGTAGGTTTATAAAGCCATTGATGAAGTTTTTCCCACCGCTAATCACAGGTACAGTTGTATCTCTAATAGGTATTACTTTACTACCAGTAAGTATAGACTGGGCAGCAGGTGGTGTTGGTTCTCCTGACTACGGTTCATTGAAGAACTTGACTATTGCATTTGTAATAATGTTATTCACCCTATTTTTAAACCACTTCGGAAAGGGAATCTTATCTACTGCTGCGGTATTTATAGGTATGATATTCGGTTATATAGTGTGTATACCTCTAGGAATGGTAGACCTTGCTTCAGTAGCCAATGCTGATTGGATAGCTATACCAAACATATTAAGATATGGCTTCCACTTTGACATGGCTTCTACCTTGTCATTTGTTCCAGCTTATCTTGTTTCAACAATTGGTACAGTCGGTATAATGATGGCTATAGGTGAAGCATCACATGAAAGAATCACTTCAGATAGAGCAGCAGCCGGTGTACTTTGCGACGGTATCGGTTCTATGATATCAGGTATGTTAGGTGCTGGGCCAAACACTGCCTTCTCGCAGAATGTTGGATTGATTACACTTACAAAAGTTGCGAGTAGACATATAATGATAATTGCTGGTATAATACTTACTATACTAGGTGTATTTCCAAAGTTGAGTGCCCTAATAGCAGTAATGCCATCACCTGTTCTAGGTGGAGCTGGAGTTATAATGTTCGGTCTTGTTGCAGCACAGGGTATCAAGACTTTATCATCAATAAATCTTGGAGACCGTGAGTTATTGATAATATCTGTTGCCTTTGCACTAGGTATAGGTGTTACAGTCAAGCCAGAAATACTACAGGGACTACCAAATGCCTTAAAGATGATCCTATCTTCAGGTATTTCAACAGGTACTTTGGCAGCCTTGATACTAAATATCATATTGGTAGACAAGAGAAAAACTAATTAATATTTTAAGTGAGGAATGAAAATGAAGTTATTAGAAGAAAGAATTTTGAGGGACGGAAGAATCCTACCAGGAAACATATTAAAAGTTGACAAATTCCTAAACCATCAGATAGATCCAGAATTATTTATGGAGATGGGAAAGGACTATTATGAACATTTTAAAGGACAGGGTATTAACAAGATACTTACACTAGAAGTATCAGGAATAGCAGTTGCATTTGCAGCAGCGACATATTTTAAGTGCCCAGTTGTATTTGCCAAGAAGTCTCAGTCACTTACTTTGGCAGATGATGTATATTCAAGCAAGGTGATATCTTATACAAAGAAGAAAGAGTACGATATCAAGGTAGACAAAAACTTCTTGACTAAGGATGACAAGGTTCTAATAATAGATGACTTTTTGGCTACAGGACAGGCTCTACATGGTCTAGTTGGCTTGTGTGACCAGGCTGGAGCTGAGGTTAAGGGAATAGGTATAGCAATCGAAAAATCTTTCCAGGACGGAGGTAAGAAGTTCAGAGAGATGGGTTATGATGTATATAGTCAGGCTATGATAGAAGAGTTTACTGAGGATAGTGTAAAATTTAAGAGATAGTTAGTAGGAAATTTACTGGGGCTGATTCATAAGTCTTAGAAAGTATAAAAAATACTAAATTCAACAAATGATGTAATCCTAAAAAGTTAGACTTTATTAGCGAGACAGCTTCGGCTACCTCGCTATTTTTATGCAGATAAGTTGATATCAAATACATTATTTAAATATTTTTCTTGCTTTTTTCTCAATTAAGTATTATAATAAGTAATACAATTAAGTATTATACAAACTAATACACGTATAACAATAAAACTTATATCTACTAGAATAGCTATAGTAATTAAGGAGCCTATAGACGTATGATTGTAACAATTAAGTATTATATATAATAATACATACACGACAAAAATAATGATTAGGAGGGACAATTATGATAATTACACTTGATACCAGTTCGACTACACCCATATATGTTCAGCTGAGAAACCAGATTGTAATGGGTATAGGCAGAGGAGACCTTATGCTTGGCGAGGGATTACCATCTGTAAGGCAAATGGCAAAGTACATTGGGGTCAATACTATGACGGTCAATAAGACCTACCAAATTTTGAAATCTGAAGGTTTTATAGAGATTGACAGAAGAAGGGGGGCCGTTGTAGCTACAAACCAGTATGCTGATATTGACTTCAAAGACAAGCTAGAAGATGAGCTAGAGTTACTATCGGCTGAGGCTAGTGTCAAGGGCCTTAGCAAGGAAGAATTTATGAAGATGTGTGAAGATGCATTTTCCAATTTCAAGCTTGCTAGTGCAGAAGGAGTATAGTTATGGAGAAGTTGAAGAGTAAAAGAAAATCGACAAAACTATTGACTCAATTAAGGGGGAGGTATGGATATGGAAATTGCTTTAACTATAATATTTGCTATATGTAATTTGATTGTTTATTTTGCAATCAAGCATTCTTTAAAGGGGGTTTTTGATTATAGGAACGGTATGATCCTTGGTATGCACGTTCCAAAAGAATCTATTGAAGATCAAGACCTTGTGTCTTTAGTGGATAAGTACAAAAAGAGGTTTAGGGTTCTCAACAAGATTGTTTTGTTTGGGGTTGTTTTCACTATTTTCTTAATATGGTATGACACCGAGATATTTATAAGGGTGTTTATGGTATGGATTATGGTCATATGTGCCTATAGCCAGTTTTTTTCTACATCTGCAATGAGGTCGATGTATTCCTTGAAAGAGACTAAGGGCTGGATTAACTCTGATACCAAGAACCTAGTGAAGGTAGATACTAGGGTTTCAGCCATGGGGCATAGGATGTACATAAATCCTAACATACACTTAGCTTTTATATTGATATTTTCCTATATAGTATTGGATATATTTATGAAGTCCTTCATTTATAGGTCGGTATTTAAAGATATGACTCATGCCAGTAGCCTAACAGGAGCAAATGATATTAGGATGACCTTGGTATTGATATTTGGACTTGGCTTATTTATAGCTGTAACGTATTATATCTTGCATAAGTGGCATGCAAAAAAGGCTAACATAGTCTATTGTGATAACACCGATATAAACTACAGGGCCAACATGGTAGACAAGTGGTATTGGTCTTTTGCCATGCTTATAGGTGGTGTATTAAACCTTGTAACCCATGTATATATGCTGGTGGCTATATCTATGAAGGGTTGGATATACAATTCTGATATTATAATATATATAGGTATTTTGACAATGACAAGTATAGTCACTATATATGTTGTCAAGCTTGTAGATACTAAGAGAGATGATATACTAAGACTAGCCAAAGACATTGAGTATGTGGACGATGATTATTATTGGAGGAAGGGATATTACTATAATCCAGATAGCAAAAAATTGATGGTCCAGGACAGGTTTAGCTCGACTAACCTTACATTTAATATGGCTAAAAAGTCTGCCAAGGTCATAAATATAGGTCTTGGTCTAATACTTGTAGGGTCTATGGTACTTGTTTTTAGTCTGACAAGTGGCTCAAATAATATAGAACTAGTTATGAATGGTGATAGGGTAAGTGTAAGTTCGTCTTTTTACAAGACAAGCTTTGATCTTTCTGATATAGAGGAGATGAGCCTTGTTGACGACTTGAAGGATACTTCTGTAATCAGAACAAATGGTGTCAGCATAGGTGATATAGATATTGGACACTACCTTGGCAAAAAAGAGGGCAAGCTAATGCTGTATATAAACAGCAGTAAAAGGCCGCTTTTGAAAATTAAGTTGAAGGATAGGTTTGTTTATATATCTAGTGATGATGATTTAGATGTCAAAAAAATATACGATAATATATCATCAAAAAAATAAGCAGTCTTGTTAAGGATATCTCCACAGTTAAGTATAGTTCTGTAAGCAAAGCAAACTCTATAAAGCAGGATTAAATTTAATTTAAATATTTCAATAAAAATGATTACGAAAAAATATAATGGGTATATAAAAGAAAGCAGTAATCATTACTAAAAAGGAGGTAATAGTATGAGTTTAATTAATAAGACTGTTCCTGAGTTTAAGGTAAATGCTTTTCATTCAGGTAACATAGAAGAAGTAACTAATGAATCAATAAAGGGTAAGTGGTCTGTATTTGTATTCTATCCAGCAGACTTCACATTTGTTTGCCCTACAGAGCTAAGTGACCTAGCTGACAATTATGAGGAATTCGTAAAAGCTGGTTGTGAAGTATACTCAGTATCTTGTGATACAGAATTTGTCCACAAGGCTTGGGCAGAGGCTTCACCATCAATAGCAAAGATCAAGTACCCAATGCTTGCAGACCCTGCAGGTATACTAGCTAGAGCCTTTGACGTAATGATCGAAGGCAAGGGTCAGGCACTTAGGGGTTCATTTGTAGTAGACCCAGATGGTGTGATCAAGGCTTATGAAATCAACGACACACCAATTGGTAGAGATGCAGGTGAACTACTGAGAAAGGTTCAGGCAGCTCAGTTTGTAACTAAGTACGGAGACCAGGTTTGCCCAGCCAAGTGGAAGCCAGGTAAGGAAACTCTAAAGCCAGGCCTAGACCTAGTAGGAAAGATCTAGTAAAAGATTTACCAACAAAATATTATAATAAATTTTTAAGAGGAGCTGGTGCTATCTAAAACTCACATGAGCCTAAAAGATATGCACCAGTTTTTTATATATGATTGCAGATACTAGCTATGAATAGTATAATTGAAAATAAGAATAGGTAATAAAATATGGAGGTGTATTATGAAAAAGAAATTATCGCTTATATTGTCGGTTATAATGGTCATGACCTCTCTTGTGGCGTGTGGTCAAAAGTCTGCCAAGGAAGAGGTTAAGCCAAGCCAGGAACCAGTAGTAGCTAGGGTAGCTTCATTAAAGGGGCCTACATCTATGGGCATGGTCAAGTTTATCAAGGATGAGGAGACTAGTAAGGACAAGGCATATGAATTTACCATTGCCAATTCTGTTGATGAAATAACTCCAAAACTTGTGAAGGGTGAGGTTGATATAGCAGCAGTGCCAGCCAACCTAGCATCTGTTGTCTACAATAATACAAAGGGTGGCATAAAGACCCTATCTATCAACACGCTTGGAGTCCTATATATTGTGTCCAAGGATGAGTCTATAAAGAATGTATCTGATTTAAAGGGTAAGACTATCTACACTAGTGGTAAGGGGGCTAGTCCAGAGTATGTATTGAACTATATCCTAAAGTCTAACAAGATAGATCCAGCCAAGGACCTAAATATAGTCTATAAGACTGAACACACTGAGGCCCTAGCAGCCCTAGTCAATGATCCAAATGGAATAGCTATGTTGCCTGAGCCTTTTGTAAGTGTTGCCAAGGCAAAAAATAAGGACTTAAATATAGCCCTTGATATGACTAAGGAATGGGATAAGATCAACGGTGGCAAGTCTAACCTTGTAACTGGTGTCGTAGTTGCCAAGAAGGACTTTATTAAGGATCACCCTGAAAAGATAGGAGACTTCCTAAAGAAGTACAAGGCTTCTATTGAATATACGAATACTAACATAGAGGATGCGTCGAAGCTTATTGGTGACAAAAAGATCGTACCGGGTCCAATTGCCAAGCTTGCCATCCCAAAATGCAATATCAAATATATAGACGGACAGGAAATGAAGACTAGCATGGACAAGTACCTAAAGGTGCTTTTTGATGCTAACCCAAAATCTGTAGGAGGAAAGTTGCCAGGTGAAGATTTCTACTATATTCAGAAATAAGGTGCTTGATAAGAGGCATGACAAGTTCATAAAGTATACCTTGTCGCTTATATTCTGGCTATTGGTATGGCAGATTCTAAGTATGGTTGTCGATCAGGAGATACTATTGGTGTCTCCTCTTTTGGCTGTAAAGACTATGTTTGTGATGGCTGCTGATATATCGTTTTGGCAGTCGATATTTAACTCATTTGTAAGGGTCTTTTTAGGCCTATTTTTAGGGTTTGTCCTGGGGACTGGCCTTGCAATTATGTCTTATAGGTCAAGGACTATAAAGATTCTACTTGAACCCCTGATCTTGACTATCCAGACTGTTCCTGTAGTGTCGTTTATAATAATATTTCTTATATGGATCAAGCCCTCAAACTTATCTGTACTGGTGTCTTTTTTGATGGTGAGTCCGATATTTTATAGGAATGTATATGGTGGTCTATCTTCTATTGATAGGGAAATATTGGACCTTGCTAGGGTATACAAGGTCAGCACCTACAAGAAGATTAGGTATATATATTTTTCACGGATAGAGACATCTATTAGGGCAGCGTGCGAGGTTGGTCTAGGTTTTTGCTGGAAGTCCGGTATAGCAGCGGAAGTCATAGGTATGCCAACCAATACCATAGGTGAGAAATTGTACGAGTCAAAGATATATTTAAACACTAGCCAGCTATTTGCCTGGACTATCACTATAATACTTCTCAGTCTATTATTTAAGTGGGTCTTTATGAAGGTATTAGGATGTATATTTGAGAGCTTGGAGCTTTAGGTATATTTAATTGCAAACTACTATTGAAAGGAATGTGACTATGGATATAGAGGTAAATAACCTATGTAAAAGATACAAGGATCATACTGTTTTTGATGGATTTAGCCATGTGTTTTATGGAGGCAAAATCAACTTTTTGATGGGGCCATCTGGTTGTGGTAAGACAAGTCTTATTAGGATTATAATGGGACTAGAAGGCTACGAGGCTGGCAGCGTGACTCCTATATCAAGCTCAAGGGTATCCTATGTTGGTCAAGCTGATAGTCTTCTTGAGAATATGAGTATCTACAACAACATAAAACTGGTAAATGACTCAATTTCTGAAAATGACCTAAAAAGTGAAATGCAAAAAATTGGTCTGGATATGTCCATCAGAAAGAGGGTAAGAGACTTGAGTGGTGGACAAAAGAGAAGGGTAGCAATTTTGAGGGCATCGCTTTTTGAGTCTGATATTTTTATAATGGACGAACCCTTTAAGGGGCTAGACGAAAATAACAAGAAAATAGTCATGGACTATATAATAGACAAGACAAAAAGTGCCATTATCGTCAGTCATGATGAAAGTGAGTATAGGTATTTTAGAGAAAAATTAAAGGATAATGTATTCCTAAAGTGCATGGACTAACAATAATCTTGATTATTCTTAAACTTTGCTAAAAGCTTGTTTTTGACCTAGAATCCTATTGGGATATGTGGTATACTAACAAGGTATTTTTTTTAAGGAGATGATAATGTGCAGGTAATTTTTATTAATGTTTTAATATTATTCATGCTATTATTCCTGGGATTTATAATGGGGACAAAGAAGATTGTTGCCCACTCGTCTATTAATGACATCACAAATATTCTAATCGATGTAAGTATCCCATGTACGATAGTTGTGTCTTTGATTAGGCCATTTAGCCAGAGGTTGATAGGTGATACTATCAAGGTATGTCTATGTATCTTAATTTTCCACTTGGTTATGACAGGTATTTCTTATGGCCTGTCCAAGATCCTAAAGGTTGACAAGTTAAAGCAGGGAAGTTGGATATTTGCCCTAGTATTTTCCAATAATGCCTTTATTGGATATCCTCTAATGTATGCATTATACGGAAATGACGGTCTATTCTTGATGGCTATGGGTAATATAGTACAGAATATACTTATATTCTCGATAGGCGTTAAGATGACAAACTTGAATTACGGAAAAGATGAACATGTGAGATTGAGGAATATTATAATCACAAAGCAGAATATAGCTGTAGTGATTGGTCTGATAATATTCTTTACTCAAATAGCAATACCAAAGCCTATTGTAACTTTGATAACATATGTGTCTAACTTGACAGTGCCCCTATCAATGATAGTAGTAGGTCTATCCCTGTCTAGGTATGATGTTAGAAACATGTTTACAGATGGTGAAGTATATAGGTTAACTGCCATAAGAATGGTGATTATACCGATCATCATGCTACTTGCCTACAAGGGCTTGGGCATAAATGCCAACAAGGATTTGCCGCTAGCAATCCTATATTTTACAGCTGTACTACCAGCACCAGCCTTTACTACTATAATGGCTGAGAGGTATAACACGAGTATAGAATTCTCGTCTAAGTGCGTCTTTATAACAACAATAATAAGTATAATTACAGTACCGGTTCTAGCTGGTATGCTTTAGTGATATTGAGGGTGAGATTGTATGGTCTTGCCCTTTTATACTATTTGTTTATAAAAAACACTTTGTTTATAAAAATCATTGAAATACTTTTCTTACTATGGTACTATATAAACGTAGACAGACAACTATATATCTATAGGGAGCTGATAAATCGGCTGAGATAAGGATATTGAGCCTTGACCTTTGACCTGATCTGGATAATGCCAGCGTAGGAATTTGTAGAACTTTCCAAGCATCTATCAGACGGGTAGGTGCTTTTTTATATGATTTTATTGATTATAAGTCTAGTTTCAGTCGGATATCATCTTTGATCTTGTCAAAAAAATAAGGAGGAGACTATGAGAAAAATACTCACAATAGCTGGTTCTGATTCATCAGGTGGCGCAGGTATACAAACAGATTTGAAGACTTTTTCTGCTTGTAGGACTTACGGTATGAGCGTTATTACGGCGATTACAGCACAAAATACCATGGGAGTGACTTGTGTGGAAAATGTATCTCCAAGTATGGTTTCTTCCCAAATGAGTGCTGTATTTTCTGATATAGAAGTAGATGCAGTAAAGATTGGTATGCTGTCTGAGAGCTCTATTATAGACAGTGTTTACGAGGGTTTGACCAAGTATGGTGCCAAGAATATTGTCCTAGACCCAGTCATGATATCTACTTCAGGATATGACCTGATAGACCAAATGGCCAAGAGTGCTATGATAGAGAAGTTATTTAAAATCGCTGACCTTGTTACACCCAATATCCATGAGGCTATTGCAATAGCATCTATATTGGAACCGGATGAAGATTATTCAATAAAGAATACGGATGATATGGTCTATGTAGGTAGAAAAATTCTAAATCATACCAATAAGGCAGTCCTGATCAAGGGAGGCCACCTAGAGGACGATGCCTGTGACCTACTCTTGTATGGAGACAATTTGATATACTACAAAAACAAAAGGATAGATACAAAAAATACCCATGGGACTGGCTGTACCCTATCTTCTGCCATTGCCGCCTATCTAGGACTAGGCTACCAATTAAAGGAAGCTGTGTCATTGGCCAAAGACTTTATAACCAAGGCTATTGAACATTCACTAGATATAGGCAGGGGGGCAGGTCCTACCAATCCTATGGGGGATATATACGATAAATTAGATATGATAAAGGGCGACTAGGGTCCTAGAGATTGTTTGTAACAACTAGAATATTGGAGATGATAAAATATGGCAAATATAGGTGATAAAATATTATACCTTGTAACAGATGAGGCTGCTTGTAGGGGCAAGGACTTTTTTGAATCGGTAGAGGCTGCCATAAGGGGTGGAGTATCCATAGTTCAGCTAAGGGAGAAAAACCTATCTACTAGAGACTTTTACCAAAAGGGTCTAAAACTCAAAAAGCTATGCCAAGACTATGGGGTGACCATACTAGTAAATGACAGGTTGGATATAGCCCAGGCCATAGGTGCTGACGGGGTCCACCTAGGTCAGACGGATATGCCTATTGAGGTAGCCAAAGAGATATTAGGTCCAGACAAGATAATAGGTATAACAGCCAAGACCATTGACCAAGCCCTTGATGCTCAAGAGGCAGGAGCTGACTATATTGGTGTGGGAGCATTTTACCCGACACCGTCTAAAAAGGACGCAGTGCTCCTAGACAGGTCTCAGCTAGATATGATACTTGAAAGAGTCAGAATAAAGAAATATGCAATCGGTGGACTAGGTCTTGATAATGTGGATAAGATCAGGTCCTATGATATGGATGGGGTCTGTATAATATCGGACATACTTGCAAGTGATGATTGTGAGGCTAGGTCTAGGCAGATTTTTGATAAGATTAACAATAGGTAGTCGCTTGCTTGCTATATTAAACTTATTAGCGAGAAGTAATATCAACCTATTTATAGTGATTGGCAATAATTAATTAAATATAAAGAAAACAATATTGATTTAAATTTTAGGAGGATACAATGTATACTACACAGATTGATGCAGCAAAAAAGGGAATATTAACTGAACAGATGAAGAGAGTAGCTGAAAAGGAGCATATGGATCCACAGCTATTGATGCAAAGGGTAGCCAAGGGAGAAATAGCTATACCTGCAAATAAAAACCACAAGAGCCTACTTGCAGAAGGTGTTGGTCTTGGTCTAAGCACAAAAATAAATGTTAACCTTGGTATATCAAGAGACTGTCCAGATGTAGACAAGGAACTTGAAAAGGTTAAAAAAGCTATAGAAATGGAGGCTGAAGCAATAATGGACCTATCTTCTTTTGGTAAGACAGAAGAGTTCAGACAGAAGTTAATAGCTATGTCATCTGCTATGATAGGTACTGTACCTGTGTATGATGCTATAGGTTTTTATGATAAGGAACTAAAGGACATAACAGCTGATGAATTCTTGGATGTTGTAAGAAAGCACGCAAAAGACGGTGTTGACTTTGTAACTATCCACGCTGGCATGAACAGGGAAGCTATGGATGTATTCAAGAGAAACAAGAGAATAACTAACATAGTTTCTAGGGGTGGTTCTTTGATGTATGCATGGATGGAGCTAAACAACGCAGAGAACCCATTCTTTGAAAGATATGATGAATTGCTAGACATATGCCAGGAGTACGACCTTACACTTAGCCTTGGTGATGCATTGAGACCAGGATGTCTAGATGATTCTACAGATGCTTGCCAGATTAAGGAGCTTACAACTCTTGGAGAACTTGCTCTAAGGGCTTGGGAGAAGAATGTACAGGTTATGATAGAGGGACCTGGTCATATGGCAATTGACGAGATAGAAGCTAATGTTAAGCTTGAAAAGAGACTATGCCACAACGCACCATTCTATGTCCTAGGACCAATTGTAACAGATGTTGCACCAGGCTATGACCATATCACATCAGCTATAGGTGGGGCTATTGCAGCCGCTGCAGGTGTAGACTTCCTATGCTATGTAACACCAGCAGAACACCTAAGACTACCAAACCTAGAAGATATGGAAGAGGGTATAATAGCTACTAAGATAGCTGCCCATGCTGCAGATATTGCCAAGAAGGTTCCTCATTCAAGAGATTGGGACAACAAGATGGCAAAGGCAAGAGCAGATATAGATTGGGATGCCATGTTTGATTTGGCTATTGATAAAGAAAAGGCTAGAAGATATAGAGAAGAGTCTACTCCTGAGCACCATGACACTTGCACTATGTGTGGTAAGATGTGTTCAATGAGGACAATGAAGAAGATAATGTCTGGAGAGGACCTAAACATACTTAGAGACGATAATTAACTAAATAGACCTTAAAAGGTGTAATAGACCTCATACCATGAGGGGCAAGTAAACCAATACCATTTTATGCAAATAAACCAGAAAAGGGCCCGAATAACCTATGCTTGATACTAGGACTAGATATAAATACCTAACCTAGGCAGAAATAGACTTATTATGGGTTCTTTTTTGATGGAATGTTTTTAATTGCTAGATAGTGTGGTATAATATGATGGAGAGAATGTATTTAGTATTAGTAAAGAAATTTGTTATAGAATTTAATAGGAAGTGAACTGAATGAGTGAATTTATAATAGCTATTCATGCACTGTGTCTTTTGGCCCATGATTTTAAGTCTTGGTCAAGTGAGGCCCTAGCCAACAACCTATGTACCAACCCGGCAAGGATTAGGAAGGTGATGGCAAAGTGCAAGAGGGCTAATCTAGTAGAGACCAAAGCTGGTGTCAATGGTGGATACCAAATTGTTGAAAATGGAAAAAATATAAATCTTAAGCAGATATATGATGCGATAGGTCAACCAATAGTGGAGTCTAAATGGCATTCAGGAGATATAGATTCAGAGTGTATATATGCTAGTGGTATGTCTGAGTATGTAGACAATTTGTTTGCCTACCTAAATGAAGAAGTTGTATTTTTGCTTGAGAAAATAAGCCTTGGAGATATAGATGGCAAGTTAGAGGAAATAAGAGACAGAAGGCTTGAGCAGGGCGACTAGTAGAATGTACAAATAAAAAAAATTATGGTATTATAGGTTATGAGTAGAGTGAAAGGAGGCAAGTATGGCTTCAAAAAAATCGAAATTTGAGACTAAGTATACTTTTAAGGGTAATTCAAAATTAAATAATAAGTATGCCAATATATATGAAGATATAGAAAAGAAAAAAGATGCATTCTACAACAATAGCATGAATTTGTCAAATACTAGCTTGGATGAAAATGGTGAGCCAATAGAAGTACAAAAGACCGTAAAGTCTATAGACGACCATATAAAGTCGACTGTAAGAGAGGTCAGTCATGAAGAAGCGGAACTGAATGCACAGGAGAGAAAAAAATCAATAAAAAACCAGAGGCGCTTGGCTATGCAAAAGTCTAGTCCTGTTGTTTCAAAAAGAAAGACACCAGAGCTGGATAGGGAGCTAAGTCTTGAAAAATTAAAAAGAGAAAAAAGGGCGTCAAAGCAATCCACAATGGAAGACACTAAAAATATGAGCCTGGATGAAATCCTAAATGAGCTTAGGAGGAAGGCTAGTTCAAGTGAAGAAGAAAAGGTCTTGATTGATGACTTTAATAATGATCCTGAGGTTGTAAAAATACAGGCCAAAGAAAGGGTCTCTATGGACAAGTCAGATGTCGAAATATTTAAAGAGTACTCTGATTTTGAAAGAACTAGTATAGAAGAACCTAATAATAGTTATAGTATAGAAGATTTAAAAAATAAGACTAAGAAGATAAATCTTGAGGACTTTAGGTTTGACCTAGAAAAAGTAGAACCTGAGGAAGACTATTACAGGGATGAAGTAAGGGCTCAGGAGTCCGCTGTTGAAGAGATAATGAGACGTAAGAAGGCTGAGGAGGCTAGGGACAAAAAAGAGAGCAGGAGGTCCAGAAAGGCCAAGAGACAGGAGCAAGAAGCAATTAGGAGAGTTAACCAGTCTATTGGCAATGTGGGTACATCTAGGGCTGAGGTATACAAGAGGGGAAGACAAGATAAATCAAGTAAGCTAAATGTTAAGAAAATAGTTACCTTGCTTATCCTTCTTGCCTTGATAGGTATATTTATAGCTGCAGCCGCAGATAAATATATGACTTACAAGAGAGAAAATCCTATTACTAAGGTTGAAACAAGTAAAACTAAGGATAAGGCCAAGGAAAAGACTAGTCCTAAAACTACTCAAAAGAAAGTGAGCCTTGAAGATAAGAAGAAAAAGCTTGAAAATATCAAGTCTAAACTCAATTATGACGAAGCTAAGAGACTTGAGTATATAATTGAGAATATAGGTTCTTATCCTGAAGATTTAATAGATCTACTTTTAAGAAATAATGAGACAGTTGATTATGTATATAGTTACAAGGACAAGGAAAAATATAATGCTAGAAAACTTGCCAAGAATGTTACATCAAGCTATCATGTAGATGGAGAAGTACCTCTGTTCTTACAATGGGATAGAAGATGGGGGTATAGGAATTACGGAAGCGAAATGATAGGTCTATCAGGCTGTGGTCCTACATCTTTGGCCATGGTTATCAGACATTTTGATTCTAAGTCCGCTGTAAACCCATATGATATAGCCAAGTATAGTCAGGATAACAATTATGTATCAAATACAAATACTACAAGCTGGAAGTTGTTTGAAGACGGTATAAAGAAGTTTGACCTACAATCCGTTGATGTATTACCAGTAGAGGCCAAAATGAAGAAATCTCTTGATGGTGGTCATGTATTGATAGCAAGTTTAAATCCAGGTCTATTTTCTACTAGAGGGCATATAATTGTAATAAAGGGCTATAATTCAGATGGAGACTTTTTGATTAATGATCCTAACAGTATTGTAAATACAAATAAGGCTTGGTCATTTGATGAGCTTAAAAACTACCTAAGAAAGATTTGGGGGGTTAGTAGGATAAAATCATCTGATGAAGATGTCTCAAATTCTATGTCAAGAGGTGGAGACTCAACTGGAGATAATGAAGATAAAAAACAAAGCTCTGGTGGGGATGGAGACAGTTCGGATCCAAGCATAATACAAGATATAGAATAATTAACAATTATTAGTCTTATGCCTAGTTACAAGTTTTTTAAAAATAAATTAGTAGTTAGCATAATTCAAATATTGTTGTAAAATCGCTTAATAAAGGGTTGGCTGAATATTAGTTAGCCCTTTTTTTGATTGTATTTATAGTATTATACATTGTAAATAGTTTTTTGATTTATTGTATTGCCAGAAATAAAATTAAATATACTAAACTAAAGAATACTTTTTTTGGTTTTTAACTGGAAAAGATAAAAGAAACACTAAAAAACATATAATATATATTAGTAATTCTAGCGTTATTTTTATAACAATTGAAATATTTCTATAATTGCATAATAAGTTGCAACTATAAGTTAAATCAATAAACACAGGGTGTTTCGATAACGTTTTCACATTGTTTTCAAGTTGACATTCAACAAAGATTAATTAAGTAAATAACAAAATGTATAGATTGATAAGGTGATAATTCTATGAAAACGTATGTAAGAATGATTAAAGACCTTATTAAGTAAATAAAATCCCATAATTTCTTAAAAAGCATAAGATTAACAAAAAAAAGTTCTACTATAAAAAGTAGCTTGACAACTTTATAAAGCAAAATTATAATAAAAACATGGATTAAAAAATAAGTCAAACTTATATTTTAATGAAATAATATTTTTTGTATTTTTTGTGTTTAAAGGTAATATGAAGGGAGAATTTCAAAATGGAAAAAAATGGAAGCATTAAGGACATCCTAACCTTTGGTTTTGCACTATTCGCTATGTTCTTCGGAGCAGGAAATCTAATATTTCCACCATATTTAGGAATTATATCAGGACCACAGTGGATGATAGGGTTCGCAGGATTCACATTTGCTGATGCTGGTCTAGCATTACTAGCAGTTATAGCTATAGCTCTATGTAATGGTAAGATTATGTCATTGTTTGAGAGAATTGGCAAGGTCCCAGCAATTTTACTAAGTTTCGCAGATATAATGTGTGTTGGACCACTTCTAATAATACCTAGAACTGGTGCTACTACTTTCGAAATGGGCATCCAGCCACTATTTGGTGAAGGTGTTCCAATCTTACTTGTTGTAGTGATATTCTTTACACTTACTTACTTCTTAACGGTAAGACCATCAAAAGTTATAGACATTATAGGTCAGGTACTTACACCATTCCTTATAATCGCACTTTCTGTAATCATAGTAAAAGGTATTATAACACCAGTTGGACCAATAAACTCTGCTCCAATGATTAACCAGGTGTTCGCTAGAGGTGTAGCGGATGGTTACCAGACAATGGACTGTTTCGTATCAATAGCAGTTGGTTCAGTTCTAATATTAACTCTTATAAACAAGGGTTACACAGATGCTAAACATCAGGTTTCAGTTCTTATAAAGGCTGGTATAGTTGCTTGTGTTGGTCTAGCATTAATATACGGTGGACTTACTTACTTAGGTGCTACAGTATCTACAGTATACAACCAAGATGTACAGGCTGCTAAGGTAATAGTTAATATTACTAAAGCTCTTCTAGGTAACACAGGTAAGACAATACTTGCAATAGCAGTGTCACTTGCTTGTTTGACAACTTCAATAGGTCTTACATCAGCCACAGCTGACTACCTATCAGAATTATCAGGTAGAAAGGTAACTTATGAAAGAGTTGTACTATTTGTTTGTTTATTCTCTACAGCAGCAGCTACACTAGGTGTATCTGGACTAGTAAAGGTAGCAAGCCCAATACTTGCAATAGTATACCCACCAACAATAGTTCTAATAGTTCTTGCATTCTTCAATGACAAGATCAAGAACGACAACATCTACAAGGTGTCTGTACTATTTACTGTGATAACAAGTGCTCTTACACTATTATCAGCAAGTATACCATCACTAGCACCTGTAAACAACCTACCACTTGGATTCCTAGGATTCAACTGGGTAGTACCAGCTATCATAGGTGGTGTTATAGGTAAATTTATACCTTCAAAGGTAAAGGCAGCCGAGTTTATTTAATAAAATAATAGAAGATACAAGCCCTCAGTTATATACTGTGGGCTTCTTTTTTTGGTGTATTATGGGGGTATAAGGTTAAATCATAGGGGTAAAGATGGTCTCTTTTTATAGTATGGTAGGGGTATTTGTGTTATAATAGATGTTGGAAAGCAATTATAAATTAATTAAAATAGATGCTAGGAGATTTAGATGACAGCTAAAAAAGACTTAAAAAAGAGAAAATCAAAGAAAAAGGCCAACAAGGCTAAAAATACTAGAAATAGAAATAAGAAAAACCTACAGACGAATGTACCATTGGACGTAAGGGTCAATACTGACAAGGGATTGGCTATGGTATCACTATTACAGACGGTGATTGTAATGATAGCTTCTTTATTGACATTTTTTGCAAATCCAAAGTGGAGACTAGGAAGAAGTCTCATAAAACAGAACAAGTTCTTGATGGATAATCTATTCACTCAACCTGTCTTGTTGTTTATAGGTGGGGTCTTGACTATCTGTTCTGTGTATTATATTTATATGTCATACAAAAAGCCTGAACTGAAGAAGTTCTTTAGTCTGGGTGCCTTGCTATTGGCTATCGGTGTAGTGTATTGCGTATATGACAAGGTGAGGACGTTTAATGTCTATGCCTTTGGTGTAGTTGCTGTTTTCTTGGCTGCTATGCTTCAGATGGCCAAGCTAAAGGAAGTTGCTAGGATTGAAGCAGGACATCCAAGTAGTGAAAAGACAGAATAGTTTAGAGTATTTAAATTTTAAAATATAATTTATGAAAGAGGTGTTTGATATGGCAGTAGTTGAGTTGACAGTTTGCCCTTTAGGAACAGGAACAACAAGTGCAAGTAAGTATGTTGCAGGAGCACAGAAGGTATTAGCAGACCAAGATAAGGTTAAGTATATGCTTAATCCAATGGGAACTGTTATGGAAGGCAATATAGATGAAATATTTGCCCTAGTAAGAAAGATACAGGAAGATGTGTTTGACAAGGGTGTAGACAGGGTTTATTCAATTATCAAGGTAGACGATAGAAGAGACAAGGTTGCCAGCATGGAGCAAAAACTTGCCTCAGTAAAGAGTAAGTTGTAGACCTAAGTTAGAGGATTAAGAGATTGTAGATAAGTTGTATTTTAGTGAGAGTGGAGATAGATATGTATCTGCCACTCTTATTAATTATGATAATATGGATATAGATACAGTTGTATATATAGAAGTATACTGATTTAAAGAAAGGGGAAAAAGTGATAGATAAAGAATATATAGACCAGATTGTAGAGGCCCAGCCACTTAGGATAGTGGTATCATGTCCTAAGAGCAAGGAAAATGAAATATTAAAGGTTAAGTATAGCCTAAAATCGATTAGCGGAAAAGTTGAATACCAAATCGAGAAATTCACAAAAAAGCAGGTCTTCCATGAAAATATAGGTGAGGACTCACTTGGTCAAAGTCTAGAAGAAGTAATGGAAGATTATAAGCAACTGTCTGCTGAGTCGAATGACTACAGTATTGACCTTAGATTATCTAAAAAAGGCAAGGTATTTTTCTCAAAGAAGTCTCAAAAGAACCATATAAAGATAAATACAAGTCACAATAAAAAGAAAAACTATATCTTGGAAGAGGGTATGGACATACCTGCCTTAAAGGACCTTGGTGTATTTACAAAGGATGGCAAGGTCGTCAACTCGAGGTATGATAAGTATAAGCAGATAAATAGGTTTGTTGAGCTTATTGACCATGAAATCAAGAATATAAGCGAGGATTACCAAAAGGGAAGTGACAAGTGCCTACATATACTTGATTTTGGTTGTGGTAAGTCCTACTTGACATTCGTACTATACTATTATTTCACAGAGATTAAGAATATGAATGTCAAAATAACAGGTCTTGACCTTAAAAAAGATGTAATTGACTACTGTAATGATGTAGCTGAAAAATATGGCTATGACCAGCTTCGTTTTGAACTGGGGGACATAAATGGATACAAGTACGAGAATAAGGTAGATATGGTTATTACCCTACACGCTTGTGATACTGCTACAGATTATGCTATTTACAATGCTATAAAGTGGAAGGCTAAGATGATATTCTCTGTTCCCTGTTGCCAGCATGAGATAAATGCAAGCATAAGACCTAGTAGTCTAAATATAATATCTAGGTATGGAATAATACAGGAAAGAGTATCTGCCTTGTTGACAGATTCAGTTAGGGCGAACATACTCGAGGTTTTGGGCTATAAGACTCAGCTACTAGAATTTATAGATATAGCTCATTCTCCAAAGAATCTCCTTATAAGGGCTGTCAAAACAAACATTAGCCAAGAAAAGAAGGCTAAGTCACTTTTAGAGGTTGAAGCCCTAAGGTCTGAATTTAATTTCGATCAAACCTTATACAAGTTGTGTAAAGATGACCAGCTGATATAGCCTATATTTCTTTTATTCTAGGATAAGTTAATTTAGTAAAAAATTAAAAAACAAGATATTTGTAAGTTTACCTAGGAACAAATATATGTTTTAGATAACTAAATAAATTGATTTAGGAAAAATATAGGATTTTGATATATCATATATAAATAAATAATTTATTACTATATATATGGAATTTTAATTAAATAATAAAAGACGATGAGGGGATTATGAAGAGGATTAAGTATTTATTGTTTCCACTTTTTATAGCGGGAATTTTTTGTGTGGGGCTAAACTCATACTTAAATAAACAAAATGTAAGAATGTTAAATGAAAAAAATCTTTATGGTATGCTTTACGATACAAAATCTCAGGTAAAGGACAAGGGTTACTATGCAAATGAATACCTGACAGATAGAAATTATATATTGATGATGGGGTCTTCAGAGCTTAGTCACTCTACAGACCAACACCCAGATAATTTCTTTAACACTGGAAGGACAAAGAACGGAATAATTACTAGTGGTAGGGCCTATACACAAGACCTTCAACACGCTAGTATGGTAGGTAGTTTTAATAAGTCTAAAAATAAAAAAGTAGTGCTTTTGGTTTCTATGCAGTGGTTTATGGATAAGAAAGGTGAGAGGCCAGACCGTTTTCAGACTAGGTTTTCACCGGTTATTTTCTATAAGTACCTAGAAAATCCAAAGATATCTCATAAGACTAAGGTCAAGTATGCACAGAGGGTAGCAGAGCTCCTAGAAGGTACTGGAGACTTTAAGGAAGAACAGCTTTACGCCAAATTATTTGTAAAGAAAAATGGTGCTAACAGGCTTATTATGACAGCTATGAAGCCGTATTTTTCCTTGAGAAAGAGTATGGTTAGACTAAAGGACAAGGGAATACTTTATTCTTCACTTGTGGGTCTACCTAACAAAGATCCTAATATGCCACGCAAAACCATAGATTGGAAGGCTGAAAGGGAAAAAGCTATAAAGGATGCCGAGTTTAGAGTAGGTAAGAAGCCAGGAATATTTGATGGTAAGCCTATGTTTATAGATAAGGGTTATTTTAGGGAGTACATGAAGAATAAGGAAAGAACTTATAAGGGCATGTATAACTATGTAAATATGCTTGATGCTAAAGAATTTTATGACTATAAGATATTCCTCGATACTTGCAAGGAGACAGGTGTTGAGCCGACAATAGTTCTGATACCAGTAGTAGACCAGTTCTATGACTATGTGGGAATTGACAGGAATGAAAGAGCTGCATTCTTCGCAAAAGTTAAGGAAGTAACTGCACCTTATGGATTTAGGGTGATAGATGAAAGCAATAGTGGTTCTAGTAGGTACTTCTTAAGAGACGTTATGCATCTGGGAACAGTTGGATGGACTGACGTATGTAAACAGATATACGATATATATGAAAAATAACTGAAGGTGTATTTTATTAGAAGGATTTGATGATGAATCCATATCTGGTCTTAGTACCAGTTGGTTAGTATTGTGAGGGAAGATTATGATTGAAAAAAAGAAATATATGATAATGTCGCTAGTAATTACCTTGGTTGTAATAGCCTGCATATTGGTATTTACCTTCTTACCTTTTAAGGAGTTGCCATTTATATATAATGAGTTTTAGAGGGGAGCATGAATAAATATATGATAAATATAGTAGAATGCGTAAAAAAATATTCGCAGTCAGATAGGTTGGCAGTTGTTTGTAAGGGAGAGAAGCTATCTTACAAGGAACTTGATGAAAAGTCCGATATACTTGCCAACTATATGATAAATAACAAGATAGATGATAGACCGGTGGCTATTTATGCCAATAAAGATATATATATACTAGTATGTATGATAGCTGCCCTAAAGACAGGAAATGCCTATGTACCTATGGACATAAGTTTTCCAGAACAGAGGGTATCTGATGTAGTTGAAGCTGTTGAACCAAGGGTTATATTTGATTTTTCAGATGGAGAATACTTCTATGAAGATTCCAAGCAGTTAGAAAAGTACAGTGGAATAAAGATAATAAATAGGCAGGACCTAGTAGGGATATTAGACAGTGATGATGATAAGCTTAAATGTCCAGTAGACAGGCAAAGGTGGGTAGATGGTGATGATAACTCATATATCTTATTTACTTCTGGTTCTACAGGCAAGCCAAAGGGAGTACAGATATCTACATACAATCTGGATTCCTTTGTAGAGTGGATGAGCCCTATACTTGGTATAGATGGTCAGGAGATAGTGGTTATGGACCAGCCAGCCTATTCATTTGACCTGAGTGTATCTCAGCTATATCCAGGCATATGCAATGGAGCAACTCTTTATAGTTTGCCTAAGGACTTGATTTCTGACTTTAAGGGACTACTTGAGGAAATGAAAAAGTCCAACATGGAGGTTTGGGTGTCTACACCATCCTTTGCAGGTATGTGCCTAGCATCTGATGAATTCAATGAAGACCTACTACCTAAGCTTAGGAAGATGTTGTTTATCGGTGAAGTCCTTCCCGTTGAGACTGCTAGAAAGCTTAAGGAGAGACTTCCAAAAGCAGAGGTAATAAATGGCTATGGACCAACTGAAGCAACTGTTGGTATTAGCCATGTAGTTATAAATGAAGACCATTTAAATTCTGGACTACCCCTACCAGTAGGAGTTCCAATGCCTAATTGTCAGATTAAGATAGTCGATGAAGAGGGCAAGCCATTAGACAAGGGTCAAAAGGGTGAGATCGTTATAGTAGGTCCATCTGTGTCTAAGGGATATTTTAAGAATGTAGAAAAGACTAGGGAAGCATTCTACTATGATGGGGATAATTCAGAAGATATAGACCTTTCAAGAAGGGCATATAGGACAGGTGACCTAGGCATGATTCTTGATGATGGGAATATAAAGTATGCAGGCAGGAAAGACTTCCAGATAAAGTTAAATGGATACAGAATTGAGATTGAAGATATAGAAAATAATCTTAGAAAGCTGTCTAACATATCAAATGCTGTAGTATTACCTGTATATAAGAATGAAAAAATAGCATTCTTAAAGGGTGTTGTATCCCTAAAGGTTAAAAACGACCTAGGTAACATGAAAAACTCTATTGCAATTAAAAAAGAGTTGGGTCAGTTTTTGCCTGAATATATGATACCTAGATCAATTGTAGTTATGGACCAGCTACCTATGAATACAAATGGTAAGATAGACAGAAAAAAGATAGCTGAAGAAGTGCTATAGGAGGATAAGATGGTTTTTTCGCAATATGAAGGATACCTATACATGTATATCTTGTTTCTAACTATGATACCTGCTATAGGGCTTGGCCTAATGGGCAAGAAAATAAAATACTATGCCATGACCATAACCTGTCTCATGATATACCTAATAGTGGGTATAAATGTTCAGTTTGGTGTTCTCCTGGCATTTATGATATGGGAAGTAGCCACTATCCTTATATATATGAAGATCAGGCAAAATAGCAAGAATAAGTGGACTTATAGGTTGTTCTTGTTTTCTGCTATGCTACCCCTATTAATCAACAAGATAAGTCCAAAGACTCCTATGGGAGCTATAGGCTTTATAGGTATATCCTATCTGAGTTTTAGGGCTATACAGATAATAATAGAAATATATGATGGAAGTATAAAGTCTATCAAGCCACTGGATATGATTTACTTTATCTTGTTCTTCCCGAGTTTGAGCTCTGGACCTATAGATAGGTCTAGAAGGTTTGAAGAAGAGATAAATACTGCTATACCTAGACAGGTATATATTGACGAATACCTGCTACCAGGTTTTAAAAAGATTGCTATGGGTCTTTTGTACAAGTTTGCCATAGCTACAGTCCTACATATGTTCTGGGTCAGCAAGGTAAAACCGGATGTAGGCATACTACCTATAATCAATTATATGTACGCCTACACACTATACCTTTTCTTTGACTTCGCTGGATACTCATACCTTGCAGTCGGAACGAGTTATATATTTGGTGTTCACGCACCGGACAACTTTGACAAGCCGTTTCTTAGTAAGGACATGAAGGAATTCTGGACAAGGTGGCATATATCTCTTTCAAGATGGTTTGGTGATTACCTATTCTCAAGGTTTGTCCTTGATTCTATGAGAAAAAAGAGGTTTAAAAAGAGGGCCACTGCATCTCATGTAGCCCAGATGATAACTATGACTACTATGGGATTTTGGCATGGGCTTACTTGGTACTATATAGCATATGGTATATACCAAGGCTTGATGCTAGTGTTTAATGATATGTTTACCAAGTCATCAAAGATACACAAAAAGTACAAAAAGAATAAAATTTATCAGGGAATACAGATATTTGTTACCTTCCATATAGTTTGCTTTGGTATGCTGATATTCTCAGGATTTTTAAATTACTATATACCATCAGGAGGAATTTGGAAATTTTTACCTAGATAATAGGGTGATAAGTAAGCTATAGTAAAGGATTTTAACATAAAATACTTGAAGAAGTTAAATAGGGGGGGAGATCAATAATGGACATTAAAGAAAAAGTAATTGAAATATTTGAAGAAATATTAGATACAGACGAAATAAGAGATAATATGGATTTAGACATGTTTGAAAATGAGATGCTAGATTCATTGGCCATAATAGAAGTTCTACTAGGTATAGAGGATAAGTTGGGAATTTCCCTACAGCCTACTGACCTTGAAAGAAAAGATATGGCTACTGTAAACAACTTGATTTCTTTTTTAGAATCAAGATAGTTAATTGAAAATAATCTGGGGATAAAGCCTATACCCAGATTTTTTTATATAGAAATTTATTTTCTTTTAATGATATAAAGTAAAATAGAAGAGTATTCTTGTAATATTGAAATTGAAATATATAAAATTTGTAACAAATTGGTTAATTAGGGGTGTAATATTTGACTTTTGTGGTAAACTAGTTATAGTGCAAAATTGTACTAATGAAATATAGGTTAAGGTATTTAATAATTTCAGAAGAAGAAATACCGTGTGTAAAATTGTACTAATGAAATACAGGCACGAAAATACTATGAAAGGATAGAGGGAATGTCGAGAGTAGAGCGTAAAAAACTTGAAAAGGAAATGAAGAAATCTAAAAAAGTATTTAAGTTTAAAAAAGATGGCAGTGCTCCTAAGAAGCCTCTAATAGATAAATCCTGCAAGACTGGTCAGGGACAAAATACTAATATAGATATTAATATAGAAAACAAAAAGCCATCTAATCAGGATAAGCTTAGACAAGACTTGGCAGATAGGCCGGAAAATGTTAAGGATATACTAGACAAAAGTCTTAAAACTGGGATTGGCAATCCTAACAAGGTTATGGTGAATAGTTCATCAGCTAGGACGATAACTGCCGACAAGATAGTTTCGGTTGAAGATGAGAGAATGTATTTTGAAAGAAAGCAAAAACAAAAGTCAATCGGAATTGATGATTCTAGTTTTATGACTGTTGATGATATCATAACTCTTGAAGACGAAGAAAGTGGCATTATTCCTAATTCTAATTTGGACACAAAGACTCAGGAGAGTCAAGAGGATAATATCAATGCTATTAAAAAGATACATATTGAGAAGGCTCCTTTTGAGGATGTTGTTAAAGTTGCCGAATCTAGGAAGCAAGCCAAGGCTGACTCTGATATCAAAGATAAGAAACTAGGGTCTGAAAAGCAAGATAGTAAATTAGAGTCTGACCTACCATATAAGGCAGAGGATAATAATCACAAAAAGGATTTATATGACAAAGATGGAGATATAGTTGCTATGGAATATAATAAGAAAGATGAAACTTCAAAGTTGTTGGATTCTGTAGACTCTGTCAATAAGGCCACGATTGATGACTTATACGAGGATGCAGAAAAGAAAAAGAAGCCTAAAAAGACTGATAATAAGGAATTCAAAAAAGAAGAAAATAAAGAACCAATTAAAGAAAAAATATATAAAAAATCAAACTCAAATAAGAAAGTGAAAGAAGGCAATAGTGTTATGAATAGTGAAAGTAAATCTACCGGAATTATAGCTACTGAGAATAGCAAAAGAGGTGGAGGATTTAATAAGTTTTTATTTGGACTATTAGGACTTATACTCGTAGTATATGGTGTAGGATGTTTTATTTTTAATGGCAGGTATTTTCCAAATACAAAGATAAATGGCATCGATGCAGGTCTTAAGACTCCTTCAAGTGTAGAAGATATAGCATCTAAAAATGCTGAGTCATATTCTATAGATATAACTGGTAGAAAAAATGTTAAAGATTCTATAAAGGGGTCAGATATAGGTCTTGAATTCGTAAAGGATGACAGTGCAAGTAAGATTAAAAAAGACCAAGGCTCTCTAGCTTGGCCACTTGCATTTTTTACTGACTATAAGTATGATGGCAAGTTGAATATAAAGTACGATAAGGATAAGTTGGATTCTAAGCTTGCTGACTTACATATCAATGATAAGAAAAAGATAGTAGCTCCTAAGAGTGCTGTTCCAAAATATGATGAATCTAAGAAGGAAGTGACAATAGACAAGGGAGAGTTGGGATCAACTCCTATAAAATCAAAACTTGTCAAGTTCTTAGATCAGTCAATATTGGCCCAGAAGACTAAGGCTAGTTATCCAGATTCAGTTTATAAGGCTCAAAAATACAATGCAGACTCTACTAAGGTAAAAAAGGCAGTTGCTACAATCAAGCCTTATGCAGATACAAAGATTGTATATGACTTTGAATATGAAAAGCACCAGATTCCTGGCCAGGATATAGTATCTATGTTCGACCTTGATGAAGAGGGAGAATACAATGTCAAGTTATCTAGGGACAAGGTTAGGGAAGTTGTAAGAGGTCTTAGCAGAAAGTATTCTACATATGGAGATACAAGAGAAATACAGTCAGCATCAACTGGTGGCAAGTTAAAAGTCAGCGGTGGTATATATGGTTGGTTGATCAACAGGGAAAAAGAGACTGATGAACTATACAAGATAATAGAAAAGAAAGAGAATGTAAATAATAGGAAGCCTATATATTCTCAAACAGCTGTATCTAGACAGAAGAATGATATGGGAGATGAATTCATAGAAATAGACTTGTCTAAGCAGCATATGTGGTATGTAAAGGGTGGTGAAGTTCAAGTATCAACACCTATAGTATCTGGTAACCCATATAATGGAGATGCTACACCTACTGGAATCTATCCACTTAACTATAAGACAAGAAATGCAGTTCTTAGGGGACCGGGATATGCATCACCAGTTGCTTACTGGATGCCTTTTAATGGGAATATAGGTATCCACGATTCTAGTTGGCAGGCTGCTTATGGTGGATCTAGATACTTATATGCTGGGTCTCATGGATGCATAAATACTCCTTACAGCAAGGTAGCACAGATATACAATTTAGCTAAAGAGGGAATGCCTGTAGTAGTACATGACTAGTAGGTAAATTAATCTATATGATTAAAATTAAATAAGAGGTAATATATAACGTTGATAGCCTTGATCACCAAGTTGTGGTTGATCCTATCAACGTTTATTTTTTGACCTACAAGTAGTATCAATAAGTCCATGATAGCATTTACATATACTAAATATAGTATTGATACATAAAATATACGCCTTGTCAATACTGTATATTGATTTTAATATGTGCTAAAATAGGGAATGTGATTGCATATATTCGAGGTGCTTGGGTATATATTAGAAGGTGAAAAGAGATTTTATTTATGTCTGTAATTAGAGATTTATAAATAGAAATAAACGGATTTATTTTTGGAATTTATAAGGAGAAGGATAATGGCTAACACAAAATATATTGAACTAAACAACGAAGTAATAGTGAGGGATGAACATGGTAGGTACCAACTTGAAAAGGACAAGGAAGCCCTAGCCCTTTACTTAAAAGACTCCATATATGAAAGAACTATGCATTTTGCTAGTGAACTTGAAAAGATAGATTATCTTGTTGAAAACGCATATTATGAAAAAGAAATAATAGAAAAGTACAGCAGGGAATTTATTGATGAATTATATAAGTACATATGTAGTTTTGGCTTTGAGTTTATGTCATATATGAGTGCGAGCAAGTTTTATGAAAATTATGCCCTTAAAACTGACGATGGTAAAAAAATCCTAGAGAACTATGAGGATAAGATACTTATTTGTTCATTAGCCATAGCAAGTGGTGACACTAGGGTAGCAAAAGATGTTGCTAAGAGACTTATAAAACAGGAATTTCAGCCTGCTACACCTACATTCCTAAACCTAGGAAGAAAGAGAGCGGGTCAGTTGGTATCTTGTTTCTTGCTTACAGTTGAGGACTCTTGTGAGGGTATTTCTTATGCTGTTGCTTCAGCCAACCACTTGTCAAAAATAGGTGGTGGTGTAGCCCTTAACCTTACAAGACTTAGGGCTAGAGGAGAGTCAATCAAGGGCATAGAGGGTGCCAGTGGTGGAGTAGTAGGAGTTGCCAAGATGCTTGAGCAGTCTTTCTCATATTTTAACCAGATGGGTGCTAGACAGGGAGCAGGAGCAGTCTACTTAAACGTACTTCACGCAGACTTTGACGCCCTTATGGATACTAAGAAGATCAATGCAGATGAAAGGGTAAGATTGGCAACCCTATCAATAGGTGCTATAATACCAGATGTATTTATGAAGTTGGCAGAAAAAAATGAGGTCGGCTATGCCTTTTATCCTCATTCAATCTACAAAAAATATTGCCTACATCTTGATGACCTGGATATGAACGAGTGGTACGACAAGCTTGTTGCCGATCCTGACATCAGAAAGAAGGAGATCAATCCTAGGGTAATACTTACTAGAATAGCTGCGACACAAATGGAATCAGGCTATCCTTATATAGTCTATATAGATACAGCCAACAGAAACCACACCCTAAAGGGGCTTGGCATGGTAAGGATGTCAAACTTGTGTTGTGAGATCTTCCAGTATCAGAGTCCATCTCATATAGAAGGCTACGGTTCAAAAAACAGCCAGTGGGGGCAGGACATATCTTGTAACCTAGGATCTTTAAATATAGCCAATATCATGGAAGGCAAAGAAATGGGTCATGCTATAGATGTTGCTATAAGGTTCTTGACAGATGTCAGCGATAGGACTAATATAGAGGAAGTACCAACAGTTAAAAACGGCAACGACAAGTCTCATTCAGTAGGACTTGGGGCCATGAACCTACATGGTTATTTAATGAAAAATAATATTAGGTATGATTCTGATGAAGCGGTAGATTTTTGTAATGTCTTCTTTGCTATGATGAGATACCATGCAATCAAGACATCTATGAATATAGCCAAGGAAAAAGGACAGGCTTTTGATGGTTTTGAAAAATCTGAGTACTCAAAAGGAGAGGCCTCAGATGTATTAGGCAAGTACTATCAAATAGACTACCTACCAAAAACAGACAAGGTAAGGGCCTTATTTGAGGGTATGATGATACCTAGGAAAGAAGACTGGAAAGACTTGCTTGACCAAGTCAAAGAGGTTGGTATATACAATGCCTACTTGATGGCTATAGCTCCAACTCAGTCTATATCATATGTACAGAATGCCACTTCGTCAGTTATGCCTATAACAGAGCAGATAGAAGTGAGGATTTATGGGGATTCGACAACAATCTACCCTATGCCTTTCTTGACTAATGAGAACCTACTGTTCTATAAATCAGCCTACAATACAGATATGCTAAAGGTCATAGATGTTGTAGCAGCAGTACAGGACCATGTTGACCAGGGGATATCCACTACCTTGTTTGTAACAGACGACAAGACTACTAGGGATATAGCTAGGTACTATATATATGCCTACAAGAAAGGCTTAAAGAGTTTGTATTATACTAGGACAAAGATGCTTAGGGAGTTAAATAATGAGTGTCTGTCTTGTTCTGTATAGTTTTGGAGGAAGAGATGAGTAAAAAAAAGTTAACTAGAGAAGAGAGAATACAAAATATAAATAATTCTATCCATAAGGCTGTAAACTGGGATACAGAGGACGATGATTTCACTCAGGCCTTTTGGGACCAGAATGTAAAGCAGTTTTGGCTGCCAGAAGAGGTGCCTATATCAAAGGATATACCTAGCTGGGCTGAACTTACAGAATCAGAGAGGATCCTATATAAGAGAGTCCTTGCAGGTCTTACCCTACTTGATACTAAACAGGGAAATGACGGTATACCATCAATGATGGATCTTACTGAGAACTTTCAGAGAAAGGCAGTCCTGTCATTTATGGGTACAATGGAAGAAATACATGCCAAGTCTTACTCAAGTATTTTTACAACCTTGCTATCAAAGCATGAGATTGATGACCTATTCTTGTGGATCGAGGAAGAACCACTACTACAGAACAAGGCTAAGATAGTCTTGAGGCAGTACAAGAATGTAGAAGATCCAAAGAGTCTATACATGTCTATGGCTACAAGTGTATTTCTAGAGTCATTTTTATTCTATAGTGGATTTTTCTTTCCCCTATATCTAGCTGGTCAAGGAAAGATGATAGCAAGTGGAGAGATTATATCACTTATCCTGAGAGATGAATCGCTACATGGCAAGTATATAGGCCTCTTAGCCCAGGAAAAGCTTAGAGAGTTTTCTTATGATGATAGAAATGAGTTGAAGGATGCTGTCTATAGACTTTTGAAGGAGCTTATGGAAAATGAGGAGAAGTACACAAGGATGCTTTATGAAGGACTAGGCCTAGAGGACCAGGTTATAAATTTCCTAAGGTACAATGCAAACTCAGCCCTAGTTAACCTAGGCTTTGAAGAGTTCTACAAGGTAGAACCGGTCAATGCCATAGTCCTAAATGGTTTGTCTACTGAGACAAAGACCCATGACTTTTTCTCAACTAAGGGTAATGGATACCAGAAGGGCATCTATGAAGACCTTGAGGATGAAGATTTTAAATTTGATAATATATAAGTCAAAAAGCTGACCCAAAAGGTCAGCTTTTTATCTTATAGTGATTAAAGAGTATGAAGTATTTGTTGGTTCTAAGGCATCACATAACACATAATTTAATGTGATTTTTAAAAATTACAAAAATATATAGGGATATCTATTGACATTTTTTCCATAAAGATCTATAATATATAATATAGTAATTTATATAAATTACAAAATTTGAATGATGTTTATTTACTGAGTAAAAATAAAACTAAAGTTGTAGCAACCAAGAAATTAAAATGAATTCATATGATATCAAAGGTTAGTACAAATGAAACAAAAATAATATGAAATAGGGTGATAACTTGAAAAAAACGATTAAACTGGACAAATTGGTGGGTGTAAAAAGTGGTAGTCCCCAGTTTAGGATAATTGAAACCGACAAGGTGGATGCACCTTGTTATACATTTTATAACCAATTTGATTTGGCTGATGACTTGGCAGGGATAGGTTCTAGGTCTAGTGATCAAACGGAAAAAGTGGTGAGGACATTTGATAATCTTGTGGTCCTGAATGAAGGTGATTTAGTGTTTAGTTTGATATCTGCAAGTGGTGCCTTTGTTAGTGAGGAAAACGCTGGCAAAGTATGCACTCAAAACTATATAGTGCTGGAGCCAGGTCATAAAATAGACAAATCTTATTTGCTATATATCATAAATGAGTCCCAAGATATAAAGAGACAACTAATGATAGGCCTTCAGGGATCTAAAGTCTTAAAATATAGTCAAAAGCAAGTTAAAGATTTGGAGATAAGAGAACTACCAAGTATAGAAAGGCAGAAAATAATTGGTCAGGTATACGTTAAGCAAAAGAAATTGTCGGCACTAAGGGCACGAGTAGCATCTAGTCAGGAGAAATTAGTATTAGGTGAATTATCAAAAGTAAAATAGTATAAAAGGTAAAAAAGAATGATAGAGTAATATTTAATAGTATTAAAAAGATAGACGGTAAATAATAAAAATTTTAATTAATAAATGGATAGGTTTAGAATTGTGTGAGAAGAAGGAGGCAGTATGAACGAGACAGAATTTGAATGTAAATTAATTGATCGTCTAAGTGGTGGTCTAAAATCCAAGTCATTTGTATATGAAAAGGAAGAGAATGACAAGCTCAACAAAGAAAAGAAGAATCTAATCTATAAGGCTAGCAAGGGGACAGAACCTAGTCTGGTATCGGATGGGTTGGACACATACCTGTCAAATACCAGTGACCTTTGGACCTATATGCCTAATATCAAGACAACTGAAGACCTATGGCAGAACTTCAAGGCTATTTTGGAGAGTCATAATCCTGGGGCACTTGACAACAAGAAGTTGTCAGATTCAGAGTTTGAAAATGTAAAAAGGGAAATTTGCAAGTTGAGCACACCATACGAAGCAGGGCAATTTTTGTTTGGTATGAATGGAGTTTGTCAAATTCAATTTTACCTAGATACGGGAAAATTTGTGACACTAGAAGTCTTCAACCAAGATAAAATAGCTGGTGGAAATACTGTATACCAAGTAGTAAATCAAATCGAAAGACCGTCGAAGATACCTGGAAAAAAGGACAGGAGGTTTGATACAACCCTCCTAATAAACGGACTACCAATAGTGCAGATAGAAGAAAAAGTAGCGGCAATACCAGCGGACTTTGCCCTAAACCAGATGCACCAGTACATAATAGAAAACCAGTATTCAGACATATTCTCTACTGTCCAACTCTTGGTTGCAATGACACCGGTAGAATGTAAATATATGGCGAATACGACAGCAGACAAGTTTAACAAGGACTTTTCCTTTTATTGGAAAGACAAGGATAATAAGCCAGTAAATGACTGGAAAAAATTCTCTGATGCCTTGTTGACTATACCGATGGCCCACCAGATGTCTACAAACTATATGATACTGGACGGCACAAAAAACAAGGAATCTCTAAAGGTTATGAGGTCCTATCAGGTATATGCTACCCAGGAAGCCATAGAAAAGATTAGAAAGACTCATTTCGATATGGGCGATAACAAGCTAGGTTATATTTGGCATACAACAGGTTCAGGTAAAACTATTACGAGTTTTAAAACTGCATGGCTGGCAAATAGACTAGCGAATGTAGACAAGGTTGTCTTTGTAGTAGATAGGATTGCCCTAACAAAACAGACAGTAGACTCTTATATGGCATATGATCCAAATTTTGAAACGAGTGAACTAGAAATATATGGTAGCATATCAGACACTAAAAATACGGGAGCATTAAAAAAGCAACTAGAAAAAAAAGGTGGAGGAATCATAATAACTTCAGTCCAAAAGCTCCAGACCCTAGTAAAGAGAAAGTCATTCAAGGCACCGAACAAAAATATACTATTCATAGTAGATGAAGCCCACAGGTCAACAGGTGGAGAAGGGTTTGATATGGTACAAAAGGCCTTTCCAAAGGGGGCCTGGCTAGGCTATACGGGTACACCGATGTTTGACAAGACTACAAAGGGACTAAGGACTGAAGATATATTTGGTAAGCTCCTACATGCCTATACTATAAGGGATGCTATAGCAGATAAGAATGTTCTAGGGTTTAAGGTAGATTTTCAGACTACGATAGATGAAACTGAAATGAAGGAAAAGTACCTACCATCTTTCTATGCCAATAGGTACCCAGACTGGCAGGACTGGCAGATAAAGAACAAGATAGATAATATGACTATAGAAGACATGGATGATGAGATAGAGCCTAGTTTTTACGATGAAAATATTGACCATATAAAACTAGTTGTCGAAGATATATTTAAAAATTGGAGGAATAGGTCTAATGATGGCAAGTACAATGCCCTCTTAACTACACATGTAGGTGGTAATAAGGCATCCATTCCGATGGCTATCATGTACTATGATGAAATCCAGAGGGTAAATAAAGAAAGAAAAAGTCAGAACCTACCTACCCTAAAGGTTGCAATAACGTTTAGTCTGAATACTACTAACAATGATGTAATGGTAAATACTAACGAAAGCCTAGAAAGAATAATAGACAGCTATAACAAGGAATTTGGCACTGAATTTGATATGACTACAGTCAACCTATACACTGAAGATGTAGCTACTAGACTGAAAAAAGCTAGTCATGATGACAATAACCTTGACCTAGTAATAGTAGTAGACCAGCTCTTGACAGGATTTGACGCTCCACAGATGAATACCCTATATGTAGACAGAACACTTAAGGGAGCGGGGCTTATCCAGGCATATTCAAGGACGAATAGAGTTCACAATATGCAGGACAAGCCTTGGGGAAGAGTAATCAACTACAGGTGGCCAAAGCAGAATGAAAAACTGATGAATGATGCATTGGCTATATATGCGGAAAAGTCATCTGCTGACTTGAAAAAGAAAATTGTGGATCCAGTAGAGCCAGGAATAATAGCTGAAAAGTTCAAAACCATCTTTGGAGAGGTAAGCAAAATAGTATCTAGATTAGACAATCTAACAGATAGCTTTGTAGACACACCACCATTAGAAAAAGACAAGGAAGAGATGTATCACCTATTGATGAAATATAATATAGGTATGGCAAAGTTAAAGCAGTATGACCCTGAAAAGGATGAATCAGGAGAATCAATAGGCTTTGATTATGATAGGCCAGATGATTTAATATATGCACTAGGTATGACACCAGACCAGGAGCAGACGCTTACTACCCACCTATCAAAAAAACTAAGAAAAGAACTTGCAGATATCAAGGAAGTACCAATATATCAGTTGGAGTTAAAAATGACCCATGTAAAGGAAATAAGGGTTAACTACGACTACCTAAATGAACTAGTAGCAGACTTATTGAACAAGGTGCATGAGAAGAAGATTGAAGAAGCCAAGGAAACAAGAAAGAACATTGAAAAGTTCACAGATACATTGGTGGATAGAAAACGTGCTAAGGAAATTAACGATGCGGCTGATGCTATCGTCAATGGTGAATATCCAACACCAGATATGAACTTTAAGTATCCGGCAGAGCCAGGGGTAGCTACTAAGGTAATAAAGGAAGCGAGTATTGTCAATGTAGATAAGAAGTTACTTGACTTTAGGATCAAGTGGGGTATAGTAGACCTGATATCTCCAAGTGATATTAGAGACTTGGTAATGAACCATGAGTTAGGAGAAAATGACTTAAATGATGGTAATCAAGTATCTGAAATACTAAAGAAGTCTGTAAAGATTTATGGAGAGATGGCATATGATAAAGAAGTAAAAGAAATGTCAAGATCTAGATACAGAACTAGTTTTAAAGAAGCTCTATTAAATTTGGCTGATGAGATTGTAGGTGAATAGATGGTTTTAGAAAATAAATTAAATATTACAAGCACATCTGAACTTGAGAGGGTAGAGGAAAAGATGAGCAAGGAGAAGGCGGTCGGCCTGTTTGAAAATAGCTTGATAGGGGAATTTGAGGTAGGTACATTTAATGGTCTAGCTGAGATTCATAAATATCTGTTTGAGGATATTTATGAATTTGCAGGCCAGATAAGAAGTGTAAATATATCAAAGGGAAATTTTAGATTTGCTCCAGTACTGTACTTAGATGATGCATTAAGGAAAATAGATAATATGCCCCAAGATAACTTTGACCAGATAATTGAGAAATATGTAGAGATGAATGTCGCCCATCCATTTAGAGAAGGTAATGGTAGGTCTATGAGAATTTGGTTAGATTGCATATTGAAAAATTCTATTGGCAGGGTAGTAGACTGGTCAAAGGTTGATAAAGAAGACTACTTGATGGCTATGGAAAGAAGTCCTATTAAAGACTTGGAGATAAAGTATATTATTGAAAAGGCTCTGACTGACAGGGTCGATGATAGGGAAGTATACATGAAGGGCATAGATGCATCTTATGCCTATGAAGGTTATAGTATATACAGGACTGAAGAATTGATAAGGGGGTGAAGTATATGAATGGAAAAAAGAAAGAAGAGAGAAGGGTACCTAAGCTGAGATTTCCTGGATTCACAGAAGATTGGGAACAGCGTAAGTTGGGAGAACTATCTTCATCTTTTGAATACGGACTCAATGCAGCAGCTAAAGAGTATGATGGTGAAAACAAATATATAAGAATTACAGATATTGATGATGATAGCCGAGAGTTTAAACAGAAAGACATCACTTCACCAGACACAGATTCATCTTCTGCTGAAAACTACAGATTATCTGAAGGAGATATTTTGTTTGCCAGAACAGGAGCAAGTGTTGGAAAAAGCTATATTTACAAGGCTTCTGATGGATTGGTCTATTATGCAGGTTTCTTGATTAGAGCAAGAATAGAGCCAGAATACAATTCGGAATTTGTATTTCAGAATACACTTACAGGCGATTATGAGAAGTTCATTAAGGTTACTTCGATGCGTTCAGGGCAACCGGGAGTTAATGCTCAGGAATATTCACAGTATCAAATAATGGTGCCAAGTAAACCCGAACAAGATAAGATTAGTAACTGTTTAAGAAACCTCGACAATCTTATTACCCTTCATCAGCGTAAGTTGGAAGACTTGAAGGAAATGAAAAAAGGTCTACTTCAAAAAATGTTTCCTAAAAATAATGAAAAAGTTCCAGAACTAAGGTTTCCTGGATTCACAGAAGATTGGGAACAGCGTAAGTTGAATGAAATATGTGATTATACATCTTCATCTCTAACAGCTTCAAGTTCAATTGAAAATGGAAAGTACATTTTGTATGACGCAAATACAGAGATTGGTAGTGTTGATTCATTCTCAATGGCTGAAGATTATATAACTGTTATTAAGGATGGTGCTGGAGTTGGTAGGATTAGGAAATTGCCTAAAAACACAGCATTTATTGGGACAATGGGCGCTTTGACAAGTAAAAACAAAAAAACGGATTTCCTATACTATTTACTGGAGAAGAAAGATTTAAGCAAACAATTTACTGGTTCTACAATTCCTCATATCTATTTTAGAGATTACGGAAAAGACGCAGTATGTATACCAAAAGATAAAGAACAACAAGTAATAGGAGTGTATTTCAAACAATTCGACAACCTAATTACCCTTCACCAGCGTAAACTAGATCACCTAAAAGAACTTAAAAAAGGTCTGCTTCAGCAGATGTTTGTATAAACAATTAAGAAAGGAAACTAAAAATGGACAATAAAGTACAATCAATTACGAGTAAACTTTGGGCTATGGCCAACGAACTGAGAGGCAACATGGATGCTTCTGAGTTCAAAAACTACATACTAGCTTTTATGTTTTATAGATACTTATCAGAACATCAGGAAAACTACATGGTTGAGTATGGTATCATAGATTCTGAAGATGGTATGTCTAACAACGAGGTATACAAGAAAGATTCGGCAGGTGATTTAGATACATTTATCAAGGATATTGCTGATGAATTAGGATATGCCATATACCCAGATGACACTTGGGAGAGTCTATGCAATAAAATTGATGAGGGCAAGATAGTACCTAGTGATTACCAAAAGCTACTGGATAATTTCAACAACAATGCCAGGATAAATGAGAGGGCAGAGGAAGACTTCTCTGGTGTTTTCAACGATATCAACCTAGGTGATTCAAAGCTTGGTGCAAGTGCAACAGCAAGGGCTAGGTCGCTTAACAACATTGTAAAACTAGTTGATGAAGTAGAATACAAGGGTGAAGATGGCAAAGACATACTAGGAGAGATTTACGAATACCTAATTGGACAATTTGCAGCTAGTGCTGGTAAGAAGGGCGGAGAGTTCTACACACCTCACCAGGTCAGCCAGATATTGGCAAAGATAGTGACTACAGGTAGAGTAGCTAGTAAGAAGACTTTTAATCTATATGATCCAACTATGGGGTCAGGGTCTCTACTCCTGACTGTCAGGGATGAGTTGCCAGGTGGAGATAGGGTAGGTGCTATGGACTTTTATGGACAGGAGTTAAATACTACTACCTACAACCTTGCAAGGATGAACCTGATGATGCATGGCGTTGAGTATAAAAATATGTCGCTAAAAAATGGTGATACCCTTGAAGAGGACTGGCCAATTGACACTGACAAGAATGGTAAAATGGAACCAAAATGGTTTGATGCAGTAGTTGCAAACCCACCCTATTCTGCAAAGTGGGATAACAACGAAAGAAAGATAAAAGACCCAAGATTCAATGGATACGGGAAACTAGCACCAGCATCAAAGGCAGACTTTGCCTTTATACTTCATAGTGTTTACCACCTAAAGGAAGATGGTACAATGGCTATAGTATTACCACATGGAGTCCTATTTAGAGGGGCCGCAGAGGGTGTAATTAGAAAGACCTTAATCGAAAAAGACAACTATCTTGATGCTGTAATAGGACTTCCAGCCAACTTGTTCTATGGTACGAGTATACCTACAACAATATTAGTATTCAAAAAGGATAGGACTGCCAGAGGAGTGAGCGATGTATTGTTTATAGATGCTAGTAGTGATTTTGTAAAGGGAAAGAACCAAAATACCCTAACTGATGAATTTATAGACAAGATTGTATCTACTTATAGGGATAGAAAAGCTATAGACAAGTACTCATATGTTGCAAGCCTTGATGAAATCAAGGGAAATGACTACAACCTAAATATTCCTAGGTACGTTGATACATTTGAAGAAGAGGAACCAGTTGATCTAATAGCTGTTTCTAAATTGATTGAAGAAGATAACAAGGAAATAGCTAAGTTGGAATCTGAGATAATGGAACAGCTTAGAATACTAGGGTTAGAAGTGTAGTTAAGAGTAAACAACAATATATAATCTGCTTAAAATTTATTGCTAAAGCTAGTTTAATTGGATTTCAATTTGTAATTGAAAATACTGTAAGTATATTTTAATTTATTAAGGAGCAGGAAACTGCTCCTTAATAATTGGGAACAGCGTAAGTTAGAAGATTTCGGAAAAGCAACTGGGGGAACATCCATAGAATCTGAGTTTTCTGAAGATGGGATATACAAGGTGATCAGTATAGGAAGCTACTCTGAAAATAACGTATATAACGATCAAGGAATCAGGGCAATTAAATCTGATAAAACCAGTAACCGTGTCTTAAACAGGAACGATTTAACGATGATATTGAATGATAAAACTACATCTGGAAATATTATCGGAAGAGTGCTTTTGATTGAAGAATCGGGCATTTATGTATATAATCAGCGGACTGAACGTATTGAAATATATTTAGATGAGTATGATCCTGTATTTCTTTATGAAATGCTAAATGCTCCAAACATAAGAGAAAAAATCATAAAACAAGCACAAGGGAATACGCAAATTTATGTCAATTGGACAGCTATATCTTTGCTTGAATATATGATTCCTTCAAAAGAAGAACAAGTGAAAATAGGTGAGTATTTACATAGTATAAGTAGCCTAATTACCCTTCACCAGCGTAAGTGTTTTTATATGTTTTAAATAAAAAACAACTAAAAATACGTATTTTTAAATGAAAACGCATAAAAACAAGAACTTGGGAACAGCGTAAGTTGGGGGAGATTGCCGACATTGTGGGCGGTGGAACACCAAGTACAGGCAATCCGAGCTATTGGAATGGTGAGATTGATTGGTATGCACCTGCTGAAATTGCAGACCAAATCTATGTAAATTCGAGTCAGAAAAAGATAACCGACTTGGGTTATGAGAATAGTTCAGCAAAAATGCTTCCTCCCGGCACAGTCCTGTTTACATCTCGTGCTGGAATCGGAAAAACCGCCATTTTAACACGAAAAGGCTGTACTAATCAGGGATTTCAGTCTATTGTCCCACATCGTGGAGAGCTTGACACTTACTTCATTTTTTCTCGAACCGAAGAATTAAAACGATATGGAAAACTTGTTGGGGCTGGATCAACCTTCGTCGAGGTTTCGGGAAAGCAAATGGCTGTAATAGAGCTGATGATGCCGCCAACTATGCGAGAACAACAGACTATTGGATGTTTCTTTCAGCGGCTCGACAACCTTATTACCCTTCATCAGCGTATATATAATATTATCAATAAAATCATTTACAAATGATAATAAAACACCTAAAATGTACTTTTTGGATACTGGTCTAGCTGCCTATCTGTGCAGGTGGTCAAATGCTCAAGCATTAGAAAATTGTGCTAAGGTACAACTAATCCTGATAAAAACTTTGGAGTATTACTTATACATGAGTAGACAAAAGGTCTTCTGAAAAATAGCGAGGCAGCAGAAACTGTCTCACTATTAAAGTGTAGCTTACTTTAGTACATCATTATTAGGGTAGCATTTTTTATGTAAGTCCGGATAGAGATCTCATAACCAGATCTATGTCTTTGTTTTCTAATTCATGAATGATGTGTAGGTAGGTTTTTTGAGTAGTTGCCATAGATGAATGGCCAAGTCTTCTGGCAACACTAGCTGTAGATACCCCCGCAAATAGTAATAAAGATGCGTGTGTATGTCTCAGGCCATGTATAGAAACTACTGGTATGTTAGCTTCATTACACCTTCTTTTAAGAATTGCGTTGACAGTCGAGTTGTACACTACATCTTTATTAATAGTGAATATTGGTTCATCCTTGGGTAAATTTTTTAGTAATTGTGAAAACTGTATGATAGTTTGCCAATCTAGATGTATTTTCCTTACAGATGATCTATTTTTGGTTGGAAGGAAGCCACCTTTTTCCTTGTAATTCCAAGTTTTATTTATAGATAATACCTGTCTAGAAAAATCAAAGTCGTTTGGAGTCAGACCGAGAGCTTCGGAAAATCTCATACCTGTTTTTGCTACTAACATTATAAACCAGTCCCAACTAATAGATTCATCTAATTTTAAGCAGTCTAATAGTTTGTGAAGCTCATACTGATTTAGGTACTTCTGCTTTTTTATTCTTGGTGGTTTTCCCTTTATTATTACTTTTCTTGTTGGATCCCTATCTATAAGACCTTCATCAACAGCATCTAAGATAGAGGATTTTAATTGGTGGTGGAAATCCATAGTAGTCTGCCTTTCGTGATATAGAGCATAGTTGTTGATTAGTTTTTGGTATTCAATTCTAGTCAATTCACATACCTTAAGGTTTGGGACCAGGCGTTCCAACCATGAATGGGTCATAAGGTATTTGTTCATAGTTACCTTTCTGATTGCACCTTCCTTGTAAATATAGATCCACTTCCTATAGTATTCGTGGAAATACTCCTTTTTCTTTTCTTTGATTGTATCCATGATAACCTCCTATGCTATCATCTATACAAACCTATCCACACCCATGTCCAAAAAGACCTTCTTGGCCTTTTCAACATCATCCTTTGTTGCAGGTTCAACATCCTTAAGGCTGTATTCTAGTCCTAGCTGTTCCCACTTAGGTACACCCATGACATGGTAAGGAAGAAATTCAAACCTATCGACATTGTTTAGGCTGGCTGTGAAATCTGCCATAAGTTCTAGGTTTTCCCTTGAATCAGTAATACCTGGTATCAGGACGTGTCTTAACCAAACAGGGATATTTCTTTCGTCTAAGTATCTAGCAAGCTGCATGGCCTTTTCTGAACTGGCTCCTGTTAGCCACTTTGATCTTTCAGGGTCCATATGTTTTAGGTCTAGTAAGACAAGGTCTGTATAGTCTAGCAATTCTTTTATTTTGTCTATCTCTACAAATCCACTAGTATCAAGACAGGTATGGACTCCATTTTCCTTGGCTAGCCTAAATACCTCTGTGACAAAGTCTGCTTGTAGGCTTGCCTCGCCACCTGATACAGTTATGCCTCCTCCTGATGTTTCGTAGTATGTTTTGTATTTCATGTATTCATCTATAACCTCATCAGGTGTCATTTCTGTTCCGATACCAGTTTCCCACGTATCTCTATTGTGGCAAAACCTACATCTTAGGGGGCAACCTTGTGTAAATAAGACAAATCTTATGCCTGGGCCATCTACTGTGCCAAATGTTTCGTATGAGTGTATTCTTCCTTTTGTCATTTTATACCTCCAAATATCAATAGGGAGCTGATTAGCCCCCTACTGTATTATATATTATTTTGTTGGGGTGGACTAGGCCATTTTTCCGTGGAATGTTCTGTTTATAACGTCCATCTGCTGTTCTCTTGTTAGCTTGATGAAGTTTACAGCGTATCCTGATACCCTGATTGTTAGCTGTGGGTAGTTTTCTGGATTTTCCATTGCATCTAGAAGAGTTTCTCTGTCTAGTACGTTTACGTTTAAGTGCTGGGCCTTTTGAGTGAAGTATCCGTCCATCATAGATGATAGGTTCTTTACTCTTTCATCCATTGACTTTCCTAGGGCAGCTGGCACTATTGAGAACGTATTAGAGATACCATCCTGTGATTCTTCATATGGTAGCTTGGCTACTGATGATAGGGAAGCAAGGGCTCCGTGTGAATCTCTACCATGCATTGGGTTGGCACCTGGTGCAAATGGTTCTCCGGCCTTTCTACCGTCTGGAGTGTTACCTGTCTTCTTACCGTATACAACGTTTGAAGTTATTGTAAGTACTGACTGAGTATGTGTAGCATTTCTGTATGTCTTATGCTTTCTGATCTTGTTCATGAATCCTCTTACAAGTTCAACGGCTATTTCGTCAACTCTGTCATCGTTGTTACCGTACATTGGGAATTCACCCTCAGTTTCAAAGTCTACTACTATTCCTTCTTCATTTCTGATTGGCTTAACCTTAGCGTACTTGATAGCTGAAAGTGAGTCAGCGCACACTGATAATCCTGCTATACCACAAGCCATTGTCCTAAATACGTCCTTGTCGTGAAGGGCCATTTCTAGTGACTCGTATGAATACTTGTCATGCATGTAGTGGATTACATTTAGTGTGTTTACGTATAGGCCAGCTAGCCATTCTGAATATTCTTCAAATCTAGCTCTAACTGTTTCATAGTCTAGCACTTCGTCCTTTAGTGGTGCCTGTGCTGGTCCTACTTGGACTCCTGACTTTTCGTCTATACCACCGTTGATAGAGTATAGTAGTGTCTTAGCTAGGTTGACTCTTGCTCCGAAGAACTGCATCTGCTTTCCAAGTCTCATGGCAGATACACAACAAGCTATACCGTAGTCGTCTCCTGTGAAGTCCTGCATTAGGTCGTCGTTTTCGTACTGGACTGAACTAGTGTCTATTGATACCTTTGAGCAGAAGTCCTTGAATCCCTGTGGTAACTTTGTAGACCAAAGTACTGTTAGGTTTGGTTCTGGTGAAGGTCCTATGTTGTATAGGGTATTTAGGATTCTGAATGAGTTCTTAGTTACCCAAGATCTACCATCAGAGTTCATACCTGCTATTGATTCTGTTACCCAAGTTGGGTCTCCTGAGAATAGGTCATTGTATTCTGGAGTCCTAAGGAACTTTACAAGTCTTAACTTCATTACGTAGTGGTCGATTAGCTCCTGGGCTTCCTTTTCAGTAATAGTACCATTTGCTAGGTCTCTTTCAATGTAGATATCTAGGAATGTAGAAGTTCTACCGATTGACATGGCAGCACCGTTCTGGTCCTTTATAGCTGCAAGGTAAGCAAAGTATAGCCACTGAACTGCTTCCTGTGCATTTGTCGCAGGGCCAGAAATATCTATTCCGTATGAGTTTGCCATATTCTTTAGCTTATTAAGGGCTAATATCTGTTCTGCAATTTCTTCTCTTAGTCTAATTGTATCTTCTGTCATAGGTTCATTGGCAAGAGATAATTTTTCTTCCTTCTTCTTTTCTATTAGGAAGTCTACACCATATAGGGCAACTCTTCTGTAGTCTCCTATGATTCTACCTCTACCATAGGCATCTGGAAGACCTGTTATGATACCAGCTTTTCTTGCATTCCTCATTTCTTCAGTATATACATCGAACACACCCTGGTTGTGAGTCTTTCTATATTTAGTGAAGATTTCTTTGATTTCTGGATTTAGCTTGAATCCATAAGCGTCACAAGAATTTTCTACCATTCTTATACCACCATAAGGCATTATAGCTCTCTTAAGAGGAGCATCTGTCTGTAGACCAACGATTTTTTCTAGGTCCTTATCTATATATCCTGGAGCATAGGCATCGATACCTGATATTGTATCCACGTCTACATCAAGAGTGCCACCATTATCTCTTTCTTTTTTAAATAGGAATGTTAATTCATCCCAAAGTTTCTTTGTGTTTTCAGTAGGCCCTTCCAAGAATTCAGCGTCACCTTCGTACTGAGAGTAGTTTAGGTTGATGAAGTCTAGTACATCAATGTTTTCAGACCAGTTTCCTTTTTTAAAATCTTTCCAAGCAGTCATAATAATAACCTCCTTAAATAAAAGTATATTAGTGTGTTTGTTGTGGTTTTATATTAAATTGCCAAGTTTGTGTATAGAGAAGTTATTTTATCTTGGCAACTAGTATAAACTAAGTTGTTTATCATGTAAGACTCTTAAAGTCTTATTTTCAGGCAATCTCTAATCGCCAGATAGCAAGCTATTTGTCATCTGAAAAGAATAATATGCAGGGTATACCTATAAATGCAAAGTTATACTTTTACAAATATAAAAGGATGTAAAGCTACACTTTTACAAATATAAAAGGGATTCTATATAATTTACATAAGATGAATAGATAGCATAGCTAATATCTATATAAATATGTAGCGAGATATATAAAATGTATACTGTTTATTGTATACAATATTAATCATGATAATAATCATTTCCTATTAATAATTATTATCTATAGTTTTCATATTTATAATAACATTCAAATATGTAAAGTTCAATAGAATTTTTATCTAAAAATAAAGTTAGAAAATTTTAAATATATCTACAATTTGTATATGCAAAAAAACTAGTAAAAAACTATTGACCTTCATATAAAAAGAGTGTATAGTATTACTTGTCGCTGAGAGATACAGTGTATATAAGG
>OBVS01000026.1_pt1 | contig 203587 bp, 193 predicted proteins | sample 1476211 | NCBI WGS metagenome assembly OBVS01 (sample SAMEA2580025, study PRJEB22360) | human gut metagenome | biome: human gut; feature: human-associated habitat; material: faeces | place: Denmark | collected 2008/2010 | reverse complement strand
CTATGGACGAAGGATTAAGATTCGCTATCAGAGAAGGTGGAAGAACTGTAGGTTCAGGAGTTGTTACTAGCATAATCGAGTAATAATTTCTATAATATAAATTAAATAAAAATGTGATCACATTCAGAGAGTAAGGGGACGCCTTTGCTCTCTTTTTATTATGTAAAAGCCAATATAATATAAAATATAAAAGAATATATTGAGTATGTAGTTGCAATTTAATAAGTTGAACATTTAATAAAATTAATATATTAAAGAAATTCAAATAAAATATTTAAATTTCTTTGTAAATGATTAATATATTGCAATAGGTTAATAATCATAATAAGGAATAAAGTTCGGCAAAAATTACAAGAAAAAATATGTTGATAAAATATAAAAACAAATATAAAATATATTTGCAAAAGGAATTATATTTTAAAAATATTACTCGAATATACTTTAAATTTTATCAAAAAAGGCCAAAAAACTCTTGAAAAGGCTATTTAAACATAGTATAATAAAGAAGTTGTATAGCAAACAGCGATGAGTCAGGAGGTTGCCGGACTTCCGGGTTAATTCTTGATGAGTATGTTAGGATCTAGAATCCAACGACAGGGGTTTTGTAAAACCATGTGATTAAGTATGAAACACGTGGAACAGTTTATAGAACATCCGCTGTTGTGCGTTAGAAGTAAAGCGTACATGAAAAGGAGGGAAACCAAGATGTCAAAACAAAAAATAAGAATCAGATTAAAGGCTTTTGATCACAATATATTAGATCAATCAGCTGAAAAAATTGTTGAAACAGCAAAGTCAACAGGAGCTAAGGTTGCAGGTCCAGTACCACTACCAACTGAAAAAGATGTTGTTACTATATTAAGAGCTGTTCACAAATACAAAGATTCAAGAGAGCAATTCGAAATCAGAACACACAAGAGATTAATCGATATCGTTAATCCATCACCAAAAACTGTTGATGCATTAATGAGATTAAACTTACCAGCAGGTGTGGATATCGAAATAAAGCTATAGTTAATACTTATTAAATAAACAGTTTGAACGGTTATGATTGTTAAACAATCCGCTAATACGTTTAGGAGGTGTAAATACATGAAAAAAGCTATATTAGGAAAGAAAATAGGAATGACTCAAATTTTCGATGCTAACGGAAAAGTAGTTCCTGTAACAGTAGTAGAAGCTGGCCCATGTGTTGTTGTTCAAAAGAAAACTATCGAAAAAGATGGTTATGAAGCAATACAAGTAGGTTTTGGAGACGTTAGAGAAAAATTAGTTAACAAGCCAAAGAAGGGACACTATGCTAAAGCAGGAGTTTCATTAAAGAGAAAATTAAAAGAGTTCAGATTAGAAGATTGCTCAGCTTATGAAGTTGGTCAAGAAATAAAGGCTGATTTATTTGAAGCTGGAGACAAAATTGATGTATCTGGAGTTTCTAAAGGTAAGGGATTCCAAGGTGTTATCAAGAGATGGAATGCTAACAGAGGACCAATGACTCACGGTTCTAAGTTCCACAGAGCAGTAGGTTCAATGGGTGCTTCATCAGATCCATCAAGAACTTTCAAGAACAAGAACATGCCAGGACATATGGGAGCTGTTAACACAACAGTATTAAACTTAGAAGTAGTTAAGGTTATAGCTGAGAAGAACTTAATACTAATCAAGGGTGGTATCCCAGGACCTAACAAAGGTACAGTAGTAATAAGAAACGCAGTTAAAGCTTAATTTCTGTAGAAAGGAGGAAACAGGATGCCTACAGTAGGATTATTTAATCAAGAAGGAAAACAAGTTGGAGATATCCAATTAAATGATAATGTGTTCGGAGTTGAAGTTAACACTGATGCTATGCATCAAGTTGTTGTTGCTTTATTAGCAAACAAGAGACAAGGAACTCAATCAGCTAAGACAAGAGCTGAGGTTAGAGGAGGCGGAATCAAGCCTTGGAGACAAAAAGGAACTGGTAGAGCAAGACAAGGTTCTATTAGAGCTCCACAATGGATCAAAGGTGGTATAGTATTCGCACCAAAGCCAAGAGATTACAGAATGTCAGTGCCAAAGAGCATGAGAAGAGTAGCTATGAAATCTGCATTAACTAGCAAGGTTCAAGACGGACAAATGGTAGTGTTAGAAACATTAGCATTCGAAGCTCCAAAGACTAAGAAAATGGTTGAAGTTTTAAAAGCATTTGATGCAAAGAAAACTTTAATAATAACTGGAGAATCTAATGAAGTACTTTACAAATCAGCTAGAAATATTGCTGATGTACAAATCATGCCAGTTAACAACATCAATGTTTATGATTTATTAAAGTTTGAGAAATTAATCATAACTAAGGATGCTGTATCAAAAATCGAGGAGGTGTACGCATAATGACAAGCTATGATATCATAAGAAAGCCTGTTATCACTGAAAAGAGTATGACTGCTATGGCAGACAAAAAGTACACTTTCATAGTTCAAATTAATGCAAACAAGGTTCAAATTAAGAAAGCTGTAGAAGAAATCTTCGGCGTTAAGGTTGAAAAAGTTCAAACAATAAGAACTATGGGAAAAACAAAGAGAATGGGCGTACATGTAGGAAAGAGAGCAGACTTCAAGAAAGCTGTTATTACTTTAACAGCAGACAGCAAGAATATCGAATTCTTTGAAGGAATGCAATAACGCAAATAAAGCGTATTATTGGTACATAAGTGCCAGAGAAGCTTAAAGTAAGGAGGGAATTTACATGGCAGTTAAAAAGTTTAGACCAACTACCCCATCAAGAAGAGAAATGACAATGGCTACTTTTGAAGAAATAACAACAAGTACACCTGAGAAATCACTTCTTGTTTCTTTAAACAAAAGCGGTGGTAGAAATGCTCAAGGTAAAATAACTGTTAGACACCACGGTGGTGGAGCTAAGAGAAAATATAGAATAATAGATTTCAAGAGAAATAAGGATGGTGTTCCAGCAAAGGTTGCTACAATAGAATACGATCCAAATAGAACAGCATACATTGCATTAGTTGTATATGCTGATGGTGAAAAGAGATATATAATTGCTCCAGTTGGATTAAAAGTTGGAGATGTTATAGTTTCAGGACCAGACGCTGATATTAAAGCAGGTAATGCTCTTCCATTAAAGAACATACCAGTAGGTACTTTCGTTCATAACGTTGAGTTACAAGTTGGTAAGGGTGCTCAAATGGTAAGATCAGCTGGTACTACAGCTCAATTAATGGCTAAAGAAGGTAACTATGCAACACTAAGATTACCTTCAGGCGAAATGAGATATGTAAGAATCGAATGTAGAGCTACAATCGGTACTGTTTCAAATACTACTAACGATATAATCAATATCGGTAAAGCAGGTAGAAAGAGACACATGGGATGGAGACCTACAGTTAGAGGTTCTGTAATGAATCCTAACGATCACCCTCACGGTGGTGGTGAAGGTAGATCACCAATCGGTAGACCAAGTCCAGTTACTCCATGGGGTAAACCAGCACTTGGATACAAGACAAGAAAGAATAAGAAGTATTCTGACAGATTCATAATAAAGAGAAGAAACGATAAGTAGCATGAAGAGAATCTAAATTTCTCTTCATGGCTTGTCAGCCTATAGATTATGAAGGGAGGCAAATTATAGTGAGTAGATCAACAAAAAAAGGGCCTTTTGTACATGAAGGACTTTTAAAGAGAATTGAAGAAATGAATGCTAGTGGAGATAAGAAGGTTGTTAAGACTTGGTCAAGAAGTTCAACAATATTCCCACAAATGATTGGTCATACAATTGCTGTTCACGATGGAAGAAAGCATGTTCCAGTTTTCGTTAGCGAAGATATGGTAGGACACAAGCTTGGTGAGTTCGCATTAACAAGAACTTACAGAGGACACGATTATGACGAAAAAGCAGCAAGAAAAAGAAAGTAATCCCGGAAAGGAGGAACATAAATGGAAGCTAGAGCTATAGCTAAATATGTTAGAATGTCTCCAACAAAAGTAGGAGTAGTTCTTGATTTAATAAGAGGAAAAAATATTCAAGAGGCTTTCGCTATTTTACAATATACTCCAAAAGATGCAGCTGTTGTTATAAATAAAGTTTTAAAATCAGCTGTTGCTAATGCAGAAAATAATCATGAAATGGATGTAGAAAGATTATATGTAGCAGAAGCATTCGTTGGTGCAGGTCCAACACTAAAGAGATTTAGACCAATGGATCACGGAAAAGCATTTAGAATTAACAAAAGAACAAGTAATATAACACTTGTAGTTAAAGAAAGAGCTTAGAAAGAAGGAGGGAAATCAAGTGGGTCAAAAAGTACATCCTCACGGACTTAGAGTAGGAGTTATCAAGGATTGGGATGCTAAATGGTATGCTTCAAAGAAGAACTTCGCAGACAATCTAATAGAAGATAACAAAATCAGAGAATTCGTAAAGAAAGAACTTTTCTCAGCTGGTATTTCAAAGATTGAAATCGAAAGAGCTGCTAAGAGAGTTAAGTTAAATATATATACTGCTAAACCAGGTGTAATAATTGGAAAAGGTGGAGCAGGAATAGAAGCTTTAAAAGCTAAATTAGCTAAAGTAACTGATAACAAAAACTTATTAATAAATATAGTTGAAGTTAAAAATGCTGAAGCAAATGCTCAATTAATGGCAGAAAATATAGCTGCACAATTAGAAAAAAGAGTATCATTTAGAAGAGCTATGAAACAAAGCATCCAAAGAGCTATGAGACTTGGAGCTAAAGGTGTTAAGACAGCTTGCTCAGGTAGATTAGGTGGAGCTGAAATAGCTAGAACTGAACAATATCATGAAGGAACAATTCCACTTCAAACTTTAAGAGCAGATATCGATTATGGATTTGCTGAAGCTGATACAACTTATGGAAAGATCGGTGTAAAAGTTTGGGTTTATAATGGAGAAGTTCTTCCAACTAAAAAAGTTGAAAAGAAGGAAGAAGTTAACGCATAAGAAAGGAGGAATTAGTCATGTTAATGCCTAAGAGAGTTAAGCATCGTAAGGTACAACGTGGTAGAATGAAAGGAAAAGCTACAAGAGGTAATTTCCTTGCATACGGAGATTTTGGTATTCAAGCTACAACTTGTGGTTGGATAACTAGTAATCAAATAGAATCTGCCAGAATTGCTATAAACAGATATATCAGAAGAGGAGGAAAACTTTGGATAAAGATTTTCCCAGATAAGCCAGTAACTGAGAAGCCAGCTGAAACAAGAATGGGTTCAGGTAAGGGTTCGCCAGAATATTGGGTAGCAGTAGTTAAACCTGGTAGAGTTTTATTCGAACTATCAGGAGTTAATGAAGAAGTTGCAAGAGAAGCTATGAGACTTGCATCACACAAGCTTCCTGTAAAGTGTAAATTCGTTACAAGAAGAGATTTTGAGGAAATGGGTGGTGAAGAATAATGAAGGCTAGAGAATTAAAAGAATTAAGAGCAAATAATCCTCAAGATTTAAAGGTTAAATTAAATGACCTTAAGGCTGAGTTATTCAACTTAAGATTCCAATTAGCTACAGGTCAATTAGAAAATCCTATGAGAATAAGAGAAGTAAAAAAATCTATAGCCCAAATCAAAACCATCATAAGAGAAGAAGAGATCAGGGCTTTCGAGCAGTAAATCTGAAAGGAGGTAACTCTTAATGGAAAGAGGATTAAGAAAGAAAAAAATAGGTAGAGTTGTTTCAGATAAAATGGATAAGACAATAGTTGTTGCTGTTGAAACTAAGGTTAGACACCCATTATATGGAAAAACAGTTAATAGAACAACTAAGTTTAAAGCTCATGATGAAAACAATGAAGCTAAAATGAATGATAGAGTTTTAATTATGGAAACTAGACCATTATCTAAAGATAAGAGATGGAGACTTGTTGAAATAGTTGAAAAAGCTAAATAGGCTTTAAGACTGAAAGGAGGGTAATTCAATGATACAACAACAAACCTTACTAAAGGTAGCAGATAACTCAGGTGCAAAGGAAATAATGTGCATAAGAGTTTTAGGCGGATCAAAGAGAAAGTTCGGTAACATTGGAGATGTAATAGTTGCTAGCGTTAAAAGTGCAACACCAGGCGGAGTTGTTAAAAAAGGAGACGTTGTAAAAGCTGTTATAGTTAGATCAGTTAGAGGATTAAGAAGAGCTGATGGTTCATACATTAAGTTTGATGAAAATGCAGCTGTTATTATAAAGGATGATAAGCAACCAAGAGGAACTCGTATCTTCGGACCAGTTGCTAGGGAGCTAAGAGATAACGAATTTAACAAGATTTTATCATTAGCACCTGAAGTTCTATAATAGAGGAGGTGTCTCATTTGAAGGTACATGTTAGAAAGAACGACACAGTTGTAGTTGTTTCAGGTAAAGATAAAGGAAAAACTGGTGAAGTTTTAAAAGTAAATCCTAAAACAGGCAAAGTTATTGTTCAAGGAGTTAATATAGTTAAAAAGCACCAAAAGCCAACTAGAGCTAATGCTCAAGGTGGAATAATTGAAAGAGAAGGAGCTATATACAGCTCAAAAGTTATGTTATACTGCACAAAGTGTAAAAACGCTACAAGAATTAGTAACAAAATCTTAGAAGACGGTACTAAGGTTAGAGTTTGTAAGAAGTGTGGAGAAACATTCTAGAATCTGAAAGGAGGTACTAATTATGACAACAAGACTTCAAGAGAAGTATCAAAAAGAAGTAATTCCAGCTATGATTGAAAAGTTCGGATATAAAAATATAATGGAAGTTCCAAAGCTTGAAAAGATAGTTATCAACATGGGAGTTGGAGAAGCTAAGGACAATCAAAAAATATTAGAAGCTGCAGTTAATGATTTAAGCATAATTGCAGGTCAAAAGCCAATCTTAACTAGAGCAAAGAAATCAGTTGCTAACTTTAAGATAAGAGAAAACATGGCTTTAGGATGTAAGGTTACATTAAGAAAGGCAAAGATGTATGAATTTGCTGATAAGTTAATGGCTATTGCTCTTCCAAGAGTTAGAGATTTCAGAGGAGTTTCAAGCAAAGCTTTTGATGGTAGAGGAAACTACTCACTAGGAGTAAAAGAGCAATTAATATTCCCAGAAATTGAATACGATAAAATCGATAAGGTTAGAGGAATGGATATTATCTTCGTAACAACAGCTAACACTGACGAAGAAGCAAGAGAATTATTAAGATTCCTTGGTATGCCATTTGCTCAATAATAAGGAGGGAAAACCGTGGCACGTAAGGCTATTATTGAAAAGTGGAAAAAAGAACCTAAATATAAAACAAGAGCTTATACAAGATGCAGAATATGTGGAAGACCACATTCAGTATTAAAGAAGTTCGGTATTTGCCGTATATGTTTTAGAGAACTTGCTTATAAGGGTCAAATCCCTGGTTGTAAGAAAGCAAGTTGGTAAGAAACTGATGTAGTGAAAGGAGGCACATTAAATGGTTATGACAGATCCTATCGCAGATTTGCTAACACGTATTAGAAATGCAAATGCTGTAAGACATGAAGTAGTAGAAGTTCCTTCATCAAATATGAAGAAGGCTGTTGCAAATATATTATTACAAGAGGGATATATTAAAGAATTAGAGGAATATAACGATGGTGTTGTTCCAATGTTAAGAATATCTCTTAAATATGGCGCAGATAAAGAAAGAGTTATAACTGGTATAAAGAGAATATCTAAACCAGGACTAAGAGTTTACTGCAAGAAAGATGAAATTCCAAAGGTACTAAGTGGACTAGGAATTGCTATAATATCAACTTCAACTGGTTTATTAGTTGATAGAGAAGCAAGAAAAGCTGGATTAGGCGGAGAAGTAGTTTGCTACGTTTGGTAATTTCCAAAGTAGAAAGTAACTAGATTAACATATATCAGAACAAGTAAAACAGGAGGTGCGATTATGTCAAGAGTAGGTAGATTACCTATAGCTATACCTGCAGGCGTAACTGTAGCTGTTTCAGCAGATAACGTTGTTTCAGTTAAGGGTCCAAAGGGCGAACTTGTTAAAGCTATGAATAAAGACATGAATATAGCAGTTGAAAACAACCAAGTTGTTGTAACTAGACCTAGCGATCAAAAAGAGCACAGAGCTCTTCATGGTTTAACTAGAGCGTTAATCAACAACATGATAATCGGAGTTGAAAAAGGATTTGAAAAGAGCTTAGAACTAATTGGTGTTGGTTACAGAGCTCAATTACAAGGTAAGAAGCTTGTAATGAACTTAGGATATTCACATCCAGTTGAAATAGAACCAATCGAAGGTGTAACTTTCGAAACTCCAGCTGCAACTAAAGTTGTTGTTAAGGGTATCGATAAGGAAAAGGTTGGAGCAGCTGCGGCTGATATAAGATCATGGAGAAAACCTGAACCATATAAGGGTAAAGGAATTAAATATGATAACGAAGTAATCAGACGTAAAGAAGGTAAAACTGGTAAGAAATAATAGAAAGGAGTGAAATCTTTATGTTCAAAAAGGTAGACAGAAAAGCTAGTAGAGAAAGACGTCACCTAAGAGTACGTAAGAAAATTTCTGGTACTCCTGAAAGACCAAGACTTTCAGTATATAGAAGTGAAAAAAACATATATGCTCAAATTATAGATGATGTTAATTCAGTAACTTTAGTTTCAGCTTCAAGCTTAGATAAAGCATTCGATGCAAAAGCAGGTGGAAACAAAGAAGCGGCTAAAATGGTTGGTGAATTAGTAGCTAAGAAGGCTTTAGAAAAAGGAATTTCAGAAGTTGTATTCGACAGAGGTGGATACGTATATCACGGAAGAGTTCAAACTTTAGCTGAAGCTGCAAGAGAAGCAGGCTTAAAATTCTAATAAACAAGGAGGGAAATACATGAGAATCGATCCTAGCACACTAGACCTTAAGGAAAAGGTTGTTAACATAAACAGAGTAACTAAGGTTGTTAAGGGTGGTAGAAACTTCAGATTCAGCGCTTTAGTAGTTGTAGGTGACGAAAACGGACACGTAGGCGTTGGAATGGGTAAGTCAATAGAGATCCCAGAAGCAATTAAAAAAGGAATAGAAGACGCTAAGAAACATTTAGTAAGTGTTGCAATAGTTGGAACAACTGTTCCTCATCAAATATATGGAAAATTCGGAACTGGTAAGGTTCTTATAATGCCAGCTAAAGAAGGTACAGGAGTTATCGCTGGAGGTCCAGCAAGATCCGTATTAGAATTAGCAGGATTAAAGGATGTTAGAGCTAAGTCATTAGGTTCAAACAATCCTAAAAACATGGTTAATGCTACAATTAACGGTTTAGCAAGCTTAAGAACAGCTGAAGATATAGCTAAATTAAGAGGCAAAACTGTAGAAGAAATTTTAGGTTAGGAGGGAAAAGCAATGGCAAAGATTAAAGTTACTCTAGTAAAGAGTTTAATTGGAAGAAAGAAAGACCATATTGCTACTGCACATGCCCTTGGACTTAAAAAGATCGGTAAGACAGTAGAACATGAAGAAACTCCTCAAATCAGAGGAATGATCAACAAAGTTGACTATCTACTAAAAGTAGAAGAAGTTTAATAAGAGGAGGTGCATTGAGTAATGAAACTTCATGAATTAAAACCAGCAGCAGGAAGTAAGAAAGCTCCAAAGAGAGTTGGTAGAGGTACTGGTTCAGGTTTAGGTAGAAATGCCGGAAAAGGTGAAAAAGGCCAAAATGCTAGATCAGGCGGTGGAGTGAGACCAGGATTTGAAGGTGGTCAAATGCCATTATACAGAAGACTTCCTAAGAGAGGATTTACAAATATATTTGCTAAACAATATGTTAGTATCAATGTTGATAGATTAAATATATTTGAAAATGGAACAGAAATAACACCAGAAGTTTTACTTGAAAGAAGAGTTATCAACAAAGTAAAAGATGGAGTTAAGATTTTAGGAAATGGGACATTAGAGAAGAGCCTAACTGTTAAAGGATGTAAGTTCTCAAAATCAGCGGCTGAAAAGATAGAAGCAGCTGGAGGAAAAGTTGAGGTGATTTAGTATGCTATCAACCCTACGTAATGCCTGGAAGGTTCCCGAATTAAAAAAGAGATTTATATGGACTATATTTTTAGTTGCAATTTTCAGGATAGGAACGCATATTCCTGTTCCTGGAATTAGCACAAATGTACTAAAAGATTTAGCTAGTAGTGGAACTATATTTGGTTTCTATGATTTATTATCTGGTGGAGCATTTAGACAATTTAGTATATTTGCTTTAAGTGTAACACCATACATTAATGCTTCGATAATAGTTCAATTATTGACTATAGCAATACCATCTTTAGAACAACTTTCTAAAGAAGGGGAAGAAGGAAGAAAGAAGATACAAAAGATAACGAGAATATTATCAATAGTTATAGGATTTATTCTTGCTTTTGGAACATATAGTATGGTTGCAGCAAAAGGTGCAGCAGTTGGAATGCAATGGACTGGAGTCCTTGTTGTATTAGTGGCACTAGTTGCAGGCTCAACATTCTGTATGTGGTTAGGTGATCAAATCACAGCTAAAGGTTTTGGAAATGGTATATCCATATTAATATTCGTGAATATAGTATCTCAGTTACCAATAACTTTAATGTCATTATTTACATTAAAGGATCAAGGAAAAATTACTATAATAGAAATTTTACTATTTGTAGTTTTTGCAATTGTATTATTAGGAGTAGTAATATTCTTCTCATTAGCAGAAAGAAGAATTCCAGTCCAATATGCTGGTAAAGCTGTTGGAAATAAAGTTATGAGAGGACAAAGTACTCACATACCTTTAAGTATAATTGGATCAGCTGTTATAGCAATAATTTTTGCTATGTCGGTTATGATGTTCCCTAAAACAATTGCAGAATTCTTTCCAAATTATGACTGGGCAATATGGATAACAAGTAATAAGTATAGTATATTTAATGAAAAGACATGGATGTATCCAGTAGTTTATTCAGTATTAACTATTTTCTTTACTTGGTTCTATACACAAATCACATTTAAACCTGATGAAATGGCAGAAAATCTGCATAAGTCAGCTGGATTTGTACCAGGAATAAGACCGGGAGATGCAACTGAAAAGTATTTTGAAAAAGTACTTACTAAAGTATCATTAGTTGGAGGAGTATTTGCTGCTTTACTAGCAATACTACCAATATTAATTTCAAATACACAATTACAAGGAATTCAGTTTGGTGGTACATCATTATTAATTATGGTTGGGGTTGGCCTTGATTTTTCAAGACAATTAGACTCACAATTAGTAATGAGACATTATCAAGGGTTCTTAAAATAGATTAATAATGGAGATGATGCCCGTGAAGATAGTATTATTAGGTCCTCCTGGAGCAGGAAAGGGAACACAGGCAAAATCAATTAGTAATAGATACTCAATACCACATATTTCTACTGGGGATATTTTTAGAAAGAATATTTCTGAAAACACTCCATTAGGTGTAGAAGCTAAGAAGCACATCGATAAAGGACAGTTAGTACCAGATGAAGTTACTATTAATATGGTAAAAGATAGACTGCAACAAGATGACTGTAAAAATGGCTACTTATTAGACGGGTTCCCAAGAACAGTTAATCAAGCAGAAGCACTTCAAGAATTTCTTTCTGAAAGAAATGAAAATCTTGATACAGCTTTACTAATTGAAGTACCTACTGGATTTATATTAGAAAGAATGACAGGTAGAAGAGTGTGTCCATCATGTGGAGCTAGCTATCATATAAAATTTAATCCACCAACTATTACAGGAAAATGTGATGTTTGTGGAAGTGATATAATCCAAAGAAAAGATGATACAGAAGAAACTGTATCTGAAAGACTTGATGTGTATGAGAGACAGACACAACCACTGATTGATTTTTATAAAGAAAGAAACTTACTTTCAATTGTAGACGGAACAAAAGCTATTAATGAAGTATTCGAAGGTATCTGTAATATCTTAGGGAGCGTTGAATAATGATAATCATTAAAAACAACAAAGAAATTGACCTAATGAGATCAGCAGGTAGAATAGTAGCAGAAACGTTACTACTAGTTGAAGAAAAAGTAAGACCAGGAATAACTACTGCTGAAATAGACAGGATAGCAGAAGAATTTATAACTAAGCATGGAGCAAAGCCTTCGTTTAAAGGGCTATATGGTTTTCCAGCTTCACTATGTATATCTGTTAACGAGCAAGTAGTTCATGGGATCCCAGGAGGTTATGTATTAAAAGATGGAGATATTGTTAGTGTAGACTGTGGCGCTTATCTTAATGGCTTTCACGGAGATGCTGCAAGAACATTTGCAGTAGGAAATGTTAGTGAAGAAGCTAATAAGTTAATTAAAGTAACTGAACAAAGTTTCTTTAAAGGCATAGAATATGCTAAGGTTGGCAACAGACTTACTGATATATCACATGGAATACAAAGCTACATAGAAGCTTCAGGTTTCGCTGTAGTAAGAGATTTCGTAGGACACGGTATAGGTAGAGTTGTACACGAAGATCCAGACGTACCTAATTTTGGTAAGCCTGGTAGAGGGCCAAAGTTGGCACAAGGAATGGCTTTAGCCATTGAGCCTATGGTTAATTTAGGAAGCTATAAAGTTAAAACATTAAATGATGACTGGACTGTAGTAACTAGTGATGGAAGTCTATCGGCACACTACGAAAATACTATTGTAATTTTACCAGATGGACCCGAAATATTAACACTGATTAAATAAGTGTTGCTTAGTTATAAATTCGCATGATACCAAAAGGTGGCTTGTAGATTTATGGCTAAGGTAATCATCGAGGTGAAAAGTTTGCAAAACAATGACTTAATTGGGAAAATGGTTCTTTCAAAAACAGGAAGAGATAAAAATCATTTATATGTGATAATAGGTCATTTAAGTGATGATTATGTAATTCTTAGTAATGGGAGCACTAAAACAGTTCAGATGCCTAAAAAAAAGAATTTAAAACATATAAATGTTTTAGAGGATGTAGATGATGAGATTAAAGCATCTATCATATCAAAAGATAGAGGTACTGATTTAAAAATAAAAAGATTTCTAAAACTTAAAGGCATTGTTAAGGAGGGTTGATTACCTTATGTCAAAAGATGATGTAATAGAAATGCAAGGTACAGTACTAGAATCACTACCAAATGCTATGTTCCAAGTTGAACTAGAGAGTGGTCACAAGATTCTAGCACATATATCAGGAAAATTAAGAATGAACTTCATAAGAATTCTACCAGGAGATAAGGTTACAATAGAACTTTCTCCATACGATCTAACAAGAGGTAGAATTACATGGAGAGCTAAATAAAGGTAGTAAAAGACTACCATGAAGTTTTACAAGGAGGGTTAGCTATGAAAGTAAGACCATCAGTTAAGCCTATTTGCGAAAAGTGCAAGATTATAAGAAGAAAAGGAAAAGTAATGGTTATCTGTGAAAATCCTAAGCACAAGCAAAAACAAGGCTAATACAATCAAAGTATAGGCAAAAAAGTATTATTTTACTATGTAAAATTTATTGACTTTTCACTTAAAGTCAAATATGATTATATAGGCATTTAAATAAGCGGATAAATTTTAGGTGCGGCTGACAGTAGAGCTATCCTCTACTGACCTAGGATTTTATATATAAAATACACACATATAATTAAAGTTGTATGCATTTCAATATCAGGAGGTGTAAGTTTTAATGGCAAGAATTTCAGGCGTAGACCTACCAAGAGAAAAAAGAGTTGAAATAGGTCTAACATATATATACGGTATAGGACTTTCTACTTCACATAAGATTTTAGCAGAAACAGGAGTTAATCCTGACACAAGAGTTAGAGATCTTACAGAAGAAGAAGTAACAAAAATCAGAGAATACGTAAAGACTTTAACAATTGAAGGTGACTTAAGAAGAGAAGTTGCTTTAAATATTAAAAGATTAGTAGAAATTGGATGTTACAGAGGAATAAGACATAGAAAAGGTCTTCCAGTTAGAGGTCAAAAGACTAAGACTAACGCAAGAACTAGAAAAGGTCCAAAGAAAACTATCGCAAATAAGAAGAAGTAGTGAGGAGGGAATTCGATGGCTCAAAAAGTTAAAAAGACTAGAAGAAGAAAAGAAAGAAAGAACGTTGAGCATGGTGCTGCACACATCAAATCAACTTTCAATAACTCAATAGTTACTTTAACTGATGCGGCAGGGAATGCTTTATCATGGTCAAGCGCAGGAGCTTTAGGCTTCAGAGGATCAAGAAAGAGTACTCCATTCGCAGCTCAAATGGCAGCAGAAACAGCAGCTAAAGCAGCTATGGAACACGGATTAAAGAGTATAGAAGTATATGTAAAGGGACCAGGCGCTGGAAGAGAAGCGGCTATAAGATCTTTACAAGCGGCAGGATTAGAAGTAACTCTAATTAAAGACGTTACTCCAATCCCACACAACGGATGTAGACCACCAAAGAGAAGAAGAGTCTAGTATTCATATAGGAGGTGTAATTAATGGCAAGATATACTGGAGCTACATGTAGATTATGTAGAAGAGAAGGTATGAAATTATTCCTTAAAGGGGATAGATGTTATACAGATAAATGTGCTTTTGTTAGAAGAAGTTATGCACCAGGACAACATGGAGCAGCTAAGAAAAAATTATCTAACTACGGCGTACAATTAAGAGAAAAGCAAAAAGCTAGAAGAATATACGGAGTATTAGAAAGCCAATTCAGAGCTTACTATGAAAAGGCTGATCATATGAAGGGTATTACAGGTGAAAACTTACTTAAGTTATTAGAAATGAGATTGGATAACGTTGTTTACAGACTAGGTTATGGTGCTTCAAGAGCTGAAGCTAGACAATTAGTTAATCATGGACATTTCTTAGTAAATGGTAAGAAAGTTGACATTCCTTCATACAGAGTTTCTGTTAACGATGAAATAACAGTTACAGAAAAGAGCAGAGGAACTGAAAAATTCAAGACATTTATTGAAAATCCAAAGACTTTACCAAAGTGGTTAGAAGCAAATGTTGAAAATTATTCAGGTAAAATAGTTGCTGAACCATCAAGAGAAGATATTGACGTTCCAGTTAATGAAACTCTTATCGTTGAGTTATACAGCAAGTAATAGTTTAGTATTTGTATTGTTAAGATTTTTCTTACAATACAAATATATAAGCAGTTGCCCTCAGAATAATGTTGCCATTTAAAATATAAGGAGGGTTTGTGCATGTTAGAAATCGAAAAGCCAATAATAGAATGTATAGAAGCAAATGAAAATGGTACTTATGGTAAATATGTAGTTGAACCGTTAGAAAGAGGATATGGTATAACTCTTGGAAATGCTCTAAGAAGAATACTTTTATCATCACTTCCAGGTGCAGCTCCAACATCAGTAAAGATAGATGGAGTACTACATGAATTTTCAACTGTACAAGGTGTTAAAGAAGATGTTACAGAAATAATATTAAACATTAAATCTTTAGCATTAATTATGAATGGTGAAGGTCCAAAGACAATATATATAGATGCTCAAGGACCAGGAGTAGTTACAGGTGCAGATATCAAAACTGATGGAGATGTTGAAGTTGTAAGCAAGGATCTTCATATTGCTACATTAGATGATAATGCTAAGTTATATATGGAGATTACAGTTAATAGAGGAAGAGGATATGTTACTCAAAATAAAAATAAGAGTGAAGACCTTCCATTATCAGCTATAGCTGTTGACTCAATTTATACACCAGTAAAAAGAGTTAATTTCACTGTTGAAAATACAAGAGTAGGTCAAATTACTGACTACGATAAATTAACTTTAGAAATCTGGACTAATGGAACTATAAAGATTGATGAAGCTATAAGCTTATCAGCAAAAATTCTTATAGAACATTTTAAACTATTTATGTCATTAGGAGATAGTACTAATGATGTAGAGATAATGATAGAAAAAGAAGAAGACAAAAAAGAGAAAGTACTAGAAATGACTGTAGAAGAGCTAGATTTATCAGTTAGATCATATAACTGTTTAAAGAGAGCTGGAATAAATACAGTTCAAGAACTTGCTGGAAAATCAATGGATGACATGATGAAGGTAAGAAATCTAGGAAAGAAATCTTTAGAGGAAGTCGAAAGAAAGCTTAAGGAATTAGGCTTAGGATTAAGACTAAACGATGAGTAAGGAGGTAAATCCACATGGCAGGTTATCGTAAATTAGGTCGTCCTACTGACCAAAGAAGAGCTATGCTAAGAAGCCTTGTTACAAGCTTTTTAAAGCATGGTAAAATAGAAACAACTGAAACAAGAGCAAAGGAAACTAGAAAATTAGCTGAAAAGATGATCACTTTAGCAAAAAGAGGTGACCTTCACGCTAGAAGACAAGTTTTAGCTTTTGTTAATGAAGAAGAAGTAGTTCAAAACCTATTTGACAATGTTGCTCCAAAGTACGCAGAAAGAAATGGTGGATACACTAGAATGTACAAAAAAGGTCCAAGAAGAGGGGACGGAGCAGAAGTTGTTATACTTGAATTAGTATAATATACAGGGGATTAAGTTTATAACTTAGTCCCCATTTTTACATATTCAAAATTAAATATTATATAAGATCTTATAAATTTATTATAAAGTAATTGTAATTAAGTAAATGTATATTATAATATTCTTATGTTAAATGTATATACACTAATAAGCTTTTATATAATATTTAAGATAAAAGTTAAGCAATAAAAGGAGGGCTATATATGAAAGAAACAATGATTAAATGCAATGATGTATCTTTTAAATATAGAGTGCATGAGGGAGAAGAGGAAAGATACGCTGTAAATGGAGTTAGCTTTGAAGTTAAAAAGGGTGAATTTCTAGTAGTTTTAGGCCATAATGGATCAGGAAAATCTACTATAGCTAAACATATGAATGCATTACTTGTTCCTTCTGAAGGTGCTGTAATTGTAGATAGTTTAGATACATCGGATCCTAATAATTTATGGAAGATAAGAGCAAAAGCAGGAATGGTTTTTCAAAATCCAGATAATCAATTAGTAGCAACTATAGTTGAAGAAGATGTTGCTTTTGGGCCGGAGAATCTAGGGGTTCCTCCAGAAGAAATAAGAAAAAGAGTAGATGAAAGTTTAAAAAAAGTTGGAATGTATGAGTATAGAAGACATGCACCTCATTTGCTTTCAGGTGGACAAAAACAAAGAATTGCAATAGCTGGAATTTTAGCTATGAAACCAGAATGCATAATTTTTGATGAACCTACAGCAATGTTAGATCCTTCAGGAAGAAGAGAAGTCTTAAATAATATTAAAGAAATAAATGAGAAGTATGGAATTACTATAGTTCTCATAACTCATTATATGGATGAAGCTGCTGAGGCAGATAGGGTTCTTGTTATGGATGATGGAAAGATAATTTTAGAGGGAAATCCAAGAGAAGTATTTTCTAATGTAAAGCAAATGAAGGAGATAGGTCTAGATGTTCCTCAAGTAACTGAACTTTGCTATGAATTAAAGAATAATGGTATAGATATAGATACAAATATTTTAAATGTAGATGAGATGGTGAATGCGTTATGTCAATTAAAATAGAGAATTTAGTACATGTATACATGCCTAAGTCACCTTTTGAAAAAGTGGCTTTAAACAATGTTAATATAGAAATAAATGAAGGTGAGTTTGTTGCACTTATTGGCCATACTGGTTCTGGTAAGTCTACATTAATTCAGCATATGAATGGACTACTTAAGCCTACATCAGGAAGAATAGTAGTAGATGGGGAAGATATTACAAAAGATGGGGTAAAGCTTACTGATATTAGGAAAAAAGTAGGATTAGTATTCCAATATCCAGAGTATCAATTATTTGAAGAGACTATAGAAAAAGATATAGAATTTGGACCAAGGAATCTAGGGTTATCTGATGATGAGATAACAAAAAGAGTAAAAAGATCTATGGAAATGGTAGGGCTAGATTATGATACTTATAGAAATAAATCACCATTTGATTTAAGTGGAGGACAAAAGAGAAGGGTAGCGATAGCTGGTGTAATTGCTATGGAGCCTAAAGTCCTTATATTAGATGAGCCGACAGCAGGGTTGGATCCAAAAGGTAGAGATGATATTTTAGAGCAAATAAAAGTTTTACATGATGAATATAAGATGACAATAATATTAGTAAGTCATAGTATGGAGGATGTAGGTAAGCTTGCTGAAAGAATAATAGTTATGAATAAGGGAGAAGTAGCTTTAGAAGGAACACCAGCTAAAGTGTTTAAAGAAGTCGAAACATTAGAAAATATAGGACTTGCGGTTCCACAAGTAACTTACCTTATGAGAGAATTAAAAAGAAGAGGTTTTAATGTCTCAGATGAAATTTATACTATAAAGCAAGGAAAAAAAGAACTACTAAGAATATTAAAGGAAGTTAAGAGCTAGGGGGAGCAAAAATGATAAAAGATATAACTATAGGTCAATACATACCGGGTGAAACTTTTGTTCATAAGTTAGATCCTAGAACAAAGATATTATTATCAATATTATTTATAATATCCTTATTTGTCGTAGATAAATTTATCGGATATATATTAATAATTGGAATTTTAGCATTAACAGTATATATTGCTAAATTACAACCTAGGTATTTATATAAGGGATTAAAGCCTGTATTTTTTCTTATAATATTTACTGCAGTTTTAAATATTTTTATGATTAAGGGAACAGCAGATACAATGATATTTGAGCTAGGCTTTGTGAAAGTATATGAAGAAGGATTAAGAACAGCTGCATTTATGGCATTAAGACTTATTTTTTTAATAATGGGTACATCAGTATTAACATTAACAACATCACCAATTGAGCTGACAGATGGTATAGAAAGCTTATTAAGACCAATTGGTAAGGAAATAGCGCATGAACTTGCGATGATGATGACAATAGCTTTAAGGTTTATTCCAACACTAATGGATGAAACAGATAAAATAATGATGGCACAAAAGGCAAGAGGTGCAGATTTTGAAACAGGTGGAATAATTCAAAAGGCAAAAAGCTTGATTCCATTATTGGTACCACTATTTATAAGCTCATTTAGAAGAGCGGATGAACTTGCTATGGCAATGGAAGCTAGAGCTTATAGAGGCGGAAATGGAAGAACAAGAATGAAACAATTAAAATTTACAAATAGAGATACTATTGCATTTGCTGTATTTTCTATTTTATTTATAGGAAGTTTATTAGTTAGATTTGCTATGTAAATAATATAAGCAAAGGTGATTCAAAACATGAGAAATATTAAACTAACTTTAGAATATGATGGAACAAATTATTTGGGATGGCAAAAGCAAAAGATAGGAGCAACAATTCAGGAGACATTAGAAGAGGCAATTAGACTCTTAACTAATGAAGAGTCTGAAGTTATCGGAAGCTCAAGAACAGATGCTGGTGTTCATGCAAGGGGATTTGTAGCAAATTTTAAAACTAATAGTACAATACCATCAGAAAAATTTCGAGAAGCTATTAATTATAGATTACCTAATGATATAGTGATTTTAAAATCTGAGGAAGTAGAAGAAGATTTTCATTCAAGATACAGTGCAAAAGGGAAAACCTACTCTTATTCGATATTGAATAGGGATGTTAATTCCGCAATAGGAAAAGATTATGTGTATCATGTAAAGCGTAAATTAGATGTAGAAGATATGAAGGAAGCTTGTAAATACTTTATAGGAACTAAAGATTTTATGGCGTTTAAGAGTAGTGGAAGTTCGGTAAAGACAACTGTAAGAACAATATCAGATTTGTATATAGATATAAAAGATGACATAATAAAAATTTATGTTACTGGTGATGGTTTTTTATATAATATGGTAAGAATAATAGTTGGAACATTAATAATGGTTGGATCTAATAAAATTGATTCAAGAGAAGTGAAAAATATAATAGAGAGTAAAGATAGAAAAAAAGCAGGAATATGTGTTCCGGCAGCTGGTTTAGTATTGGAAAAGGTTTATTATTAAAACGTGATAATTAATTAAAATAATTAATTAAAATAATTAATTATTTTAATTAAAATAGTTGACACGCCCGTAAGCGTGTATTATAATAATGTATGTTTGTTAGAATAATTTATGTATATAAGATCCACTAGCCCCGGGTCTTGACATAAAAGCAGTACTTAATAAGTAAAGCACAAATGTAAGTTCAGGGAGGGAAAAACATGAAATCATACATTGCTAAGGCACAAGAAGTTGAAAGAAAATGGTATGTTGTTGACGCTGCTGGAAAGCCACTAGGAAGAGTTGCTAGCCAAGTTGCATCAATTTTAAGAGGAAAAAATAAACCAACATTTACACCAAATGTTGACTGTGGAGATTTCGTTATCGTAATCAATGCAGAAAAGGTTGTTTTAACTGGTAAGAAGTTAGATCAAAAATTAATGAGAAAGCACAGTTTATATCCAGGTGGATTAAAAGAAACTCCATATAGAGAAGTATTAGCAAAGAAACCTGAATTCGCTTTCGAAGAAGCTGTAAGAAGAATGCTTCCAACAGGTGTTTTAGGAAGAAAAATGCTTAAGAAGCTAAAAGTATATAGAGGTACTGAGCACGGACATGATGCTCAAAAACCAGAAGTACTTGAATTAAAGTACTAATACATGCTCGGGAGGAGGAATAAAAATGGCAAAAGTTCAATACATGGGTACTGGAAGAAGAAAAAAATCAATCGCAAGAGTTAGACTTGTACCAGGAAGTGGTAAAGTAGTTATAAATAATAGAGAAATAGAAAACTATTTCGGTTTAGAAACTTTAAGAATGATAGTTAACCAACCATTAGTTTTAACTGGAACTAAGGACAGATTTGACGTTTTAGTTAACGTTCACGGTGGTGGATTCACAGGTCAAGCTGGAGCTATCAGACACGGAATAACTAGAGCTTTAGTAAAAGCTGACGAAAACTTAAAGCCAGAATTAAAGAAGGCAGGTTTCGTAACTAGAGATCCAAGAATGAAGGAAAGAAAGAAATACGGTCTTAAAAAAGCAAGAAGAGCTCCACAATTCTCAAAGAGATAATATATGGAACTTCACAAATCCCACAAACCTTATGGTTGTGGGATTTATTTTTTATAAATAAGCTTATTACAAGAAAGTCTATATATTTCTATATTAAATTTAGGTTAAAAATATATTTAATTACTTAACAAATGTTAAAAAGTATTGTAAACTAAAAATGTAAAAATAATGTTGAAAAGGGGAATAGCTATTGGAATCATTAAAGGTAATTATACAGTTACTTGGCGGATTAGGTCTATTTATTTACGGTATGAAGATAATGGGAGATGGCCTTGAGAATGCCGCAGGTGACGGATTAAAGTCAATTCTGGAAAAGGTAACTAGAAATCCAATTATTGCTGTTATAGTAGGGGCAATAGTTACTGCTATAATACAGAGTAGTAGTGCTACTACTGTAATGGTAGTGGGATTTGTAAATGCAGGTTTAATGAATTTAGCTCAAGCAGCAGGAATTATAATGGGTGCCAATATAGGTACTACTATTACTGCTCAATTAGTTGCGTTTAAATTAGATCAAATTGCTCCATTATTTGTTTTCTTAGGAGCATTTATGGTTATGTTTGCTAAGGGTAAGAAGAGAAAAGACATAGGTAACATAATATTAGGTTTTGGTATTCTATTTGTTGGGATGGGACAAATGAGTGCTGCTATGAAGCCTTTGACTGCTTCACCTATATTTAATGATATTTTATCAACAGTAGGCTCCAAATGGTATTTAGGAATAATAGCTGGTGCAGTTATAACAGCTGTTCTACAAAGTTCATCAGCAACTACAGGAATCCTAGTAGCTTTAGCAACAGCAGGAGCAATCAATATACATGATGCACTTCCAATAGTATTTGGATGTAATATAGGAACATGTATTACTGCAATGATAGCATCTGTTGGTACAAATAAAACTGCACATAAAGCAGCAATGTTACACTTGATATTTAATTTAGGTGGGACGCTAATATTCATACCAGTATTAGTTAGTGGTATTTTAGGAAATGTAGTGTCAACTATAAGTCCAGGAGATGTTAGTAGACAAATTGCTAATGCTCATACAGTATTCAATATTGTAAATACTGCAATAATGTTACCTTTAACTGGATTATTAATTAAGCTTGTTAATAGGATTATTCCAGGAGATGATGAAGAAGATAAACCAGGACCAAAGTACATAGACGATAGATTATTAGAGACTCCAGTTATAGCAGCTGGACAGGTTGCAAAAGAAACATTAAGAATGGCTAATAAGGCTAAAAAGGGCTTGGCTTTAGCTTTAGAAGCTTTTGAAAAAAATGATGAAAAGCTAATTAAAAAAGTTTATGAGAATGAAGGCGTTATAAATACATTAAATGAAGCTATTACAAATTACTTAGTTAAGCTTTCTAAATGTGATTTATCAGATAAAGAGTTAAGTATAGTAGCAGCAACATTTCATGTTATAAATGATATAGAAAGAATAGGGGATCATGCTGAAAATATAGCAGATTTAACATCTCAAAAAATTTCTAAAAAACTTGAATATAGCAGTCAAGCGATGGAGCAAATAAATAATATGTATAATAAAACTACTGAGGCTTTACAAGTAGCTATAGATAGTTATGCGAAAAAAGATATAGAAAAAGCTAAAAGTATAGAGTACATAGAATCAGAAATTGATAGACTACAAAAGAAATATAGAGAACTTCATATAAAGAGACTTTATGATGGAACTTGTAATGCATATGCTGGAGCTATATACTTAGATTTATTAAGCAACTTGGAAAGAATAGGAGATCATTCAACAAATATAGCAGAAAGTGTTATAGAAAATAGTTAAAAACATAAAAATCTCTAGTATAGGATATTAAATCCTAATACTGGGGATTTTTTTATTAGCAAGAAAATTTAATAATATGGACATAATAAATTTATAATTATTTTTATAAATATTATGGAGGTAAAGAAATGAAAAAATTACAATCAATAATTTTATGTATAACTATATCACTTTTATGTTTTACACCTATTGAAGTTTTTGCAGAGGAGGCAAATCAAAAGATAATATTAATTGATCCTGGGCATGGTGGATTTGATGGTGGGGCAAAATCAAAGTCAGGTGTAATAGAAAAGGATATAAATCTTCAAATAAGCTTAAAGCTTAAGGATGCCTTAGAGAAGAAGGGTTATAAGGTTTATTTAACAAGAGAAGGAGATCAAGGTTTAGAGGAAAAAGGATCTACAATAAAAGAAAAGAAAAGAGAAGATCTTAAAAAAAGAAGAGATTTAAAGGCTGAGACAAAATGTGATATCTTTGTATCTATTCATCAAAATATGTTTCCACAAGCTAAATGCTTTGGAGCTCAAGTTTGGCATGCGTCTAATGATATAAGTAAAAAGCTTGCTGACTATATACAAGGATCACTTAAAGAAGTGGTTAAGGATAATAATAAAAGAGTATCAAAACCAGCTGGGGATTCTTATTTAATATTAAGAGATAAATATGAAGGGGCATCTGTATTGGTAGAATGCGGATTTTTATCTAATCCTGAAGAGGAACAAAGATTACAAACAGAAGAACATCAAAATTCAATAGTTGAAGGAATATCATTGGGAATAGAAAAGTATTTTGAAGAAATAAATAAGACATCAAATTAATAAGGAGATTTCCGAGGAAATATATCAAAATATATTGTCGAAGATATTTCAACTATATATTAAATTTGAAAAACAGGATATATTATACGAAAGATAATATATCTTGTTTTATTTTGTAAATAATACATTTTAAAAAGAACCTAATTAGGATATATACTTTAACTAATAACCTATATAATTTGAATTAGTAGCAAAATAAATGTTTAACAGATTATTTAAGTAAAATAGAGTTATTTACCTTAAGGCTATTTTTAGGTAATTCTTTAAATTCAAAATTAATAGAAGTAGCTAGGATATGGATTATGAAAAATACTAATATAGCAATAAGAAAGTAAACTATAAAGTTAGCAATTTTACTTAAGTTTAGATTCATCACATACTCTCCTTAGACATATTTATTAAAATATAATATTTTTGCTATAAAAATATGATAAAATATTTATGAAAAGCTTTATATTAAAATAAATAATTATATATAAAATAATTTTAAACTTCGAGAAACGATGGAGACATTAGTAATATATCTATAAAATATATAAGACTTTATTTATAATAATTTAAGATTGAACTAATGATTTGTTAAGTTAAGAAATAGGAGGATATTTATGAGAACTATATGTGTTGAAGAAATTACAGATGCTATCAAGAAATTATGCATAGATTCAAATTATAATTTATCCAATGATGTATATGAGGCTTTAAGCAATGCTAAAAAAGAGGAAACTTGGGATTTAGCCAATGATATACTCGATAAGATAATGATAAATTCTGAAGTAGCAAAAAATGAAAAAATGCCAATGTGTCAAGATACAGGAATAACATGTGTTTTTATGGAAATCGGACAAGATGTTCATATAGTGGGAGGAAATCTTGAGGAAGCTATAAATGAGGGTATTAGAAGGGGTTATGAAGAAGGATATTTGAGAAAGTCTGTAGTTAAGGATCCTATAAATAGAGTTAATACAAAAGATAATACTCCAGGGATAATATATTATGATATAGTTCCTGGTGATAAAGTAAAAATAACCGTTGCGCCTAAAGGATTTGGTTCAGAAAATATGAGTCAAATAAAGATGCTTAAACCTTCAGATGGATTGCAAGGAGTTAAGGATTTTATAATAAAGGTTGTAAGGGAAGCAGGACCTAATCCATGCCCACCTATGATTGTAGGGGTAGGTATCGGAGGAACATTTGATAAAGCAGCATATTTAGCTAAAAAAGCTTTATTAAGACCTATAAACAATAGGAATAATAATAAATTTTATAGTGATTTAGAAGAAGAATTATTAAGAGAAATAAATAAACTTGGAATAGGGCCACAAGGTTTTGGTGGAAAGACAACAGCAGTAGGGATTAATATTGAAACCTATCCAACACATATAGCAGGACTGCCTGTTGCTGTAAATATAAGTTGTCATGCTACTAGGCATAAAGAAATAATTTTATAAGGGGATAAAATTGTGGAAAATAAAGAAATAAGAAAAGAAACTGTGGAAAGAAAGATAAGTACTCCTTTAACATATGAAAAAATAAAAGATCTAAAAGCAGGGGATACAATATTACTAACAGGTACTATATATTCAGCTAGAGATGCAGCACATAAGAGATTAATTGATCTATTAGATTCAGGACATGATTTACCAATAAATATTAAAGGTGAAGCTATATATTATGTAGGGCCAAGTCCAGCAAAAAAAGGACAAGTTATAGGATCAGCTGGACCAACTACAAGCTATAGAATGGATGCGTATTCACCTAGATTACTAGAGTTAGGATTAAAAGCAATGATAGGAAAAGGTGCTAGAAACCAAGAGGTTGTGGATTCAATAGTAAAAAATAAAGCTGTATATTTAGGAGCCATTGGAGGTGCTGCTGCATTAATCTCTAAAAGTATAGTTTCATCAGAAATAATTGCATATGAAGACTTAGGCGCAGAAGCCATTAGAAAGATGAAGGTAATAGACATGCCTTTAATAGTTATAATAGATGTAAATGGTAATAACTTATATAAAGTGGGACAAGAGGCTTATTTAAAGTCAATGAAATAGTTAATAAAAAGGTCAATAAAAAGTTATACTCTTAGAAGTAATTTTTATAAAGATTTATATACTATTTAAGATCTGTTTCAGAAAATTTATCTATATTTTGAAAAAGACTTTTAGGATTATAAAGAAATCAATATTTAAAATATAATTAGCAAATATAATTACTACATTTATGAATTTATTTCAGATATAGCTAAATTGATTGCCATAGAATATAGTTATAAAAATGCCCCCCATATTAGAGATAATAAAAATCTAAGATATGGGGGTAAAACTATTTTATATTTTAAAAATAATTAATATTAAATTTTATGAAATCCCTTTCCATTAACTTCAGAAACATCTATTATTGTAATAAATGCTTTAGGATCTATTCTTAATATTTTACTCTTTAAATGTACAATTTGAGAGGAGGTTACAGCTATATAAAGCATTTTTTTTAGTTCATGAGTATATTCACCTTCAGCAATTAATGAAGTAACTCCTCTATTCATATCTTTAATGACATACTCTATTATTTCCTGTTCTTTTTCAGTTAATATTAATAATAATTTCTTACTATTAAATCCATTAATAACTTTATCTACTATAGTTCCTTGAACAAACATAGATATTAAGGTATATAGAGCTTTAGGAAGCCCAAAAATTAATGCACCTATAAAAACTATTATACAGTTAATACCGAAGCTAAGCTTACCTATTTCAAAGTTAGAATACTTCTTTCTAAGTACCATTGTTATAATATCGGTACCTCCAGTTGAACCATTTCTTGAAAAAACTAGACCATATCCTAGACCACATAAAACTCCGCCGTAAATACAATAAAGTAATATGTCATCTACTTTCACTAAGTTAGATAAAGGCTTAGTGATTATAAGGGAAATTGATAATGATATCATTCCAACTGCAGAATATAGAGTAAATCGCTTATTTAACATTTTATAACTTACAAAAAATAAAGGAATATTAATTATAAATACAGTTATACCAGAAGGTACTTCAGCTAAATATTGTAAAATAAGTGCTATACCAGTAGCTCCACCACTAAGTAATTGAGCATTAACTAAGAATAAATTAACTCCTAGAGATGCTATTACACACCCAACAAAAATAAAAAAGAAATCTAAAATCATGTGCTTGTTGATTGTAAACTTATGTAACATATCAAACTCCTTAAAATTATCTGTTAGAAATATACACTAAAATTATATATTAAATACTATCGAATGTTAATAATAACTTATATATATATTTGATTATTTTAATAAAAATGTAATTTTTACAATTAGTAAAATTTCATAATATAAGATATTATAATTATAGGATAAGATAGAGGGGTGAAAATATGTTTAATGTTTTAGTAGTTGACGATGAAAAGGAAATTAGAGATGCTATTGATATATATCTAAGAGGAGAAGGCATGAAAGTCTTTAAAGCTAAAGATGGCGTAGAGGCTTTGGAGCTATTAGATAAAGAGAAAATACATCTAATAGTTTTGGATATAATGATGCCAAGAATGGATGGAATAAAAACATGTCTAAAGATTAGAGAAAAAAGGAATTTGCCTATTATAATGTTATCAGCAAAAGGAGAAGATAGTGATAAGATATTAGGTTTAAATGTAGGGGCTGATGATTATATAGCTAAACCATTTAATCATTTAGAACTTGTTGCTAGAGTAAAGTCTCAGTTAAGAAGATATCAAAAGCCCTTGGAATTAGAAGGAGAGAGTCCAGATATAATAGAGGTAAGGGATTTGATAATAAATAATAAGGAAAAAACAATTTTTTTAAGAGGAGAAGATGTAAAAGTTACGGCAACAGAATTTAAAATACTTCAACTTCTAGCTTCAAACTTAGGAAGAGTTTTCTCTATAAAAGAAATATATGAAAAAGTATGGGAAGAACCATTTTATAGAAGTGAAAATACTGTAACTGTTCATATTAGAAGGATAAGAGAAAAGATAGAAATTAATACAAAAGATCCTGAATATATAAAGGTAGTGTGGGGAGTTGGATATAAAATTGAAAGAGAAGATTAAAAGGTATATAACTGGTGTATGGGGAATAGAAATTTTAACCGTATGTATATTATTAATTTCATTAACTATAGGATATTACCAATCTTTTAATAATACTTTTTCAGATTTAGGAGCAGGAACATTTGATGCATTATTCAATAAGGATAAATACATAGAATCGATGATATATTATGAAAGTAAAGATGTATCAAAATATATATATTCAAATACTAATAATCTGGAGGATATTAGGTCAATAGAATACGAAAATGAGCGTCTATCAGAGAATAATTATTTTTATGGTGATTTATTTTATGTATTAATAAATAAAGAAACAGGAAATTTTACGACAAATGATGTAAAATTACGTGAATCTGTAGAAAAGTATGATAATACTGTAGCTTTGCTTGAAGATAATATAAATGCGTATTTGAAGGAATTTGGCTATCCATCTGTTAGAATAGACAATAAAGATAAATATAATTATTATGTTACAAGTACTACAGATAAGATAAGTAAACAAAATGTAGATAAATATATAGAGATATATTATAGAGATCCTAGTGTATATACATACCTTATAAAAACAGATACTATAACAGCAAAAGTAATGATAGTGTTAACGATCCTAGCTATAGTACTTTTACTAAAGATAATAATAAATTCTGTAATTAATAGTAAAAATATACATTTAGAAATTAAAGTTTTAAAGAGACTTATATACGTTTTAAGATATGGTTACAAATACAAAAATACACGTAATAAAATTATGGTTTCTTTTGGTGGAGCAATAGCAGTAATATTAGTGTATTTATATTTAATTGCAGGAATAAGAAACCAAAATGTTTTGATAACATTTTTAACTAGATATCCATTTAAGGGAACTTTAATTTTAGTGTTAATTCCATTAGTATGTGTTTTATATTCATTGAAGAAAAGTCTTGATATTTCAGTTATTAATGATGGATTGAAGAAAATTAATTCAGGCGAATTAGAATATAAAATAAGTGATATTGGTGAAAGAGAAGTTAAAGAGTTAGTAGAAAATATAAATCAAATAAGAGAAGGTTATATAATAGCTTTAAATGAGAAAGTAAAAAATGAAAAGTTAAAGACAGAATTAATTTCCAATGTTTCTCATGACTTAAAAACACCATTAACATCAATAATAAATTATGTAAATATATTAAATGATACTAATATAACAGAAGAAGAAAGAAAAGATTATTTGACTATATTAGATAGAAGTTCAAAAAGGTTAAAGACTCTTATAGAAGACTTGTTTGAGGTATCAAAACTAAACAGCGGTAAAATGACTATAGAGAAACATGAAATAGATATAGTTTCTTTAGTATATCAAGGTGTTGGAGAATATTCAAATTTATATGAAGAAAAAAATATGGAATTTAAGGTAAATACAAATGAAGATGAAATATTTGTTGATTTAGATGGTAAATTAATGTCCAGGGTATTTGAAAATATAATAGTAAATGCATTAAAATATTCACTTAATAATACTAGAGTATATATAGATATAAATTCTAAAGAAAACTTAGTAGAAGTATCTTTTAAAAATATATCTAATTATGAAATGGATTTTAATACTCAAGATATATTTGAGAGATTTGCAAGGGCTGATAAATCAAGAAATTCATCTGTAGAAGGTTCTGGCATGGGACTTGCCATAACAAAAAGTATAATAGAGCTTCATAATGGAAGTATAAAAATAGAAGTAGAAGGAGATATGTTTAAAATTTATTTAATCATACCTAAGAAATAATATGTTATAATAATAATTAAATAATAATAATTAAATATAGGAGTGATAATATGTCAGTTTTATTTGTTGAATACCCAAAGTGTACTACATGTAGAAAAGCAAAAAAGTTTTTAACAGAAAATAATATAGAATTTATAGATAGACATATAGCAGATGAAAATCCAACAAAAGAAGAGCTAAAAGATTGGATAGCTAAAAGTGGGTTACCAATTAATAAATTCTTCAATACATCAGGTGTATTATATAGAGAAATGCAATTAAAAGATAAAGTTAAAGTATTACCAGAAGATGAACTTTTAGATATATTAGCATCTAATGGAATGCTAGTAAAGAGACCAATAGTAATAAAGGATAATACTGTTTTAGTTGGATTTAAGGAAGCTGATTGGATTGAGAGGTTAAAGTAATTAGTATTATTTAATTTTTAATTTTAAAAAATAAAAATTATTTGTGAAAACTATTATTAAAGGTGAAAAAAGGAGATATTAAATGAATATCTCCATTTTTTCTTGTTTAGCATTAGATTATTAAATTTTACAAAGGAAAAAATAGAAATTATAATGAACTATATATTGTATATTCATGGAAATAGAAAGAATATTACATACTATATGTAGTGGAAGGGGAAGAGTATGACACATTTACTTAATATTTGTAGGTTAGCTTTAGATGGAATAGATAATGGTCAAAGGATTTATACAGAAGAAAGGCTTTTAGAAGCGTTAAATCATATAGTTAGACCTAATATGAAAGATGAGGAAATAAGAGATTCAATAATACAAGTAGCTTTAGAGCTTACATCAGATATGGAGCCAAGATGGCAAAATGCAGCGGCAAGACTGTATGTATTTAAACTTTACGATAAGATAAGAAAAAATAGAGAGATTACTAATGACGAAAATATATATGGAGATTTATATGGATTTATAAATAAATTAACTGAAAAAGGACTTTATGGGAAATACATATTAGAAAATTATACAAGAGAAGAGATATTAGAGCTAGAAAATGAAATTAAACCAGAAAGAGATTTCTTATTTACGTATAGTGGAATAAATCTTTTAGCAAAAAGATATTTGATTCAAGACTTTGATAGAAGTACATTAGAGCTTCCGCAACAAATGTTTATGGGGATAGCAATGCATTTAGCTATTCCAGAAAAAAAGGAGGTAAGAGTATTATGGGCAAAGAGATTTTACGATGTATTAAGCTCTCTTAAGGCAACTATGGCGACACCAACAATGTCTAATGCTAGAAAACCATTTTATCAATTAAGCTCATGCTTTATAGATACAGTACAAGATAGTTTAAAGGGTATATATAAGTCACTTGATAACTTTGCAGAGGTTTCAAAGTTTGGTGGCGGAATGGGAATATATATTGGTAAAGTTAGAGCTTTAGAATCACCTATAAGAGGATTTAAGGGAGCTTCAGGTGGAGTAATACCGTGGGTAAAATTATTTAATGATACAGCTATAGCAGTAGATCAACTAGGAGTTAGAAATGGATCAGTTGCTATATGGTTAGATGCATGGCATAAGGACCTGCCAGAATTCTTACAATTAAAAACTAATAATGGTGATGATAGAAAGAAAGCACATGATGTCTTTCCAGGACTTTGCTATCCAGATTTATTTTGGAAACTTGCAGAAACAGATATAGATGCAAACTGGTATATGATGTGTCCACATGAAATTAGATTAGCAAAGGGATATTCATTAGAAGATTTCTATGGAGAAGAGTGGGAAAAGAAATATTACGAATGTGTTGAAGATGACAGTATAAGTAAAAGAGTTATGTCGGTAAAAGAAATTGTTAGATTAATAATAAAGAGTGCTGCTGAAACAGGAACTCCATTTGCTTTTTATAGAGATACAGTAAATAAGATGAATCCAAATAAGCATAAAGGAATGATTTACTCATCAAACCTTTGTACAGAAATTATGCAAAATATGAGCTCAATGGATATACAACAATCAGAAGTAAAAGATGAAAATGGAGATACTATAATAATTGAAAAAACAAAATCAGGTGATTTTGTAGTATGTAATTTATCATCAGTAGTTTTAGGAAATGTTGATGTTAAAAATGATGAAGAGCTAGGATATGTTGTAGAAACTCAAATAAGAGCTATGGACAATGTAATAGATTTAAACTATTATTCAGTACCATTTGCAGAAGTGACTAATAAAAAATATAGGGCAATAGGACTTGGAACAAGTGGATATCACCATATGCTTGCAAATAATTTAATTCATTGGACAGAAGATAGGCATAAGGAATTTGCAGATGATGTTTATGAGAGAATTAACTATCATGCAATAAAGGCAAGTATGAATATTTCAAAAGAAAAGGGAAGATATTCATGTTTTGAAGGATCAGATTGGCATAATGGAAATTACTTTGAACTTAGAGGATATAAATCTGAAAAATGGAATCAACTAAGAGAAGAAGTAAATACTCATGGAATGAGAAATGGATACCTAATGGCGGTAGCCCCAAATGGTTCAACAGCAACTATAGCAGGTACTTCAGAAGGAATAGATCCAGTAATGGCTAGATTTTGGCTTGAAGAAAAGAAAGGAAGTATAATACCAAAAACTGCACCAAACTTAAGTGAAGAAAACTATTGGTATTATAACTCTGCATATAATATAGATCAAAAGTGGTGTGTGCAAATAAATGGGATTAGACAAAGACATATAGATCAAGGGCAATCATTTAATTTATATATAACAACTAATTATACCATGAGACAAATTATGAATTTATATATAGAAGCTTGCAAAGCTGGAGTTAAATCTATATACTATGTGCGTTCAAAATCCTTAACAGTAAGTGATTGTGAAAGTTGTTCAGCATAAGTTCGAAAGAATACTAATAAGGTCTTGGAGGGTAATAAATGTTTATAAATAAAAAGCCTCTTTTTAACGAGTTTGGTGATACTGAAACATCTAAAAAGAGAATGATAAATGGAAATACTACTAACTTAAATGATTTTAATAATATGAAATATATTTGGGTTTCAGATTGGTATAGGCAAGCGATGAATAATTTCTGGATTCCAGAAGAAATAAATCTTGCTCAGGATTTAAAGGATTATAATAAGTTAACAAATGATGAAAGAACAGCTTATGATAAAATACTTTCTTTCTTAATATTCTTAGACTCAATACAAACTGCAAATTTATCTAATATTAATAATTATATTACAGCTAGTGAAGTTAATTTATGCTTAACAATACAAGCTTTTCAAGAAGCTGTTCATTCACAAAGTTATAGTTATATGTTAGATACAATATGCTCTCCAGAAAAAAGAAATGAAATATTATATCAATGGAAAGATGATAAAATATTATTAGAAAGAAATAAATTCATAGGAGAATTGTATAATAATTTCTTAGAGGCACCAACTCAAGAAAATCTTATTAAAACTATAATGGCAAACTATATATTAGAAGGAATATATTTTTATTCAGGCTTTATGTTCTTCTATAATTTAGAGAGAAATGGTAAAATGCCAGGGTCAGCACAAGAAATTAGATATATAAATAGAGATGAAAATACCCATCTTTGGTTGTTTAGAAATATATTAAAAGAATTACAGTTAGAGCAACCTGAAATATTTACAGATGAGGTAAAAAATCAACTGAAAGAAATGATGAAAACTGCAGTTGAACATGAAATTTCTTGGGGAAATTATGTTATTGGTGATAATATTCAAGGAATAAATAAAAACTTAATCAATGATTATATAAAATATCTAGGGAACTTAAGAATGAAAGCAATAGGATTAGATGCAATTTATGAAGGGCATGATAACAATCCAGCAGCTTGGGTAGATATATTATCAGATGCTAATTCAGTAAAGACAGATTTCTTTGAGGCAAAATCAACTGCTTATGCTAAGGCTGGAGCACTTATAGATGATTTATAGAAAATAATAAAATGTGAGAATAGATTGTCGAATTATATTTTTATAATAAAAGGCTGTTTAAAACAGCCTTTTTTAACTATTCTTTTAACTATAATAAAGGCAATAAATATATCAAATAGATGGTGAAAGTGTTATTGATTTTGAAGAAAATGTAAAATTTTTTAGTATAATTATACTTATATAGAAAATATGTAAATAAAATAAATAAAAAGATGAAATTAATGATAGAAAATAATAAAAATTATGTGTATTCGTATTAACATAGGTGAAAAATATGTTATAATACATGTAGTTGTAATTTATAAAACAGATTAGTACTTTCTATAAATTTCATATAGAATTTGAATTTATAGCTATTATTAAGGAGGAATCTCGGAAATGAAAAAAGGTATAGCTGCGTCTAAAGGTTATGCAATAGGAAAAGTATTTTTACAAGAACACGAAGAAATAGTAATAACAGATGCGAAAGTTTCTAATGTAGAGGCAGAAAAAGAAGTTCTACAAAAGGCTTTAGAGCAAGCAAAAGTTCAATTAACTGCTATTAGAGATAAAGCTTTAGCAGAAATAGGAGAACATGAAGCTCAAGTTTTCGAAGCTCACCTAACTTTATTAGATGATCCAGAATTTACTGGCGGAATGTTATTAGAAATAGAATCAAATAGCATAAATGCAATGAAAGCAGTTGAAAATGTTACAAATACATTTGTAATGATTTTTGATTCTATGGAAGATGAGTATATGAAAGAAAGAGCTGCTGATATAAAAGACGTTTCTAAGAGAATAATCTCAAACTTAGCAGGAAAAGGTGGAGATGCATTTGCTATAACTGAAGCAAACACTATAGTTGTAGCTCACGATTTAACTCCATCAGATACAGCACAATTAGATAGAAGTAAAGTTGTTGGTTTCTTAACTAATATCGGAGGAAGAACTTCTCACTCTGCTATTATGGCTAGAACTTTAGAAATACCAGCAATAGTAGGTTTAAAAGATATAACTACATCAGTTAAAAATGGAGATACTGTTATAGTTGATGGTATTGAAGGAATATGTATAATAAACCCTGAACAATCAGTTATAGATGAATATACAGCTAAGAGAGAAAAATTCTTAGCAGAACAAGAAGAATTAAAGAAATTAATAACTGTAAAGACAGTTACTAAATCAGGAAGAAGAGTTGAAGTTTGTGGAAACATAGGTTCACCAGCAGATGCGGAAGCAGTAGTTGCAAATGGTGGAGACGGTGTTGGATTGTTCAGAACTGAGTTCTTATATATGGATAGAGATTCAGCTCCAACAGAAGAAGAACAATTTGAATCCTATAAAAAAGTTCTTGAAGTAATGGATGGAAAACAAGTTGTTATAAGAACACTAGATATCGGTGGAGATAAGACACTTCCATACTTGCCATTACCACAAGAAATGAATCCATTCTTAGGATACAGAGCTATAAGATTATGTTTAGATAGAAAAGATATATTCAAGGTTCAAATCAGAGCTTTACTTAGAGCTTCTGTTTATGGAAATCTTGCAGTAATGTTCCCTATGATTTCAGGTTTAGAAGAATTCCAAGCTGCAAAGGAATTTGTAGAAGAATGTAAAGCGGAATTAAAGGCTGAAGGAATAGAATACTCAGAAAAAATTCAATGGGGTATAATGGTTGAAATCCCTGCAGCTGCTGTATATGCAGATGAATTAGCTAAGCATGTAGATTTCTTCTCAATAGGAACAAACGACTTAATCCAATACACTTTAGCTGCTGATAGAATGAGTGAAAAAGTATCATACCTTTATAATCCAATGCACCCAGCTGTATTAAGATTAATAAAGATGACTATAGATGGAGCTCATAAGCACGGTAAATGGGTTGGAATGTGTGGAGAAATGGCAGGAGATGAAGCTGCAATTCCAACATTAGTTGAATATGGTTTAGATGAATTCTCAATGAGTGCTACATCAATATTAACAGCTAAGAAAATAATATTAGAACAAGAATAATTAAAATAAAGAAAAGTCGCATACTATTAATGCGGCTTTTTATTTTTGAAAAATATATCTGTTTTAATTAACAATTTACATGATTAGTAAATGTATAATAAAATTAATTAAGGTGGTGAAGGTATGAATAAAATTATAGAAATGTTTATTGCGTTTTTTAAGATAGGAGCTTTTACTTTTGGTGGAGGTTATGCAATGATTCCATTGATAGAAGAGGAAGTTGTTAATAATAAAAAATGGCTTGAAAAAGAAGAATTTATGGATGTATTAGTTGTATCACAAAGCCTTCCAGGTGCATTAGCAGTTAACTGTTCAATATTTCTAGGATATAAAATTGGAGGATTAATAGGAGCAATAATGGCTTTATTAGCAGTAATATTACCATCATTTATAATAATTATCATAATTGCAGCTTTCTTTATGCAATTTAGAAATAATTATTATGTTAATGCAGCCTTTAAGGGAATAACTGCAGCAGTTCCAATGTTAGTATTAGTTGGAGCAATAAGCTTAAGTAAGGGATTAGAAAAAAGTACAAGAACTATAGTAACTATTATAGTGGCACTTATAGCACTAACATTATTTGATATTCATCCAATTATAGTAATAATAGTATCAGCTATATATGGAGTCATATTTTTAAGGAAGAAGGTGAGCTAGTTGGAATTATTAATAAAGTTATTTTTTTCTTTCTTTAAAATAGGTTCGTTTAGCTTTGGGGGAGGATATGCTATGCTTCCTTTTATTCAAAGAGAAATAGTAGAAAATAATAATTGGATTAATATAAATGAATTTATGGATATTATAGGTATATCTCAAATGACTCCTGGACCAGTTGCAATAAATTCAGCAACTTTTGTTGGATATAAATTATCTGGAGTCTTGGGAAGTATTATGGCTACTATTGGAGTAGTAATAACTTCATTTGTATTAGTCTCCATAATAAGTAAGACATTAGATAAGTTTAAGGAATCTACAGTTGTTAAAGGTGCTTTAATGGGAATGAGGCCTGTGTTAATTGCATTAATAATAAAAGCTTTTTTAGATTTAGCAAAAGAATCTTATTTAGATTTAAAGAGTATAATAATCACTTCGATAATAGGAGTAGTACTATTAAGTAAAAAAGTTCATCCTATATTAGTTATAGTGATATCGGCTATTTTAGGATTGATATTTTACTTATAAATTTTAATGAGGTAATAATAAATGAAAAATAATAATAAAAAGGAATATAAAAAAGCACTTAATTTATATAACAATGGATATATAGACAAGGCCATAGAAATTTGTGAGATAGGGATATCAAGAAGCTTAGAAAATTCAAACTTACTTAATTTAAAAGGATTGATATTATATTTAAAAGGAGAGCTTGAAGAGGCTATTTCACTATGGAAGATAAATAAATATCATAATGATGATGAGATTGCTAAGGCATATTTAAAAGATATAGAAATAGATTTTAATAGAAGAGAGTTATTTAAGGAATCGGAAGAATTAATAAGAAATCTAAATATAGATGAAGCGCTACAAATTTTAATGATTTGTAAGGAAAGTGATTATAATTCTATAAATGTAAATAATGCTTTAGCAATATGCTATATGAGAAAAGCTGAATATGTTGAATGTCAAAAGTGTATTGATAAAGTATTTTCAGTAGATAAATATAATATAGAAGCTAAAAGTATAAAAAAAGAAATTGATGAAATTTTAAACATAAAAAGTAATAGTAGTGTAGTTATAAAATCAATAATTATAACAGGGATTATATGTATTATTATAACATCAGGAATATTGATAAAAGGTAAACTACAAAATGGATTTAAAGAGGATGCAGAAAATAATTTTGAAGTAGTTAATAAAAGTGGAGAAGTTGATGCAAGTGAAAGCATTGATGTAAGTAATTTAGATACTAATTCAGAGTCTATTAATACAAGTACGAAAGAAAGTAGCAATGACATAGATAAAAAAGAAGATAGTAATTTAAATGAACATATATTAAATGAAGATGAGATAAGAGAAAACTACATGAAAGCAACTGATTCATTTGATGAAGAAAAATACAACGATACAAAAGTTATATTAGAAAGTACCATTGTTTATGCAGAAAATAGTCATTTAAATGATGACATAATGTTTTTATTAGCCTCCACATATGAGAAATTAGGGGATAATAACGAGGCAATAAAAAATTTTGAAAAATATATATCTAGTTATGAAAATGGGAACTATATAGAGGAGTCTTATTATAAGATAGCTTTACTTTATAGAGATTTGAATAAGGATAAAAGTAAGTATTATGCAAAAGAGCTTATAAGTAAATATTCAAATTCAATTTATAATAATACTAACATAAAAGATATTTTAAATAACTAACTATAGGAGTGACGCGGATGATAACAGTAATAAAAGGAATAAAGGTTTATTCTCCTGAGTATAAAGGAGTAAAGGATGTAGTGATATCATCGAATAAAATTGAAGGAATATACGAGGATTTAAAAATTCCAACAGATTTTATTAACATAAATGTTATAGATGGAAAAGGCAAGTTACTATTTCCGGGATTTATTGATTGTCATGTTCATATTAATGGAGGCGGAGGTGAAGGTGGATTTAGAACTAGGACACCCGAAATTAAACTCACAGATTTAACTAGAGCTGGAATAACTACTGTTGTAGGCTGTATAGGAACAGATGGGATTTGTAGAGATATGAAGAGCCTAATAGCAAAAGCAAAGGCCTTGGAAGAAGAAGGAATAACTACATTTTGTTATACTGGATCATATGAAATACCAGTAAAGACTACAACTAATAATATTAAGTCTGATCTTATGTTAATTGATAAGGTTATTGGAGTTGGGGAAGTAGCTTTATCAGATCATAGAAGTTCTCAGGCTACTTATACTGAATTCACACAAACAGTAGCCCAAGCGAGAGTTGGAGGATTATTATCAGGAAAAGCGGGAATTGTAAATATACACTTAGGAGATGGAGCAAGAAATCTAGGTTATTTATTTTCTTTAATAGAAGAAACTGAGATACCAGCGACACAATTACTTCCAACACATATTAATAGGAATGAAGCATTATTTAAGGCTGGAGAAGAGTATGTAAAGAAAGGTGGATTTATAGATCTTACTACAAGTTCGGATCCGAATTTCCTAGAACCAGGAGAGTTAAGTGCAAGTGAAGGATTAAAGATTTTATTGGATGATGGAATAGATATATCAAATGTAACATTTTCGTCAGATGGAAATGGAAGTATGCCTATATTTGATAATGAGGGTAAATTAGTAGGACTTGGGATATGCTCTGTGGCAACATTATATGAGGAAGTTAAAGAATGTATAAAAAAATATAATATAAAAATTGAAGATGCGCTAAAAGTTATAACTTCAAATGTATCTAATGTACTGAAGCTTACTTATAAAGGAACTATAGCTGATGGGAAAGATGCAGATTTAGTATTAGTAGATGAAAATTCATTAGAAATAGATACTGTTATAGCTATGGGAAAAATAATGATACAAAATGGAGAGCCTGTTGTAAAAGGAACATTTGAGTAATTAATAATTAATAATTGATAATTAAGGTGGAAATTCAGCTTTGGCTGAATTTCTTTTTTATTAATATTGGGTAATGACTGAGAAGTTTAATATAAAAAATACAAGTTTTAAATTATAAGATAATAGGAATGTCTGTTGACATTCCTATTATCTTATTTTTAATAATTAGTTTTGAAAAATAAATGTTGGCCAATAGCTTTACTATCAGCTTTTTCAACACTTTGCATCCAGGAACAAGTAGCTATTGCAGGATTATAAAAGAATAATGCTTCATTTGTAGGATCATTACCTTTTATTGCTTCATAAACTGCATTATAGCACTCTTCAGTTGGAGTAACAGATATTTGACCATCCACTACGCAAGAGAATGCGTTAGGTTGGAATACAACTTCACTAATGCTATTTGGAAATCCTGGACTTAATACCCTATTTAAAATAACCGATGCAACTGCAACTTTACCCTCATAGGGCTCACCTTTACTTTCAGCATAAACGATTTTAGCCATTAAATTTATGTCGTCTTCTGTTAAATATATCATGTTGTCATTGTGATTGAATACATCAACTACGTTTTCTTTTGGCATATTTATTATAGTACTATTTAATTCTCCATTTAAATTAGTGCTTATTGAATTGCTAGAATTACCTACTAAACTAACATTCTTATAAGCAAATACAGGTATCTCTGCTGAAAATAAAAAGGTTAAAAACAAAATAGGTATTGTTCTTAAATATTTCATAAATAACCTCCTTTTGGATAATATATAATCCAAGATTATTATTTCCAAAAGGAAAAATTTAATACAAATTATTTTTCGAGAATATTTTTGTAATTAGAATAAGCGTTTATTACATCATCTCTTTTAGAAGAAGCATTCTTATAATTCTTGTTAATTTCTTTAGAAAACTTATCTATATCAGAGCAAGTTTTTTCGTATATAGCGGCTTCTTTAATAGATTTTAAATATATATAGTACATATTTAAGTATTCATCTAAAGCATCATATATATCCATACAGCCATCTGGAATAGACATAGATACAATTTTAGATTTTAAATTTTCATAAGATTTTTCCTTACCATATAAATCATCAATTATAGCTTGTAGGTCTCTTTTATCTTCTCTTATTTTATTAATGGCGGGCATTAAGTCTTCATTTAATGAGTTAAATTCTGAATTAAATGAATCAAGCTGAAGAAAGAATTCTCGCTGTTGAGTATTTTGAAATTCAGAATCTCTATTAATCTTAATTATGGTATTTAAGTAATTATAAGTATTATCAAAAAATTGTAGTGTATTATTAGAAAAGTCTATATCAATTTTGTTTTGTGCCAAAATAGAATAATCTTTTAGACAATTTTCTTTGAAAACACTAAAATTATCTAAATCAGTACTAGATTTTACATCTTTAGGATTAGAAAGAATATTGATGCAATTATCATATAAACTTATAGTAGAGCTTATAGCATTGTTTAAGTCATTTTTCATAGATGAAATTTCAGCATCAATGTCTTCTATTTGAGAGGTTGAGTTTAATAATTCCTTTAGTTTACTTGATCCAGATACTAAAAGGTCATAGGATTTAGTTGTATCAATGGTAAAATCTTTTATGCCTGATTCAAGATTTTTATTTACGTCATTTAATTCATTACCAATATTTCTTAGAGTTCTTTTAGCTCTATTAGAATCTGAGTTATATATGATAAAAAACGTTGATAATGATAAGAGTAACAGTAGCGATATTATGAATACAGTTAAATTTTTATAATCTTTGAACAAAGTACTAAGTTTTTCTTTCATAAGTTTATCACCCCACATAAATTTCTTTACATAAATTTATATTACAGTAAAGTGAAAAATATTATAAAATTAAAAAAAATTTAAATATTATACTAAGAATTTACTTATTGGTGTATAATAAATAATATATGAAAACTAGGGGGTGCCCTTTATGCAGGAGATTAGTACAGTTATAACAAACACACTAAAAAATATATCTATATTTGCAGTTTTAGATATATTAGTAGTTGCCTATATATTCTATAAAGGATATATACTAATAAAAGAAACAAGGGCAGAACAACTTTTAAAGGGTATTATACTTATGGTGGCATTGATACCTATAAGTTATGTCTTAAAATTAGAAATGTTAAATTTCATTTTAAATAAGACATTGACCATTGGTCTTTTATCTATTGTTATAATATTTCAACCAGAGATAAGAAGAGCATTAGAACACATAGGAAGAAGTGCATTTGAAGAAATACACAATATTCAAGATGAAGAAAAAAGAAACATAACTGTAAGTGAAATAATTACTGCAGTTGAAAATTTAGCAGAAACAAAAACAGGTGCATTAATAGTTATAGAACAGGCGACTAGATTAGGAGAAATACTTAATTCAGGAACTATTTTAGATGCAAAAGTAACTTCAAATTTACTAGAGAATATCTTTGTTGTTAATACACCATTACATGATGGTGCTACTATAATAAGAAAAGATAGAATATTAGCGTCAGGATGTGTACTTCCACTTACAAATAATAATACGATAAATAAAAAGCTTGGAACAAGACATAGAGCGGCAATAGGTGTATCAGAAGTTTCAGATTCTATAGTTTTAGTGGTATCCGAAGAAACGGGAGTAGTATCCTTGGCGATAAATGGTAGATTAACAAGAAATTATGATAGAGAAAAATTAAGAGTAATTTTACTTAAAATGATGCAACATAATGATAAAAAGAATGTTAAAAAGAATGTTAGATCAGCTGGGGAGAGGGTGAAAGCTTGGATAATAAGGAAAAAAATAGATTAGTAATACCAGTAATATGCCTTTTATTATCTATAGGCTTATGGGTTTATGTAACTAATGTAGAAAATAAAATAAGAACTACAGAAATAAGCAAAATACCAGTTGAGTTAATTAATACAGAAGCTTTAACTAGCTCAAAATTAGCATTAACCCCAAATCAGGAATTATATGTAACTTTAAAAGTAGAGGGAAATACAAGTGATATAAATAAAATAAAGAAAAGTGATTTTAAAGTTCAAGTTGATTTAAGCGAGTATGCTTGGAAAAAGGGAGAAAATAAAGTTCCTGTATCTATAGTAGATTATCCAATTACGGTAAGTATAAGAAATACAAATACACTGACAGTATCAGTCAAAATAGAAGATATGGTGGAAAAAACCATGCCTATAACTTCAGATATTATAGTCACACCAAGACAGGGATATTTTGCATCAGTAGCAACTATAGATCCAAAAGAAGTTAAGGTTACAGGAGCAGAGTCAGTTGTTACAAGAGTGTCAAGTTTAGTTGTTTCAGATAATAAAGAGGATGTTTTTGAAAATGTAGTAGGCAGTTATGATATAAAGCCATTAGATGAAGCTGGAAATGAAGTTTTGGGAGTTTTACTTTCAGAAAAATCTGCTAATGTGGAGATAAAAGTTAGTAAGGGTAAGTCTGTAAAAGTAAATGTAGTTACGACGGGACAATTACCTAATGGGCTTAAACTAAAGTCTATAGAAAGCAACAAAAAGTTTGTAGAAATTTTAGGGCCTAAGGAGATATTAGATACAATAAGTGAAGTAAATTCAACTCCTTTAAATTTAAGCTCAATAAATGAAAGTAAAGATGTATCCCTTGGAATAGTGATTCCAGAAGGATTAAAACTATCTCAAGGGGAAGATTATATTACAGTTAAAGTTAATGTAATAAAATTTGCAACTAAGGATTTTAATATAAAATATAGTATAACAGGGGGAATTGAAGGCGTAAAAGTTACACCTGCTAAAGATACTATTAAGGTGACTATAAGTGGGTATGAAAATGAGCTAGGAAATGTAACAGCCGATAATATAAAAGCTTCTATAGATGTAAGTGCATTTAAGGAAGATGGAAGCTTTGAACAAGAACCTAAGGTTACACTTCAAGGTTTAGATGAGAGCTTTAGTATAGTTTCTGTTGAAAAAATAGCATTTACGGTAACTAAAGAAGTAGCTCAAAATCCATCTGATACTAATAATAATGCTAATAATAATGAGTAATTTAAGTAAAGAGATACATAGTTATTTTCTATGTATCTCTTTTATATATTAAAAAAGATAAAAGTTTGAAATAACGTTAAATAGCTATAAAAGAATAATGCTTTCTATGGCTATTTGCTTTTTCTCTTAAGACATTTATAAATTTAGATGATATAGATGATTTATCATAAGAAAATAGTAGTAAATAATACATATAAAAATAATACTACTAATAATAAATTTATGTTAAAATAAGGTGCAATCAAATGAATGTTTAATTTAAATTATATATAAGGTGTAATAAATCTTTAATATATATAAGATTGAGTAGCAGAAAGGGGATTATAATATGTCCATTAGAGTTAATAATATAGCTTTAAAGATAGATGAAGATAAAAATACATTAATTAAAAAAGTTTCTAAAAAGTTAAAGATTTCTGAATCAGAAATAAAAAATATTAAAATAATAAAAGAGAGCTTAGATGCTAGAAAGAAAAACGATATAAAATACATCTATTGTGTAGAAATAGAACATAAGAATGAAGAAAAATTAGTTAATAAATTAAAAGATAAGGATGTAAAGTTTGAGGTACCTTCTTATAATGCAGAAATAGTTTCAGGAGAAAAGGAATTAAAAAATAGACCAGTGGTAGTTGGATTTGGACCAGCGGGAATATTTGCTGCATTATTATTAGCAGAAAAGGGATATAAACCTTTGGTGATAGAACGTGGAGAAGATGTGGATAAAAGAACAGAGACTGTTGATAAGTTTTGGGAAACTGGTGAATTAAATACAGAGTCTAATGTTCAATTTGGAGAAGGTGGAGCTGGAGCTTTTTCAGATGGTAAGTTAACTACAAGAATAAAAGATACAAGATGCGATTATGTGTTGAGGGAATTAGTTAGAGCTGGTGCACCAGGAGAAATTACTTATGTAGCTAAACCTCATGTTGGAACAGATCTTTTAAAGGGTGTAGTAAAAAATATTAGAGAAAGAATAAAAGAACTAGGTGGGGAAGTTTTATTTTCATCTAAATTAGAAGATATAAAAACAGAAGACGATAGGGTAAAATCTATTATAGTAAATGGGAAAGAAATAGGGTGTGAAAATCTTATTGTTGCAATAGGACATAGCTCAAGAGATACATATGAAATGTTACATAAAAGGGAAGTATTTATGCAACCAAAAGCTTTTGCAATTGGTGTTAGAATAGAACATCCACAGGAGCTTATAAATAAAAGTCAATATGGAGACATGTATCAGCACCCAAAGCTTAAGGCAGCTGAATACAAATTAACATATCAAAGTGAAAAGCTTAAGAGAGCTGTATATTCATTCTGTATGTGCCCAGGTGGAGTTGTGGTTGCAGCAGCCTCCGAAAATGAAAGATTAGTATCAAATGGTATGAGTTATCATGCTAGAGATTTAGCTAACGCAAATTCAGCTTTAGTTGTTACTGTAGGACCAGATGACTTTGAAGGAGATTCACCACTTAGAGGAATGGAATTCCAAAGACATTATGAAAGTTTAGCATTTAAAGTAGGAGGAGGAAAATATAAAGCTCCAGTGCAATTAGTTGGAGATTTTATGCAAGATAAAGTAAGTACAAAGCTTGGTTCTGTTACTCCTAGTTATACAGCAGGATATGTATTTAAAGATTTAAGAGAATGTCTTCCTGATTATGTAATAGAAGCATTAAAAGAAGGTATAGTTGATTTTGATAAAAAAATAAAAGGATACGGAAACTATGACTCAGTTTTAACAGGAATAGAAACAAGAACATCTGCTCCTATTAGAATGACGAGAGATGAAAACTTGCAAAGTATATCTATTAAAGGTCTATTCCCAGCTGGAGAAGGGGCTGGATTTGCAGGCGGCATAATATCAGCTGCAGTTGATGGATTAAAGGTTGCAGAGAAAATAATTCAAGAATATAAACCAATGAAATAAATAATAAAGAAAATTCTGAAAACTTAAGTTTTCAGAATTTTTTTTGTTACAATATAAAGGAAAATATTTGTAATTAATATCAACAATTGATATAAATTTAACAAAATATAGTGTATTAATGGTAATTAGGTATTATAATAGATATTAAAGAAAGAAAATTCTCAATTATTAGAATAATATTTAATTATTAGAATAAATTCACACTATTATATAAGGGGTGCAGAAATGAGTAAGAATTTTGATGACTTATTAAAAAAGGTTAATGGATGTGCTAAAAAGAAGGTTGCAGTAGCAGTAGCACAAGATGAGCCAGTATTAGAAGCAGTTAAAGCAGCTAAGGAAAGAGGAATTGCAGATGCAATATTAGTTGGGGATTCAGTAAAAATAAAAGAAATAGCTGATAAGATCGATATGGATCTTACACAATTTGAAATTGTAAATGAAACAAATGTAAATAAGGCAGCTTTAGAAGCTATAAGATTAGTATCATCTGGTGAAGCAGATATGGTTATGAAAGGTTTAGTGGATACAGCTACATTTTTAAGAAGTGTTCTTAATAAAGAAGTTGGTTTAAGAACAGGAAAATTAATGTCTCATGTTGCTGTGTTTGAAATAGAAGGAATAGATAGATTAATTTTATTAACTGATGCAGCCTTTAATACTTATCCAGATTTAAAGGCAAAGGTACAAATATTAAACAATGCAGTAGATGTTGCTCATGCTTGCGGAATAGAATTACCAAAGGTTGCTCCAGTATGTGCAGTAGAGGTAGTTAATCCAGATATGCCAGCAACAATAGATGCATCATTATTATCAAAAATGAATGATAGAGGACAAATTAAAGGTTGTATAGTGGACGGGCCTTTAGCTCTAGATAATGCATTATCAGAAGAGGCAGCCCATCATAAAGGAATAACAGGAAAAGTAGCAGGAAAAGCAGATGTAATTTTACTTCCAAATATTGAAACAGCAAATGTTATGTATAAAACATTAACATATACATCAAAATCAAGAAATGGAGGACTTTTAGTTGGAACATCTGCACCTGTAATTTTAACATCGAGAGCTGATAGTTTTGAAACAAAGGTACACTCCATTGCGCTAGCTGCATTAGTTGCAGAAGCAAAAAAATAATATAAGAATATGGGGGAGACTTTGCTATGTCTTACAAACTATTAATTATCAATCCAGGATCGACTTCAACTAAAATTGGTGTATACCAAGATGAAAAAGAGGTTTTTGTTAAGACCTTAAGACATTCCGCAGAAGAGATAGGAAAATACGATAGTATATATAATCAGTTCCTATTTAGAAAAGAAATAATTATAAAGGCATTAGAGGAAAATAATATTGACGTAAAAACCCTAAATGCAATCGTTGGTAGAGGTGGAATGCTAAAGCCAATGGAAGGCGGAACATATTTAGTAAATGATTTTATGTTAGATGATTTGAAAGTTGGAGTACAAGGACAACATGCTTCTAACTTAGGTGGAATAATTTCAAATGAAATTGCTAAAGAATTAGATATACCAGCATATATAGTTGACCCAGTAGTTGTTGATGAATTAGAAGATGTAGCAAGGATATCAGGAGTACCCGAATTACCAAGAGTTAGTAAGTTTCATGCTTTAAATCAAAAAGCAGTTGCAAAAAGGTATGGAACAGAATCTAGAAAAGGTTATGAAAATTTAAATTTAATAGTGGTACATCTAGGTGGAGGAGTTTCAGTAGGAGCTCATAAAAATGGAAAAGTAATTGATGTAAATAATGCCTTAGATGGAGATGGACCATTTTCACCAGAAAGAGCAGGAAGCGTTCCAATTGGTGAATTAATTAAGTTATGTTTTAGTGGTAAATATACAGAAAAAGAAATGTATAGCAAAATAGTTGGAAAAGGTGGATTCGTAGCATATTTAAATACAAATGATGCTAGAGAATTAGAAGATTGGGTAAATGAAGGAAGAGAGGATGCTATAAAGTATTATAATGCATTTGTTTATCAAATTGCTAAGTCAATAGGAGAAATGGCAACTGTTTTAGAAGGAAAAGTAGATAGAATTATAGTTACAGGCGGAATAGCTTATTGGAAGCAGCTTATAATTGATTTAAATACTAAAGTAGGCTTTATAGCACCAATTACAGTTTATCCAGGAGAAGACGAGCTATTAGCTTTAGCTCAAGGAACTTTAAGAGTTCTGAGGGGAGAAGAGATAGCTAAAGAATATAAATAAGCAGTTAGGAGGACGTTTAAATGGCTTTAAAATTACTTATAATAAATCCAGGTTCAACATCAACTAAAATAGGGGTATATGATGGGGAACAAGAAGTATTAGTGGAAACTTTAAGACACTCATCAGAGGAAATATCAAAATATGAAACAATATACGATCAATTTAAATTTAGAAAAGATATAATAGTGAATGTATTAAAAGAAAAGAATTTTGACATAAACACTTTAGATGCAGTAGTAGGTAGAGGTGGAATGCTAAAGCCTATGGAAAGTGGTACTTATAAAGTTAATGAAAAAATGCTTCAGGATTTAAAAGATGGTGTGCAAGGACAGCATGCTTCAAATTTAGGAGGAATAATTGCAAACCAAATAGGTAATGAGCTGAATATACCAGCTTTCATAGTAGATCCAGTAGTTGTTGATGAACTTAATGAAGTAGCAAGAATTTCAGGCGTTCCTGAATTACCAAGAGTTAGTAAGTTCCATGCATTAAATCAAAAGGCTGTAGCTAAAAGATATGCAAAGGAATCAGGAATTAAATATACAGATTTAAACTTAATAGTAGTTCATATGGGAGGCGGAGTTTCAGTAGGAGCTCATAAAAATGGAAAAGTAGTAGATGTAAATAATGCTTTAGATGGAGAAGGTCCATTTTCGCCAGAAAGAGCAGGTTCATTACCAGTAGGAGCACTTATAAAAATGTGCTATAGCGGTAAATTTACAGAACAAGAAGTATATACTAAGGCAGTTGGAAAAGGTGGGTTTGTAGCATATTTAAATACAAATGACGCTAGAGATGTGTTAAAATTAGCAGCAGAAGGAAATAAAGAAGCTCAAATTTGTTTTGATGCATTTATATATCAAATTTCTAAATCAATTGGAGAAATGGCAACAGTTTTAGAAGGAAAAGTTGATAGAATAATATTCACAGGTGGAATAGCTTATTCAGAAAAAGTTATAGATGAATTAAAGAAAAGAGTAGGATGGATAGCACCTATTACAATTTATCCAGGAGAAGATGAATTATTAGCTTTAGCACAAGGAGCAATAAGAGCTATGACAGGAGAAGAAGAAGCTAAGGAATACATTTAAACTGAGAATATAAAGGCTAAGATAACTAGATATGTTCCACAAGCTAAATAGCTATGCAAAGAAGTACTAGGCTCGTAAGATGTACTATGCTAAGAGTTTTGGCTAACTCGCTACGCTCAAACAAACCAACAAAGCTAAGGCCTAGTACCTCTTCCTTCGCCAAGTACTTCTAATTGCTCGCTATATGCTTATTTCACGTATTCTATTTATCTTAGCCAACTTATATTTTAAATTTAAATTAATATTGGGGAATGAAATAGTTAGAAGCAAAAAATCATTAACTTTTCATTATTTTGCTCTGTAAAATGCTACTAAGGTTTTAATATTACCTTTATGCAATTGTCTTTTTTATTATCAAAAATATCATAAGCATGTTCACCATCAGATAATGATATTTTGTGTGTTATTATATCTCTAGCATCGAATTTACCTTCTTGTATAAGCTTTAAAATAGGATTAACATATGCTTGCGCTGGGCATTGACCCATTTTTAAGGTTACATTTCTAGAAAAGAAATCGCCTAGTGGAAATAAGTTATACCTAGCACCATAAACACCTACCATAGAAACAGTACCACATTTTCTAATAGCTCTACTAGCAATTTCTATTGCAGATTTTGAGCCACCTTGTAGTTTTAGCATTGATTCTATTTTTTCAAAAGTAGACATTTTACCATCCATACCAACGCAATCAATTACTACATCAGCGCCACCGTTAGTTAATTCTTTTAAGTATTCTCCAGTGTCATCATAGTCTTCTAAGTTAACAGTTTCTACACCTTTATAACTTTTAGCATGGTTTAATCTATAATCTACACAATCTACAGCAATGACCCTTTTTGCACCTTTAAATATTGCCCACTTTATAGATAAAAGTCCAACTGGTCCACATCCAAGTACTACAACAGTATCACCTTTTTTCATACAACTCATTTCAACACCCCAATAAGATGTTGGTAATATATCAGTTAAAAATAATACTTGTTCATCTTCAAGACCTTCAGGAATTATAGTAGGACCAACATTGGCATAAGGAACTCTTAAATATTCTGCTTGGCCTCCATCATAACCTCCAAAGGTATCGCTATATCCCAATAATCCTCCAGCCTCTCCATATGGATTAGAATTATCACATTGTGAATATAATTCATGTTCACAATACCAGCAATGTCCACAAGAAACAGGGAAAGGTACAATAACTCTATCACCTTTCTTAATCTTTTTAACATCTTTACCTACTTCTTCAACTATTCCCATAGTTTCATGGCCTAAAACTGAGCCTTTTTTAAGATTAGGGACCATGCCATGAATTAAATGAAGATCAGACCCACATATTGCTGTAGATGTAACTTTAACTATAATATCTTCATTATGTTCTATTTTAGGATTTTCAACATTTTCAACTCTAACATCTCTAACACCCTTATATACAATTGCTTTCATAAGATACCTCCTAAAATGTAATAAATATAGTTTTACAATTTATTGCGGATAATATACTTAAGAAATAAGGAAAGTAATAGAGGTTATATATCTTATAGAAATTGTTAAGCTTTCAATAAAATGTTTAATTTCTTTAATTAAATTAGAATGGTTAAAAAGAGATAAGTTATAGTTTATAAGAATTTTGTTTAATGGGAAAATAAGGTGTTAAGTTGATTCAAATAAATATGTTTATTGTTCATAGAATAAAGGAGATAATATATTAGGTGTGATTAATGTATTGACTATGGAAATATTATTTACATCCATAGTCAATACTAATTAAAGTTTAAGATATATACGTTTCAATTAATACTCTGAATTACTATGGTGCTATAATATTAAAAGTTACTAGTCATGATTAAGAAAATAGTAAAATTGAAATCATATATTATTTAATTTTTATGTGAGAAAAATTTATAAAGTCAGTTGCTAGATGAATTTGAATAAACTTTGCTAAATACTAGGGTTTTAATATTATTTTTATGTAAGAATCCTTTTTGCTGCTAAATATATTAGATGAGTAATTTTGAGTGTCAAATGTACTAGATTGGTCATTTACATTATTTGAAGAAACTCCTTGATTTATTACGTCTTTTGTATGTCTAGTATCTGTAATACCTTCATATACAATTGCTTTCATAAAGCACCTCCAACAAATTAAATAAATTTTCAATTAATGAATATATCTTAATTCTGCCAAAGTTGAATATAAAATATACATAAAAATATATTGTAGTTTGAAAATATAAAACTATGTTAAAATGTAGATGAAGGGGGAGATATTATGATAACTTCATTCAATACAAATAATAAGATGACAATGGTGTCAGAAATGAGAAGTGACAGCATATTTCAGATTTTAGAGTATGATGATTTAGAGGGATCGGATGATTTAAACTTATCAATTCAGTTAGATTTTATGAAAAAATCATCAATTAAATTAAGACAAATTAGATTAATATTAGATGATAGTTCAGTTAAAATAGAAGCAGGAGCCCTAAGCTATATGAAGGGTAATATAGAGATAGAAAATAAAACTGGAGGAATTCTAGGTCTTGGGAAAAAGTTCTTTTCAAGTAAGGTAACAAATGAGCCAATGTTTAAACCAATTATTAGGGGAACTGGTGAGGTGTTTTTAGAGCCTACCTTTGGACATTTTACTTTAATAGAACTAGAAGATGAAGAAATAATAGTTGATGATGGATTATTTTATGCATGTGAAGAGAGTATAGAAGTAGAGCCTGTAATGCATAAAAATGTATCTTCATTAATTTTTGGAAATGAAGGAGTGTACCAAACTAAATTAAGTGGAAGTGGAATAGTAGTATTAGAAATACCAGTTCCAGATAAAGAAATATTAAGATGTAAGATGTTTAGAGATACTTTAAAGGTAGACGGTAATTTTGCTATTTTAAGAAGTTCTAATATAGAATTTACAGTAGAAAAGTCAGGAACTACGTTAATAGGAACTGCGCTTAATGGAGAGGGTTTACTAAATGTATATAGAGGGACAGGAGAAGTATGGTTAGTTCCAACTAAGGCTATATATGATGAATTAAAGGAAAAGGGATTAAAAGAATTAGTATATCCGCAAAGAGACAGTGATACAGAAATTTAAATAAATAATACTTCAAGGTAATAAAGTTGTAAACTAATGAAAATATAGTTATAATTTATTAAGAGTATTCAAAAGAAAACAAGGGGTGAGATATTTGGGTCAAGCAGAAAGCAAGCTTAAAAATCCAGAACTAGATCTATTTTTTGAAGCTGTTTTAAAGTTAGGAAGTATAGATGATTGCTATAATTTCTTTGAAGATGTTGCAACAATAAATGAACTTAAGGCACTAGCGCAGAGAATGCATGTTGCAAAGATGTTAAAGGAAAAGAAGGTATATACAGAAATTGCAGAAGAAACGGGAGCCAGTACAGCAACTATAAGCAGAGTAAATAAATGCTTGAATTATGGTACTGGAGGATATAATTTAATTTTAGATAGACTAAAAGAAAAGTAGAATATAATAAAGTTTTAATAATAATAAAGTTGTAATATATAACTTGTGAATGTATACTATTTATTAGGACATTATGTAAAACCAATAAACCAATAGAAAAAGTGAGGTAAAAAATATGGGTAGAATGTTTGGGACAGATGGAGTTAGAGGTATCGCCAACACAGAATTAACATCTGAAATAGCGTATGGCTTAGGGAGAGCAGGAGCTTATGTATTAACAGAAGGAACTCACAAGCCAAAAATATTAGTTGCAAAAGATACAAGAATATCAGGAGATATGCTAGAAGCAGCTTTAGTATCAGGAATATTATCAGTAGGAGCTGAAGCTGTTATATTAGGTGTTGTTCCAACTCCAGCAGTAGCACATTTAATAAGAGAATATAATGCTGATGCAGGTATAATGATTTCAGCATCACATAATCCTGTAGAATATAATGGTATAAAGTTTTTTGATAATAAAGGATACAAGTTACAAGATGAATTAGAAGATGAAATTCAAAGAGTTATAGAAAGTGGCTTTGAAGGCGTGCCAAGCCCAACAGGACATGACTTAGGAAGATCATCTATGGAAATTGGAGCTCTTGACGAATATACTGATTATGCATTATCAACAATTCCAGTAGATTTAAAAGGTTTAAGAGTAGCTTTAGATTGTGCAAATGGTGCATGTTACAAGGCTGCAGTAAAGGCATTTAGACAACTTGGAGCAGAAGTTTATGTTATAAATGATAATCCAGATGGAACAAACATAAATGAAAACTGTGGATCAACTCATCCAGAAGAATTACAAGATTATGTTGTAAGAAAAAAATGTGATTTAGGATTTGCTTTTGATGGTGATGCAGACAGATGTTTAGCAGTAGATGAAAAAGGAAATCTTATAAATGGAGATTTCATACTAATGTTATGCGCAAAACATCTTAAGGACTTAGGTAAGCTTAAGGATGATACTTTAGTTGTTACAGTAATGAGTAACTTAGGGTTAGACATTGCTTGTAAGAAAGAAAATATAAAGACAATAAAGACTAAAGTTGGAGACAGATATGTATTAGAAGAAATGGTTAAGGATGGTTATATTTTAGGTGGGGAGCAATCTGGACATATAATATTCTTAGATTATAATACAACTGGTGATGGATTAGTTACAGCTCTTCAAGTTGCAGCAATAAGAAAGAGAAGTGGAAAAACTTTAAGTGAGCTAGCTGGAATAATGAAGGAGCTTCCTCAAGTTTTAGTTAATGCTAAAGTTCCAAATGAAAAGAAAAATATATACTTAGAAGATGAAGAAATAATTAATGAAATAAAGAAAATAGAAGAAGCACTGCATGGTGCAGGTAGAGTCTTAATTAGACCTTCAGGAACAGAACCACTAGTTAGAGTTATGCTTGAAGGAGAAGATCAAGAAGAAATAGATAAAATGGCACATGGATTAGCGGATTTAATATTAAGTAAAATATAGTAGAAAAATGAAAGAATGAAGTGCTGTTTGAAATTATTATTTCAAATGTACATGAAATAATTAAAGAAGAAACTCAGCTGAAGAGCTGAGTTTCTTCTTTAATATAATATATAATTATTTTACGAATTTAGTCAAATTTCAAGGGACTAACGTTTCGTTATATCCTTGAATTTTATGCCTATTCCTCTATTGTTACTGATAATTGTAATTCTCCATTATCCTTTACATCATTTATTCTTACATGAAGTACTCCTGAATATTTAACAGCAACACCTGGGTTAATTGCATGAGGTTTTAATGCATATGAGAAATTCTCTTCATTTGCTTTATTATACATCATAATATCAGTATGATTCTTTAGATTGATAGTAGAAATACCTGTCTGTTTATTTTGTCTAGGTTTTAATGTAGGAATAACTACATCTTCTGACATACTTCCTTCATAATTAAAGGAAATATCATTAATAGTTGTATCAGTATTGTTGGTGATATTTACCACGGTTAATTGTAGTAGTGGAAATCCATACATAAAAAACATCCCTCTCAATTTAAATATTTTATATTAAAATAAATAAATTATTATTAACAAATTATCTGTTTTAGTATCTTGTGAACTAAATTTAATTTAGAATGTAAAATTATATATAAGTAATATGTTTTAAAATCTACTGATTAATAAATAAGAATCTTAGATTTAAACTGTAAATTAAATTAGCAAAAAAATGTATATTTTTCTAATACATATTTATGATGATGAAAAAATAATTACTTATTTATCAATAGATATATAATTTGAATATTAAAATGGTAATATTATACTCTTGAAATAGTATTCAAAAAGCAATCTGGTAAAGTTTTTACTTTATAATTGACACTTGAAGAAATGAAGAGTAAAATTTTAGCAATAACAAAATTTAATATGTCCTTATAAGTTTTATAAATGCGAAGACGGAGACTTTTATTTAGGCGATAAAGTTACAGAGAGTCCATGGTAGGTGTGAATGGATACTTTACTAAATAAATATCACTCTAGAGCAGTGTCCAGAAAGTACAAGGGGGTATGAGTAAGCGACTACCGGTAAGCACCGTTAAAGGCAAGGGTTTGTTAGAACCTAGTGATAGTATAATTTAAGGCGGAATGTTTATTACCACCATATTGAGTCATATCATTAAGGGTGGTTTTTTTACACAATTTTTTAATAAAGGGGGCTAAAAATTTGGAAAGGCATGTATTATCTGTACTGGTACGTAATTCATCTGGGGTATTAACTAGAGTTTCAGGATTATTTGCAAGGCGTGGATTTAATATTGATAGTTTAACTGTTGGAAGAACAGAGAATCCAGAAATATCAAGAATGACAATCGTATTAATGGGAAATGAAGATATACTAGAACAATTTACAAAACAACTCAATAAGCTAGAAGATGTTCTAAGAGTACATGAATTAAAGTCAGAATTTTCGGTATATAGGGAATTAGTTTTAATTAAAGTACAAGCTTCACCAGAAAAAAGAGGGGCAATAAACGAAGTAGTAAAAATATTTAGAAGCAAGATAATAGATGTTGCTCATAACACAGTAACAATAGAGTTGACTGGCGATGATAGTAAAATAAATGCATTAATAGAGCTTATGGAAGACTACGGAATAGTAGAAATAGTAAGGACAGGAATAGCAGCATTAGAAAGAGGCGATAAAGATATAACAAGTTATGGGGAATACTTTAATTGAAATGAAAAAATGGAGGAATGAAAGAATGAAAGAATTTAGGTTGAAATTCTTTTGGAATTTCTTTATTTCATTAAATTTTTCATTATTAATGTTTTCATTCTTCCCATTACTATTGGGGGTGTTTTAGCAATGAGCAATAGGCGAATAGAGATTTTTGATTCGACTTTGAGAGATGGGGCACAGGGTGAAGATATTTCATTTTCTCTTGAGGATAAGATAAAGGTTGCTGTGGCGTTAGATGATATGGGGGTATCTTATATAGAGGCGGGGAATCCAGGATCAAATCCAAAGGATATGGAATTTTTTAAAAGGATGAAGGAAGTTGATTTAAAGAATTCTAAGTTAGCAGCATTTGGGGCAACAAGAAAAGCTAACATTAAGGTTGAAGATGATATTAATATTAAAAGTTTAATAAAAGCAGAAACAGATGTTATTGTTATCTTTGGTAAAGCGTGGGATTTTCAAGTTAAGGAAATATTGAAAACTTCATTGCAGGAAAATATAAATATGATAAATGATTCAATTAAATATATAAAAAGCAAGAGTAAAGAAGTCATATTTGATGCAGAGCATTTCTTTGATGGATATAAAGAAAATAAAGCATATGCTATGGAAACTATAAATACGGCAAAGGAAGCTGGGGCTGATGTAATAGTATTATGCGATACAAATGGGGGGACGCTTCCATCTGAAATTAGAGATATATCAAAGGATGTAATGAAATCAATAGGTGGACGAGTAGGAATTCATTGTCATAATGATATTGGAATGGCTATATCAAATTCAATAATAGCTGTAGAAGAAGGAATATGCCATGTTCAGGGAACTTTTATAGGTGTTGGAGAAAGATGTGGCAATGCTAATTTATCAGCTATTATCCCAACATTACAATTAAAAATGGGATTTGAAGCTATACCACAAGAAAGATTAGCAAATTTAACAAAGACATCAAGGTTCATTTCAGAAATTTCAAATATAAATTTATCAGACAATATGCCATATATAGGAGCATCAGCTTTTGCACATAAGGGTGGGATGCATATAGATGCAGTTTGTAAGTCGTCAAAATCATATGAGCATATAAAACCAGAGCTTATAGGAAATGATAGAAGATTTTTAGTATCAGAAGTAAGCGGTAAAAGTACAATTCTAAAAGAAATACAAAAAAATTTTCCAAACATAACAAGAGAAAGTGAAGAAGTAGAAAAGATAACTAATAGACTAAAGGAATTAGAATATGAAGGCTATAAGTTTGAAGGAGCAGAAGGAACAGTAGAACTTTTAATAAGAAAAACTATAGGAAAGTATAAACCATTTTTCAAACTTAACCATTTTAAAACCATAGGAGAGCAGCCATTGAATAATAAATATTTTACTTCAACAGCATTAATCAATATAACAGTTGATGGTAAAAATAAAATGACTGCATCTGAAGGTGATGGTCCTGTAAATGCATTGGATAAGGCATTAAGAGAAGCACTTGAAAGTTTTTATCCACAATTAAAAGAAGTAAGATTAGTAGATTATAAGGTTAGAGTTTTAGATTCGGAAAGTGCTACAGGAGCAAAGGTAAGAGTTCTTATAGAATCAACAGATGGAATAGAAAATTGGAGTACAGTTGGGGTATCAAGAGATGTTGTTCAGGCCAGTTGGATAGCTTTAGTTGATTCATTAGAGTATAAATTAATAAAAGATATAGAAAAAACAGTAAGAATGTATTTTTAAAAGGGGGACTATAAGATGGGAATGACTATGACTCAAAAGATTCTAGCAGCTCATGCAGGTTTAGAAAGTGTAAAGGCAGGGCAATTAATTGAAGCAAACTTAGATTTGGTGTTAGGTAATGATATTACATCTCCAGTTGCAGTAAAGGAATTTAATAAACTAAATTTAGATAAAGTATTTAATAAAGATAAAATAGCTATAGTACCAGATCACTTTACACCTAATAAAGATATAAAAGCAGCAGAACAGTGCAAGCTTATTAGAGAATTTGCGAGAGAAAAAGAAATAACTAATTTCTTTGAAGTTGGAGAAATGGGAATAGAGCATTGTTTAATACCAGAAAAAGGATTAGCCGTTGCAGGGGATGTTGTAATTGGGGCAGATTCACATACTTGCACATATGGAGCATTAGGAGCATTTTCAACAGGAATAGGATCAACAGATATGGCGGCTGGAATGGCGACAGGTAAGTGTTGGTTTAAGGTTCCTTCAGCAATAAAGTTTGTTTTAAAAAATAAGCCATCAAAATGGGTTAGTGGAAAAGATGTAATACTTCATATAATCGGTATGATAGGTGTTGATGGTGCTTTATATAGATCCATGGAATTTGTGGGTAACGGATTAAAATATTTATCAATAGATGATAGATTTACAATGGCTAATATGGCTATTGAAGCAGGCGGGAAAAATGGAATATTTCCAGTAGATGATGTGACAATTAGATACTTAGTTGATCATGCACAAAGGGAATGGAAGGTATATGAAGCTGATGAAGATGCTGAGTATGATGAAGTTTATGAAATAGATTTAAGCAAATTAAGGCCAACAGTAGCATTTCCACATTTGCCAGATAACACAAGGACTATAGATGAAGTCGGGGAAGTAGCTGTAGATCAAGTTGTTATAGGATCTTGCACAAATGGAAGAATTTCAGATTTAAGAGTTGCAAGGGATATATTAAAGAATAAAAAAGTTAAAAAGGGAGTTAGATGTATTGTATTCCCAGGAACTCAAAAGATTTATCTTCAAGCTTTAGAAGAAGGTATAATAAAAGATTTAGTAGAAGCTGGAGCAGTAGTTTCAACTCCAACTTGTGGTCCATGCCTGGGCGGGCATATGGGGATACTTGCAAAGGGAGAAAGAGCAATATCAACAACAAATAGAAACTTCGTAGGAAGAATGGGGCATGTTGAATCAGAAGTTTACCTAGCAAGTCCAGCAGTAGCAGCAGCATCAGCATTAACTGGAAAGATAACAAATCCAGAAGAAGTGGGAATAGTGAAAGAGTGAAGGAGTGAAAAAGTTTAGGATGAAATTCCTTCGGAATTTATGTAATAAGAAGTAAGAGGGAAGAGTGAAAAGTGAAGAGTTATGGATGAGATTCCTCTGGAATTTTATTGAAAGTATTTAATAATTCAATTCTGTTGAATTATTATCTCAAATCTTTCACTCTTTCCACTAAAAAAAGGGGGTATATAAATGAAAGCAAGTGGAAGAGTTTTTAAATATGGTGACAATGTCGATACGGATGTAATAATTCCAGCAAGGTATTTAAATACATCGGATCCTAAGGAATTAGCAATGCACTGTATGGAGGATATAGATTCTGATTTTACTAAGAAGGTTGAGAAGGGAGATATAATTGTTGCAAATAAGAATTTTGGATGTGGTTCATCAAGAGAGCATGCTCCAATAGCAATAAAAGAAAGTGGAGTAAGTTGTGTAATAGCATCAACATTTGCAAGGATATTTTATAGAAATGCAATAAATATAGGATTACCAATAATAGAATGCGAAGAAGCGGTTAAGTCAATAGATGCTGGAGATGAGCTTGAAATAGACTTTACAACAGGAGTTATAAACAATAAATCAAAAAAACAAGAATATAAAGGCGAACCATTTCCGGAGTTTATGCAGAAAATAATAAATAGCAATGGACTAGTAAACTATATTAAGAGTGAAAAAGTGAAGAGTGAAGAGGGAAAGAGTTAAGGATGAAATTCTTTCAGAATTTCTGTAATAAGAAATAAGAGGGAAAAGTGAAAGAGGTATTGATGAAATTCCTTTGGAATTTCATTTAGAATATTTAATAATTCAACTCTGTTGAATTATTACCTAAATTTTTAACTTTTAACTCCTTCATTCTTCCCACTATTACAAGGGGGCTTTTTAATATGAATTATAAAATAGCGGTTATACCAGGGGACGGAATTGGCCCAGAGGTTGTGGAACAAACTGTGAATATTTTAAATTGTGTTGGGGATAAGTTTAAGCATGTGTTTGAATATGAGTATTTATTAGCTGGAGGATGCGCAATAGATGAAAAAGGAACACCTCTTCCAGATGAAACTTTGGAAGCATGTAAAAAGGCTGATGCTGTATTACTTGGTGCAGTTGGAGGTCCAAAATGGGATGATCCAAATGCTAAAGTTAGACCAGAGCAAGCATTACTTGGGCTTAGAGGTGGAATGAATTTATATTGTAATTTAAGACCAGCTTTATTATATGCACCACTTAAAGATGCATCTCCACTTAAAGATAGCATTATAGGAGATGGAATTAATATATGCGTAGTTAGAGAATTAACTGGTGGAATATATTTTGGAGAAAGAGGAAGAGAAAATTTAGATGGCGTGTCTGGAGCTTATGATACTGAAAGATACAATGTAAATGAAGTGAAAAGAATAGCTAAAATAGCATTTGATACAGCTATGAAAAGAAAGAAAAAGCTTACAAGTGTTGATAAGGCTAATATTCTAGAAACTTCGAGATTATGGAGAGGTGTTATAGAAGAAGTTGCTAAAGATTATCCAGAAGTAGAAGTAAATCATATGTATGTTGATAATGCTGCTATGCAATTAGTTAGGGATCCAAGACAGTTTGATGTAATAGTAACATCTAATATGTTTGGAGATATTTTATCTGATGAAGCTAGTATGATAACTGGATCAATAGGGATGTTACCATCAGCTTCATTAGGAGAAGGTACTCTTGGAATGTATGAGCCTATACATGGAAGTGCACCAGATATTGCAGGAAAGGGAATAGCCAATCCACTAGCAACAATACTTTCAGCAGCAATGATGCTGAAGTTTAGTTTCAATTTAGAAAAAGAAGCAAAGCTTATAGAAGATTCTGTTGTAAAAGTTCTTGAAGAGGGATATAGAACAGGTGACATAATGAGTGAAGGAATGAAGCTAGTTGGAACTAAAGAAATTGGGGAATTAGTTTTAGAAAAAATATTAGGATAAAAGAGGTGAGTTAGTTGAGAAGTGACGTAGTTAAAAAAGGACCATCAAGAGCTCCTCATAGATCATTATTAAAGGCAACAGGTCTTACGGATGGAGAAATAAATAGACCTTTAATTGGAGTTGTAACATCACAAAATGATATAATTCCAGGTCATATAAATTTAGATAAGATAGTTGAAGCAGTAAAAAAGGGAGTATTACTATCTGGTGGAACACCTTTAGTGTTTCCAACTATAGGAGTATGTGATGGTATTGCAATGGGACATGAAGGAATGAAATATTCCTTAGTTACAAGGGAGCTTATAGCAGATACTATTGAGTGTATGGTCAAGGCTCATGGATTTGATGCATTAGTTTTAATACCAAATTGCGATAAAATTGTTCCAGGTATGATGATGGCAGCATTAAGGCTAAATATTCCATCTATTATTGTTAGTGGAGGACCGATGCTTGCAGGAAAATTTAAAGGTAAGGAAGTATCACTTTCAACTATGTTTGAGGCAGTTGGGGCTTATGAGAATGGAACTATGTTAGAAGGAGATTTATGTGAGCTTGAAAATAAGGCATGCCCAACATGTGGATCATGTTCAGGAATGTTTACAGCAAATTCAATGAATTGTTTAGCAGAGGTTTTAGGTTTAGCCTTGCCTAGTAATGGAACTATACCGGCAGTATATTCAGAAAGAATTAGACTTGCTAAGTATGCAGGGATGAGAATAATGGATTTATTAGAAAAAGATATAAAGCCAAGAGATATAGTTAATGAAAAATCTATAAAGAATGCATTGACAGTTGATATGGCACTCGGATGTTCAACAAATAGTGTACTTCATTTAACTGCAATTGCAAATGAAGCAAGGGTAGAAATGAACTTAGACATTATTAATGAAATATCCTCAAAAACTCCAAACCTTTGTAAGTTAGCGCCAGCGTCTGATACTCATATAGAAGATTTATATTGGGCTGGAGGCATACAAGCTGTTATCATGGAACTTTCGAAGAAAGATTTATTAGAGTTAGAGTGTATAACAGCCACTTCTAAGACACATAAGGAAAATTTAAAAGGTGTAGTGGTAAATGATAGTAATGTAATAAGAAGTATAGAAAATCCATATAGCACTACAGGTGGTATTCAAGTGTTAAAAGGAAACCTAGCTGAAGATGGAGCAGTAGTTAAAAAATCAGCAGTATTAGAAGAAATGTTAACACATAAGGGGCCAGCAAGAGTATTTGATTCCGAAGAAGAAGCAATAGAAGCAATTCTTTCTAAAAAAATTATAAAAGGTGATGTAGTAGTAATAAGATATGAAGGACCAAAGGGTGGACCAGGAATGAGAGAAATGCTATCTCCAACATCAGCAATAGCAGGAATGGGCTTAGATAAATACGTAGCATTAATAACAGATGGAAGATTTAGTGGGGCAACAAAAGGAGCTGCAATAGGGCACGTTTCTCCAGAAGCAGCAGAAGGAGGAAATATAGCATTAGTTGAAGAAGGAGATACCATTTCAATAGATATACCAAATGGAAAACTAGAACTTTTAGTAGATGAGGAAGTATTAGCAAGAAGAAGAAAAAATCTAAAAATACTTGAACCAAAAGTAAAAGAAGGATACTTAGCAAGATACGCTAAGTTAGTAAGCTCAGCTAGCAAAGGAGCAATACTGGAGTAGTGAAAAGTGAAAGAGTGAATAGGGAAAGAGTGAAAGAGTTAAGGAAATAATTGATCTTTAATGAATTATAAAAAAAATGAAAAGATAAAAAAATGAAAGAAGTTATGAAATAACTCAGACAAGCTAAGTTATTGGAGAGTAAAAGTTAGAATTGAAGTTGTTAAGGTAGTAGGAAATATGAAATTAATAATTTCAAATTAAATAATTAAGCTTCTGCTTAATTATAACCATAACTTTTTCACTCGTTCATTCTTTCACTCTTCCCATTAAAATTAAGGGGGTTATTTATGTTTTTAACAGGGGCTGAAATATTGATTAAATCTCTCTTGGATGAGGGTGTTGATACTATTTTTGGATATCCTGGTGGTGCTGTTCTTAATATATATGATGAATTGTATAGATATAGGGATAAGATAAATCACATATTAACGGCGCATGAGCAAGGGGCGGCACATGCATCAGATGGGTATGCAAGGGCTACTGGGAAGGTTGGTGTATGTTTAGCAACTTCTGGGCCTGGGGCAACTAATCTTGTGACTGGGATAGCAACTGCATATATGGATTCTATACCAATGGTTGCAATAACGGGAAATGTTACAAAGCAACTTCTTGGAAAAGATAGCTTTCAGGAGGTTGATATAACTGGAATAACTATGCCGATAACAAAGCATAATTATATAGTTAAGGATGTTAATGACTTACAAGGAATTATAAGAGAAGCTTTTTATATAGCTAAAGAAGGAAGACCAGGTCCAGTACTAATAGATATACCAAAAGATATTACAGCAGCTAAAGCAAAATATGAACCTATAATACCAAAGGAAGTAGAGCGAAAAACAAAGCATATAACTGATAAAGCTTTAGAAGAAGTAGTCGCATTAATAAATGAAGCTGAAAATCCTTTTGTATATGCAGGTGGAGGAATAGTTGCATCAGAAGCTTTTGAAGAGCTAAAGGGATTTGTTGAAAAAATAAATTCACCAATAGCTACTTCTCTTATGGCAATCTCAGCATTTCCTTATAATCATCCATTATATACAGGAATGATAGGAATGCATGGAACTAAAGCTTCAAATATATTAGCTACTAAATGTGACCTCTTGATAAATTTAGGAGCAAGGTTTAGTGATAGAGTTATAAATAATCAAAAAAATATAAAGAACGCAAAGGTAATTCATATAGATGTAGATCCGGCAGAAATTAATAAAAACATTAAAGTAGATTCATTTATAGTTGGTGACTTAAAGATCGTTCTTCAAAAATTAATACCATTATTAAAGGAAAAGAAAAATGAAGAATGGTTAAATCAAATGAATGAACTTAAATCTTTAAATGTTAGAGATACTTCAGTTACAGGAGAATTAACTCCAGAATTTTTATTTAGAAAGCTAAGTGAACTAGACGATGGAAGTTTTGTAATTGCAACTGAAGTAGGCCAGCATCAAATGTGGGCTGCTCAGTATTTTGATTATAAATATCCAAGAAGCTTTATATCATCAGGTGGACTTGGAACCATGGGTTTTGGGTTAGGAGCATCGATTGGGGCTCAAATTGCATTAAAGAATAAGCAAGTTTTTAATATAGCTGGAGATGGAAGCTTCGGGATGAATTGCAATGAACTAGTTACAGCAGTAAAGAATAATTTGCCTGTAATTATAATAATAGTCAATAATAATTCATTAGGAATGGTAAGGCAATGGCAAAACTTTTTCTATGAAGCAAGATATTCATCAACAACTTTAAATAGATCAACTGATTTTGTTAAATTAGTAGAGGCCTTTGGGGGAATAGGTTTTAGAGTATATGAAAAAGAAGAACTAGAATCTGCTTTAAGGGAAGCCTTAGAGTTTAAAGGGCCAGTAGTAATAGATTATGTAATTAATAATGATAAAAAAGTATTTCCTATGGTTGCACCTGGTGCACCAATTAATGAAATAATAAGTGAAGAAGATGTAGATAATTAGGGGGTTAGAAAAATGGCAAAAATGTATTATGAAAAGGACACAAATTTAGAATTATTAAAGGGGAAAAAAGTTGCTATAGTTGGATATGGTAGTCAAGGACATGCACATGCATTAAACTTACATGAAAGTGAAGTAGATGTTGTAGTTGGACTTTATGAAGGAAGTAAGTCTTGGGAAAGAGCTGAGAAAGCAGGCTTACAAGTGGCAACAGTAGCAGAAGCTGCAAAAGCTGCAGATGTAGTAGTTATATTATTACCAGATGAAAAGCAAGCAAAGGTATATAATTCAGAAATAGCTCCATACCTAGAAGCAGGAAATTCATTAGTATTTGCACATGGATTTAATATTCACTATGGACAAATAGTTCCACCAGAAAATGTAGATGTATTTATGTGTGCGCCTAAGGGACCAGGACATATGGTAAGAAGAACTTACACAGAAGGATCAGGAGTTCCTTGTTTAATAGCTGTATATCAAAATCCAACAGGAAATGCTCGTGATTTAGCTTTAGCTTATTCAAATGGAATAGGTGGAGCTAGAGCTGGAGTTTTAGAAACTACATTTAAAGATGAAACAGAAACAGATTTATTTGGGGAACAAGCAGTTCTTTGTGGAGGTTGCACAGCACTTATAAAAGCAGGATTTGAAACTTTAGTAGAAGCAGGATATGCTCCTGAAAATGCATATTTTGAGTGTTTACATGAAATGAAATTAATTGTAGATTTACTATATCAAGGCGGAATGAGCATGATGAGATATTCTATATCAGATACTGCTGAATATGGTGACTATATGGTAGGGAATAGAATAGTAACTGAAGAAACAAAGAAAGAAATGAAAAAGGTATTAGCAGAAATTCAAGATGGAACTTTTGCAAAGAATTGGTTACTAGAAAATCAAATTGGAAGACCGATGTTTAATGCAAGAAGAAGAATGGAAGCAGATCATCCAATTGAAAAAGTAGGTCAAGAATTAAGAGAAATGATGAGCTGGATAGATACTAAAAAGTTAGATTAAAAAAGTTTACAAAGTTGTTATGGTTTGTCCATAACAACTTTATTTTATACATATTTAATATATGATATAATAAATTAAGGAAAACAAAGGAGGATTGAGTATGTTTTTGAATGAACTTAGTAGGGAGTTAGGTACTGCCTATATTAACTTACTTGTAGAATTTGCATTAGTAGATGATAAAGTAGAAGAACAAGAGAAGGAATTAATTGAGAGAGCGTTAAAAGAAATGAATATGGAAAACTTTGACTTAGAAGAAGTTAGCCATGAAGAAACAATTAATATCATAAAGAACGCTGGAGGAAGAATAATAAACATAGTATTTTTTGAATTGACTAGAGTTGCACTAGCTGATGCTGAATATGAAATGTCTGAAGTGAGATTTTTAGATGATTTAGCTGAAGAATTAAATATTTCTAGAGTTAAGAGATTCCAAATGGCAGATTATTTTTATAAGCATTCAGAATATGATGAAGGAGATATAGAAAGCCAAGAATCAGCAAAAATAGAAGCACAAGCGTTTTTAAATTAAAAATTAAATAAATAATAGTAAATTAGTAGAGAAAACCTATATGTCTATGTTTTAGAACTTATTTATAAAATTAATAAAATTGAATTTCTCTACTTTTTTCTTTTAATGTTTAAGTGGAAATATATTAGTTTATTCTAATTTTAATTAAAGTTATGAAATTAGTAAACTTACATATTTTCACTTTCCTATTTTGTAAATAAGTAATAAAATAGGTAATGAAATATTTTGAAGGGAGAATTTATTTTGGGAATAGGAAGCTTTTTAAAATTAGTAGAAATACAAACAAAAGTAGCAAGTGTAATTCCATTTTTATTAGGGACTTTTTATAGTTTATACAGATATGATAATTTCAATATAAAAAATGCAATAATAATGTTTTTATCAATGATAATATTTGATATGACTACTACAGCAATCAATAACTATATGGATTATGCAAAAGCAGTCAAAAAAGAAGGATATGGATATGAAACTCATAATGCTATAATTAGTTATAATTTAAATCCAAAAGTAGTTAGGATAACTATTTATTTTATGCTTATATTAGCAACAGCTTTAGGCTTATTATTAGTTAAAAATACAAATATAATAGTTTTATTAATAGGTGCAGTTTCATTTGTTATAGGAATTACGTATTCATTTGGGCCAATACCAATATCAAGAACACCATTTGGAGAAATATTTTCAGGCCTTGCAATGGGATTTATAATAACATTTTTAACTATATATATACATATATTTGATTTGGGAATATTATCAATTAACTTCAATAATTTAAGTAATATAAGCATTAATTTCAATATAATTGAGTTAATATACATATTTATTGTAAGTTTACCAGCTATAATGGGAATTTCTAATATAATGCTTGTAAATAATATTTGTGACATAGATGAAGATATAGAAAATAAAAGATATACACTTCCAATATATATTGGAAAAGAAAATGCTTTAAAGTTATTTAAATGGTTATATTATATTGGATTTATAGCAATAGTAGTTGGAGTACTACTTAGAATATTACCAATAGTTTCAATAGTAACATTATTAGTATTAAAAGTAATAAATAAAAATATAAATAAGTTCAATAAAATTCAAACTAAAAAAGATACTTTTATATTAGCAGTAAAGAATTTTGTTGTAATGAATGTAACTTATGCATTAACTATATTAGTTGGAGTTGTTTTAATTTTATTTTATTAATTTGTGAGAAATAATTCAAATAATTTTTTAATTTTAAAGAAGGAACTGTCTTTTAAGATAGATCCTTCTTTTTTTACCATAAGTTTAGAGTGAGATGAGTATCATATTGTGGTGACTTTGAGGCTATAGATCTTGTGAGAGCACCATAAATGTGATGCTTACCTAATAAGTATAATTTAAAAATTAAGAGAGAAAATAATTATGTGGTTAAGAGAGAGAATAATTATATGGTGAAAAAAGGAGGAATTAAAATGAAAAAATTATTAATAGGTATGTTAATAACTTGTAGTTTAGGATTAGTAGCCTGTGGAAAAACTACTGCGGAAAATCCATCAACAAACAAAAATTCAGGCACAGGAGTAACAGAAGGAACAAATAATGGGACAAATGGTACTGGCGTGACAGATAATACAAATTCAAATACTAATGGTACCAATAATCAAGGGGGATCAGTAAATGAGAGTAGGACTTCTGTAAATAATTTGTACACAGAATTTAAAGGAAAAGTTGAGGGCGGAATAGAAAATATAAAATCTGAAGATTGGGATAAATATAGCAATGAATTTAAAGGAAAACTTACAAATTTAAAGAATACAGTTGAAGATGCTTCCATAAAAAGTACTGTAGGCGATATGGAAAATCTATTTAACGAATATGATAAAGCAATAAGAGAAAAGACAGATGTTGCTAAAGATAAAGTAGAAGAAATGAAAAATAGGATAGAAAATGCACTAAAGTAGATAGTGAAAAAAGGTTATCTTGAAAAGTATAGTTTAAGATAACCTTTTATTAAGCTATAAATTACTTTTATAAAGGCTTTTTATTGAGTTATAATTTACTTATTAAGATTATAGTAAAGATTAGACTAGGTGATAAAATGAATTATGTTTATATATTAAAATGTAGTGATAACACTTTATACACAGGATGGACAACTTCTCTAGAAAAAAGAATAAAAGCTCATAATAGTGGAAAGGGAGCTAAATATACAAGAGCTAGATTGCCAGTAGAAATAGTATATTTTGAAGAATTTGAAGATAAGAAAGATGCAATGAAAAGAGAATATGCAATAAAGCAATTATCTAGACAGGAAAAATTAAAATTAATAGGTAGTTTTATTGAGGACGATGCAGTTTAAATTAAATGCTAGTAAAGTATATTCTACTTATAATTAAAATTAAATTAATAAAAAATGTAGTTACTTTTGTAAAAAGAAAAGTAACTACATTTTTCTAGAAAATAGATAATTATAAAAGAATAAGATTTAAAGTATAAATATGAAAACTCAGCTCAAGCTGAGTTTTTTTCATAATTATCAATTCTCCATTTTCCATTGTCAATTGATGATATGTCTAGACATCTACATGTATAGTTATTAATAGGAGTAAACAAGAGTAAATAGAAGATATATAGAATTAATTTAATAAAATAGCTAAAAATAATTAAATTTAGATTAAAACAGTTGATTTTAAGAAAAAATATGTTAGAATTAGTGTAGATTTTAATTTGAAGTGCATAAGATAAATTATAAAAATTAAAAGGAGAATAGAAGAATAGAAAAGCGCCAGAGCTATTTGTTACCTTTAATAGGGCAAATAGCTGACGAGGTTGGGGAGTATCGATACTTCGGCGGGTGCCCCACGGTATTGCACACTACCGTTAACAGCTAATAAAACTGTGAAGTGATTTGCAGGACAAGATTAGCTTGGTGTTAAAGCCTTCAAGGTGCTATCGCACAATTTAAAATTAATAATTAAAAATGTAAAGTTAAAGAAGAAACTCAATAAGGAGTTTCTAAAATAGTATATTTTACATTATAAATTTTTAATTTAAAGGTGTTGTGATAGCTACTTAATTTTAAAATCAATAATATAAGTAAATGGAAGGAAGAAAGAATATGTGCGGAATAGTTGGATTCGTAGGAAAAAAGGAAGCATCTCCAATATTAGTTGAGGGATTATCAAAGCTTGAATATAGAGGATATGACTCAGCAGGAGTAGCAGTATTGGATGATGGAGAAATTAAAGTTAGAAAGTTTAAAGGGCGTTTAAAAAACTTAGCTGATGATTTAGAACAGAGTCCTTTAAAAGGAAGCATGGGAATAGGACACACTAGATGGGCAACTCATGGGGAACCATCAGATATAAATTCACACCCTCATACAAATGAAAATGCAACAATAAGTGTTGTTCATAATGGAATAATAGAAAATTATATAAAACTAAGGGAATGGTTAAAGGGAAAAGGATATGAGTTTTACTCAGAAACTGATACAGAGGTTATTCCAAACTTAGTGGATTATTATTATAAAGGAGATTTATTTGAAGCAGTAGTAAAAGCAACTTCAAAAATGGAAGGAAGCTATGCAATAGGGGTTATTTGTAAAGATGAACCAGATAAAATAGTTGCAGTTAGAAAAGATAGTCCATTAATTGTTGGAGTTGGAAAAGAAGAATACTTTATAGCTTCAGATATTCCAGCTGTTATTAACCATACTAGAGAAGTTTATTTATTAGAAGATAAAGAATTTGTAATAATGACTAGAGATGGAATAGAAATTAAGACAGAAGATGGAGAAGTTGTAGACAAAGATATTTATCATGTTACTTGGGATGTAGATGCTGCTGAAAAAGGTGGATATGAAGATTTTATGTTAAAAGAAATTCATGAGCAACCAAAAGCAATAAAAGATACATTAACATCAAGAGTTATAAAGAATACTAAAGTTCAATTAGACGATATAGATTTTACTAAAGAGGAATTAGAATCTTTTGATAGAGTATTTATAGTAGCATGTGGAACAGCTTATCATGCTGGACTAGTTGGTAAAACTATAATAGAAAAGCTAGCTAAAATACCAGTTGAAGTTGATATAGCTTCAGAATTTAGATATAGAGATCCATTAATAACAGAAAATTCATTATTAATAGTTGTAAGCCAATCTGGTGAAACAGCAGATACATTAGCAGTTTTAAGAGATGCTAAGAGGATAGGAGCAAGAGTTCTTGCTATCACAAATGTTGTTGGAAGTTCAGTTTCAAGAGAAGCACATCATGTTGTTTATACTTGGGCAGGTCCAGAAATAGCAGTTGCATCAACAAAGGCTTATGAAACACAATTAATAGCTATGTATATTTTAGGAATATACTTTGGAGAAATAAAAGGAACTATAAACAATGAATTATCAGAAGCTCTTAAGGAAGAGTTAATGAATTTATCTGAAAAGGTAAAAGAAATATTAACTCAAAAAGAAAAACTACAAAAATATGCTTCAAAGAACTATATGGATAAGGATGTATTTTTCTTAGGTAGAGGATTAGATTATGCAGTAGCTTTAGAAGGTTCATTAAAGCTAAAAGAAATTTCATATATTCATTCAGAGGCATATGCAGGTGGGGAACTTAAACACGGAACAATTGCTCTTATTGAAGATGGTACACCAATTATAGCTTTATTAACAGATGAAAAGCTAAAAGATAAAATGATAAGTAACATTAGAGAAGTAGTAACAAGAGGTGCAAAAATTTTAGGTATTGCTAATGAAGGAGATAAGGAAGCGAAAGAGGTTTGTGATGATGTTATTTACATTCCAAAGACAAACGCTTTATTGACACCAGTATTATCAGTAGTTCCACTTCAATTATTAGCATACTATATGGCTAAGCAAAAGGGTTGTGATGTAGACAAGCCAAGAAACTTAGCAAAATCAGTGACTGTTGAATAATTTTATTGTAATTATAAGGGAGAGATGTAATTATGAGAGAAGAATTAATTAAAACTTTATTAAATGAATATAAAGAAACAGAAAAAGCACTAGAGCTTGGAATGGATTTGCTAAGTGAAAAAGATTATGCTAAAGGTAAATTAGATTTAGTAAAAGTAATAATAGGAGATTTAGAAAAGCTATCTAAAGAAGCTTAATAATATAAGAATAAGGCTATATCAAAAAAATTGATATTAGCTCATAAAAAGGGAAGTTCTAATTCGAGCTTCCCTTTGCGCATATATAAATGATAAAAATTGATATTTAAATTTAAAAATGCCTTTAAGTAAGTGAAATCAATAGTTTAAAAGGGGGTCGCGAAACGCGACCCCCTTTATAAAAATAAAAGATTAACTTTTTTAAGGCAATAAAGCTAATTGAAATTGAATTGGACATTGATTTAAAAAAGTTCTATTTTAAGGTATATATTATTAAAAATAGATAAATGTGGTAAAATTAAAATATACATAATCTAAATGAGGACACACGGTAAGTATAACTTTTATATAAATAAATTAGGAGATTCTTTTTATCATTTATTTGAACTTTATTATAAAAGAAAGGGGACTACGATGCAAAGAGAGATTATAGAGAATACAAAATTATTAAATGAACAAGGAAACTTAAATCAACCAGGATATGCAAGGAGTTTAATATTAGATTATAACAGAAAAGATATTAAAGCAAGCTCTCTACGTATTAAGGAATGGGATTATTATTTAATATATAATGATGAATATGGGATTGCTTTAACTCTTGCAGATAATTCTTATATGAGCTTAGAGAGTATTTCTATTTTAGATTTTAAAAATGCAAGAGAAAAAACAGTATCACAAATTCAGGCATGCTCCCTTGGTAAAATAAATATGCCTTCAAGTTCAAAAGAAGGAGATGTAGCTTATACTTCTAAAAAAATTGACTTATCATTTAAACATAAAGATAATAAAAGAATTTTAGAATGTAGAATGGATAATTTTCATGATAAACAAACATTTCATTGTTATCTTGAGTTAGATGAAGAACCTCAAGATTCAATGGTTATTGCGACTCCATTTAAAAAAGAAAAACACTTTTATTATAATCAAAAAATAGTAGGGTTTAAAGTTAGTGGATATTTTCAATTAGGTGATTTTAAATATGAATTTAATAAAAATAGTACAAGAGGCATTTTGGATTGGGGGAGGGGTGTTTGGAATTATAAAAATATATGGTACTGGGGTGCAGGTTGTGGAATAGTTAATAATCATGAAGTAGGATTTAATATTGGCTATGGATTTGGAGATACAAGTACAGCAAGTGAAAATGCTATTTTTTATGATGGTATTTTGCATAAGTTAGAAGATATTACATTTAATATTCCAAAAGATGAAAATGAAAATTATTTATATACAAAACCTTGGACTATTACAAGTAGCGACCAAAGATTTGAAATGCAATTTGAACCAATTTTAAAATAGAGCTTCTTGTACTGATGTGAAATTAATTTGTAGTGATCAAAACCAAGTTTTTGGTAAATTCAATGGTACTATGATATTAGATGATGGTACAAAGGTAGTCTTAAAAGATTTTTTAGCTTTTGCAGAAAGAGTTTTGAATAAGTGGTAAAGTATAACTTGCTTTAGATAAGTACAATAGAAAAAAATAAATCTAAGATTTGTAAATTTCTTATTTAATAGGATATAAAATTTAAAAATTAATATATCTGATAAAAAATAAACATATAATAAAAGTGATTGGAGATATTAAAAAAGAGGTGATCTTATGTGTTTAACAAGTAATTTAATGGGTCAAGAGAAGATAATAGTTCTAAAAGCAACGAGAGATACTATTAACGATGTAATAGAAAATGGAATCTATGCATTAAATAATTTACCTAATAATTATAAGCAATTTGAAAAATTTGCATTAGTAGAGGCAACAGATACTAATGAGACTAAAGTTTTGGCAGTAGGAAATATAAGCGAGCCGTTTGAAATAAATGAAAATAGCAAGGCAGTAAACATATTTACCAATAAGAATTGGAAATGGGAGTATGAGTTATCAAATATAGTAGATTTAAGAGGAGATACATTAACGCTTGAAGATATATTTATAGAAAACAGTTTAGATAAAATTAACTATACAGTCCAATTTTAAATGTAATTATTTAAGAAAATTATCTATTAATTTTAAAATAATGGTAAACGTTTGTATAGTACGTTTCTAAAGTATAAAATTAAAATTAGAATAATTGTTTTTAAGTGTGAAATATCATATTGCGATAACTTTGGCGTTTCATGTCATAAGTAATATGGTATTTCATGCTTTTTCATTTTTATGCAATAAATTAATACATACTATATAAAAAGAATCATATGTAGTACAATGTTTATAGAATTATATACATAATCTGGAGGAGATAAAATGGATTTATTACCACTAGGGTCAATAGTTGTACTAAAAGAAGGATATAAAAAATTAATGATTATAGGAAGAAAAATTTATTCTGAAAATGGCGAAACTTTAAATGATTACTTAGGTTGTCTTTATCCAGAGGGATATTTAGGTGAAGAGTATTGTTATGTTTTTAATAAGGAAGATATAGATCAAATAATTTCTAAAGGATACACTGATTTAGAAGAAGAAGCATTTGTAAAAGTTCTAAATGATATGATGTAAGAAAATTTAATACAAGTAAATAAAGAGGCTATGCTAGCATAGCCTCTTTATTTTATATTTTATTCAGCATAATTATTCATTTAGTAATGTTAAGTTGAGAAATATAAGTTAGCGAAGATAAATAGAATATGTGGAATATGCATATAGCGAGCAATTAGAAGTACTTGGTGAAGGAAAAACTACTAGGCCTTAGTGTTGTTGGTTTGTTTGAGCGTAGCGAGTTAACCAAAACTCTTGGCATAGTAGGTTTTCAGAGCCTATTACTTCTTTGCACAGCTATTTAGCTTATGGAAATATATCTATTTATTTTCGCTCTTATATTCACAATTCATTATAAACTTGTCACCAATGTTAGATGACAAAAGGCCGGTTTCTTCAAATTGAATTAATGTGCATGTATAAATATAATTAAATTACAAAGTAAAAGTTTACAATGGAAAATAAATAAATGGAGGGGAAAATAATGACAAATTCTAAAACTAGTGCAAGAGATTCTATGCAAAAATTTGGGAAATTTCTAAGTGGTATGGTAATGCCCAATATTGGAGCATTTATTGCTTGGGGACTTATAACAGCATTTTTTATTCCGACTGGATGGATACCAAATGAGTTATTAGGAAGCTTAGTAGACCCAATGATTAAGTACTTATTACCATTACTAATTGGTTATACAGGAGGTAAGATGGTAGGCGGTGCAAGGGGAGGGGTTATAGGAACAGTTGCTACTATGGGTGTTATAGTAGGAGCAGATATTCCAATGTTTATTGGAGCAATGATTATGGGACCATTAGCTGGTTTTGTAATTAAAAAGTTTGACAAAGTTGTAGATGGAAAAATTCCATCAGGTTTTGAAATGCTTGTTAATAACTTTTCTATCGGTATATTAGGTATGATATTAGCTATACTTGGATTTTTTGCAATAGGTCCAGTTGTAGTAGTTTTAACAGGAATATTAAAAACAGGTGTAGAAGCCTTAGTTGCAAGAAAATTATTACCTTTAGTTTCACTATTCATAGAGCCAGGTAAGATTTTATTCTTAAATAATGCTATTAACCATGGAGTTTTAGGACCAATAGGACTAGAACAAGTTCAAGAAAGTGGTAAATCGATAATGTTCTTATTAGAAGCAAATCCAGGACCTGGATTAGGTATAATATTAGCTTATTGGATGTATAGTAAAGGATCAGTAAAACAATCTGCACCAGGAGCAGCAATAATACATTTCCTTGGTGGTATTCATGAAATTTATTTCCCATATGTATTAATGAATCCGCTACTTGTATTAGCTGTAATAGCAGGAGGAGCATCAGGAATATTAGTATTTACAATATTGGGAGCAGGGCTTGTAGCAACACCTTCACCAGGAAGTATATTTGCATTAATGGCGATGGCACCAAAGGGTGGATTGCTACCAGTTTTAGCAGGGGTGGCAGTAGCAACAGTAGTTTCATTCTTAGTGGCTGCACCATTTATTAAAATAGCATCAAAGAATGCAAAAGAAGAAGATCTAGAAGAAGCAAAAGGCAAAGTCAATGAAATGAAAAATATAAATAAATCTAGCGTGAAAAAGATAGTATTTGCTTGTGATGCAGGTATGGGATCAAGTGCAATGGGAGCTTCAAAGTTTAGAAATAAGATTAAAGAGTTAAATCTTGGAATAGAAGTTATTCATGCATCTGTGGATGAGATACCTAAAGATACGGATATTGTAGTTACTCATAAAACATTAATAGATAGAGCTAAGAAGTCTTGTCCTAATGCAGAATTAATAGCAATTCAAAACTTTTTAACTGATGATAATATTCAAAACTTATATAATAGACTAGCAAATAAATAATAATAAAAAAGACGTAAAATACTTACGTCTTTTTTATTATTTAGAGAAGCTGCTATAAATTGTTTAATTGTTCATTTGATAGAAATAGTTTCTTATAAAAACCAAATGTAACTTTGATATAATGATAAATAAAGATAACCTTCTATTTAAAAGTGTCACTAAGTGATTAAGACATTTATAATGGATGATTAAATTGAGTTAAGATATAACAAAGTTTAAAATATAGATGTAAGGAGTTGGACAAGCAAAAATGTCATTAATGGAGAGGTTTAATATGAGAAACAAAAAACTAAACTCTAGACAGAAAGAAATAATTCAAATATTAACTAGATCTACAGTAACAAATCCAATAACAATATCATCAATAGCAGATAAATTATCATTAAGTTCTAGAACGGTATTACGAGAAATGCCAAAGATAGAAAAGTGGTTGGAAGAAAATGAGTTTAAGTTTATAAAAAAACCAGGAGTGGGTCTAGTAATTGATGAAGATTTAGAAAATCAAAAGTTAATATTAGAATTACTAGAAATAGAAAGAATTGAAAAAGAGTACTCTAAGGAAGAAAGAAAACGGATAATAATAAGCGAGTTACTAATTTCAAAGGATCCAATTAAATCATTTTACTTTACATCGCTTTTAAAAACTTCAGAAGGAACTTTAAGTAATGATTTAGATAGCATAGAAGATTGGCTAAAATCATTCAACATAAAGTTAGTTAGAAAGCCAGGGCTTGGAGTTTATGTTGAAGGTAAAGAAAATGATTATAGAAAAGCACTTACGAATATCTTATATGAAACTTTAGAAGAAAAAGAATTAATAAATCTTTTAAAAGGCTCCTTAATAACTAATAGAGAAAATGGAATAGTAGAATTTTCAATAGAAAATAGACTTTTAAATTTTATAGACAAGTCCATAATAAAAGCTATTGAAGAAATCGTTTCAGGATTAGAAAAAGAAAATGATATTAGACTTGTAGATAGCGCTTATATAGGGTTAGTAGTTCATTTATCTCTAGCTATTCAAAGAATAAAAAATAAAGAAAATATAAAGATAGACCCAGATGTTTTAGAAGAACTAGCTAAATTGCCAGAATTTGAAATAGGAAAAATGTTAGTAAGAAATATTGAAAGTAAATTCAATATAGAAATTCCTGTAGATGAGATTGGATATATCACTATGCATCTTAAAGGGGCAAAGCTTAGACTGAATTCTGTTTCAAAATTAGAAGAGGATATAGCTAATCTTGATATTAAGAGAATAGGAAAAAATATAGTTGAAGTAGTGGAAAAAGAATTAAATATTTTTTTGAAAGATGATGAAAGGCTTTTAAAGGACCTTACAAATCATTTAGTACCTGCAATAAGCAGGTTAAAGATGAAATTAAATATAAGAAATCCTCTATTAAATAATATAAAAGAAAAATATCCAATGGAATATAATGCAACAAAAAAGGCTTGCGAAATACTTAAATTAAATACTAAGGTTGACGAAATTCCAGATTCGGAAATAGCATATATAACTATGCATATAGCTGCAGCTATTTATAAAAAGGGGTTGGAAGAAAAAATAAAAGTAGTAATATCTTGCCCAACTGGTATTGGAACTTCAAGTCTTCTAGCAGCACTATTAGAAAGAGAATTTAATAATGTTGAAGTTATAGGTACAATATCTGCTATAAATATAGACGAAGATAAATTAAAAAAGGATGAAGTAGACATTATAGTTTCCACAGTCCCACTAGATATAAATTTTAAAAATATTTGTGTTGATCCAATTTTATCTTTACATGATAAGGGATTATTACAAGATAGTTTTAGGAAAATACTTAAAAATAAGAAATACAAAAATGTTATAAAGAAAGTAGACGTAAATAATAAAAAGGCTATGGGAATTAGAGAAATTACAGAGTTAGGAAATGAAATTATATCAATAGTAGATAATGTGAAAATAAAAGAAATTAAGGATATTGGAGATTTAGAAGAAATAATTGAGGAAGCAAGTAAGTTATTTTCAAAAGACAGAAAAGAAGCTGAAGAAATAAAAAATAAAATACTAGATAGAGAAAAGGTTAATAGTACTTATTTAAAAGATTTAAATATACTGCTTTTACATTGTAAATGTAAATGTTTAGATAGTGGGAGGTTTGGATATTTAAAAATTAAAGGTCAATTTAAAAATGAAAAAGGAGTAATCAAGGGAGTTTTAATATCTATAATACCAGAAGACTATAAAGAAATTACTTCAGAACTCATGAGTAAGATAAATGGTGCAATCATTGAAAATGAAAGATTTTTAAATATTTTAAATGAGAAAGATAGTAAAGAAGCTTCTCAAGAGGTTGAAAAGATATTAAAGGAAATTTATATAAGTAAGATAAAAATAAGCTTGGAGGGATAAGGAGTGATAAGGTCTAAGTTTCAAAGAGTAGTTAAATTCTTAGGTTCGATGATAATGGCTAATATAGGAGTATTTATTTCTTGGGGACTTATAACTTTGCTAGTTATTCCAGAAGGCTTTTTTCATAATGAAGCATTAGAATCTTTAGCAGATTCAATGGTAAAATACCTCTTTCCATTAATAATTTCAATAAAAGGCGGAAATATGGTTTCAGGATACAGAGGAGGAATTATAGCTGCAGTAGCAACTATGGGATTGATAGTAGGAACAGATACAGTAATAGTAATGATAATTGGAGCAATGATAGTTGGACCTTTATCAGCATATATAATCAAGACTTTCGATAAGGTTATGGAAAATAGGATACCAGCAGGATTTGAAATGTTAGTTAATAACTTTTCCATCGGGACAATTGGTATGGTATTAGCAATAATGGGGTTTATTATAATTAGTCCATTAACCTTTGGATTGTTGAGTGCTTTAAAAAATATTAAAGAATTCATTGTATCAAAAGGATTAATACCTGCGATTTTTATAGTTTCTATTGTAGTAGTAATAATATTTATAAGAATGTTATCAATAGATAAGGGATCAAAGGAAGCAATAGAAGGAGAAAAAGAAGATTTTGAAGTGAATGAAGCAGAAAATAATGAAATTAAAAAAATTGTATTTGCATGTGATGCTGGAATGGGATCTAGTGCAATGGGAGCAACAAAATTTAGGAAAAGAATAAAATCTTTAGGGTTAAATATTGAAGTAACTAATTCATCAGTTGATTCAATACCACAAGATGCTGATTTAGTAATTAGCCACATTAATTTAGTAGAAAGAGCAAAAAGAAATTCTCCGCATGCAGAACATATATTTATAGAAGATTTTTTAAGTGACAATAAAATAGATAAATTATTTGAAAGGTTGGAAGATAATATGTTAAAAGGCTTAAAGCAAAAATTACAAATAAAGAATATTTTAAATGCTACAGATGAAAAGAATAATTTACCGATTTTATCAGAAAGCAATATAATTTTAGGGTTAGAAAGTGAAGGCAAAGAAGATGCCATTAAGAGAGCAGGAGAGCTATTAGTAAAAGGTGGGTACGTAAATGAAAATTACGTAGACGCTATGTTGGAGAGAGAAAGAGTTATTTCTACTTATATAGGAATGGGAGTTGCAATTCCTCATGGAATAGGAGAAGCTAAGAGAAATATAAAAGCATCTGGAATAGTAGTTCTACAATATCCAGAAGGAATTGATTTTGGCGAAGAGCTTGCATATTTAGTTATAGGTATAGCTGGAGTTGGAGATGAACATTTAGAAATACTATCTAATATAGCAATATCACTAGAAGATATTGAATTGGTAGATAAACTTAATAAGACGAGAGATAAGAAGGAAATTTTAGAAGTATTTAAGAAATAAGGAGGGTTTTTATGAAAAAGGCAATACAATTTGGAGCTGGAAATATAGGAAGAGGTTTTATAGGAGCATTGTTATCTAAATCAGGATATCATGTAGTTTTTGCAGATGTAAATGAATCTATAATAAATAAAATTAATGAAGATAAGCAATACACTATAAATATTATGGATATACAATGTACAGAAGAAAAAATAAATAATATAAGTGGTGTGTTATCAAATAGCAAAAGTATTTTAAATGAAATAAAGGAAGCAGATATAATTACAACAGCAGTTGGACCTTTAATTTTACCTAGAATAGCAGAAACAATAGCAAATGGAATTAAGCTTAGAAGAGAAAATAATATGCAAGAATATCTAAATATAATTGCTTGTGAAAATGCAGTTAAGGCAAGCTCTCAACTTAGAGATGAAGTTATAAAATATTTAAATGAAAAAGAGTTGGAATATTTAGAAAAATATATTGGGTTTCCTAATTGCTCAGTTGATAGAATAGTTCCTCCTGTGAAAAGTGAAAATATTTTAGATGTAGTTGTTGAAAGTTTTCATGAGTGGAATGTTGAAAAAAATGCTTTTAAGGGTGAGATTCCTAATATTGAAGGAATGAATTTAGTAGACAATTTAGTAGCTTATATAGAAAGAAAGTTATTTACATTAAATACTGGACATGCTATTACGGCATATTTTGGATACTTAAAGGGATATAGAACTATAGATGAAAGTATAAATGATGAAAAAATATATAATTTTGTAAGGAAGGCTATGATTGAAAGTGGAGAAGCCTTAATTGCAAAGTATGGATTTGATAGAGAAAGCCATATTAAATATATTGATAAAATTATAGGAAGATTTAAAAATCCTTACTTAAAGGATGATGTTGCAAGGGTAGGAAGAGAGCCTTTAAGAAAATTAAATAAAAATGACAGATTAATAAAGCCCTTAATAACAGCAAAAGGATACAATATTGATTCTGAAAATTTACTATTAGGGGTTGGAGCAGCTATGCACTACAAAAATGATGAGGATGAGCAGAGTAGACAGCTACAAAATTTAATAAAAAGTAAAGGTGTAAAAGGATCATTATCTGAGATAGCAAAATTACCAGAAGATAGTGAAATATTAATTAAGATAGAGCATTACTATAATCAAGTTAGAAGATTAATAGAAGGCTGAAAGATAAATAAAAAATAAAACATTTAAAGACGCCCATATAAAAATAAAATAATTAGAAAGATAAGGATTATGTATTACTAAATAACATAATCCTTATCTTTTTGCTGGAAAATTACTCTGAATAAAATATAAGAATATTTATAATTATAATAAAATTCTTATTAAAATGTTGTAATTTGGAATATTATACTATAATATGTATATATAGTGAATATTATGATATTTATAGTAATGATATATTATAACAAAAGTTATTAAAATTAAAAAATAGATTATAGTTAGGCCAAAATGGAGAGGTATATATGAGATATCAAAATATTAATATTATAAGTACAGGAGTAGATCATCCTGCAAATAGAATACATAATGATTATTTTATTAATCATTTTAATGAAATGGGCATTGAAGTATCGGGTTTATTAAAGCATTTAGAAAGAGAATATAGATATATTTCTAATGATCCTAATGAAACTGTTATAACTATGGCTCACAAGGCAAGTATAGAGGCATTAAAAGATGCAAAATTAAATATCAGTGATATAGATTTACTTATTTTTGCAACAGATACACCAGAATATACATCACCATCTAATGCAGTTAAGGTGTTAGAGATGTTAGGTGGTCCAGAAGCTAAGATACAAATGGCATATGATACAAATACAAATTGTCTGGGAATGATAACTGCATTAGATCAGGCAAGTAGAATACTAATGACTAATAAAAGATTTAAAAGGGCTCTAGTTGTTGGAGGAATACTATTTAGTTCTGTGGGAAGTCCTAATGATTCAGTTTCATATTCAAACTTTGGAGATGCAGCAGCAGCAGTTATCTTAGAAAAGGTTGATGAAGATGAAAAGAGAGGATTTATTGATTCTACGCATTTAGCGCAAGCATCAGAATGTAATAATATACTTATGCCTAAAGCAGGATACTCAAAAATTATAAGAGATGGAATAGAGGAAGAGGATGATAAGAGATGGTCTTGGAAGCCTTTTGATGGAAGTTTTATATCTGATGTTTGGGTAGATTTAATTAAAGAAGTTGCTGAGGATAATGGAATAAGGGTAAATGATATTAATCATCTTATTTTTTCTCAGTTTACAATTCCTGATGCGAGACTTACATTAGAGAAGTTAGATATAGATAAGAATAGGACAACCTATATTGGAGATGAATTTGGCTATACTGGAACAACAAGTCCTATAATAGCTCTTGATAGAGCATTGAAATCTGAAAAAATAAAAAAAGGTGACTATGTTACATTAGCATCTATGGGGTCAGGCTCAGTAGTAACTGTTTTATTATTTAAATTCTAAAGATAAATATACTAATATATAGTAATGTTAGTAAGTTTATAAAAAATAATTTTAGGAGGATTTATTATGGTAAAATACCAAGGAAAAAATTCAAATTATCAATTAAATGTGGACAAGGTAAAGAAGGTTTTTCATGCACAAGCTTCAGGATTTTTTAGTGAAGAAGATGGGGCATCTTTTTTAAAGGATTATGATGCTATTACTAAGACATTTCCATCAAAGGATTATGCTTTAGTAATTGATGCGGCAGAATTAAAGCCATCAAGTCCAGCTGTAGCAAATATGTTAGGAACTTTATTACAAAGATATATGGAAGTTCCATTTAAGAGTAGATTTTTAGTCACACAAGGCAATATTGTTACTATATCTCAATTTAAGAGATTAGGAAAAGAAATACCAGGTTGGACTGAATCAGTTCAATATGTAGATAATTTTGATGATGCTTTAAAAGGAATATAGTACATAGAAATTAATATAATATTTATAAAAGTTATAATGCATAAAGTCTCTACTAATTTTAATAGAGGCTTTATGTATTTTTTATTTATATTAAGTAAAAAAAAGTATGTTTTGTTTTGAGTGATAAGAATCAATTAGTAGAATATTCGCCATAATATAAGGAGATATATACAGTAAAATATTTAGTTATTAAAGCAATGATAATTATTATCGATAATTATCTTGACTTAAAGATATATTAGGGATATAATTATCTTGAAATCAAGATAATGTAGGTGAAGATATGAGCGATATAAATTTAAAACTAGTTATTGCTATGGCTAGAACTTATAATGATATGTTTTTTGAAATAGAAAAAAATGTTCAAGAGTTTGGACTTAATATTAGCGAATTTGGCGTTTTAGAAATGCTATATCATAAAGGTGATCAACCAGTACAAAAAGTAGCTGAAAAAATTTTAGTTACAAGTGGAACAATAACATATGTAATAAATAAATTAGAAAAGAAGGAATTGGTTGTTAGGAGGAAATGTGAAAAGGATAAAAGAGTATTTTATGTTTCTTTAACAGAGAAAGGAAGAGAATTTATTTCAGATATATTCCCAAAACATAAGGAGTTCTTAGATAATTTATTTATTGAATTAAATGAAGATACTAAAAGAGAATTAGTAGATAACTTAATTCAATTAAGAAAAATATTAAAGCAATAAGTTTTAAATTATAGCTTTATAGATTTTAAAAAGATTATTTTAGATGGATAAACAATTAAGACTAATTAAAAATTTAAAATGATATGATAGGAGAATGATATAAATGAGTAAAAATTTTTATGATGCAATAAAAGAAAGAAGAAGTATATATTCAATTAGCAAGGAATCGCCAGTATCAGATGAAAGGATTCAAGCAGTAATAGAAGATTCTGTAAAGCATGTTCCATCTGCTTTTAATTCACAAACTTCAAGAGTTGTTGTATTATTTGGAGAAAAACACGATAAGTTATGGGATATTGCAATGGAAGCTTTAAGAAAAATAGTTCCAGAAGAAAATTTTGCTTCAACTGAAGAAAAAATAAATTCATTTAAAGCTGGTTATGGAACAGTATTATATTTTGAAGATTTTAGCGTAGTGGAATCATTACAAAAACAATTTGAACTTTATAAAGATAATTTCCCAGTTTGGGCACAGCAAACTTCAGGAATGTTACAATTTGCTATTTGGACAGCATTATCTATTGAAGGACTTGGAGCAACATTACAACATTATACTGAATTAATAGAAGATGAAGTTAGAAAAGAATTCAATATACCAAGTAATTGGAAGATGATTGCTCAAATGCCATTTGGTAAAGGCACTGCTCCAGCTGGAGAAAAAGAATTTTCACCAATAGAAAACAGAGTAAAGATAATGAAATAAGTGAATATAAAGGCTACGATAACTAGATATGTTCCATAAGCCAAATAGCTGTGCAAAGAAGTACTAGGCTTGGAAAAACTACTATGCCAAGAGTTTTGGTTAACTCGCTGCGCTCAAACAAACCAACTAGTAGTTTTTCCTTCACCAAGTACTTCTAATTGCTCGCTATATGCTTATTTCACATATTCTATTTATCTTCGCCAACTTATAATGCTTCATTTAAAATTAGTAAATGAAGAATTAGTATCATTGATACATATCATTAAGTTTAATTTTTTATTTTATAAGAAGCTAAGGAGGTTTGATTATGTTAAGAAAGTTAGATCATAGGAATATGGGAAAAAGTAATTTAGGATGGCTTAAGAGTATATTCCATTTTTCTTTTGCAGAATATTTTAATATAGATAATATGAATTTTGGAGTGTTAAGAGTTATAAACGATGACTTAATTGAAGGTAATACTGGTTTTGATTTACATCCTCATAAGGATATGGAGATAGTATCTTATGTAGTTGATGGAGAATTAACTCATGGAGATACTATGGGAAATAGAAATACTATTTCTAGAGGACATGTTCAATATATGAGTGCAGGAACAGGAGTATATCATAGTGAACATAATTTAGGGGATAGTACAGCTAGGTTACTACAAATATGGATTATTCCAGATAAAAAAGGATATAAGCCGGCATACGGTGATTATAGATTCAATTGGGATGATAGAAAAAATAAGTGGCTTAATATAGTTTCAAGCAAAGATGGAGATGCAGCTATTAAAATAAATCAAGATGCAAACTTTTATGTAGTAGAGCTAGATGAAGGAAAAGAAATAGACTTCCAAGTTGGTTTTAATAGACAGGCTTATTTAGTTCAAATAGAAGGAAATTCTACAATTAATAATTTAGAATTAAATGAAAGAGATGCACTTGAAATAATTGAAGAAGATATTTTAATAAAGGCTGATAAAAAATCACATATACTTGTGATTGAAATGAAAAAGCAGTTAAAGTGGTAAAGTAGGAGATAACTCTCCTACTTTTTTTATATTAAATAAAGAATATTCATTTAATAATTATTTATAGATAATTATTATCTTTAAAGTTTAAGAAAATTTTGGTATAGTATTTTAAATGCATGTTTTTAAAATTGAATAATAGACGAGTTCTATGCAAATACTTAAATTATTATAAATTTATTTATAAATGCAGTTATTTTTAATTCATAAGGAGGATTAATAAAGATATGAGAAAAACAAAAACAATGGATGGGAATACTGCTGCAGCATATGTTTCCTATGCGTTCACAGAAGTAAGTGCAATTTTTCCAATTACTCCATCTTCACCTATGGCAGAACATATGGATGAGTGGGTAGCACAAGGAAGAAAAAATATTTTTGGAAAACCAGTTAATATAGTAGAAATGCAATCAGAAGCTGGAGCAGCTGGAGCAGTACACGGATCACTTCAAGCTGGAGCTTTAACTACTACATTTACAGCATCTCAAGGTTTATTATTAATGGTTCCTAATATGTATAAGATGGTGGGTGAAAGACTTCCAGCAGTTATACATGTTGCAGCCAGAGCAATAGCAACATCATCACTAAGTATATTCGGAGATCATCAAGATGTTATGGCTGCAAGACAAACAGGTTTTGCAATGTTATCTGAAGGGTCAGTACAAGAAGTTATGGATTTAGCACCAGTTGCACATTTAACTGCAATTAAAGCTAGAATGCCATTTCTGAATTTTTTTGATGGTTTTAGAATTTCTCATGAAATTCAAAAGATAGAAGTTTTAGAATACGAAGAATTAGCTAAGTTAGTTGATTATGATGCAATTAATGATTTTAGAAAAAATTCATTAAATCCTGATCATCCAGTTGTAAGGGGAACATCACAAAATCCAGATACATATTTCCAATTAAGCGAATCATTAAATAAGTATTATGATGATATCCCAGAAGTTGTTGAAGGATATATGGCAAAGATTACAGAGCTTACAGGAAGAGAATATCACTGCTTTGATTATTATGGGGACCCGGAAGCGGATAGAATACTTGTAGCTATGGGTTCTGTAATGGAAGTTGCAGAAGAAGCCATAGATTACTTAAGGAAAAATGGTGAAAAGGTTGGGCTTGTAAAAGTAAGACTTTATAGACCATTTTCAATAGAAAGATTATTAAAAGTTATACCTGAGACTGTTAAGAAAATAGCAGTGTTAGATAGAACAAAAGAACCAGGTTCAATTGGTGAGCCATTATACTTAGATGTTGTTAGAGCAGTAAGTGAAATGGATACTCCACCTAAGGTATATGGAGGAAGATTCGGACTTGGATCAAAGGACCCATATCCATCACATATAGCAGCAATTTTTGAAAATTTGAGTCAAGAAAAGCCAAAGAACAGATTCACTATTGGTATAGAAGATGATGTTACTAATTTATCAATTTCACCAAAAGAAGAAATTGATGTTGCACCAGAAGGAACAACAGCATGTAAGTTCTGGGGACTAGGATCAGATGGAACAGTAAGTGCAAATAAGAGTGCAATTAAGATAATTGGTGATCATACAAATATGTATGCGCAAGGATATTTTGCTTATGATTCTAAAAAATCAGGAGGAATAACTGTATCTCACTTAAGATTTGGTAAAACTCCGATAAGATCACATTATGAGATAGATCAAGCAGACTTTGTAGCATGCCATAATCAATCTTATGTGTATAATTACAATTTATTAAAAGGACTTAGAAAAAATGGTACATTTGTTTTAAATACAATATGGACTGAGGAAGAATTAAATGAAAAACTTCCTGCAAGCATGAAGAGATATATAGTAGAAAATAATATAGATTTTTATATTATTAATGCCATAAAAATAGCGCAACAAATAGGTCTTGGTGGAAGAATCAATATGATAATGCAATCAGCTTTCTTTAAGCTTGCTAATATAATTCCACTTGAAGATGCTGTTAAATACTTAAAGCAAGCAGTTGTTACATCTTATGGTAAAAAGGGTGAAAAAGTAGTTAACATGAACTACGAAGCTATTGATAAAGGTATTGAATCTTTAGTTAAGATAAATCCACCTGAAGAATGGAAAAATGCTGAAGATGATAAGTTAGAAGAAAAAATGGATGTTCCTAAATTCGTTGAGGAAATATGTATTCCAATAAATAAATTAGAAGGAAATCACTTACCTGTATCTAAATTCATAGAATATGGTGCAGAAGATGGTACATTTATGGCTGGTACAACTGCTTTTGAAAAGAGAGGAATTGCAGTTAATGTTCCAGAGTGGATTCCAGAAAATTGTATTCAATGTAACCAATGTTCATTTGTATGTCCACATGCTGTTATAAGACCATTTTTAGCTACACCTCAAGAAATAAAAAATGCACCAAGTAGCTATAAGAGTTTAAAGGCTAATGGAATTAAGGGCGATAAGGAATATTTATATACAATAGGAATAACTCCTTTAGATTGTACTGGATGTGGAAACTGTGCTCAAATTTGTCCTGCACCAGGAAAAGCATTAGTTATGAAGCCTATGGATACACAAAGTGATCAAATAGAAGCTTGGAATTATGCTGTTGAAGAAGTTACTCAAAAGATAAATCCTATGAGTAAAACTACTGTTAAGGGAAGCCAATTTGAGCAACCACTACTTGAATTCTCAGGAGCATGTGCAGGTTGTGGAGAAACAGCTTATGCTAAACTTGTTACTCAATTATTTGGAGATAGAATGATGATTGCAAATGCTACAGGTTGTTCATCAATTTGGGCAGCATCAGGAGCAGCAACAGCTTATAGACCAAATTACAATGGTCATGGGCCTGCTTGGGCGAACTCTTTATTTGAAGATAATGCAGAATACGGATTAGGAATGTATTTAGGTGTTAAAACAATTAGAGAAAGAGTTGCAGATAACATTAGGATTGCTTTAGAGGGTGATATGCCTGAAAATACAAAGGCTGTATTAAAGGATTGGTTAGACCATAAGGATAGTGGAGAAGGAACAAGACAAAGAGCAGAAAACTTAACAAGAGTTTTAGAAGAAGACAACTCTGAAATTGCAAAGGAAATTTTAAAGGATAAAGAATTTTTTGTTCATAGATCTCAATGGATCTTTGGAGGAGATGGTTGGGCTTACGATATTGGATACGGCGGCTTAGATCATGTTTTAGCATCAGGCGAAAATGTTAATGTTTTAGTATTTGATACAGAAATATATTCAAATACAGGTGGTCAATCATCAAAATCAACTCCTGAAGCAGCAGTAGCAAAATTTGCAGCAACAGGAAAGAGAACAAAGAAGAAAGATTTAGGATTAATGGCAATGACTTATGGCTATGTATATGTAGCACAAGTTTGTATGGGTGCCAACTTAAATCAAACACTTAAAGCAATTGCAGAAGCAGAAGCGTATAATGGACCTTCATTAATAATAGCTTATTCAACTTGTATAAGTCATGGAATAAAGATGGGGATGTCTAATACTCCATATGAAGAAAAGAGAGCAGTTGAATCTGGATATTGGCATTTATACAGATATAATCCTGACCTAAAGGTTGCTGGAAAGAATGCATTTAGCTTAGATTCAAAAGAGCCAAATAGTAATCTTAAAGAGTTCTTAATGGGAGAAGTAAGATATGCTTCATTAGCAAAAGCTTTCCCTGAAATAGCAGAAGAGTTGTTTGCTAAGACAGAAGAAGATGCTAAAGAAAGATATGAAAGATATAAAAAGCTTTCTCAAGACTCCTTATTATAACATTGTTATAAATAATTATAGTTTGCTAGAATATTATTAAATATAATAATTAGTATAAAATTAGTAGACACATTATGTAAGATTAAGTAAAATAATACTGAGTTCTAAAAGGATGTGTACTACATAGGTGAAGGCAAAAATATAAAAATAAAATAATAAATTACGAATATAGCCTTTAATATGCTCTATAGATTCACTTGTAATATAACAAGAAATTTTAAGAAATATTAAGGCTATATTTTTTTATATTATGAAAGATTATATTATATCATAGAAGAAAGCTTCTAATTGTATTCTAGTAGAATGGTTATTGTATATATAAATTTAAAAAATGATACACTAGTATAAATTAAATAGAAAATTATAAAATGAGTGTGTTAAGATGCAATACACTGGAAGGAACTATAAATTTATACCCTCAATATATTAGAAAAGTATTAATAAAATAAAGAGATTAGAGAATTATTAAAAAGTTGGTACAAAACTTGCTTAGTATAATTGTACAATTAATAAATTAAATTTATTTAGGAGGAATTATTATGAAAAATATATTTTTATTCTGTGACGCGGGAATGTCAACAAGCTTACTAGTAACAAAAATGAGAGAGGTTGCTACTAAGCATAATGTAAATGTTAACATAGAAGCGCTTCCTTTTGCAAAATCTTTTGAAACATTAAATGAAAAACAAGTAGATTGTGTTCTTTTAGGACCTCAAGTAAAATTCTTACTAAAAGATATAGAAGGACCTTGTAAAGAAAAAAATATTCCAGTGGATGTTATAAACGCAGCTGATTATGGAACAATGAATGGTGAAAAGGTATTAAAGCAAGCAATAAAAATGATAAGAGCTAATCAATAAGCTTAATTAAAGAAAAGAGGGTATAAAATGAATAAGTTTGAAGCAATGTTAGAAGAAAAAGTTATTCCTATAGCTCAAAAGATATCTGCACAAAGGCATTTAAGAGCTGTCCGTGATTCTTTTGCAACAATAATGACTTTCTTAATAATAGGATCTGTATTTATGATAATTGCAGACTTCCCTATACCAGGATGGGAGGATTTACAAGTAAAACTTTTTGGTGAAGGTTTTTATCAACTAATTAAAACACCAGTAAGAGTAACTTTTGATTTCATGGCTGTTTATATAGCAGGGGCTATAGCATATAACCTATCAAAGAGATATAGAATAGATGCTTTTACAGTGTCTTTAATAAGTATAGCAAGTTTCATTATATTAATGCCATTTGATAAGTATATTGAAATAGAAGGTACTTCACATTATGTAGGAAGAATGATTGAAATTGGTAACTGGGTAGGAGCTAAAGGTATTATAGTTGCTATTTTTGTAGGTATCGCAGTTACAGAAATATTTAATATATTTGTTAAGAAAAATATTTCAATTAAGATGCCACCAAGTGTTCCAGAAGCAGTTTCAAAAGCTTTCTCAGCACTTATTCCTGGATTCGTTATTATTACATTAATGCTAATAGTTCGTACATTATTCCAAATGACTTCATATGGTTCAATATTTGATATGATTTATACAATTATAGCAGCTCCAGCGCAAGCTTTAGTTGGAAATAATATATTTGGAGCTATAGGATTAGCAGTGTTATCTACTTTATTCTGGTTCTTAGGAGTTAATGCAACTTCAACATTAAATGGTGTTGTAAGACCATTCTGGTTACAATTACAAGAAGAAAATATGGCTGCAATTCAAGCTGGGCTTCAACCTCCACATATTTTAACTGAACAATTCTATGATTTAGTTTACATGGGAGGAATAGGAGCAACACTTGCTGTTTGTATATTCTTAGCATTAAGAGCTAGATCAAAGCAATACAAGGAAATTGGTAAGTTATCAACAGTACCAGGTATATTCAACATTAATGAACCAATTATGTTTGGATTACCTATGGTTTTAAATCCAATTGCATTTATTCCATTAATATTAGCACCAGTAGTTCTTATTTGTATAAATTACTTTGCAATGAGTACTGGAATAGTACCAAAACCAAACGGAATTTACTTACCTTGGACAACTCCTCCAATAATTCAAGGATACTTAATTACTGGAAGTATAAGGGGAGCATTATTACAATTATTTGATATGTTTGTTGTTATGGGAATATGGTATCCATTTATTAAGATGATGGATAAGAAGCAATATGAATTAGAAGTAAAAGAAGCTGAAGAAGATGATGATGATTTTGATTTCTCACTATAATATAAAAGTGAGGTAATAAATTATGTATTTATTTGATAATATAAAGTTAGAAGATGAATTTTTTAATGATTTATTTAGAATCCTTAAAATAAACACAGTGAAAAGTGAAAAACAAGATGCTGCTCCCTTTGGGAGTGGCATAAAATCAGGATTGGAATGTATATTAGATATATGTAAAAGTTATGGATTTAACACTACAAACTTAGATAATTACATTGGATATGCTGAATATAAAAATGAAGATAGTGAAGATTATGTAGGTGTGCTTGGACATATAGACGTAGTTCCTGTTGGATCTGGATGGGACACAGATCCTTTTAGTCCAGTAATCAAGGAAGGAAAGTTATATGCAAGAGGAGCAGTAGACGATAAGGGACCATTATTTGCTTCATTATATGCATTAAAGTTATTGAAGGATTCAGATATTAAGTTATCTAAAAATGTTAGAATTATATTTGGAACTAATGAGGAATCAGGAACAGAGGATATAGATTATTATTTGGAGCGAGAGAAGCCACCAGTATTATGTTTTACACCTGATGCATACTTCCCAATAGTTACTTCAGAAAAAGGAATACTAACCTTTGAGCTTACTCATAAAGTATCTCCAAGTGAAAAATATAAACTTGAATATATTAAGGGTGGTAAAAAGTCTAATATAGTTCCAGATATTTGTGAAGTTAAAATATCTTTTAAAGATAAAAGCTTTTTAAATAATTTCAATAATGAAGATTTAAATAAGGTATATAATATTGAAACTTTAGAAAATGAAGATTCAATATTAATAAAATCTTTTGGAAAATCCGCTCATGCTAGCACTCCAGAAGAAGGGGATAATGCAGTATGCAAGATGATGGAGTATTTATATAAAGTTTTAAATTTCAATGATGACTTCACAGTCTTTTTAAAGGATTTTAATAATCTTATTGGAAGAGGCTATAATGGAGAAAATTTAGAAATTAATTTTGAAGATGAAGAATCAGGAAAATTAACTATGAATTTAGGTATTGTCAATGGAGATTCTGAAGAGATAAGAATGAGGTTCAATGTAAGATATCCAGTAACTATTGATTTTAAGGAAATAGTTAAAAAAGTAGAAGAAAAAGTAAATTTAAGTACCTTAAATTTTATTATGGGAAATCATAATTACCCATTACATTTTCCAAAAGATCATAATCTTATAAAAAGTTTAAAGAAAGCTTATGAAGAAACATTCAAGAAAGAAGCTAAACTTTTAGCTTCAGGTGGAGGAACCTATGCTAAATTAATGCCAAATACAGTAGCTTTTGGGCCTCTTAATGAAGGCGATCCTGATTTAGCTCATCAAAAAAATGAGTATATAGAAATAAATCAGCTTAAGGAATGCGTAGAAGCATATGCAAGAGCAATTTATGAACTAGCAAAATAATATAATGATAAAAATCTTAGAATGATTTTAAATTATTCTAAGATTTTTTTATTGTTGTAATTGTAAATAAGTTTAAATAGAGTGTAAAAAAAGAATAAACTGAAAATTAGTGTGTTAAATAAATTGAAAGATTAGATTAGTGTATAAATAATTGTAGAATAGTCAAAGAAAAATAATACAGTTACTGGTAGTGAGTAAATATTTTATAAAAAGTAACTATAAATCAATATTAATATATTTGGCATATATATTGCTTTCTAAAATAGTAAGAAAATATTTAAAGGTATTTATTACTTAGGAGGTACTAAAATGGAATATAGAAAAGAAAGAGACTCTATTGGAGAAAAATATGTTGAAAAGGATGCTTATTATGGAGTTCAAAGTTTAAGAGGATATGAAAACTTTAGAATAAGTGGATTAAATATAAATAAAGAGTTTATAAAGAATTTAGCTATAGTAAAAAAGGCATGTGCAATTACAAATGAGAAAACAGGAGAATTGAAAAGAGAATTAAGTAATGCAATTATTAAAGCTTGTGATGAGATATATGATGGAAAATATTTTGAGCAATTTATTATAGATCCTATTCAAGGTGGAGCTGGAACTTCAATGAATATGAATATAAATGAAATAATAGCAAATAGAGCAAATGAAATATTAGGATATGAAAAAGGAGAGTATTATCCAGTTCATCCAAATGATCATGTAAACATGGGACAATCAACAAATGATGTAATTCCTACTGCAGCTAGTATAACAGCATATAAATTATTAGTTAAATGCATAAAAAATATTAAAGTTTTAGAAAGTGCATTAAATGAAAAGGCTAAGGAATTTACTGATATTATAAAAATGGGAAGAACAGAAATGCAAGATGCAGTTCCTATAAGTTTAGGTTCTGAATTTAAAGCATTTTCACTAGCTATAGGTAGAGATGCTAACAGATTAGAAAATGTTAAGGACTCATTATTAACAGTAAATTTGGGAGGAACAGCTGTAGGAACAGGAATAACGGCTACTAAAGGGTATATAAAAGAAGTTACAAAAGTATTAAAAGAATTATTTGGAGAAGATATAAACCAATCAGAAGATTTAATTGATGGAACTCAAAATCTCGATAAGTATGCTGATATTTCTTCACAATTAAAGGTTTGCGCTGTTAATTTAAGTAAGATTTCAGGTGATTTAATATTAATGTCATCAGGGCCAAGAACTGGTTTTGGAGAAATAAAATTGCCTTCAAAGCAAAATGGTTCTTCAATTATGCCAGGAAAGGTTAATCCAGTAATGCCAGAAGTAATGAAGCAAATAGCTTTTCAAATAATGGGAAATGATTTAACAATAACTATGGCAACTCAAAGTGGACAATTAGAGTTAAATGCTTTCTATCCAATAATCATGCATAACATATATGAATCTATAATAATATTAACAAATGGTATAGAAACATTTGTAGAAAATTGCATTAAGGGAATTGAGGCTAACGAAATAAGATGTAATGACCTTGTAAATGGAAGTATAGGAATTGTAACTGCTTTAGCACCAGTATTGGGATATGAAAAAGCTGCATATATTGCTAAGAAAGCCTTAAATACAGAAAGATATGTTAAGGATGTTGCTATTGAAGAATGTGGTATGCAAGAAAATGAAGTAAGTAAGATATTAAACATTAAAGATATGATAAACTTAGTAAGCTAATAAAGAGATTGTATATAAGTATCTAGTTCTAAAAGTAATAGCTTAGTTTATTTGAAAATTAAATAAATTATATGATAAATTAAAAGCACCTAATAAGAATAATCACATCTTATTAGGTGCTTTTTATTTTGAAAATCTAAAAATTAATCTGCAAGTTATAGTTTAGAGGTATCTAATTTATTAATGCAGTATATAGTAAATGTCATTAAGAAAATAAATTCTAAGTCAGATAAATTTATATTATATGTTTTTTCAATTAAAGATTTAATCTCCATAGCTAATGGACAGTAGTCCTTATATATAGACTTTAATTTATTTAATGAAGGTAGAGTAGAGTAATCCATAAGATCGATTCTGTCATAAATCATATCGATATGGATGTTAAAGAAAGTTTTAAAATCACTATTAGAAAGTTTTTCATTTATCTTATCATCTAATTCTAATAGTTTAGATAATAGTTCATCATATGCTGATTGTTCAAAATTAAAATTATAATTAGCCTTATTTTCAATTACTAAATCTATATATTTAGTAAAATAATTAATAATCAAATTTGTACAATTTTCTTTATGATGTATAGCACTATCTATATTATTTATAAAATCCTTGTAACTTGATAAAATCATATGTTTTTGTTTTAAAAATGAATGGCTTGTTATCTCTGTATTCTTATCATAAACAAAGTATCCATCTACTGAATTAAGAGATTCAATAAGTAGTTTTTCTCTATCTAAAGGATTATTAAGTGCTCTTTTAATATCCAAAGGTAAATCTGGACTATTTATTTTTATATGCTTTTTATTATTTATAAAATACTCAGAATAAGCATTAGCCACAGCAAGAATAATATCATTTTTTAATTGTCCAACATTATACGGACAATCATAGGACAATAAACATAACATTGAATTTTTTGATACAAGTACAGGTTTATCTAGTTTTATACTTTCTTCTTTAATAAAAGATTCTATTAAGGTCAATCGTTCTTCTAAAAGTCTTTCATTTAAATCAGGTAAATTTATCTTTATAGGGATTCTTCTTATAAATGTATCTAATAATGATGAATTTATATCTTTGTTAGTAGCGCATATTATACGAGCAGAGGATTTAATTCTTTTAGATACTTCTCCTAATCTCTTAAAGTATCCAGTATCCATAAAGACAAATAACATTTCTTGGCCTTCACTTGGTAGATTATGAATTTCATCTAAGAATAAAATACCGCCATTTGCTTCTTCTATTAATCCAGGTCTATCTTCATTAGCTCCTGTAAATGTACCTTTTTTTACTCCAAATAACTGAGCACTTAATAGTTGAGTATTACTTGAATAATCTGAACAGTTAAAATGAATGAAAGGCATATCTTTTGTATCATCTAAAGAATTAGAATACTCATGCATAAGCTTTGCTAGCATAGATTTACCAACTCCTGTATCTCCGATTATTAAGGAGTTCATACCATTTGGAGGATATAGTATTGCAGTTTTAGCTAATTTAATTGCAGGAGCAAGGGATGGATATAAATAACTTAGTTTATCCATTGAGGATTTCTTAGAAAAATCGGTAGCATTAGGATTATTAAAAAAATATTTTACTGGACGACTATTATTTTTAAAAAGCTTTCCTTTTTTTAATAATATGTTTAAATCTTTGCTTACATTTGAACGCTCCAAATTAAGATATTTACTTATATCTAAAGTCGTTATACCATCACCATTATCGAGGTTTTTAACAGTATTATAAATTAAATCTATTCTTTTCATAAGTGCACCCTTCTTATAAATTTATTGTTTGTATAGAAGATATATGTAATTTGTATTGCTATTATTAAAAAATTTAAGTTACTGTATTAAAAATAAATTAAATTATTATTATATGTATCATTTTACAATACACTTATATGCAAAGGCAATTAATAGTTATAATATTCTTTAAAATACTACTTACATACAATGTTGGCATAGATATTGCTTTTAATAATTGCATAGTTAATTGAAGTGGAGGAGAGACTTATGAAATATGCAATGATAGCAACATGGAGAATGGCAGTCGAAGGAATAACTAGTTCAGCAGAACTATTAAGGGATGAAAAATCAGCAGGAGATGCAATAGAAAATGCAATAAAAATGGTAGAAGACTTTCCTTTCTATAAATCAGTAGGATATGGTGGGTTACCAAATGAAGAATGTGAAGTTGAGCTAGATGCTGCTTATATGGATGGTGATTCCCTTTCAATTGGGGCTATAGCTGGAATTAAAGATTTTAAGAACCCAATTAGTATAGCAAGAAAATTAAGCAATGAGCAAGTGAATTGCTTTTTACAGGGGCTAGGTGCAGAAGCATTTGCCCATAAAAATGGTTTTGAAAGAGTTAATATGCTTACAGATAGAGCAAAATTACATTATGAAAAGAAAAGAAGAGAAATTGCAAAAGAAGGGTTGAGCCCATATGATGGACATGATACAGTTGGAATGGTGGCACTTGATTCTAATAAGAAAATGGTAGCAGGAACATCTACGAGTGGCTTATTTATGAAGAAAAAAGGAAGAGTAGGGGATTCACCATTATCTGGTTCAGGTTTCTATGTAGATAGTGAAGTTGGAGGTGCTACTGCAACAGGTCTTGGAGAAGACTTAATGAAGGGATGTATATCTTATGAGATAGTAAGATTAATGAAAGAAGGGCATCATCCTCAAGAAGCAGCTGATATGGCAGTTGAAAAATTAGATAAAGAGCTTATAAGAAGAAGAGGTAAGGCCGGTGATTTATCAGTAGTAGCATTAAATAATAAAGGGGAATTTGGAGTTGCAACAAATATTGAAGGTTTCTCATTCTCAGTAGTTACAGAAGATTTAGAGCCAACAGTCTATGTGTGTAATAAACAAGAAAATGGCAAAACTACTTATGAAGTAGCAAGTCAAGAGTGGTTAGATGCATATTTAAAAAGAATTAAATCACCTATAACATTTGACTAATATAAGGAGTAAATTTATGAATATATATGAAGCTTGTGTTGGAAATTACAATGAAGCTGTTAGAGCTGAAGCTTTAGGAGCTAATAGAATAGAGCTTTGTGATAACCTTTTAGAAGACGGAACTACACCTAGTTTTGGAACAATTAAAAAGGCTGTAGAAAAGTTAAATATTCCAGTGATGGTTATTATAAGGCCAAGAGGTGGAAACTTCGAGTATTCTGAAGATGAAGCTGATATAATGATACAAGATATTAAATTGTGTAAAGATCTAGGAGCATATGGTGTAGTAATAGGGGCCTTGAAGGGAAATACAATAGATTTAGACTTAACTAGAAAAATGGTAGAAGCAGCTAAACCAATGAAAATAACATTTCATATGGCTTTTGATAGTATTGATGATAAAAAATCTGCAATTGATGATTTAGTAAAGCTTGGAGTAGATAGAATATTAACTAAAGGTGGATGTGAAAATGCTCTTGCAGGAAAAGATAAGCTTAAGGAATTGGTAGATTATGCTGAAGATAGAATCATCATTATGCCTGGAAAAGGGGTTAATAGAGATAATAGAGAGTATATTTTAGAGTATACTGGATCTAAAGAAATTCATGGAACTAAAGTTGTTTAGGTTTAGCGAAAAGAAAGAAGGGTGATATACTTGAATATATATGAGGAATCTTTAGAATTTCATAAACAAGTAAAAGGAAAATTTGAAATAACTTCAAGAGTAGCTATAGAAAATGAAAAAGACTTAAGTTTAGCATATACTCCTGGTGTTGCAGAGCCTTGTAGAGAAATACATAAAGACCCAGAAGCAGCATATGTTTATACAAGAAAGTGGAATACAGTAGCAGTTGTATCTGATGGAACTGCAGTTTTAGGCTTAGGGGATATTGGACCTTTAGCAGCATTACCAGTAATGGAAGGAAAAAGTATACTATTTAAGAATTTTGCTGATGTGGATGCATTTCCATTAGTATTGGACACAAAGGATACTGATGAAATAGTTGAAACAATAGTTAGAATATCTCCTACTTTAGGTGGAGTAAATCTTGAAGATATATCAGCACCAAGATGTTTTGAAATAGAAAAAAAATTAAAAGAAAAATTAGATATGCCAGTATTTCATGATGATCAACATGGAACAGCGATAGTGGTTTTAGCGGCTTTAGTAAATTCATTAAAGATAGTAAATAAAAAGTTAGAAGATCTAAAGGTTATTGTTAATGGAGATGGATCAGCAGGTAGTGCTATTACTAGATTGTTGTTATCATCTGGAATAAGCAATTTAATAGTTTGTGGCAAGGATGGAGCAATATATAAGGGTATGAATTATCCTAATGAATCAATAAAAGAATTAGCCTCCATAACGAATCCTAATAATGAAAAAGGTAAATTAGGTGAAGTTATTAACGGAGCAGATTTATTTATTGGTGTATCAGTTGGAAATGTTTTGACTAAGGATATGGTATCAAGAATGAATAAAGATGCTATAATATTTGCTATGGCAAATCCTATTCCAGAGATATTTCCAGAAGAGGCGAAGGCTGCTGGAGCAAGGATAGTTGGAACAGGAAGATCGGATTATTCAAATCAAATAAATAATGTATTAGCTTTTCCAGGAATATTTAGGGGAGCGTTAGATGTTAGGGCAACAGAAATAAATGAAGAGATGAAAATTGCAGCTGCTTATGCTATAGCAAATTTTGTTTCAATAGAAGAGTTAAGTGAAGAAAAAATTCTTCCAAAGGCATTTGAAAAAGGTGTTGGGGCAGCAGTAGCAGAGGCTGTAAAAAAAGCAGCAGTAGAAACAAAGGTAGCCAAAGTAGTAAAAGTGCAAAAGTAGATAAATAGTGGAGGATGGAATAAATGGATAATTTAGAATTAGTATCATTTCAATTAATTAGTAATGTAGGAGAAGCAAGATCAGCTTTATTTGAAGCTATGAGAGCTGCAAGAGAAGAATGTTTTGAAGAAGCAGATAAATTAGTAAGGGATGCAGAAGATTCATTGATAAAAGCACATGAATCACATAGTTCTCTAATTATGCAAGAAGCATCAGGAGATAAGGTGCAAATATCATTACTTTTAATGCATGCAGAAGATCAATTAATGACAACAGAACTTTTAAAAGGAATGGCAAAGGAAGTTATTTTAACTCATAAAAAGTATTCAAATAAATAATAATTAAATATCAGATTAAATGTTAACATAAATTTAGGAAAGATTTTATAGATAAAATAAATTAATAAAAATATAGTTAAAAAATCTCTATATAAATGGTTTTACTCTATACTATTTATATAGAGATTTTTTATATATTAAAATTTATTATTTAATGTGTCTATCAGTGAAAGTCTACTATTTCCATCCCTACCTATAAGAGTTTCATTATTATATAATGAAGTCATAATTGCATCTTCACAGGCTTCAATAGAAGCTCTAAATACTATATCAATTTTATTTTCATGAATTTCCTTTATATTAATTATATCAGTAGTTTGATAATGAGGAATTATATTAGCAGTAGAGAATCCTATTACGATATCACCACTTCCATTTCCTAAATATGATCCTAACCTTGCTAATGAAGCACTCATTCTTTTACAAACCCTTTTTAGTTGACGTGATGACAATGGTATATCAGTAGCAAGTATCATCATAATGCTACCTTTTTCTAAAGTTTCATCATCAATATCTGAAAAACTAATATTATCGAAAATAAAGTCTTTTTTTAATCCAAAATTACTTAATACAAGAAGACCTACAGTGTACTCTTGTCCATCTAGCTCAATAATACGAGAAGCAGATCCAATACCACCTTTCATTTGGAAACATGACATCCCTCTACCAGCCCCTACGCTACCAAGTTCAAAGTCGATAGTTGCATTATGAATAGCTTCATAGACATCTTCTTCTTTTACAGCACAAGTACGAATATCGTTAAGGTAACCATCATTACATTCCCCTACAACAGTATTAACAGTTCCTGTTTCTTTACCGATATCAGGATTATCCTTTAGCATATGTTTTACAATAGCTTGCTGAACAGTACCTACATTTAAAGTGTTTGTTAGACCTATAATACTTTCTAAAGTTCCAAGTTCATCAATTTGAATTAAACCACTCGTTTTTCCAAATCCATTAATTACATAAGATGATGCCACATATTTATTTTGAAATATATTATCTTCACTTGGAATAATAATAGTTACACCTGTATGAATATCTCCATTATCAATTGTTTTATGACCAACCTTTATTCCTTTAACATCAGTAATTTTATTTAATCTTCCTGTTTTCATTTATATCTCCCATTTTAATACCTATTTTATTAATTATTTCCATATAATTATAACATACTAAAGATTTAAGAATTAATGCTAATTTATATAAAAGCTATATATAAATTGATTATATATTATTTATTTAGAATATTTAAAATAAATTATTAATATATAGTTAAGATTGATGCTTTTATATTTAGCTAATGTTAATATAAAAATATATTCAAATTAGCTAAGATAAAGGGTGATTATATGTTAAAAAATGTTGGTAAAAAAATTTTTAGAGAAAGAATAATAAATGAGGATTTTTTGGATGCCATACAAAAAAATATAATGCCAATGAATGAATTAATGGCGTACTATCGTTGTGCAATTATGGAAGTTGAAACAAAATTTAATGTATTAAATGAAGAATTTTCATTACAGTATGATAGAAATCCAATAGAAAATGTAAAATCTAGATTGAAGTCTACTGATAGTATTATAAGAAAGCTTAAGAAAAAAGAGTTACCTTTTTCACTGGAAGCAATGCAAGAAAATATAAATGATGTAGCTGGCATAAGAGTAATTTGCTCATTTCCAGAAGATATTTATATGTTAGCGGACTGTTTATTAAATCAAGATGATATTAAGTTAATTACAAAGAAGGATTATATAAAAAATCCGAAAAAAAGCGGATATAGAAGTTTACATTTAATTATCGAAGTACCAATTTTCTTGAAGAATGAAAAGAGGTATATGAAGGTAGAGGTGCAGCTTAGAACGATAGCTATGGATTTTTGGGCAAGCTTAGAACATAAATTAAGATATAAGAAAAATATTTCCCTAGAGGAAGCTGAAATTATCAGTAAAGAGTTACTTGAGTGTTCAGAAATTAGCGCAACTTTAGATAAACGTATGGAAGATATACGAAATAGAATTGAAAAAAGGTTATAATATAAGGTAATATAAGGTAATATAAGGATAAACATTAATTAAGCTGTCACAAGGACAGCTTAATTTAAAATAAAATTGCTTCACTTAATACTTTGCCAATAGAATCATGAATAACTAAATTTGCATTATTATCAGCAGAAGTTGTACTCTTATTAATTAGAATTAAATTCTTACCTTTAAAGTAATTTATAAGTCCAGCAGCAGGATAAACAACAAGTGAAGTTCCACCTATGATTAAAGTATCTGCTTCAGATATTGCTTTAATAGAACCTCTAATTACAGAATCATCTAAGCCTTCTTCATATAAAACCACATCAGGTTTAACTCTTCCACCACATTTAGTACAAGTAGGTACACCTTTAGATTCTAGTATAAACTTTTCATCATAAAATTCATTACAACTACTACAATAATTTCTTAAAACAGATCCATGAAGTTCAAAAACATTTTTACTTCCAGCTGCTTGATGAAGTCCATCAATATTTTGAGTTATAACAGCTTTTAATTTTCCCATTTCTTCAAGCTTAGCTAACGCCATATGTGCTTCATTAGGTTTTGCTTCAGGATATATAAGTTTAGCTTTATAGAAATTAAAAAACTCTTCAGGATATCTAATATAAAAGCTATGTGATACTAACTGTTCCGGAGTAAAGGTTATATTAAGTTTTTCATTAAAAAGACCATTAGAACTTCTAAAGTCAGGAATACCTGATTCAGTTGATACACCAGCTCCACCAAAGAATACTATGTTACTACTTTCTTTTAAGATTTGAGTTAATTGTTCTATTTTATTTTCCATTAAATCATCTCCAAAACGATATTTATTACTTCTATTATCATATAAATAAAATTCTAATTAAAGTATATCTATAAATGAAGATAAAAACAATTTTAAAAATTGCTTTACTTTCCATTTTAAAGAATGTTACATTCATTATATGAGTGGAAATACTTTACAAACGGAAGTAGCTTTAGAGATTTGACAAAATTGAGCAAGCCTGGTTAGGAATTATAAATTTTAATATCTTACAATGAATATATGAGGTGAGAAGAAGATGAATTACATTCAAAGCATACAAAAATCAATTGATTATATGGAAAATCATATTTTAGAAGATATTAATTATGAAGATGTAGCAAGACATGTTTATATGTCAAATTATCATTTTCATAGATTATTTAGTATGATAACAGGCATAACAGCTAACGAATATATAAGGAAAAGACGTTTGTCTATGGCTGGACAAGAAATTTCTATGTCAGATGCTAAAGTTTTAGATATTTCATTAAAATATGGATATGATTCACCAGAGAGTTTTTCAAAAGCATTTATGAGGTTTCATGGAGTTACACCAAATATAGCAAGACGTTCGGGAATGAAATTAAAATCTTTTAATAGCCTTGTAATAAAAATTTCATTGGAAGGTGGAACGGTTATGGATTATAAAATCGTAAAAAAAGAAAGTTTCAAACTATTAGTAAAGGTTAAGGAGTTCAGAGTAGAATCAATTTCAGAAGATAATAATGAAGATATACCTAACTTTTGGAATGAATGCGCAGAGAATGGTGTGTTTGATGTATTAAAAAGTAACACAACAAATCATGATATTTATGGCGTGTGTAAACCTATATCTAAAGAAAGTAAATACTTTGATTATGGGATTGCTATGAAATATGATGGTGGTGATGTTCCAGAAGGTTATAAGGTTTGGGATGTACATCCTACATTGTGGGGAGTTTTTAAATGTGTAGGAGAAAATGGTGATTGTATTGGTGAAATGTGGAATAGAATATTTAATGAATTTTTACCAAGCTCAGATTATACTATGTTAGATGATATTGATTTTGAATTTTATAAAGAAGATAATAATACAGATTGTTTTTGTGAAATATGGATACCTGTTGAAAAGAAATAAATGAGATGGAGCTATAGTATATAATATAAAATTTAATATGCTATAGCTCCCTTAAATTCTTATAAATAGATCTTAGTTTAGTATATTGGTAAGGATTTTAATAATAGCATAAAGGTTTATATGGATAAAAATATATATTGATATAATACAATTATATAAACATATATTATAGAGAAATAGTATATTAGTGTATAAAAGGATGGTAGGGAATTAAATGAAAAATAAAGAAAAAATATTATTAGGTTTAACATGCTTTCTAGGAGGAGTTGTAGCTGGTTTTATTATTGCACCAATTAAGCAGGGAGTTTATTTAGGAAATAACTGTGGGAGTCATTGTGGAAATAACTGTGGAAATACTGTGAAAAATGATGAGGAATTAGAAAATATTGTGGATAATAATATAGAGGAAAATGAGGGCTTGTAATAAATATATTATTGATATACGTAGGAGATAAATAGATATGAATAGAATTATAATTATTGGATGTGGAGGAAGTGGCAAATCTACATTAGCTAGAAATTTATCTAAGAAGACTAATTTACCAGTAGTTCATCTTGATAAGATATTTTGGAAAGAGGGATGGATAAATATATCAAGAGAAGAGTTTAATACTTTACTTAAAGAAGAATTAAAAAAAGAAAAATGGATAATAGATGGTAATTATGATAGAACAATAAAGGAAAGAATTGAAATGTGTGATACTGTTATCTATTTAGATTATCCAAGGATGTCTTGCTTATTTGGTGTTATAAAAAGAGTAGTATCAAGTTATGGTAAAGTTCGTCCAGATATGGCAGATGGATGTCCAGAAAGATTTGATTTAGAATTTTTAAAGTGGATATGGAATTTTAATAAGGAACATAGAGATAAGTTTTACAATATTCTTCAAAAAGAAAAAAATAAACAGATATACATATTTAAAAATAGAAAAGAATGTAATGAGTTCGTAAAAAACTTATAAGGAGATGAGAATTAGAATAATGGCGTTAGGATTTATAGGTATCATAATTTTTTTAGTTCTGTTGTCCTATGTTATTAGAGAAGCAGTAGAACAGGGAGTATTTAATGCATTAAAAAATATGATAAATGGAAAGAAAATGATACTTATAATGAAGGATAAAAAAACTCAGCATATAGCTGAGTTTTTTCCTAAACTTTTAACTCTTTCATTTCCTTAAGCATATATTCTTTCCAATCGCCATTTTCAATATAAATAGCTTCATCTTGGAATTTTGTATCTATATCCTTATTATAGAAATAAGAATAACAATCTTCAAAGCTTTCATCATCAGTTAGTTTTACTTTTACAATTTTTCTTGAATATTCATTATTTGGATTTCCTTCACCTAAGAAGCCTTCCATTTCATCCATAGGTTTAAGTGTTGAATCATAATTTATAAGTTCAACAACTTCACCGACTATGGTGTTTTTTCCAGGTAATACGGCAGGATATCCCTTGTAAGGCATATGATATAATTCAAATCCGCTTATTTCAGCAGGTCTTATAGAATTAATCTTTCCCTTTAAATAAAGGTCATAGTTAAAAAAGCCTTCTCTTAAACTACCATATACAAAAATCTTTAGTTTCTTATTCATTAGCAAATAGCTCCACCTATAGTTTTTATATCTGATGAATTTTCTATGATAGCTTTGAGACTAAGTTCTAGTCCTTTAGATATATCATCAATAGACATAGATGGCATATTAGGCTTTGTAGTTACTTGAGATGGTATGTAAGGTACATGTATAAAACCACCTCTTATATTTGGATATTTTTTATCGATTAAATATAATATTCCATACATAACATGATTACATACAAATGTTCCAGCTGTGTTAGAGACAGAAGCGGGGATTTCGTTATCCATCATTTCTTTAACCATTGCCTTTATAGGAAGGTTTGAGAAATAAGCAGCTTCACCATCTTCAAAAATAGATATATCTATTGGTTGATTGCCCTCGTTGTCTTTTATTCTTGCATCATCTATGTTAATTGCTACTCTTTCTGGAGTAACTCCAAATCTTCCACCAGCTTGTCCTACAGATATAACAACATCAGGCTTATGTTTTATTATATTTTCTTCAATTGTTTCTAGAGATTTTCTAAATACAGTTGGAATTTCTAATTTTATTATTTCACTATTTAAAATAGTATCAGGTAATTTTTTTACAGCCTCTAATGCTGGATTTATATTCTCTCCACCAAAAGGATCAAATCCTGTAATTAATATTTTCATATATAAAGCCTCCCTTAAAATCTAAAATGCTAAGAAGTACATAAGTGGTATATGAATTGCAAGTAATACAATTGCAAATACAGCTTGTGATTTTATAACAGCATTTTTATCTTTAGTTTCTAATAAAGCCACTGGCAATACATTAAAGTTTGCCGCCATAGGTGTTAATAATGTTCCACAAAATCCTGCTGTCATAGCTAATGCTGATGCAATTATAGGATCTCCACCTTGAGCAAATACAAAAGGTACTCCTATACCAACTGTTATAACTGAAAATGCAGCAAAGGCATTCCCCATGATTGCTGTAAATATAGCCATTCCTATACAATAAGCGCTTATTCCTAGTAGTATGTTTCCTTCAGGGATAACGCTTGAAATCATATTTGAGATAATATCACCAACACCAGCAGCGGTAAATAGTGCTCCAAGAGCAGCTAGAAGTTGAGGCAATATTGCAGTAGAACCTATAGATTGAAACATTCTATTACTATCTTCAATAAATTCATTAGGTTTAGCCTTTGTTATTATGAATGTTGCAATTAAGGCTATTATTGCAGCAATACCAACAGCAGTTACTCCTGATATTGGTGTAAACTGAGCAATGCCTAAAGCAACTAAAGCTATAATTAATGATGGAATAAATATTTTAATTCCAATTTTAGATGCTTTTAAATTTGCGAAAGTACTGTCTAATTGTTTAATAGTTCCAACATTAATTTGATTAAATGCTGCTAATATACCTATAACTACAATAAGTAGTCCAGTTATCATTGAAGGAATTGCTTCTCCTAATATAAAGATAACTCCAAGTATTCCCCAAAAAAGGGATGTACCGTATTTAGTTTTATGATTTTTATCTTTTAAAGTAAACAACATAGTAAGTAGAAAAAATAAACCTACCATAATGTAAAATACTTGTAATAATATATTTGAAAAAGTATTAATATCCATAAAATTTACCTACCTATTTTTATATTTTTTAGCAAGCTTTTTATCTAGATAATAGTTTTGAATAGCTCCTAAAATAAAAGCTATTATAGCAATTGGAATTGAAGCTTTAGCAATTTGTAATGTGTCCACATTATATCCTAAAGTTTCTAAAGTACCAGCTATAAGTAAAACACCGGAGTTTGCTATAAATACATTTTGTCCAAAGAAATTACCATAGTTATCAGCTGCCGCAGAGTGAGCTTTTATTAGGTCCTCATCTTCTTCATCTAATTCACCATATTTTGAAATTGCAGCACCTTGGGCCATTGGATTAATTAACGGTCTAACAAATTGAGGATGTCCACCAAGTTTAACTGCCATTGCAATAGATAATTCTCTAATAAATAAATATCCAGATATAATTTTTCCAGTAGATAAGCCTTTTACATTTTTTATAAGCATTATTGCTTTTTCTTTTAATCCATATCTTTCACACATTCCTACAACAGGAAGAGTCAGTAAAAATAAACACATTTCTCTTTTTTGAACGAAGGTTTGTCCTAAAGTGGTAAGTATTTCTGAAATACTCATACCAGAAACTAGTCCAGTTACTAATCCAGATACAATTACAACAGCAATTGTATTAAACTTTAATGCAAATCCTACAATTATTATTAATATTCCTATTAACGCCATATTTATCGAATCCTTTCGAAATTTGTAGTAAATTAATCATTTTTTTATAATTATACAATCAGATTTGTATAAAATCCATAGAAAAATCTGATAATTTATAGTAAAAGGTGCTATAAAATTGATAGATATATAAGGAAAACTCTAAATGTTAATAAAATGTTAATTGATTATTTAGAGATTAGTTATAAGTAAAATATGAGCAATACTAAAGTATAAGTAGAATTATTATAAAGATTGGATAGTTAGAAAGGTATTTATTTTCAACAAAATTTAAAAAAGTGTGAACTATTTATAAGTTCAAGATAATAATGACTTTATTTTACTGTTAATTAATAATAAAAAAAGTATGTAGACTTTGGAAATCTATTCATACTTTTTGCGTATTTATAAAATTTAATTATAAGCTAACACAGTATACTAAAAAAAATAAAAAGGACGTTAATAATAAAATAATTGATAAATCTATTCTTAAAGAACTTGCTTTGCTAGTATTATTTTCCAAAAATATCACCTCGTTTAATTTATGTCCAGGTTTACGAAAGTTTAAACAGTTAAAGAAAATTTAATTTTAAAATAAATAGGAATTATTTTATTGTCATAAACGTATATTATATAGTTAGCAATAGTTTGAAAAAATTTATATTTAAAAGAAATAGTAAGAAATAATAAGATTTTTATAAATAGTAAATGGTTACAAGGTTTAATTAACCAAAAGAAAAAAATATCAATTATAATAAAATTAGTAATTTTTATTTAGAATATATATAATAATAAAGTAACAGGGAGTTGGTTTTATGAATAAAAAAACTAAAGAGTTGAATCAATATAAGTTACTCAATAATATGATAAATAAATTGATGGAAAAAAATAAAATAGTAAAATAATAAAAAAATCATTTACATTTAAAAAATGATATGATATTATAATCACATAATTAAATACGTAGTGTGTTACTGGTTATGCAGGCAAGGACTAAAAATATTATAGATATAGCTATATCTATAAGTTTTGGTCCTTTTTTTATTTTTTTTTAAATACATTTAAAAAACTTTAATAACTATTGTATAAAAAGGAGATAATAAACCCATAGTAGCACATACTACTGTAGCAATTTATTTTTTATTATATAAATATTTTAAAGGAGGAATTATAAGATGCTACAACAATTACAAAGAATCGGTAAAGCGATCATGCTTCCAATAGCAGCTTTACCAATAGCAGGTATTTTACTAGGTGTTGGGGGTGCATTACTAGGTATATCAGGGTTATCTAACCCACCAGCAGTGTATCAACCATTAATAGCATTTGTTAATATTCCTGTAGTTACAGCAATATTAACAATAATGAAAAACGTAGGAGATATTATATTTGGAAACCTACCATTACTATTTGCAGTAGGTGTTGCAGTTGGACTTGCTAAAAAAGATAAAGGAACTGCAGGTTTAGCTTCAATATTTGGTTTCATAGTTATGAACCAAGTTATATCTTCAATGTTAGCATTAGGATTAACTCAATTAGGAGTTGTTACTCCAGATGCAGTTGGTGGATATAGTACTTATGTTACTACTAACTTAGGTATATTTACATTAAATATGTCAGTTTTCGGTGGTATCATCACAGGTATAGTTACAGCAATATTACACAATAAATATCATACAATACAATTACCACAAGTTATTGGATTCTTCTCAGGATCAAGATTTGTGCCAATAGTAACTTCTTTAGCTATGGCAATAGTTGGTGCTTTATTAGCATTTATTTGGCCGGTAGTTCAAAATGGTATAGGAGTACTTTCAGAATTAGTTAGAAATGCAGGTGCTATAGGAACATTCTTCTATGGAGTTATTGAAAGAGCATTAATTCCATTTGGATTACACCACGTATTCTATACACCGTTCTGGTATGGATCATTTGTTGAAGGACAAATATTAGTAGATGGAGTATGGCAAACAGTTGCAGGAGCTAACACAGCTTACTTTGCTCAATTATCAAGCATGAGTAGCTTAGTTGGAGCTTCATCAGCAGATATGGCTACAGTAGTTGCAGGTACTACAAGATTTATGGCTGGTAAATTCCCATTCATGATGTTTGGTCTTCCAGCAGCAGCTTTAGCTATGTATAAGACAGCAGCTCCAAGCAAGAAGAAAGCTGTTGGATCATTATTAGCATCAGCTGCAGTTACAGCATTGCTTACTGGTATAACTGAACCAATAGAATTTACATTCTTATTCGTTGCACCAGTATTATATGGAGTTCACTGTGTATTAGCAGGTTTATCATTCATGTTAATGGATATACTTAATGTATTTATTGGTATGACATTCTCAGGTGGATTAATAGACTTTACATTATTCGGTTTATTACCAGCAGGAGCAGGAGTTCCTACTAACTGGTTAAGATTAGTCTTAGTTGGTATAGTTTATGCGGTAGTTTACTACTTCTTATTCTTATTCTTAATTAAGAAATTCAATTTAAAGACTCCAGGTAGGGATGAAAGCGAAGAAGAAGTTAAACTTTATTCAAAATCTGATTATCAAGAAAAAGCAGGTATTCCTCAAGCTGATATTAATGAAAAGTCTGGTAACAAGAAAGCTGGAAAAAATAATGAAATAGTTGAAAAAGCTCCAGCAGTTTTAGCAGCTTTAGGTGGAGAAGAAAATATAGTTAGCGTTGATGCTTGCATAACAAGATTAAGAGTTGAAGTTAAAGATAAAGCAAACGTAAATAAGGATCAATTAAAATCTTTAGGTGCTGCTGGTGTAGTTGAAGTTGGTAACGGAATTCAAGCCATCTTTGGTGCTAAAGCAGATGCATACAAGAATGAAATTAAAAACATCTTAGATATAGATTAATATTTAATAGCGTATATAGTTGTTAAATAAAATAAAAAAATCGTTAATTCATTGTAAGAATTAACGATTTTTTTATTTATAATAGTAATTAAAATAGAAATAATTAGAAAATTTAAGTACTATTATAATGTTTAAAAGTGTATTTAATTTAATGGTTAGAGGTTGTAGAAAAAAATAATTGTGTAGATTTGGGGATAAAAAAATTTAGATTTTGAATCTTTTAAATTATAAAAGAGTTGATATGTAAAAAATGAATATTATAAAAGTTTCTGAAAAAAATAGATTTAATTAATAATTTTTTATGTGGATTTAAAGTGAGGAGAGGATTAAAATAAAAAAATTCAAATTAATTATTACTATAATCACATTAGTTCTATTAGGAGTAATATCAACTGAGTTTAAGCCTAATACTACAACAGTAGAAGCGAAATCAAATGAAAATCTTTCTTTTGCTGTATTAGGAGATGTTCATGAAAATATTAATCATTTTGAAGAGGCTATTAAAGATCTACATACAATAAATCCTAATATGGATGCATTAGTATTAAATGGCGATGTTGTGGATCAAGGATTAGATGAGCAATATGATTCAGTACAAAAAACTTTAAATAAAAACAAGGATTTACTACCACAAACAATTATAAAAAATATAGGCAATCATGAGTTTTTTGACTATAATATTGAAAAAAATTCTAAGGATCAAGTTCAAAACTTTATAAATAAGTACCTTGAGTTTTCAGGAGAAGAAAAAGTATATCATGATAAATGGATAAAAGGATATCATTTTATATCATTAGGATCTGAAGATGGTAATTCTCAAACTATAAATTCAGTTACAGCATTTATTTCTGATGAACAATTAGAATGGTTTAAAGAAAAGTTAGCTGAGAATTATCAAAAAGGTAAACCGATATTTGTATTTTTACATCAGCATTTAGATTATGGAGATAATCCATGGGTTGGATCAAAGCAAAGTGAAGAAATAAAGAATATATTAGAGCAATACCCAGAAGTAATTATGTTTTCATCACATACTCATAGGGATTTGAATGAAAGTAGTGTAGTTTTAAATAAACCATTTACAATAGTCAATACAGGATCTGTTCATTACACTATTATACCTGATTCAAATGAAGAAAAAGGCTATAAAAGAGAATCAGATTATATTAAGGGTGTTTATATTGAGGTGAATGATAATAATGTTACTATCAAAGGTAGAAATATAAAAGATAAAGAATGGATATTTAGTACAGAAATTTCTAATTAATGAATTTGATTAAATATAAAGAAAGAAACTCAAAATTAATTTTTGAGTTTCTTTTTTATACAAGGAATATACATTTAATATAAATCATATTAATTAATAAAGTTATTTTAAATTAGATATTAATTGCAAACGTTTATAAAATTCCATTTTAAAATGTATGCAATTTAAAATAGGAGTATAGATATGGTTAAACAAGAAGATATAGCTAGAATATTAAATATTTCAAGAACAACAGTTGCTAGAGCCCTAAATGGTAGCGAGAACATAAATCCAGAAACAAAAGAAAAAGTACTAAAATTAAGTGAAGAGTTAGGCTATAGTAGAAATCCTATAAGTACTTCTTTAGCATTGAAGAAGAAAAAAAATATATATGCATTTATAGTAAAAACGAGAAATCTTAATTATTCAAAGGAAATAAAAAAAGGATTTAAAAGAGCTCAAAAAGAGTTTGAGTTTTACAAATATCAGTTGAATATTATTGAGACGGATATAGATAAGCCGGAAGAACAATTAGACTCATTAATTAATATTTTAAAAACTGAAGATGTAGAGGGGATAATAATTACGCCTCTTTTAAAAGAAGAAATAGGAAAGGTTAAAAAGGATAATCCTAAGGTAACTTTTATAGCTTTAGATTTACCTTTAGATAAATATACATATAGTGTATGTTCGAATTATTTTAAAGCAGGAAGAATTACAGCTGATATATTATTAAATGTTTTAAATAAGGGGGATAGAATATTATTAATTGATACTGCTGATGATAGGATATCCTCTAAGCTTAGCTTTAATGGATTTTTGAGCAAAGTTCATGAATCAAACAAATGTATTGTTGTTGGGCCTATATATCAAGAGAATATAAAGGACAATATAGAAAAACTTTTAGATGAAAATCTAAATAATGATATACAAGGTTTATATTGTAGTAGGTTTTTAGTAGATATAGTGAAAAGTGCATGTAAAAGAAATAAATATAATATAAAAGTTGTAGATAATGGAGCTTCTGATATAACAAAGGAATTGATTAGAGATAATAAAATAATTGCAACAGTAGCTCAGAAATACTCGGATTTAGGATATCTGGCAGCTAAATATATGTTTGAATACTTATATAAAGATATTAAGCCTTTAAAAATTAATAATGAATTAGATAGCGTTATATTATTTAGAGAAAGTTTTACTTAATAAATTGTATTAGCTATCTCTTAAAAATTAAAATGTTCGCGTGAACTTATAGTATATTACACGAATGCATTTTAATTTTTGGGTAAATGTTCTCGAGAACTAAAATGTTTATAAGGAAATTAAACTATATTTCCTTAAAATATAAATTTATAGGGGGATACTTTTATGAAAAAAATTAAGCTGTTATCAACAATTTTTTTAGCAACTACTATGAGCATATCAATATTTGCAGGGTGTGATAAAAATCAGAATACCAATGATGGAAAAGGTGCGTCAACAGATCATAAGCAAGTAGAAATAACGTGGTGGGCATTTCCGAACTTCGAAACTAAAGATGGTGTGGTCGGAAAATATGAAGAAGAATTGGCAGAGGCATTTACTGCTAAAAATCCAAATATAAAAGTGAGTGTAGAGATGTTGTCATTTAACGGTGGGGGAGAAAAGATAAATGCAGCAATAGCTTCTAACTCAGCACCTGATATTTTATATGATGCTCCAGGTAGAATAATAGATTATGCAAGACAAGGAGTTTTAGCACCTGTAGATGATATGATAGCAGAACTTAATGGTGATGTATCTGAATCAATATTACAAGGTTGTAAATTAGAAGACAAGTATTATATGTATCCATTTAACACAACAAATTTCATGATGGCAGCAAATAAAGATATGTTTGAAGAAGCAGGACTTTTAGATGTACTTCCTTTAAATAAAACAGATAGGCAATGGACTATAGAGGAGTTCGAAAAAGCTTTAAAGGCTATAAAAGAAGCTAAACCAGATGTAATTCCATTGACATTCTTTAGTAAAAGTACAGCTGGTGATCAAGGAACAAGAGCATTTGTAGCTAATATCTACGGTGGAAGTGTTATGAATGAAGATCAAACAGCATATACTTTTGATTCTCCGGAAGCAACAAAGGCAATGGAGTGGGTTAAAAAGGCAATAGATGAAGGCCTTATAGGACAAGGTACAGAAGCACTAGCTTCAAATGATGCAATAGATTTATATTTACAACAAAAAGCTGCTGTTACAATACTTTATTCAACAGGATTAGTTAAGAGTAATGAAAGTAAAAAGTCAGTTCCTTTTAAAGATTTATTACTTCCAATTCCAGCTCCAGAGGGACAACTTAGATTAGAATCTTTAATTGGCGGTTTATGTATTTTTGATAATAAAGATGAAGCTAAAATAGAAGCATCAAAGAAGTTTATAGACTTCCTAAGCAACGATCCAGATTGGCAAGAAAAGAACTTAAAGGCTACTGGGACATTTTCTGTTAGAGATTCTGTAAAGGATTTATATGATGATGAAGAAATGAAATTTGCAGAAGCAATGGGAAAATATACAGCTAAGTATTATAACACTGTAAATGGATTTGCAGAGATGAGAACTCATTGGTTCCCAGCATTACAAGAAATAACATTAGGTCAAAAATCTCCTAAGGATGCATTAAAGGCTTATAACGATAAAGCAAATGAAACATTAAATAAAGAATAGTAATTTTACTAGTAAGGGGAGGAGGACCTCATCTTACTATTAAGGAGGTAGTAATTTAATATGATTACTGAATTAGCATATAAAAATAAGCCTAAATCAAAGAGAAAAAAACATACAACTATTGCAAAGAAAGAATGGCTATCAGCATATTTATTTTTATTGCCAGCAGCAGTATTTTTTTTAGGGTTTGTTATATTACCTATGATTGGTGGATTAGTTATTAGCTTTTTTGACTATAATCCACGTTCATCAGCATTTGTAGGGATACAAAATTATATTCAAATATTTAATGATCCTGTGTTTAAAAAATCACTATGGAACACTTTGTTTTTAGTTATAGGGAATGTTCCAATTGTAGTAGTATTTTCATTGTTTGTATCTCTAACTATTTATAAAAGGTCATCAAAGGTCAGGTCATTTTTCAGATCAATATTTTATCTACCAGCAATAGCATCGGTAGTTAGTATTACAGTGGTGTGGGGATGGATATTCCATCCTAACTATGGAATTTTAAATTATATATTAAGTTTATTTGGAGTAGATCCTCAAGTATGGCTTGGTAATCCAAGCATGGCTAAATGGGCAATTTTAATGGTGTTAGTTACATTATCTGTTGGACAGCCTATAGTTCTTTATATGGCCTCAGTAGGGAATATTCCTAAAGATTATCTTGAAGCTGCAGAAATAGATGGAGCAAATTCTAATCAAGTATTTTGGAAAATAACATGGCCACTATTAAAGCCAACAACATTATATATTGTAATTATAACTACTATAAATTCATTCCAATGTTTTTCATTAATTCAATTATTAACAGCTGGGGGACCCAATTATGCAACCACAACAATAATGTATCAAGTATATGAAAGATCATTTACTTTAGGACAATATGGAATAGCATCATCAATGGGAGTAGTCCTTGCAGTTATAGTTATGCTTATATCAGTTATTCAATATAAATATTTAGGTACAGATGTAGAATATTAATAGAAAGGAGAAAAAATGTTTAGAAATAAGAAGAAAGAAAAAGAAGAGTTATATGACTGGAGAAATAGGTGGACTCCTAAATATATTATTTCATTAATTATACTATGCATTCTAATGATAGTTTTCATATTTCCTTTCTACTGGATAATAACAGGAGCTTTTAAAACACAAACATCTGCATTAGCAATACCTCCAGAATGGTGGCCTAATGATCCAACAATGCAAAATTGGGCTAGTCTTGGAAGGCAACCGTTGGTTAGATGGACTTTTAATAGCTTTTTTATAGCTATCTCAACAACTTTTTTAGTGTGTTTAACATCATCTTTAGCAGGCTATGTATTAGCTAAAAAGAGATTCCCAGGAAGGCATATTATATTTTGGTTGTTAATTGGAGCAATGGCACTACCAAAGCAAGTAATAATGGTTCCATTGTTTACAATATTAACCAAGTTAGGCTGGATAGATACTTATAAATCATTAATTTTACCTGCTGTAGGATGGCCATTTGGAATATTTCTAATGAAACAATTTAGTGAAACTATTCCAGGAGAATTAATAGAAGCTGCTAAAATTGATGGTTGTTCAGAACTTAGTATATTTAAAAATATAGTGCTACCTATAGTTAAACCAGGAGTTGCAGCTTTAGCTATATTCACCTTTATAAGTTCATGGAACGATTATTTTATGCAATTAATTTTAATAAGAAGTAAAAATATGCAAACATTGCCCCTTGGTATAGCAACTATGCAACTTGAGTTTACAACAGATTATGGATTAATGATGGCAGGAGCGGCACTTGCATCAATACCTATGATTATAATATTCTTGATATTCCAGAAATCTTTCACTCAAGGAATAACAATAGGAGCAGTAAAAGGATAAGAGAAGAGTAAAGTTAACCGTTGATATATTTTAGTATATCATTAATAATAAATTTCCTCTTAATGAAGGTGTCTTAAGCGAGGCACCTTTTATTTTGTGTAAAAGAAATGATATATTATAATAATATAAAGGGGGCATGTATTATGAATATAGGTATAATAGGATTTGGAGGGGTTAGTAAAGCTTTAATAAAACTACTAGGGGATAAAAGTGAATATTTATATAATCTAGGAATTTATATAAGGGTTAAATATATAATAAAAAGTAATGGTGGAATATATAATAATTTAGGAATAAACTTAGAAGAAATTATAAGTAATGATTTTAATTTAAATATAGAAAGTCTACAATTTAAGGAAGACATAAATATAAATACTATAGTAAAAAATAATGATATAGATATGCTTGTGGAATTAACAAATACTAATATAGAAACGGGAGAGCCAGGGTTAACTCATATAAAGCTAGCTTTAGAGAATTCTATTAACGTGGTAACAGGAAATAAGGGGCCAATATTGCTTCAATATAATAACTTAAAAAAGTTAGCTGATAAAAATAATGCAAAGCTTGGGATAGGGTGCACAACAGGAGGGGCACTTCCATCTATAAATGTTGGAACTTTTGATATAGCAGGATCAGATGTATTGTCAATTGAAGGTATATTAAATGGAACGAGTAATTATATTTTAACTGAAATGTATGAAAATGAAGTTGATTATGACGAAGCATTAAACAAAGCTATAAGTTTAGGAATAGCAGAAGCAAATTATAATCTAGATGTAGAAGGATATGATACTGCATCAAAAATTTTAATACTAGCTAATGTTATTATGAATTCTAGTTTAACTATCGATGATATTAAGATACAAGGAATAAATTTATTATATAAAAGTTTAATAATAAATGAAAAAAAGAATGGCAATAAAATTAAATTAATAGGAAGAATATATAAAGAAGGCGAACAAATCAAAGCATATGTAAAACCTGAGGTAATAGATAAAAGTCATCCTTTATATTTTGTAGATGGTAAAAATAAAGGTGTGCTTTATAGTACAGATACTTTAGGAGACATTAGTGTAATAGGCGGTGCATCAGGAACTATAAATGCAGCTGCAGCAATATTAAGAGATATAATAAATATATTTTGCAAAGAAAAATAATTAAAAAGTGAAAAAATGAAGGAATGAAAAAAATTATGAATAAAGAAGAAAAGAAAGTTTTAAGAAATAAAATATTAGAAATAAGAGATTCACTAAATAACAACGAAAAAGAATTAATGGATAATAAAATATTTAATGAGTTAATAAATACAGATTTATATAAAAGATCTATTAATATATTTATTTACATAAGCTTTAGCAATGAGATAAATACAAGAAATATAATAGAAAAGGCCTTTAAGGATAAAAAGAATGTTTTTATTCCAAAAGTATATAAAGATGATAAATTAATGAAGGCAATAAAATTAAATTCTATTGATGAGCTAAAGAAAAATTCAATGGGCATCTTAGAACCAATAGATGACTCTAATTATATTGAAAAAGAAAATATAGATTTAATAGTAGTACCTGGAGTTGTTTTTGATAAAGAATGTAACAGAATAGGGTATGGAGGAGGATATTACGACAGGTATTTAAAAGATATAAAATCTAAAAAAAATAAGATAGCATTGGCATATGATTTACAAATAGTTGATAAAATAGAATCAGAAGTGCATGATATCAAAGTAGATTATATAATCACGAATACTACAGCCTTAAAAAATACAAATAATGGTTGAAAATTTAAAGATATAGTGTATAATATATAATAATTAAATAAAAAAGACTTTATTAAGAATGGTGGAGGGACTGGCCCTATGAAACCTAGCAACCTGCGAAATATAAAATTATTTTATAAATAAGTGTGGTGCTAAATCCTGCAAGCTGATGCTTGGCAAATAAGGTATTTCATTGAGTTTATTAGTGAATAGTTTAGTATATTTAGGTTGCTTCTTATTTGAAGTAACTTTTTTTATTTTATAGAAAAGCAATAAGCAATAATATTAAATAAGGGGGCTTTCAATATGGAAGGAAAATGGGAAAAAGGGACAATATGTATTCAAGGAGGTTATACACCAAAGGCTGGGGAACCTAGGGTATTACCAATATTTCAAACAGCAACTTATAAGTATGATGATCCAGATCACTTAGAAAATTTATTTAACTTAGAAGCAGAGGGGCATTTGTATAGTAGAATATCTAATCCTACAGTTTGTGCATTAGAAGATAAGTTTGCAAGACTTCAAGGGGGAGTTGGGGCAGTAGCTACAGCATCAGGACAAGCAGCTGTGTTATATTCAATATTAAATATATGTAAGGTTGGGGATCATATAATATCAGCATCTTCTTTATATGGTGGAACAATTAATTTATTTACGGTTAATCTTAAAAAGATGGGGATAGATGTAACCTTTGTTGATCCAGAAGCAAGTAAGGAAGAAATTCTTTCATGTGCAAATGAAAATACTAAAGCAGTATATGGAGAGACAATTGGTAATCCGGGATTAAATATATTAGATTTTGATAAGTTCTCAGAGGTTGCAAAGGTGTTAAAGGTTCCATTTATAGTAGATAATACTGTAGGAACTCCATATTTGTGTAATCCATTTGAACATGGGGCAAATATAGTGGTACATTCAACTACTAAATATGCAGATGGACATGCACAGAGCATTGGAGGAATAGTAGTTGATGGAGGAAATTTTGATTGGGTAAATGGAAATTTTGAAGAATTTACTCTACCAGATCCAAGTTATCATGGATTAAAATATGTAGAATCATTTGGAAATGCTGCATATATTACAAAGTTAAGAGTTACATTAGGACGAGATATAGGGGCATGTCAAAGTCCATTTAATGCTTACTTAACTAATTTAGGTTTAGAAACTCTTCATTTAAGAATGGAAAGACATTCACAAAATGCCTTAGAACTAGCAAAATGGTTAGAAAAACATCCTAAAATAAAGTGGGTTAATTATCCATATATTGAAACAAGCTCACAATATGATAAAGCAAAGAAATATTTAAAAGGTGGAGGAAGTGGATTATTAACTTTTGGAATAAAAGGAGATATAGAAACAGCAAAGAAATTTACAAAAGCATTAAAATTAGTAGCATTAGTAGTTACTTTAGGAGATGTTAGAAGTTGTCTTTTACATCCAGCAACAACTACACATAGTCAATTATCAAAGGAAGAGCAAATAGCAAGTGGAGTAACACCTGATTTGATGAGAGTTTCAATTGGAATTGAGGATATAAGAGATATAATTGCAGATTTTGAACAAGCATTAATCTCAATTAACAGTTAATAATAAAAAAACAATAAGAAAATAAAAGAATTCAATGTTGTTTAAAATTTTATTTCAAAGGGTATCACGTTTTGTGACTCTCATTTTAGAAATATGATATTTTAACAAATTAGAATAATATATTTGTTAAAAGCTACTATTTTTAATTGGTATTAGAAAATAGTAGCTTTTAACTATTGGTTTTAATTTTATAAATAATATAGGAATTAAAATAGAATATATTAAGTAGAAATATGTTAAAATATACTTAGATATAATAAAGATTAGGAGAAAGTCGATTATACAGGGGAAAAGTTTATGAGTAAGTTTATTAAAAGTATTATTCATGTTTTAGATATATGTTGATTATTCATATGTGGCTATAGTAGTGTAATAAATTAAAAAAAAGAGGGACATGTTAATGATAAGAAAATAGACTTAGTTTCTTCAGATTAATCAGAAAATAAAATCAATAATATAAATAATAATGATTTTACAGATTCAAATTGAGTAGATGATGGTTTTAAAGATGGAACAATTGCTCTATTTATATAGGAAAACAAGTTTGATAGAAGATACTCAGGAAAGATGCCATAAGTTATTTAATCAATATATGAAATAGTGTTTATAAAAGGAGGAGTGGGAATGAATATTTTAATTGGAATCTTAATACCGTTTTTAGGTACGTCTCTAGGGGCTGCTTGTGTTTATGCAATGAAGAAAGAAATGAATAAAATGGTTAATAAGATACTTCTTGGATTTGCATCAGGAGTTATGATGGCTGCAGCAGTATGGTCATTAATTATTCCTTCTATAGATATGTCTCAAAATATGGGGAAATTATCATTTATTCCAGCTGCAGTTGGAGTACTTGTAGGAATTTTATTTTTATTTTCTTTGGACAAAATTGTTCCGCATATGCATATCAATAGTAAAAAGGAAGAAGGAACAAAAAAATATAAACTAAGTAAAACTACAAAACTTGTACTGTCAGTAGTAATTCATAATATTCCGGAGGGAATGGCAATAGGAATTGTTTTTGCAGCAGTTATGAATGAGGCCAATGCAGTAACTCTTGCTTCAGCTATTGCTCTTTCTATAGGGATAGCAATTCAAAACTTTCCAGAAGGTGCAATAATATCAATGCCTCTTAAAAGCGAAGGCTTAAGCAAAAATAAATCATTTATTTATGGAGCTTTATCTGGAATAGTAGAACCAATAGCGGCGGTAATTACAATAATATTTTCTAGTGTTATTACACCAATAATGCCATATCTACTTTCTTTTGCAGCAGGAGCTATGATTTTTGTTGTAGTAGAGGAATTAATACCAGAGGCAGCAGAAGATAATTTTTCTGATATTAGTGCAATAGCATTTTCTATAGGATTTGTAATTATGATGATTTTAGATGTAGCATTATCCTAATTTAAGAAAAGGATAAATTATAGAATAAAAATGAAAGTTTTGTATTAAAGTTTACAAGTTTAGTTAGCTTTTTATCTGTATTATGGATTGTGATATTATCCATAAGATTTAAATTAAGTGGAGTATATGTTGGCTTGCAAATAAATAATTTAATATTTGCTGTTGTTCATTATTTAAAAATTAATAGGGATAATTGCAAAGAAACTCTTTATAAAATATAATAGAATATGATAATTAAGATTTAGTAAACTAATTTACATTGATGTAAGGAGTGTATTTATGTTTAATAAAGAGGAACTTCAAATTCTTAATGAAGCTTTAAAGATGTATGAAGAAAAAACTACGAAGCAATTAGAGTCTAGTACTAATAATAAGGATAAGATGGTTGCCTATAATAGAAAACAAAAGAAAATATGGTTACTTCAAAATAAGATGAAAAAGCTTATTGAAGAAAATAAGTAAAAGCCTTTTAATAAGGGCTTTTTTTATTTTTATATAAAGTGATTTATTAGTTTAAAAGTAGTAATATGATTATAAGATGTATTTTATATAAATAAATATGATATTTATGGTTGGGGGAGGATATTATGACTGAAAAGGAAAAGATGCTAAGGGGAGATTTGTATGTTTCTTTAGGCGATGAATTGTTTAATGATAGGCAACATGCTAATGAAATTATGTTTGAGTACAATTCACTACATCCAAAGGAAATAGAAAAGAGAATGGACTTACTTAGAGGGTTATTTGGACATGCGCCTAAAGAGTTCTTCATAGAGCAACCTTTTAGATGTGCTTATGGCTACAATATCTATTGGGGAGAAAATTCATTTGCAAATTACAATTGTACAATATTAGATTGTGGCAAAGTAACTATAGGGAAAAATGTTATGATTGGACCTAATGTGAATATATTTACAGCTAATCATGCACTTTCACCTAAGGAGAGAATGGAAAATTTAGAATATGCAGACCCAGTAGAAATATGTGATGGAGTATGGATAGGTGGGGGAAGCACTATTAATCCAGGGGTGAGAATTGGAGAGAACTCAGTTGTTGGATCTGGTAGTGTTGTAACTAAGAGTATTCCAGATAATGTACTAGCTGTTGGTAATCCTTGTAGAGTAATAAGAAAATTGGACAATGAATAGTAATCATAAAAAATATAAATATAAAAAACAGCTTATATGGTAACAAAATAATCTATTTTGCTTTAAAGTTTTACAAAATTATCATAATAGAGATATATAAAACAAGAAGTGTGATTTTAATGGAAAGAAGAAGTCCATAACTAAAAATTATTATAAATTAAGAAGAACCTTGAAAATTTTAAAATTTTCAGGGTTCTCTATCAAAAATTATTTATTTTATAAAAATCCTACCAGAGGATTTTTTCCACCATTCTAAACTCTACATTGATTATTTATCTTTATTAGCTATTTCTAAGATTAATCTGTTCTTTAATTCAGAAACTGGAAGTGCACCTTCTTCTCCATTCTTTCTGCTTCTTACTGAAGCTTCATTGTTGGCAGCTTCCTTTTCACCAACAACTAGGATGTAAGGGATTCTTTCTAGTCTAGCTTCTCTAATCTTATAACCAATTTTTTCTGATCTATAATCGGCAGTAATTCTTATTCCTGAATCTTTGAAATCTTTAACTATTGATTCAGCATAGTCATTATATTTATCAGAAATAGGAAGAACTATTGCTTGAGTTGGAGCAAGCCAAGTTGGGAATGCACCAGCATATTTTTCAATAAGCATAGCTAAAGTTCTTTCATAACATCCAATTGAAGATCTATGAATTATATATGGACGTTTCTTATTTCCATCTTTATCTATATAAGTCATATCAAATCTTTCTGCAAGAGCAAAGTCAATTTGGATTGTTATTATTGTATCTTCTTTTCCGTGAACATTCTTGAATTGGATATCAAGCTTTGGTCCGTAGAATGCAGCTTCACCTTCAGCTTCAACATAATCAATTCCAAGGTGATCTAAGATAGCCTTCATTAATACTTGAGTTTCTTCCCAAGCTTCTGGATTGTTTATATATTTATCAGTATTGTTTGGATCCCACTTAGAGAATCTAAATGATATATCTCCATCTATTCCTAAAGTACTCATTATGTGGTTGATTAATTCAACACAACCTTTAAATTCTTCTTCAATTTGATCTGGTCTACAAACTATATGTCCGTCAGATAAAGTAAATTGTCTTACACGAATTAATCCGTGCATTTCACCAGATGCTTCATTTCTATATAAAGTAGAAGTTTCAGCATATCTTATAGGTAGTTCTCTATAAGAGTGTTGTTCTGCATTATAAATTGTATATTGGAATGGGCAAGTCATTGGTCTTAATGCCATAACTTCTGGATCTTTATCTTCATCTCCTAAAACAAACATACCATCTTTGTAGTGATCCCAGTGGCCTGAAACCTTAAATAAGTCATTTTTAGACATTGAAGGAGTCTTTGTAAATACATAGCCTCTTTTTTCTTCTTCATCTTCAACCCATCTTTGAAGAAGTTGAACAATTTTAGCACCTTTAGGCATTATAAGAGGTAAACCTTGACCTACTTTTTCATCTGTAGTGAAGATTTTAAGTTCTCTACCTAATTTGTTATGGTCTCTCTTTTTAGCTTCTTCTAAAGCTTCTAAATGAGCATCTAAATCAGCTTTCTTTAAGAATGCAGTTCCATATACTCTTGAAAGCATTTTGTTCTTTTCATCGCCCTTCCAGTAAGCTCCAGCACTTCTAAGAAGTTTAATAGCTTTAACTGGTTTTAAAGACATTAGGTGAGGGCCAGCGCATAAATCTACAAAGTCACCCATTTTATAGAATGAAATAACTTCATCTTCGCCTAAATCATTAATTAATTCAACCTTATATGGTTCGTTAGCATCTTCCATAAGCTTTATAGCTTCAGCTCTTGGTAATTCAAATCTTTCAATTGAAGGATTTTCTTTTACTATTTTTCTCATTTCATCTTCTATTTTTACTAAATCATCAGAACTAAATGAGTTTTCTACATCAAAATCATAGTAGAAACCATCATTTATAGCAGGTCCTATAGCTAATTTAGCATTTGGATATAATCTTTTAACTGCATAAGCTAAAACGTGAGATACACTGTGTCTTAATGCATCTTTTCCTTCTTGTGAGTCAAATGTGCAAATAGCAAGTTCGCTATCTTCATTTACTATATAACGTAAGTCAACAACCTTTCCATTAACTATTCCACAGCAAGCATTTCTAGCTAAGCCTTCACTAATTGATTTAGCTATATCTAAAACAGAAATACCAGCTTCAAATTCTTTTACTGATCCATCCTTTAAAGTAATTTTAATCATATTTATTACTCCCTTCATAATATAATTTAAAATAAAAAAACTCCCATCCCTTCTATATAAATAGAAGGGACGAGAGTATAAGTTCTAAACTTCCCGCGGTTCCACCCTTAATTGTCTATAATAAGACCTCTTAATATATCGTAACGTGATATTAAACGGACTTTATTAGAGTCACTCAGAGGTGGTCTTCAACTAGATTCAAATAAGATAATTTCACCAAGCTTATCTCTCTCTGAAAATGAAATTTAGTTTACTCTTCTCATCAACGTATTAAAATATTTATAAGTAATATTATAATTATCTAATTAGTCAATGTCAATATAAAGAGGTAATTAAAATTATTTACTTAAACTGGAAGAATAATAAGTTGAAATTATGCAAAAAAAGAAGAAAAATAGTAGAAATTTTATAAAATATATGGATAAATATGTGATTTTATGTTAAAATACGGATAATAAATTTTAAAATAATTAAAATTTATTTTAAAGTTATAAAATTAAATAGGCAAACTTAGAGAAATTTAAGGACGCAAAGCTATAGGGACTAAGGTGTATAACTATGTCAGCCAGTTGCCAAAGAGTACATTATACTTTTTGTTTTAAAGTTTAATTTTAAATATTATTTATCTTATTATAATTAATATTTAATTTATTAAGATGTATAAAGCTGCTCTTTTAGAGTAGCTTTTTTAATGTACTTCTAAGGCTAGATAAAACTAACCAGGGAGGTAAATTATGAATAAGAAAAAAATAGCGGCTATATTAATAGCTGCACTAATAACCAATTTCTCATCTACAACAGTAAAGGTTTTAGCAGATGAGCTATCAAGAAATCAAGTTTCTATAACAGAAAATACATTTGTTAATGAATTGACTCAAGCTAGTATAAGTAAATTTAACTTATACAATAGTGATAATCTAAATGCTTATAATGAAGTATTTAAAATTGACAACTCAAATATTGAATCTATAACAAATAATGGAGGCAATTATCCAAATTCTACTATTAATAAAGCTATAGATGGAGATTTCAATACTCATTGGGAAACAGGGAAACCAAATAGTACTGATTTTACCAATGAAGTAATATTTAAATTAAATGAAGTAACAAACTTAAACAGAATAGTATATGCAGCAAGGCAGTCATCAGCTAAAGGGAAAGGTTTTGCTAAGGAAGTAGAAATATATACATCTCTTACTGATGAAGAAGATGATTTTAGATTAGTAAGTAGTGGTGAATATACAGGTTCTACTGGGGATATAGTAGAAATTAAGTTTAATCCAACTGAATTTAAGAGAATAAAATTTAAGTTCAAAAAAGCTGATCAAGATTGGGCTTCAGCATCAGAATTTATGTTTTATAAAGAAGATGTAGTGAGTGATAAAGTGAAGAATTTATTTACTGATGGTACAATGAGTCAAGTAAATGAAGAGTTTAATAATATAGAAAAAATAAATGCGTTAGAAGAAGAAGTGAAAAATCATCCATTATATAGTGAGCTTAAAGAAGATATAGAAAATGCAAAGTTAATTGTAGAAAATAAAGAAGTTAACTATATTGATGCTAAGGTATCTAAATTTAAAGATATGAATAGTGAGATACTTCCACAGTATGATGCAATCTATAAAGTTCTATCAAGCAAAGTGAAATCAATAACTACAAATGGTGGGCAATATGCAAGTGAAGCTATAACTAAAGCTATGGATGGAGATATAAATACAAAATGGCATTCAGGAAAACAAAATAGTGATAGTTTTACTAATGAAGTAGTAATAGAGTTAAATGAATTAATAACATTAAATAGAATAGTATATACTGCACCTCGTGGAACTAATAGAGGATTTGCAGAAGCATTTGATATATATGCATCTAGAACGACTAAGGGTGATACATTTGAATTGGTGTCTAGTGGAACGTCTAAAGCAACACAGGATTCTATAGAAATAAGATTCAATCCTACTGAGTTTAGAAGGGTTAAATTTGTATTTAAAAAGGGATACGAGAATTGGGCTTGTGCTGCTGAGTTTGGTTTATATACTCAAGATGAAATAGCAGAAAAAATAGATAGGCTATTCACTGATGATACAATGAGCAGTGTAAGTGAAGAATTTAATACATTAGAAAAAGTACAAGCATTAGAAGAAGAAGCTAAAAGCCATCCTTTTTATGATGATTATAAAGAGAATTTAGAGGATGCAAAAATACTTCTACAAGAAAATAAAATTGAAGCAACAACAGCGAAGGTTTCAAGATTAGAAGCGTACCACAATGGAAAGGACTCTGAATATAGTGAATTATTTAGAATGCCAAACTCTAATATAGCTAACATAAGTGCAAATGGAGGAATATATCCTAATTCTAAATTAGAATATATGATAGATGACAAGACTGAAACACACTGGGAAACAAATAAAAATAATACTGAAGATTTTACTAATGAAGTAATATTTACATTAGATAAGCCAGAGGTATTAAATAGAATTGCATTTTTAGCAAGAGAAAACAGAAAGGGATTCCCAGAAGAGTTTGAAATATATGCTTCAGAAACAACAAAGGGTGATACATTCCAATTAGTAGCAACAGGAAGTGCTCAAAGTACTAACGACTTCTTAGAGTTTAAATTTGAGCCAACTAAGTTTAAAAGAATAAAGTTTAAATTTGTAAAGGCTAATATAAATAGACCATTTGTAGCTGAATTTAGATTTTATAAGGAAGATAAAGTATATGACAAGATATTAAATTTATTTACTGATGCTACAATGAGTAAAGTTAGTGAAGAGTTTAATACAAAAGAAAAGCTAGAGGCTTTAGAAAATGAAGCTAAAAATCATCCTCTTTACAGTAGCTTCAAAGAAGATATAGAAAATGCAAAAATACTATTAGAAGAAAATAAAATTGAAGCAACAACAGCAATTACAAGAAAATTTGAGGATTATTTTAATGAAGATTATTCAGAATTATTTAAAATGGATAATGATAATATAGAAAGTATCAAAAATAATGCTGGACATTATGCATCACAAGTAATAACAAATGCTATAGATGATAATCCAGATACATATTGGGAAACTAATAAAGCAAATACATCTGATTTTACAAATGAAGTAGAAGTAGAATTTAAGGAAATTGTAGAATTAAATAGGATATTATACGGAGCAAGAAAATCTGATAACAAAGGATTTGCTCAAGAGTTTGAAATATATGGATCTACAACATCTAAGGGAGATACATATCAGCTTGTGGCAACAGGTAGTCATAATAAAGTATCTGGATTAGTTGAGGCAAAGTTCAGTCCGACTAAGTTTAAGAGAATTAAATTTAAATTTAAAAACTCAGATCAAAATTGGGCTACATTATCAGAGATAGCATTCTATAAGCAAGATGTAGTAAGTGATAAAGTTGATAATCTATTTACAAATGGATTAATGAATGAATTGTCAGAGGAATTTAATACTATAGAAAAACTAAAGGATTTAGAAAATGAAGTTAAAGGACATCCTTTAGAAAGTACATTTACAGAAGCATTTGAATTAGCAAATAAGATCCTTAAAGGTGAATTAGAGACTGTAAAAATTATTACAGCAGAACAACACGGAGATATGGTAGCACATGCTAATAGAAATTTAAAATTTGGATTTGGTAATAATAATCAACCGACAGGAATATCTGCAAAACCAGGTGATGAAATAACAGTTTATGTAGATGCTGATCCAAGTCAGCCAATGCCAAAGTTAGTCTTTTCTCAACAAGAAGGAAGCTTTGCTAACTGGATGAGAACAGTGAATTTAAACCCAGGTAAAAATGTAATAACTGTTCCTGATATAGCAGTTGATAATTGGTATAGACATGATGTAACTAGAGGGGGATCAATATATATTTTAAATCCGTACACTAGTGAGCAACAACCAAAAACTCCAGTTATAAGATTTGCTTCAGGAGACAAATACCCATTCCTTACAGCGGATACTAATGTGGAAGAATTTAAAGAATTTTTAATAGAGTATAAGAAAGCAATAGATGAAGATATAGCTAAGAATCCTAATGTATTAGACAGGGAAGTTTTAGATGTTTTCGAATTTGTAAGTGACCACATAGTGTGGACAGGTACTGCTACAGGTGCATATAAAGCATATATAGAAAAAGGTGCGAATCCACTAGATACAGTAAATCGATACAATAATCATATGAAAGAGCTTTTTAAATACTATGGACTAGATGGTAGCAATGAGCAAAATGATCCTAAATATATAAGAGAAAATGTTAGGTTAGCACAACCATTTGGATATATGTATGCATATACCAATCATATAGGAGTACAAGGTGATGTAATGACTAGTTTACTAGTTGGAGAGCCAGGCTGGGGATTAGATCATGAGATAGGACATAGAATGGATGTAAGCACAAGATTATATGGTGAAGTTACAAATAACATGCTACCTATGTATATGTCTGTATATTACAATAAGATAGATAATAGAATACCGTTTGAAAATAAAATTTATAAGAATGTTATAAGCGAGAATTCTAATAAGTACTCAGAAGGTGAACTGGCTGAAAATTTAGCAGTATATTGGCAATTAGAAATGTATAAGCCTGGATATTGGGGAAATTTAAATAAATTATATAGAGAAAGAAATGTTAACTTAGGAAGTGAAAATCCTGATAATATTAAGATGCAATATTTAGTTAAATTCTCATCAGAAGTAATTGGTGAAGACTTAAGCGAATACTTTGCTAGACATGGATTTGAGGTTAATGAGGAAACTAGACAAGAAACTAGTAAGTATCCAAAGCCGGATAAAAAGATATGGTATCTAAATAATAGCAAAGCTAATTATAAGGGAAATGGATTTACTCAAGATACTAATTTAGATGTTACATTAAATAGAGTAGAAAATGGAATTAAGTTAACATTTAGTATAGATAATAATGTTAAATCAGATTTACTAGGATATGAAATATTAAGAGATGGTGAGTTAATAGGATTTACTTCAACTAATTCCTTTATAGATACTAATGCAGATACAACTAAGAATTCTAAATACGAAGTAGTACCTTATGATATTAATTTAGGTACAGGTGATTCTGTGTCAATAGAGTCATTTTCACCTAGTATAAACATTCAACAAAATAAGATTACTTTAGAGTTAAGAGAAGAATTTAATCCTTTAGACTATATAAAAGTATTAAGCTATGAGGGAAATGATATAGTTTCTAAGGTTGAGATTGAACATAATGTAGATACTAGCCAAAAAGGAAAATATCAAGTTAAATATTCTGTAAGTGATGAAGGTATATTAGTAGAAAAGATAGTAGAAGTTGAAGTTGTAAGTGATTATAATTATTTATCAGATTTAGAATGGTCAGCTGCACAAACTCAATGGGGAACTCCAAGAAGAAATACTAATATAAAAGGTAGAGTAAATGGAGAAGTTAAAGACTTTGAAAAAGGTTTTGGAATACATGCAAATGGTACAATAACTTATGACTTAGCAGGCAAAGACTATGATAATTTCGAGGTTTTACTTGGAGTTGATGCAGGAATAGCAGTACAAGATACTTCTAGTATAAAGTTTGAAATAATAGCTGATGGTAAAACTTTAGCTAATACTGAAGTTTTAAAATATGCTGATAATATGGAATATATAAATGTTCCAGTTAAGGGCATAAACCAACTAGTAATAAAAGTTACTGATGCTGGAAATGGAAATACTTTAGATCATGCAGTAATAGCTAATCCTAAATTAACTACAAATAATGCAAAACCAGTTATCTCAGTTGAAGATAAGATTTATAAGTTAGGAGAAGCAGTAGATTTTGAATCAGGTATCGAAGCGAGAGATGCTGAAGATGGAAATTTATCTTCTGATGTTGAAATAGTTTCAAATAACTATAAAGAAGGTAAAATTGGTAGATTTGAAGTTGTTTATAGAGTAAAAGATAGTGACAATAACATAACAGAAATTAAATCTTATGTAACTATATATGAAGATTTTACAGTAAACAAATCAAAGTTTGGTGAGTTTGATAACTTAGATAAATATAATGAAGAGTTTAAATTTGGAGCTACTTCAGTAACTAACAATGCTGGAAGTTATCCAGGTACTGTTATAGGTAATGCAATAGATGGTAATGGAAATACACATTGGGAAACTAATAAACCAAACAGTGATACATTCAAAAATGAAGTTATATTTGATTTAGGTGAAAGTAAGGAAATAAATAGAATAGCCTATAAAGCAAGAAATGGTGGAAAAGGATTTGCTAGGAAATTTGAAATATACACGTCTAATGAAGCTGAGGGAAATGATTTTATATTAGCAGGTAAAGGTGAATATACTGGAAATGTTAATGATGTTGTAGAGTTTAAAATAGCTAAAACTACAGCAAGAAGAGTGATGTTTAAATTTATAGAAGCAAATCAGGATTGGGCTAGTATAGGTGAAGTATCATTCTATGGAGAGGATATTTTAGCAGATAAGATAAATAATGAACTATTTACTGATAGTAATAAAACAGAAGTTACTGAAAGTTATAATACTCTAGATAAGGTACAAGCTCTAAGGGAAGAAGTTAAGAGCCATCCAGCTGCTAATCTATTTGAAGAAGAATTAGTTAAAGCTGAAGAAATAATAAGAGCTAAGTTCCCAACAATAGATGTTGAAGATATAACTTATGTTAAGTTAAACAGCAATTTTGACTTAACTTCAGGGGTTACAGCAAATGACCAAGAAGATGGTGATATAACTAGTAATGTTACGGTTAATAAAAATGATTTTAATATAAATAAATCTGGAGAATACACTGTGACATATACAATAACAGATAGTGCTGGAAATAAAGCAAGCAAAGATAGAAAATTTGTAGTTTATAGTAATAGTACTTATGTATCTGATATGGAGTGGGATTCAGCAGTATCAGGATGGAAAACTGTAAACAAAGATTCAGCAGTTAACTCAAGTAGTAAAATTAAACTTAAAGTTAATGGCGAAATAAAAGAATTTGATAAAGGAATTGGAGCTGCAACAAATGCAGAAATAGTATATAAGTTAGATGGAAATTATACCAACTTCTCAACATATGTAGGTACTGATAAAAACTACAATGATAATAGAACTACCATAATATTTAAAATATTTGCAGATGGTGAAGAAGTTTATACATCAGATGTAATAAGAAGAGATAGTGAAGCAGAGCTTGTAAATCTAGATGTTACTGGAGTAAAAGAACTTAAATTAGTAGCAGATAATGCTGATGGTAATGGACTTGGAGATTTTGCATCATGGGCAGATACTAAATTATATACTACAAATGCAAAGCCAGAGTTAACTATTCCAAAATCAGTGTCAACAAAGGTTGGAGAGGCGATTGACTTAAATGAAGAGTATACTGCAATTGATGCTGAAGATGGAGATTTAACTTCAAGTGTTGAAGTAACTGGTGAAGTAAACTTTAATAAACCAGGAAAATATCCAATTACTTATAAAGTTCTAGATAGTGATGGTAATGAAGTAACTAAATCAAGAACTATAGCAGTAGTAAACATGGAAGATTATACGTATTTGACAGAATATGATTGGAAATTTACTCAAAATAGCTATGCTGCTCCTAAGAAGGATATATCTACAAGTAATAATGCTTTAAGATTAACTAATGAAGAGGGCAATGAAGTATCATTTGAAAGAGGTATAGGTGCTCATGCAACTTCAACAATAACATATGATTTAAGTGATAAAGATTATGCATTCTTTAGCTCATATGTTGGAGTAGATAGACAAATGTTTGGTACAGTAGGTTCAGTTTCCTTCGAAATATATGTCGATGGAGAAAAGAAATTCGATAGTGGAGTAATGACTTCTAGAGATGCTATGAAGTATGTAGAAGTTGATATAAATGATGCTAAGGAATTAAAACTTGTAGTAACTGATGGTGGAAATGGAATTGGTTCAGACCACGCTACATGGGGAGATACTAAGCTTTATTATACAAATTCAGAATCCATAGATTATACAGAGCTTTCTAAATTAGTTGAAAGTGCTAAAGGTATAGATAGAGAAGCTTATACTGAAGAAAGTTTAAGTGTACTAGATCAGGCTGTGGGAAAAGCAACAGAAATGATAGAAAATAAAGCATCTACTTATGAAGAAATACAATCAATGATAACTGAATTAAAAGAAACAATTAATAGCTTAAAAAGAGTTGATTTAAATAAAGTTATTGAAATTGAAGATAAGTATCTAAAACAAGATATTCAAAAGGCGCTTGGATTGAGTGGAGATATAACTTTAAAAGATATGCATAATCTAAGGACCTTAACTGGTAGTAGCAGAAGAATTACAAGCTTAAAAGGCTTAGAATATGCTGAGAATTTAGAAGAACTTAATATAGAGCAAAATGAAGTAAGGGATTTATCACCTCTAAAGAACTTAAAAAATCTTAAGGTACTAAATGCTAATCTACAAATAATTGAAGCTGGAATGGCTACAGTAGAAAATAATAAAGTTATACTTAAAGAAAGAGTAGTGTCTAAAAGTGGAGAGGCATTGAAACCTAAGGAAATTATGGTAGGTAGTGAGAAATTAGATGTAGAAAATTCTATAGATGAAAATGGAGACATATCAATAGATACATCTGATATGAAAGCTGGACTTTACGGTGTCTATATAACTTATGAAAATAAAGAAGATAACCATGATGTTGGAATACTTTATATATTTAATATAGAGTAAAACAATAAAGAAGAACTAGCTAAACAAGAAGTGAAAAAATAATATAATATAATATGAATTAATGATCACTAAGAGAAACTTTACTATGTTAAGCTCTTAGTGATCATTAAATTTATTAAAATAATTAAGATAATTAAAGTACATATAAGATATTATTATAGAAATAAAATAACCAAATTTTACAATTTATATTGATTTAAAAAATAATATTTTATATAATATTAATACAAGGTATGCAGATGTGGCGGAATTGGCAGACGCACTAGACTTAGGATCTAGCGCCATTGGCGTGGGGGTTCGACTCCCTTCATCTGCACCATTAAAATATTTAAAATAATATGCGGAAGTGACTCAATGGTAGAGTGTCACCTTGCCAAGGTGAAAGTTGCGGGTTCGAATCCCGTCTTCCGCTCCAAAAGCTTTTTAAGAATATAATATATTTTTTAAAAAGCTTTTTATTTGCCGCTTATTAAGAATATATGTTATTTGATATAAAAGAAAGCTCTTAAATAACTATAGTTATCAAGTCTTGCTTGGTAGTATAGTATTTAAGAGCTTTGTATATTTTATAAATCTAATTTAAAACTAAAGAAATTTAGTAAATCTATGCAATAAATAGTTAGTAGCTTGAATATAAAAGAATGTTTTAGCTAATATTAATACTATGGAAAAGACGTTCCAATTCAAGCTCTTGAAGCATAGCATATGAGTAGAGTTTACCGCCCATGAGGTTTTTAATTATATCTTCTTTAGAATAACCTTCTTTAAATAATTTAAGTTTTTTAATTAATTTTTTTAAAGAAGAATTAGACATTCCTAGAAGAGTATAAAGCTCCTTAGCAGTATAGTAATCTTTGGGTAATAACTTATAGAGTTTATCTTGTAATTCTAGTTTATACCTCAAATCAGTTTCTATACAGTTGTGAGGACCATTTTTTCCTCTATGGTGGTAGTTACAAAGATATTTATAATTTAACTTAATATCGTAGCCACCTTCGTGTTTATGAACTATATGATGAATATCCGCTGTTGCTCCACAAATTTCACAGTGGTACAAAGTCATGCCTCCTTTTTATATCTTTAATAATATTATATATTTTTTGGGATTAATAATCTACAATATAATAGTTTTTGTAATAGATAATATTTAGTATATTTAAGTTATATATAACAAAGTGGTATATTTTTACTAAGTATAAGTGTAAAATTATATTATCAGAATATTGTAATGTAAAAGTGTTTAAATTTACTTTGTTATATTCTTTGAAAATACTTGAAAAGATGGTATAACATACTATATAATATATGTATAGTATATTATATTACTGAGCTGAAAGAAAGGTGATACAGTGAGACATAGCTATGATTCATTTGATTACTGGGAAGAATTGATTAATGAAAACAAAACAATAAGAGGACATATGTTTATGGATAAATTGCCTAATGAAAAAAGTATATATATCCATAGTTTAGTTTTTTGTAAGAATAACGGACTTAATAATACATGGTCATATTTTCCAAATGAGAAAATGTTATTAGGATATATTCAATATTCGTTTTTACAAGAGGCATTTTATAAATGGATATATGGAAAAGAAAGAATGGTTATTAGTATTCCAAACATTCCAGTAGAAAAAATAATCTTAGATGGAGAAAAAAATAAGAAAATATCTAAAGAAGAAGCAGATAATATGAGAAGGCATGTAAAAATGGTAAAGGATTGTTGGTCTTTGCCTAAGGATAAATTAATTAGAGCACTTCAAAGGTTTTCCAGGGACTTTAATAGAACCTGGTATGGAGATAACAGAGAATTTTTATACTTAAAAATTTTTAATACCCCAAAGGATTTAGGGGAGTTTGTAGTAAATTCAAGCTATATGACAACAACTGAAAGGGAATTTAAAGATAGGATTGGTATAAGTATCCCTGAATGGAATAACATATGCGAAAGAGCTAATAAAAATAAGCGTGATGGTGAGAAATTTAGAGATATTTTATTAAAATCACTTACAGAAATAATTTAAGGGAAAATTTATTATTGACAGTAATAATTGTGGAATATATAATATTATTGTCAATAAAATTTGCGGGTGTAGCTCAATGGTAGAGCCCTTGCCTTCCAAGCAAGTTACGTGAGTTCGATTCTCATCACCCGCTCCATATGCGTTATTAGCTCAGTTGGTAGAGCACCTGACTCTTAATCAGGGTGTCCCGGGTTCGATCCCCTGATAACGCACCAAATAAAAAGAGATTACTATGTAATCTCTTTTTTGTATATATAAAAATAAAATAGTTTAAAAATATAATATATAATTTTTTTCACTCCAATGATTGAGAGTAAATCTACATAATGTTGAACACTTTAATTAAATGTAATTATAAAAAATAAAAGTGCACAAAGGCACTTTTATAAAGCATAAGGAGTGAGATTTTGAGATCCTATTTTAATTATTGACAATAAAATGGACTAATATTCAAATTATAGGGGTTAAGAAAAAATTTCATGTTGACAATGATAATCTAAATTGATACTATAATAATGCAAAATTTAAAAGTCTTATCAAGAGTGGTGGAGGGACTGGCCCTATGAAGCCCAGCAACCAAGAATTTTAATCGATTCTTAAGGTGCTAAATCCTGCAGGAAATCCTGGTAGATAAGAGGCGAACTATAATTTTTTATATGTGTGATTAAAGCTTCTGTATTTCTGCAGAGGCTTTTTTATTTTGAAAGTTACATTGTATAAAATAATTTATTATAAAAGGAGAGAAGAAGGCTTTGAAGAATAAAGGAAATGGACTAGCTTTAATTCCATTAGGAGTATTTTTATTAGTTTATTTAGGAACGTCAATAGTGGCAAAAGATTTCTATGCTGTATCTGTAATTGTCCCATTTTTAGCAGCTGCTTTAACAGCATTGATTATGAATAGAAAAATAAAATTTGATGAGAAAGTAGAAATTTTTTGTAAAGGTGCAGGAAACACTAATATTCTGCTTATGATAATCATATTTATATTAGCAGGAGCATTTGCGCAGGTAGCAAAAGATATGGGAGCAGTAGATTCTACTGTAAATTTAGGGCTTTCATTATTGCCAAGTAGCTTATTAATACCAGGAATATTTGTTATAGGATGTTTTATAGCTCTATCTATAGGAACATCAATGGGAACTATAGTTGCTTTGGTGCCAATAGCTGTAGGAATAGCAGATAAAACTGGAATAGCAACTGCATTAGCTGTAGGTGCAGTAGTTAGTGGAGCAATGTTTGGAGACAACCTTTCAATAATATCTGATACAACTATATCTGCTACTAGAACTCAAGGATGTGAAATGAAAGATAAGTTCAAAATGAACTTTAAAATAGTTCTTCCAGCTGCTATAATAACTGCAGTAATATTTATGTTATTAACTAAAAATTCTGCAGTGGTTAATTTAGAAGTTTTAGAATTTAATTTATTTAAGATTTTACCATATATAATAGTTATAGTAACAGCATTACTTGGAGTTAATGTAATAGTTGTTTTATTACTTGGAATTTTATCCTCAGGAGTAGTTGGATTTATATTTGGAAGTTTTGATATAATAGGATTATTCAATTCTATATCAAGTGGAATATCTGGAATGAGTGAACTTATAATAATTTCAATTCTTATAGCAGGAACTATAGAAATTATTAAATTCAATGGGGGAATAGACTTTATTCTTAATAAGGGATTAAAGAATTTTAAAAGCAAAAGAGGAGCAGAATATGGGATTGCTATGCTAGTAAGCTTAGTAGATATATGTACAGCTAATAATACAGTTGCAATTGTAACTGTGGGCCCAATAGCCAAAGATATCTCTAATGAATTTGATTTAGAACCAAAAAGAGTTGCAGGGATATTGGATATGTTTTCATGTGTATTCCAAGGAATAATACCATATGGAGCACAGCTAATATCAGCAGCAGGACTAGCAGCATTATCACCATTTGCAATAATGAAATTTTTATTTTATCCCTATTTAATGGGGATATGTGCTATAATAGCTATATACATACATTGGAGAAATAAATAAGGCTGTTGTAAAAATTTAAATATATAAACCAGAAAAAAGTATGGCTTTCTTATGTGAGCCATACTTTTTTAGTGAAAGGGTGAAAGAGTGAAAGATTTAAGGATGAAATTCAGACAAGCTGAATTTTTTTAATAGAATAATGATATGATTTAGCCTAAGGTAAATTATTACCATAACTATTTCACTCTTTCACTTTTAACTATTCACTTCTAACAAACATATGCTTTGTGAAGAGATTCCTTCTCCGTTTCCTGTAAACCCCAATCCTTCTTCTGTTGTTGCTTTAACATTAATTTGCATTAAATCTATGTTTAGCGCATTTGCTATGTTTTCTCGCATTTGTTGTATGAAAGGAGCCATTTTGGGTTTCTGAGCTATAATAGTAGAATCTATATTGTTTATAGAATATCCATTATTTAATAGCAACTTTCCAACTTCTTCCAAAAGCTTTATACTTGAAATTCCTTTGTATTTTTCATCTGTATCAGGAAAATGCTTTCCTATATCACCAAGAGCTGAAGCACCGAGTAGTGAATCCATAATTGCATGGAGCAATACATCTGCATCTGAATGCCCAAGTAAGCCTTTTTCATAAGGAATCTTAACGCCACCTATTATTAAATCCCTTCCTTCAACTAAACGATGTACATCGTATCCTAATCCTATCCTCACTTTATCACCTCTAAATTAAGTATAGAATTATTTTACCATAAATATAGGTTTTATATTAAAGTTTATTTATGAGTATTATAATACTTTTTTAAAGGGATATACTTTGGAACTATTCTTTATCCTTTTCTTTTTAAATATTTTATTAATAAGGAGTTTTAATTTTATTTTAAGCTTATAAATAAAATGTATAGTTCGTGAGGAAAGTTTCCTGCGTTTAAATACAAAATCTACATAAATTACTTTTCTATTCATAAGTTACTCCTAAAATATTAATAGACTATGAAAAAATATATATTATGGTAAAAGTCTCTAACTGTTTATGATATAATATATGATAAATTAGTATAAATGTTTATTGGGGGATGAGGGTTTTGAAAGAAAAGATTAGAAGAGGGATAGGTATTATTTTAATTATAGTTGGACTAGCTTTAATTGTATCAATTGTTTATAAAAAAATAGAGACATCAAAAAAACAAAAGGAGCTTCAAAATATTTTAGAGCAAGTTATAAGTGAAGATCCTGAGGATGGAAGTGAAGGCAAACAAGAAAAATCAATTAATGGATATGAGCCTGTTGCTTTAATTGAAATTCCTAGTATAAATTTATCCCAAGGATTGGTTGAGGGAATAACAGATGATATTCTTCAGTATTACTTAGGACATTTTGAGACTTCAGTAAAACCGGGTGAAAAGGGGAATTTTGCAGTTGCAGGCCATAGAGTATCAGATTATTCAGAAGCATTTGTTAATCTATATAAGGTTGAGGCTGAAGATGAAGTAATAGTTAAAGCAAATAAAAAGGAATATATATATAAAGTGACTGAAAACTTTATAGTTGATCCAAGTAGAGTAGATGTACTTGATAATACAGACGATGCTACTATAACATTAATAACTTGTACAGTAGGAGCAAAAGAAAGAGTTGTAGTAAAAGGAAAGCTTGTAGAAACTAAAGATTTATAAAGTGGAGGAGAAGAATGAGTGGTTTTCAAAATGATAAATATAAATTTTCGACTAAATCTCCATCAAGTGTAACTTTGGATGATGCAATTGAAAAAAGAGCCGAAGAAATAGAAAGTTTAAAAGAAGAACTATTGACTTATAAAATACTTATAAAAGATTTGGCTCATGAATATCCATCGTACTCTATAAGAAATAAAATTTTGAATATAGCATATTTTATAATTGAAGATGTTGAATTATTTGATTATTTAAGTGAAACAAAGAAGTTTCCTATAAATAGACTTCTTAAAAGAACACCAGTTGAAAGAGAATTTTTACAAGCGTGGAGAGAGTATATTGTAGCATATGTAGTTATATTTTCTAATCCTAATTATAAATATTTACAAGAATATATACAAGTTGTAGAAGCAATAAATATTTTAGGGGTAGATGAAATCTCACAAATAATGCAAGTATCAGAACATAGAGGACTTATACTTAATAAAGGGTTTAAAAGTGCAATTATATTAACTTCAAAGGGTGAGTTTATAAAAGTTAAATCTGGAAAAGATAATAAAATAGGTGAAGATATCATTAGCACGGAAGGAATAAGTATAAAGAAATATAAACTTCAAATATCAATATTACTAAGTTTAATTATAATTATTCTTGCTATAGGAGCGTTTAATTATAGAGCAATTGATAAAACTATAGTTATAGATGCCACTTCGGCTATAACACTAGAGGTAAATAAGTTTAATAGAATAATAGATTCTTATAGTAAAACAGAAAAAGGCACTAATATGTTAAATGAATTAAAGGTAGATAATTCAGCTATTGATATCTCCATAAAAAGTATATTAGAATATGAACTTAACAATGATATGATTCCTGAGAATGGGATTATTATAACTGTTACTGGAAGCCAATTGAAATACGATGCTTTAGAAAAAACAGAGGAGTTCATTGAGGAACAAAAAATTCAAGTTAGATTTAATAACTCTGGGGATGAACATAAAGTAAGTCCTTAAGTTTTGTAAAGGTGATAGAAAATGAAGCAAAAGAATAATGAAGATAAATTTGTAATAATACATAATGATAGAGGCCCTGAAATAAGGCTAAATAAATTCATAAGTGAAACAGGATTTTGTTCAAGGAGAGAAGCAGATAAGTTAATCGAAAATGGTAGAGTAACTGTAGATGGAATAAAGGCAGTTATGGGAACTAAGGTTAAGGAATCAGCAGATGTAAAGGTAGATGGAAAGTCTATAAAGAAAGTAGATGAATTAGTTTATATAGCTTTAAATAAACCTGTAGGAATTACATGTACTACAGAAAAAAAGGTTAAAGGAAATATAGTAGATTTTGTAAATCATAAAAAGAGAATATTTCCAATAGGAAGGTTAGATAAAGATTCTCAAGGATTGATACTACTAACAAACGATGGAGATGTAGTAAATAAGATATTGAGGGCTGGAAACAATCATGAAAAAGAGTATATAGTTACTGTTGATAAGCCTATTGATGAGAAGTTTATAAAATCTATGTCTAGTGGTGTGAAAATTTTAGGAACAATAACTAAAAAATGCATTGTTACAAAAGAAAATAAAAATACTTTTAGAATAATTTTAACACAGGGTATGAATAGGCAAATAAGAAGAATGTGTGAAGCTTTGGGATATAATGTAGTTAAGTTGAATAGAATAAGAATAATGAATATAAATATAGAAAGATTAAAAATAGGAGAGTGGAGAAACTTAACTTCAAAAGAGCTTAAAGGACTAAATAATTTAATAAGTAATTCAGGTAAGACAAAGGAATTTGATTAATAAGAAGTCATAGATTCTAATATTATTAGTAATCTGTGACTTCTTTGTTATTAATTTGAGGTTTTTATTAAAAGGTATCAAAAGTTATCCACAGGCTTTGAAGTGGCTTTATTAAAGGGCTTGTCAATTTTATGGCGTAGAAAATTATGGGAGATTCCAGTAAAAATCTGTATGTTACACACATAATCCACATGTCCATGTGGATAAGTTGTGTACACTATGTTGAAAGTAATGTTAATAATTATCCACACTACTGTAAATAATATAATATATAGATAATTATAAAAAATACTGAAAATTACTACAATTTATAAAAATAGGAGATATGGTATATGAAGAAGGCTATAAGATCAATAATAGGAATCATAATATTAATAAATCTTGTCCACATTTATCCACAGGGGATGTTGATAAAATTAAATGGTAATGCTGTCGAAAATCCAATACTTGTGGATAAAACTATTAAGGAATATACTGAATTTATAAATATAAATGTCGAAATTCCTCAAATAATTGGTTTAAGTAATAAAAATGGCGAAAAAGTTATTAACAAGGAAATATTAGATTGGACCACTATGTGGATAAAAGATACAAAGGATGTAAGTGAAGATTTTAAACCAACAGTTCCATATGAAATGAAAGCAAATTATAGTTTAACTAATGATAAAAAAATTTTAAGCTTCTATATAGATTATTATCAGTTTAGTGGTGGGGCTCATGGGATTACTACTAGGAAAACTTATAATGTAAGTATTGATAAAGGCGAAAAGCTACAATTAAAAGATTTATTTGATAAAGGGTATGACTATAAAAAATTTATAAATGAAGAAATACAAAAAGAAATTAATAAACATCCTGATTATTATTTTACAGGTAAAGAAGGGTTTCAAGGAATTAAGGATAATCAAAGCTTCTATATAAAAGATGGTAAATTAATAATACATTTTCCTTATTATGAAATAGCACCATATGCATTTGGTATGCCTGAATTTGAAATAAACACAGATTTAAAGTTATAAGATAAATATAAATTGATACTTTATTTAAAATATTTAAATAAACAAAAACATAAACAAGTTTTACATTAAAAACATTTTTAAAAATAAAAAAGGCAGAAATTCATCTTTGATGAATTTCCACCTTAATTGTCAATTGTCCATTATCAATTGTTATTATGCTACTTTTCCAACTTCCTCTTTTTCTTCAGAAGAAGATATATTAGTATGCTTTCTATCGTTAATAGCATCTCTTATAACTTTAACAACTTGAATAATTAAAGTTGGTATAAATGCTAATAAGTAAATATAACCTACTTGAGATCCTGTTAAATCTGATACTTCGAATAAATTTTGTAAAAATGGTACAAATAGTACTGAATTTAAAAACAATAAACCTACTCCAAATGCTGCCCAACTATATCTATTTGAGAATAAACCAATTGAAAATATTGATCTATCACCTCTACAGTTAAATCCATGGAATAATCTTGCTAAACAAAGTGTTGCAAAAGCCATAGTAGAAGCAACATTACTATCAGTTTTTAATCCTATATAGAAAGCTATTAAGGTAAATACTGCTATAACAAAACCTTCAGCTGCAACTTCATATATAAAGTCTTTTGATAAAATAGATGAATTTCTAGCTCTAGGTTTATCTTTTAATAAATCTTTTTTAGATTTTTCCATACCTATTGCAATAGCAGGTAAACTATCAGTTAATAAATTTATAAATAATAAATGTACTGCATGGAATGGCATTGGTAAAGCCATTAATGAAGTATATAATACTGATAATATACCAGAAGTATTACCTGATAATAGGAACTTAATAGAGTTCTTTATATTCTTATAAATATTTCTTCCATTTGCTACAGATTTAACTATTGTTGCAAAGTTATCGTCTGTTAATATTACAGAAGCAGCATCTTTTGATACTTCTGTTCCTGTTATACCCATTGCTATTCCAATATCAGCTTGCTTAAGTGCAGGAGCATCATTAACTCCATCTCCAGTCATAGCAACTATTTCATTTTTTTCTTGCCATGCTTTAACTATTCTAATCTTATGCTCAGGAGAAACTCTAGCATAGACTGAAATATGTTCGATATTGTTTTTTAACTCTTCATCTGACATTTTATCAAGTTCTAAGCCTTCAATAGCTCTATCGTCATCTCTAAGGATACCTATTTGCTTTGCAATTGCTGATGCTGTTATCTTATGGTCACCAGTAATCATTACTGGTTTTATTCCAGCTGTTATACAATCTCTAACTGCTTCTGCAGATTCTACTCTTGGTGGATCTATCATTGAAATAAGACCCATAAATGTATAATTATTTTCATCTTCTAAGGATAAATAATCTGGATTTGTAAATTCTTTATAAGCAAAAGCTAAAACTCTTAATCCACTTTGTGATAATTGTTTATTTGCATTTATTATATTTTGCTTATCTTCATATGTTATATCTCTTACACCTTCAGATGTTTTTATTTTTACAATTCTATCTAGTAATACATCAAAAGCACCTTTAGTAAACATTAAATTTTTATTATCAAATTTATGAAGAGTACTCATAAGTTTTCTATCAGAATCAAAAGGCAATTCAGCTAATCTTCCGTGAGATTTTCTTATTTCTATTTCATCCAAAGATAATTTATGACCTAAGTTAACAAGTGCAACTTCTGTAGGATCACCAATTTCAACACCATCTTTAGATGTAGAATCATTACATAAAATTGAACTATTTACTAAGTAGTTTGTAAGTTCGTCATTTAAATCTAAATCCTCTCCATCAATTAATTTATTATCAAGATAAACTTTCCTTACAGTCATTTTGTTTTGAGTTAACGTTCCTGTTTTATCAGAACAAATAACAGATACTGAGCCTAATCCTTCAACAGCTCTAAGCTTTTTAATGATAGCATTTTCTTTTGCCATCTTTTGAGTTCCTAGAGCTAGTACAATTGTAACGATTGAACTTAAAGCTTCTGGTATAGCTGCAACGGCTAAAGCAACAGCAAACATAAGGGAATCTAACATAGGTGTTCCTCTGTATAAGCTAAGACCAAAAACTAAAACACAAATTATTAAAATTCCTATAGCTAATTTTTTACTAAAGTCATCTAAGCTAGCTTGTAGTGGAGTTTGCTTTTCTTGAGTTTCTTCCATTAAGTGAGCTATTTTACCTATTTCAGTATTCATTCCTGTAGCAGTAACAACAACTAAAGCTCTACCATAAGTAACTAAAGATCCAGAGAAAACCATATTTTTTTGGTCTCCTAAAGCTATTTCTTCTTTTTCTATTATATCAATAAATTTATTTACACTTTCAGATTCTCCAGTTAATGAACTCTCATTTACTTGAAGAGAAAAGTTTTCGATTATTCTACCATCAGCTGCTACCATATCACCAGCCTCTAATATTAATATATCTCCAGGAACAATTTCTTTAGACTGAACTTCAACTTTCTTACCATTTCTATAAACTTTTGCAGATGGCGAAGATAGCGCTTTTAAACTATCTAAGGATGCTTCCGCCTTAAAGTGTTGAACTGTACCTAAAATTGAATTAAGAATAATAACAGCAAATATAACTAAGGTACTTTCTAGATTACCTGTTGCTGCTGATATAATTGCAGCGATAATTAGTATAATTACAAGTAAATCTTTAAATTGGCTTAAGAAAACTTGCATTATAGTTTGTTTTTGTTTTTCAGTTAATTGGTTATATCCAAACTTGTCTAAGTTTTCTTTAACTTGATTTTCAGATAAGCCACTTTTAGATACATTAAAATTTTTTAATACTTCTTCATGGTGTTTTGAAAAAAACTTCTCCATAATAACTCCTCCAAACTTATTTAATAATAATATTTTGTGATCCAATAAAAAAATTAGCCTAGAAATATATGAGTCTATAAACAAAAAGAGACTCTTAATACAATTTTCACTTTATGAAAAACTGTATTAAAAGTCTCGTAACCAAGATGGTATATAACACCAGACCGATAGGCCGCGAATGTTGATGTTATATTTTTTACTACTCCCTCTTAATGGAAATATTTAATTATAAATTTATTTTAAATCTATTTTAAAAAAATGTCAATACATAAAAATTGTCTAAATAGGTAATAATAAATATAAAAAAATTGTCAATTTTAAAAATTTCACAAAATAAAAGGTAATAGCATAAGATATATCATAGTATTTACATGGAGTTGAAAGTTATTGATATACGGGCTAATATTAGCAGGAGGAAAAGGAACAAGACTTTATCCTTTATCGAGATCAAGTAAGCCTAAACAATTTTTGAAAGTAATAAATAATAAAAGTTTTCTCCAAAACACTGTAGATAGAGTTACTCCTTTAATTAAGAAGGAAAATATTTATGTAGTTACTAACAAAGAGTATAAGGATAAGATAAAAGTAGAGCTTGGAAATATAGATCCTAATAATATCTTTACAGAGCCACAGAACAAGGAAACTGCTACATGTATAGGTCTATCTGCCGTTAAGCTTTTAAAGAGAGATGGAGATGCAGTTATGGTTGTATTACCTTCTGATCATCATATAGAAAACGAGAAGGTTTATATAGAAACATTATCACAAGCTGTGGATATTGCAAATAAAAGACGGGGAATAGTAACACTTGGTATATCTCCAACAAGAGCAGAAACAGGATATGGATATATCGAGATGGGACCAAGAATACAATCATCAGAGATACCGACTTATAAAGTAGCTAGATTTACTGAAAAACCTAATGTGGAGGTTGCAAAAGATTTTTTATTAAAAGGAACTTATTTATGGAATTCAGGAATGTTTGTTTTTAGAGCAGATGTGATATTAAGAGAGATAGAAAAATATCTTCCTCAATTATATAAATCCTTAATGGAAATATATAAACACATTGGAGAAGATGATGAAGAAGAAGTTATTAATGAGCAATATTCATTAATAGATGGGATATCAATAGATTTTGGTGTTATGCAAAAGACAAGAAAGGCCTTCGTTATAAAAAGTGACTTCATATGGGATGACATAGGAAGTTTTTCAGCATTAAGCAGATATTTAGAAGAAAAGAAAGATAATAAAACAAGTAATAATGTATATCTGCAAGATAGTGAAAATTGTTCTATATTTGGAGATAAAAATCTAATAATTGGATTAGGAATAAAAGATTTAGTTATAGTAGATGCTGGAGATGTTATTCTTATAATGGACAAGAATAAGGATCAAGAAATAAAGCATTTATTAAGTGATCTGACTAATAAACCTGAATATGAAGACTACATTTAGAGTGAAGAATGAAAGAGTGAAAAAGTGAAAGAATTGTGGAAATAATTTAGACAAGCTGAATTATAAAATAGAGAAGTATGAGCTTCTCTATTTTTATTTTGAATTTTTATATAAACATATTCTATTAAACTTATGATAAAATATACATATAATAATTATATTTAATTAAGGGGGATTGGATTTGGGTAAAGGAGTAAGCATTCAGTGTAAGAGATGTGATTACAGTGCTACATTATTTGAAGGTGTTGGGTTTAGGACTCAAGACTTCGAAGTATTTAGAAGAGAGCTTACTAAGAAAAGAAATGACAGCATAGATTTTATATTGAGTAGGAAAAAGATTAATAATATAAGTTATTATAATGCATATGCCAAATGTGATAAGTGTGGAAATTTAACAACAGTTCCTTATGTAGAAATTAAATATGAGGATAATAAAATTTTCAAATTAGAGTATAGTTGTGAAATATGCAAAAGTAAATATAAGTTAGTTAGTGAAGAAGAGATAGTTAATAGTAGATGTCCAATATGTAACTATGAATATTTACAAAATTCTGGAAGTATATTTTGGGATTAATATAAAAATATTAGTATTTTTATATATATTCTTGTAAAGGTATTCAATTGCTTTCTTGTCAAAATTAAAAGGAAATAATTTAACAATAAGTAGATAAATTATAATATTTATCTATCATTATAAAGCTACTATTATAAATAAGAGAGAGTATAAAAAACGGGAGGGCTTATATATGTTAAAGAAATTAGCTTCAGATGCATTAGGGCTAAGTGATATTGGTAAAATAATTGATAAAAAGGACTTTAATAAGGTTGATGCAGATGATTATATAATGCATGAGGATGGAGAACAAATATTTTTCCTTATAAAATCAAGAACTGATGAATATTGTTTTACTAATTTAGCTCTTATTCATGTAGATGGTACATCTGCTGTAAGCAAAAAGAGACTTGTAACTAGATATGATTACTATAAAAATACAATTAGAAACGTTGCTATAGAAACAGCAGGAACTATAGACTTAGATTGTGAAATTAAATTTGTTATTGGAGAAACTATTTTTTCTATAGATGTAGATAGAAATCAAATAGAGCAATTAAAGGACTTATATAAATCATTAATTAGAATATCTCATATAATACATGAAAATGATATTATGCTTAACAAATCAGAAGAAACATTAAAAATAGCCGCCAGTGCATGTGCATCAAGTAAAGTTGTTGAAGGTAATGTAGCGGAAATATTTAAAAATATAAATGAGTATGCATTTAATTGGACAAGGATAAGTAGAGAAAATTATATTAAAAAAGATTTTACAGATGTATTTAAGAATTATATAAATAATTAGTATAAATAACCATGAACTTATTTTTTATATTAAGTTTATGGTTATTTTTTAATATACTTATTTATTTAAGTTCAGATATTATTGATTTACGGGCTAAGTTAACTTAATAATACAGGCATAAGTTTGAAAATATATTATATTTTTAATTTTATATTGAATTCTGAATTTTAACTTAATATTTAAATTATAAATTTAAAATATAAATTATTTATTGTATAATCAATATAAAAAAAAATAAGGAGATTAAGCTTATGGGTGTAGAGAAAAAAAGAGAATTTATAATTAATACATTATATTTATTAATTGTTGCTACAATAATATATATAGCAATTAAATATGGACTAGGTTGGTTTTTACCATTTGTCATAGGTTTTGGAATAGCATTTATATTAAAACCATTAATAAATTCAATATCAAAAAAATTTGGACTTAATAGAAAAGTTGTTGCGGGAATTACAGTATTAATTTTTTATACAACAGTAGGGGCATTAATTACTGTACTTATAGTTAAGTTGTTTGTTGAATTGAAGGATGTATTTATTAAATTACCTAATCTTTATACAACAACAATAGAACCTGTGATATTACAATTATCAAGTGGGTTTGAAGATATATTAATAAAATTAGACCCTACTTTAATGCAAGCTATAAGAGATATGATATCATCATTAACAGAATCCTTAGGAAGTATAATTTCTAGCATATCATCAGGAGTAGTTGTATTTATATCATCAACAGTTACAACAGTTCCAACTTTTTTTATTATAGTAATATTTTCAATTATTGCATCTTTCTTTTTTGCAATGGATTATACAAATATAACAACTTTTATAACAAGGCAGTTTTCTGAAAGAGCTTCTAGTATTATTTTTGATGTAAAAGACTATATAGTTGGTACCTTATTCAAATTTATTAAAGCTTATTCAATAATTATATCAGTAACTTTTATAGAACTTGCAATAGGGCTTTCTATATTAAGAGTTGAAAGCGCAATAACAATAGCATTATTAATAGCTTGCGTAGATGTACTTCCTGTACTTGGAACAGGTGGGATTGTTATACCTTGGATTATAATAGAACTAATTAGAGGAGACATAGGTTTAGCAGTAGGGTTAACTATAATTTATGTTGTTATAACAATAGTAAGAAATGTTCTAGAGCCAAAGGTTGTAGGTCAGCAAATAGGATTACATCCTATAGTAATGCTAATGTGTATGTTTATAGGTGTAAAAATATTTGGATTCCTAGGATTATTTGTATTACCTATAATAGTTATAATACTAAAAAATTTAAATGACAGTGGAAAGATACATATATTTAAATAGTTGGTTAGTAAAACTGTTATAATAATAGATTTAAAAATTTTGATTAAAAAATAAGAGAATTTATTGAGCTTAATATAACAATAGATGTATAAGAAATTATTGAATTATATAGAGGTGAAACAGTAATTATATTTTTATAATTTAATAATCTACTATATTTTGGAGAAAAAATATGAAAATTAAATTTTATGAAAAAAATATAATAGAAAATGAAAAATTACTTTATGCAATAGTAGTATCAAGATATAAAAATAAATGGATATTTGTTAAGCATAAAGAAAGAAATACTTGGGAAATTCCAGCAGGGCATAGAGAAATTGATGAAGATATAAATTTAACAGCAAAAAGGGAATTATTTGAAGAAACAGGAGCTAAAGAATTTGAAATATTATATATGTATGACTATTCTTTAGAAATTGATGGAAAGGAAAGCTACGCGGCATTATTTTTTGCTGAAATATATTCTTTAGAAAATCTACCAGATTTCGAAATAGGAGAAGTTAAAGAGTTTAAGGATATACCTAAAAATTTAACTTATCCATCTATACAACCTAAATTATTTGAAAAAATAAAAGAAGAATTAATAGGAAGTATTAACCAAATAATGAGTGAAAGGTTATAATGGTTAAGAGAGAAGGCAATTACTAATATGATAATAAGTGGGACGATATACAAGAAAACATATTTGTTTTTTATTATATATAGTATTATCATATAGTTATAAAAGAAAAGCGAGGTGAGGAAATTATGATGATGAATACTCACAAAGCTTTAGCACAACAATTTATAAGCAATGTAGAAGAGGATAAAGTATTTATAATAAATGACGGACAATTCATATGGGGAAATTTAAAACCAGACTCTGTATCAAAATATAAGTTTAAAAAACATTATATAGATGAAAGTTTTGGTATGATTGTTAAAAAAATAGAATTTTTATCCTCATTAACTTTAGATGATATCTATACTAGATATTCATCTAAAAAGTTTAATCAAGAATTAGGTGTAGTTTGCCATTTTCTATGTGACTTTTTCTGTATTCCACATTTTCAAAGATGGGAATTTAAAAGTGCTAATGCTATGAAAGAACATGTATTATATGAAAATGAATTGAATAAATTTTCAAAGGATTATAATATAAAACGAGATATGAATTTTCACTTAACATCAGAAGAAATTGGAAAGTATATAATGAAACTTCAAACTGAATATCAAGGTATCGCTTCATATGAAAAAGATTTACTTTTTGCTAGCCATATTTGTAGTACAGTTGTAAATATGGTATTAAATGAAGTAGTTTTAAATCAAAAGTTAAAGGAGCATATAGCTTTAGTAATATAGAGAGTCGATTGACTCTCTATTTTTTTATAAGTAAAGTATAAAAGTATAAGATTTTGAAGATGTTATCATAATAAGAACTTTAATACTATAATATTTAAAATAATTGATTAAAATATTTTTATTTAAAGTTGACACATTTAATATAAGTATCATATAATATTATCAAAGGAACATATGAGCAATTGTTCATATGTTGTAGGAGGAATTATGGAAGATAATAAATTAGAAAGTTGTAATTGTACAATAATCCACAAGGATGTTGTTGAAAAGGTAAGAGAATCTATACCAGATGAAGAAAAATTATATGATTTAGCCGATTTATTTAAAGCTTTTAGTGATTCTACAAGAATAAAAATATTATGTGCCTTATTTCAGGATGAGTTATGTGTATGCGATTTAGCAGCATTATTAAATATGACACAATCTGCAATTTCGCATCAGCTTCGAGTATTAAAATCAAATAGATTAGTTAAGTTCAGAAGAGATGGAAAAGTTATATATTATTCATTAGCAGATGATCACATTAAGCATATATTTAATGAAGGATTTAAGCACATTATTGAATAAGGAAGTGGTGAAGAATATGAGTAGTAATGAAATAAGATTAATTTTATCAGGTTTAACATGTGCAAATTGTGCAAATAAAATTGAAACAAAAGTAAATAATATGAATGGGGTTAAGGAAGCTACTTTAAATTTTACAACATCTACTTTAATTATAGAATTAAATGGGGAAAGACATGATGATGATATTATATTAGAAGCAAAATCTATAATAAACAAACTAGAACCAGGCGTTAAAGTATTTAATAAAAATGAAAGTAATATTATTCCTAAGGAGGTTAACAAGTGTACAAGTGATACTTGTTCTATAGAAAATAAAAATGAGAAAGAAAATCATACTCATGACAAAAATCATTCTCACAGTAATTTTAGAGGAGAATCTCATGAGCATTCAAGTGAAAAACCACATGAACACTCACATGAACACTCACATGATCATTCGCATGGGCACTCACATGATCACTCTCACGGAGAAGCGGTGAGTTTAAAAGAAAATATGAGACTAATAATAGGAGCCATAGTATATGCAATTGCTTTAATTTCAACAGAAGGATCAATTTTATCTGTAGTATTATTTGCATTAAGTTATGTATTAGTTGGAGGAGAAGTTGTATTAACTGCTATTAAAAATATTTTAAGAGGAGAAGTTTTTGATGAAAACTTCTTAATGACAGTCGCTACTTTAGGCGCTTTCTTTGTAGGAGAGTTTCCAGAAGGTGTAGCAGTTATGTTATTTTATCAAATAGGAGAAGTGTTCCAATCATATGCAGTAAATCGTTCAAGAAAATCAATTACTTCTCTTATGAATATAAGAGCTGATTATGCAAATGTCTTAAAAGATGGAAAAGAAGAAAAAGTTAATCCAGAGACAGTTAATATAGATGATGTAATAATAATAAAGCCAGGAGAAAGAGTACCATTGGATGGTATAGTATTAGATGGAACAAGCTTCGTTGATACATCAGCACTTACTGGAGAATCTGTTCCAAGAGAAGTTTCAACAGGAGAAGATATTTTAGCTGGTTTCATAAATACTAATGGTGTTTTAAAGGTAAAAGTAACTAAGAACTTTAAAGAATCAACAGTTTCTAGAATTCTAGAGTTAGTAGAAAATGCTTCTAATAAAAAAGCACCAACTGAAAAGTTTATAACTAGATTTGCAAGGATATATACTCCAATAGTTGTTTTCTCTGCATTAGCATTAGCAATAATACCACCTCTAGTTATTAAGGATGCAAGTTTTTATGACTGGATTTATAGAGCATTAATATTCTTAGTAGTATCTTGTCCATGTGCCTTGGTAGTTTCAATTCCTCTAGGATTATTTGCAGGGATTGGTGGTGCATCTAGAAAAGGTATATTAGTTAAAGGTGGAAACTATTTAGAAGCACTTAAAGATGTTAATACAGTTGTTTTTGATAAAACAGGAACATTAACAAAAGGTGTTTTCAAAGTAACAGAAATAAATAACGTTGACATAGCTAAGGAAGAATTAATAAAGATTGCAGCTATTTCTGAAAGTTTGTCAAATCACCCAATAGCACAATCTATAATAAAGGAATATGGAAAAGAAATAGATTCTAATGAGCTAAGTGACTACGAAGAGATATCTGGACATGGAATTAAGGTGACAATTAATAATTCACAAGTATTAATTGGAAATTATAAGCTTATGGAAAAGTTTGAAATAAAATATAATAATATAAATTCAATTGGAACAATAGTTCATGTAGCAATAAATAATAAATATAAAGGTAATATAGTAATTTCAGATGAAATAAAGGAAGGTTCTAAATCAGCAATAGAAGGATTAAAGGCTATTGGTGTATCTCAAACAGTTATGCTAACAGGAGATAACAAATCAGTAGGAGAAAAGGTAGCATCATTAGTTGGAGTAGATAAGGTATTTGCTGAATTATTACCAGGAGATAAAGTTGAAAAAGTAGAAGATTTAATTAAAAATAATTCAACTGAAGGGAAAGTTATATTTGTAGGAGATGGAATAAACGATGCACCGGTTTTAGCAAGAGCGGACATTGGAGTTGCTATGGGTGGTATTGGATCAGATGCAGCTATAGAAGCGGCAGATGTAGTTCTAATGAAAGATGACCCTGAAGCATTAGTTACAGCTATTAAAGTAGCAAGAAAAACAAATAAAATATTATGGCAAAATATAATATTCTCATTAGGAGTAAAAGTTCTTGTATTACTTTTAGGAGCTTTTGGTATTGCAAATATGTGGGAAGCTGTATTTGCAGATGTTGGAGTTACAGTAATAGCAGTAATAAATTCAACAAGATGCTTGAAATAATTTCAAATACTATTTTTATTGACAAATTTCAGCATATTAAATATAATAAATTAGGTTGAGAACATTTCAGGCATAAGGGAAGCATACAAGATCATTATCTTGTTTACAGAGCACATTGGGGCTCTGTATAAATTTGAGACTTATGTATAACGGATCTGCTACGTTATACATAAGTCTTAATTTTTTTATATAATATAATTACGCTAAATTTTGTTTGAAAATAAAAATTAAAACTAATAAAAAATATATAAAAATATATAAAAAGTATATTAATTGACCAAAATATTACTAAGTAAACTTTTATGATTGAGAAAAAATTAACTATTTAATATACGTTTTAGCTTGTTAAATAGATAACCTAAGTTGTTTTAAAATTATAATAAAAGTGGTAAAATATAAATATGAATATGAATAATATTGTTTTAATATATAAGATAAGAGAAAGTAGGAGAAAATATAGTATGGATAAGAAAAAGAATATTTCAATGGCCGTAATCAAGAGATTACCAAAATATCATAGATATTTACAAGAGTTATTAAGAAATGATGTAGATAGAATTTCTTCAAAAGAACTAGGAGAAAAAATAGGATTTACGGCATCACAAATAAGACAAGATTTAAATTGCTTTGGTGACTTTGGTCAACAAGGATATGGATACAATGTAAAGGACTTATATAATCAAATTAGCATAATATTAGGGTTAAATAGAGAATATAAGGGCGTAATTATTGGAGCTGGTAACATAGGTCAGGCAATAGCAAATTACAGCAGATTCTCACAAATTGGGTTAGATATAGAAGCTATATTTGATGCAAATCCAAAACTTTTAGGAATGAGAATAAGAGATATAGAAATACAAGATATAGATATACTAAAAAATTATCTTGAAGATAATAGTATAGATATAGGTATAATCTGTGTTCCAAGAATTAATGCTCAAAAGGTATGCGATATTCTAGTGGAAAATGGAGTAACAGGTATATGGAATTTTGCACCTGTTGACTTATCTGTACCTAAGGATGTAACAGTAGAAAATGTTCATTTATCAGAAAGCTTATTAACATTAATATATTTATTACATGATAAAAATGAAAACAAATAACTAAATTGATAATTGGATTAAATTAGAAATAGTTATTGCAAAAGAAAATTTAAGAGTTTATAATAATAATTGAAGCATCTGCTTCAATTATTTTTGCTTGTGATTGTTATAAGATTAACAAATTGATTCTATATGATACATACTAACATAAATTCAATTATTAATATGTTTTAAATGCAATCATAAGATACTACATGGGTTATGTCTATTGAATAAATTTAATATAAGCATGGATAAAAGGGGGATTCTATAATGGAATTGAAAAATATAATTCTTGAAAAAGAGGAAAATCTAGCGATTGTTACAATTAATAGACCTAAAGCATTAAATGCATTAAACTCAGAAACATTAAAGGATTTAGACGTAGTATTAGAAGACTTAGAAAATGATAGTAATATTTACTGTGTTATATTAACAGGAGCGGGAGAAAAGGCTTTTGTTGCCGGAGCTGATATTTCAGAAATGAAAGATTTATCAGAGGATGAAGGAAAAGAATTTGGCCTTTTAGGAAATAGAGTTTTCAGAAGATTGGAAAAACTAAACAAGCCTGTTATTGCAGCAGTATCAGGATTTGCCCTTGGTGGTGGATGTGAACTAGCTATGGCATGTGATATAAGAATAGCTTCTGAAAAAGCAAGATTTGCTCAACCAGAAGTTGGTCTTGGAATAACACCTGGATTTGGTGGAACTCAAAGATTGCCTAGATTAGTTGGAGAAGGTAAAGCTAAAGAACTTATTTATACATGTGCAACTGTAAAAGCAGAGGAAGCGCTTAGAATTGGGTTAGTAAATAAAGTCGTAGCCCTTGAAAATTTAATGGAAGAAGCAAAAGCTATGGCAAAGACAATAATTAATAATGCTCCAATTGCAGTTAAGTTATGTAAAGATGCAATAAATAGGGGAATGCAAGTTGATATAGATAGAGCTATAGAAATTGAAGCTGAAGATTTTGGAAAGTGCTTCTCAACAGAAGATCAAAAAGAAGGAATGACAGCTTTTATTGAAAAGAGAAATAAAAATTTTTATAACAAATAGTCAGAAAAAATGAAATATAACGAATTATCAAAAAAATAAAATATATGTAGTTAAGTAAAAATATGTAGTTAAGTAAAAATGGGTGCAATATCGAGGAGGTATAATAAATGAATTTTCAATTAACTAGAGAGCAAGAATTAGTAAGACAAATGGTTAGAGAATTCGCTATGAATGAGGTAAAACCAATTGCTGCTGAAATTGATGAAACAGAAAGATTTCCTATGGAGAATGTTGAAAAAATGGCCAAGCTTGGAATGTTAGGAATTCCATTTGCTAAAGAATATGGTGGAGCTGGTGGAGACACTCTTTCTTATATAATAGCAGTAGAAGAATTATCAAAAGCTTGTGGAACTACAGGTGTTATAGTATCTGCTCATACTTCTCTTTGTGCTTCTTTAATAGAGCAATTTGGAACAAAAGAGCAAAAAGAAAAATATCTAGTAGATCTTGCAAGTGGTAAAAAATTAGGTGCATTTGGATTAACTGAACCAGGAGCTGGTACAGATGCAGCAGGACAACAAACTGTAGCTGTATTAGATGGAGATAATTATATATTAAATGGATCAAAGATATTTATAACAAATGGTGGAGTAGCTGATACATTTATTATTTTTGCTATGACTGATAGAAGTAAAGGAACAAGAGGAATTTCAGCATTTATAGTTGAAAAAGAATTTGAAGGTTTCTCAATTGGAAAGAAAGAAGAAAAGCTTGGAATTAGAGCGTCTTCAACAACAGAGTTAGTTATGAGCAATTGTATAGTTCCAAAAGAAAATTTAATTGGACAAGAAGGTAAAGGTTTTGGTATAGCTATGAAAACTCTAGATGGAGGAAGAATTGGTATTGCAGCTCAAGCTCTAGGAATTGCAGAAGGAGCATTTGAAGAAGCTGTTGCTTACATGAAAGAAAGAAAACAATTTGGAAAACCATTAGCAGCTTTCCAAGGACTTCAATGGATGATAGCAGAAATGGATACTAAAATTGAAGCTGCAAGGCATTTAGTTTATAAAGCTGCTTGGTTAAAGGATAATAAACTTCCATATTCAGTAGATGCAGCAAGAGCTAAACTTTATGCAGCAGAAGTTGCTATGGATGTAACAACTAAGGCAGTCCAAATATTTGGTGGATATGGATACACTAAGGAATATCCAGTTGAAAGAATGATGAGAGATGCAAAAATAACTGAAATATATGAAGGAACTTCAGAAGTTCAAAAGATGGTTATTTCAGGAAATGCTTTAAGATAATAGGGGAGGATTTATAGATGAATATAGTAGTTTGTTTAAAACAAGTTCCAGATACAACAGCTGTTAAAATTGATCCAAAGACAGGGACTCTTATAAGAGATGGTGTTCCATCAATAATAAATCCAGAAGATAAGCATGCTTTAGAAGCAGCCTTAACTTTAAAGGATAATGTAGGTGGAAAGGTTACAGTAGTAAGTATGGGGCCTCCTCAAGCACAAAATGCATTAAGAGAAGCTTTATGTATGGGAGCTGATGAAGCTATACTTATAACTGATAGAGCTTTTGCAGGAGCTGATACACTAGCAACTTCAAAAACTTTAGCAGGAGCAATAAGAAGATTAGAATATGATGTAGTTTTTGCTGGAAGACAAGCTATAGATGGAGATACAGCACAAGTTGGACCAGAAATTGCAGAACATTTAAATATACCTCAAGTAACATATGTTCAAGGTGTTAAAGTAGAAGATGATGGGTTATTAGTAAATAGAGCATTAGAAGATGGGTATGAATTAATAAAGGTTAATGGACCAGTTCTTTTAACAGCTATAAAAGAATTAAATGAACCAAGATATATGAATGTTAGATATATCTTTGATACTGAAAATACAGAAATAAAAATTTGGTCAGCAGCTGACCTAGAAGTGAATAAAGAAGAACTAGGACTTAAAGGTTCACCAACAAAGGTTAAAAAGTCAATGACTAAAGAAGCTAAGGGAGCAGGAGAATTAATAAATGAAGTTCCAAATGAAGCTGTAAAATATGTATTAGGTAAATTAAAAGAAAAACACTACATCTAGGAAATATGGGAGGTAAAAAAGATGAGTATAGCAGATTACAGAGGCGTATGGGTATTTGCTGAGCAAAGAGAAGGAGAACTTCAAAAGGTTTCTTTAGAATTACTTGGTGAAGGTAGAAAAATTGCTGATAAATTAGGAGTAAAATTAACAGCTCTTTTATTAGGAGATAATATAAAGGGTTTAGCTGATATATTAGGAAGACATGGAGCAGATGAGGTTTTAGTGGCAGAAAATGAATTATTAAAGCACTATACTACTGATGGATATACAAAGGTTATTTGTGATTTAGCAAATGAAAGAAAGCCAGGAATATTATTTATAGGAGCAACTTTCATTGGAAGAGACCTAGGACCTAGAGTAGCTGCAAGGTTATCTACAGGATTAACAGCAGACTGTACAGTTTTAGATGTCGATGTAGAAAAAGCTGATTTATTAGCAACAAGACCAGCATTTGGTGGTAACTTAATGGCTACAATAGCATGTCCAGATCACAGACCACAAATGGCAACAGTAAGACCAGGAGTATTTTCAAAGCTTTCAGATGAAGATAGAAACTTTACTGTAGAAGAAGTAGAAGTAAAAATCGCAGATTCAGATATCAGAACTAAAATAGTTGAGATAGTAAAAGAAGCAAAAGATATCGTTGATATAAGCGAAGCTAACTTCATTGTTTCAGGTGGTAGAGGAGTAGGTTCAAAAGAAAATTTTGCTATTTTAGAAGAATTAGCAGAAGCTTTAGGTGGAACAGTAGCAGGTTCAAGAGCAGCTGTAGAAAATGGATGGATAGAAAGAGATTATCAAGTTGGACAAACAGGTAAAACAGTAAGGCCAACTATATATATAGCATGTGGTATTTCAGGTGCAATACAACACGTTGCAGGTATGCAAGATTCAGATTTAATAATAGCTATAAATAAAGATGCATCAGCTCCAATAATGCAAACAGCAGATTATGCAATAGTTGGAGACTTGCTAAAAGTTGTTCCAGAGATGACAGCACAAGTAAAAGCAATGAAAGAAAACTAGGAACAATGGATAATAGACAATTAAGGAGATAACTCAGACAAGCTAAGTTATGAAGTTAGAAGGAATAACAATTGAGAATGGATAATGTATAATGTATAATTAAAAAAATAACAATTGATAATGGACAATGGAAAGTGGACAATTAAAGAAATAGCTCAGTTTACTGAGTTATGAAATTATCACCTAAATTATCAATTATCAATTGTCAATTGTGAATTGAAGAAACGGGAGGTTTTTAATATGGAAAAGATTTTTGTTATAGGTGCAGGAACTATGGGAGCAGGTATAGTTCAAGCTTTTGCTCAAAAGGGTTATGAAGTAATAGTTAGAGATATAAAGGATGAATTTGTTGAAAGAGGAATAAACGGAATCAATAAGGGATTAACTAAGTTAGTTGCTAAGGGTAAGATGAGTGAAGAAGATAAAGAAGCTGTTCTTTCAAGAATAACTGGAACTACTGATTTATCTCTTGCAGAAGATTGTGATTTAGTAATTGAAGCTGCTGTTGAAAATATGGAAATTAAAAAGAGTATATTTGCAGAATTAGATGGGATTTGTAAAGAATCTACTATATTAGCTTCTAATACATCATCTTTATCAATAACAGAAGTTGCTTCAGCAACAAAGAGACCTGATAAAGTTATAGGAATGCATTTCTTTAATCCAGCTCCAGTAATGAAGCTAGTAGAAATTATAAGAGGAATGGCAACATCAAAGGAAACTTTTGATTCTATAAAGGAATTATCAGTAGCAATTGGTAAGGAACCAGTAGAAGTTGCAGAAGCTCCAGGATTTGTTGTTAATAGAATACTTATTCCAATGATTAATGAAGCATCATTTATTCTTCAAGAAGGAATAGCTTCAGTTGAAGATATAGATACAGCTATGAAATATGGTGCAAACCATCCAATGGGACCTTTAGCTTTAGGTGATCTTATAGGATTAGATGTATGCTTAGCTATTATGGATGTTTTATATAATGAAACAGGAGATACAAAGTACAGAGCAAGTAATCTTCTAAGAAAGTATGTTAGAGCTGGATATCTTGGAAGAAAGACTGGTAGAGGATTCTATAATTATTAAAAATTTACCCTAAATATGATTTGATTTAATATGGATTTGATTTGTTGAACTTTTTTAAGATAGAGAAATTTACTTAATTTCTCTATCTTTCTTTATATAAATTATTATTGAATACATATTATCCATTTTTTATTGAGAATATGATATAATTTATAAAGATAAAAATTATTAATATTTAGTTTAATTCTTAGGGGGAAGATGGCTAAGTAAGAATAGTTTATTAATATCTCGGGGATAAATAATATATTAATGGTATATTAATTATATATAAGAGGTGAAGAAATGGATTTTAAAAATGCTATTTTTGAAGATAATAAAGTAGTAATACAAGGTACAAAAAACTTTAATATAAAACAAATACTAGAGTGTGGGCAATGCTTTAGGTGGGATAAGATAGAAGATAATAACTATATTGTAGTTGCTTATGGAAGAGTTATTGAAGTGATTCAAAATGATGATGAAGTTATTATATATAATTCCAATGAAGAAGACTTTAATAACATATGGAAGAATTATTTTGATTTAGAAAGAAATTATGATGAAATAAAAGATGTTCTTGCAAAAGATGAGATACTTAGAAAAAGTGTTGAGTTTGGATATGGAATAAGAATATTAAATCAAGATCCTTTTGAAATTCTTATAAGCTTTATAATATCTGCAAGAAATAGTATCCCTTCAATAAAGAAAACAGTTAAAAAGATATGTGAGAGATGGGGAGAAAAAATAGAATACAAGGGAAATGAATATTATACATTTCCAACTCCACAAGCAATTAAGGATGCTACATTAGAAGAAATTCAAGAAACAGGAGCATCTTTTAGAAGTAAGTACATAGTTGATACAATTAAAAAGGTAAATGAAGCTATAGAAGTTAAGGAAGATATAAAACTAAATCCTAGTAAGTATGATGAAAGACCAGAAATATTAGATTTTGATTTAGAATATATAAAATCATTAGGTGATGATGAGTGTCATATAGCTTTACAGAAATTTATGGGGGTAGGTGCTAAGGTAGCAGATTGCATAATGTTATTTTCAATGACAAAGCATTCAGCTTTCCCTGTAGATGTATGGGTTAAAAGAGCTATGATTCATTTTTATGTAGCGCCAGATGTATCACTAAACAAGATGAGAGTATTTGCAAGAGATAAATTTGGAGCTTTATCAGGAATGGCTCAGCAATATCTTTTCTACTATGCTAGAGAAAATAAAATCGAAGTATAGATTTTAGCAAATTGCGAAGCAATTTATTAGTGAAAGCTTAAGAGTGAAAAAGTTAAAGATGTTTTGTGTTGCAAAACTAAAAAATATATGTGAGAAATTACTTCTTTCACTTTTAACTATTTTGTTTCATAAAATATAAATATTGGAATTTAGTAATAATAATTATATAATTAAATTAATGGATTTTAATATAATATATAAAGTGGAAAATGTAGATTATAGGTAGCAAAGTTGGCAATAATACATGTAAAATATCCAATCATATAACATAAATATTGTAGGGGGAAACAAAATGTATTATTTAGGAATTGATGGTGGAGGCACTAAAACAAAATATCTATTAGTAGATGAAAAGTTACAAAAGGTATGCGAAAGAGAAGGAGCAACTATACACATTCATCAAGTTGGTGTAGAAGGAATTAAGAATGAACTAAGAGAAAATATTTCTAAGATATGTGAAGAATCAAAGATTTCTGTAAGGGATATCTCATATGCTTTTGCAGGAGTGCCAGGATATGGTGAAAGCTTAGATGATATGGTTAAAATTGATGAAGCTATAAAAGAAGTTATGGAAGTACCATATTCAATTGATAATGATGCTGTCAATGGATGGGCAGGAGGAACTGCTTGCAAGCCAGGTATAAATGTAGTAGCAGGTACAGGAAGCATAGCTTATGGTAGAAATGCCGAAGGTAAACTAGCAAGATGTGGTGGTTTTGGACCAGGAATAGGCGATGATGGAAGTGCTTATTGGATTGCACTTAGAACGATTAATGAATATACAAAGCAAAAAGATGGAAGAGGCGAAAAAACTGTTTTAGTTGATATACTGGAAAAAGAATATAATATAACATATAAATATGAAATTGTTGATATTGCATTTAATAGATTGAAATTTAATAGAACAGAATTAGCTAAGTTTTCAACAATATGCTTTTTAGCAGCAGAAGAGGGATGTCCAGCTTGTAAAAATATATTTAAAGATGCAGCAAAGGCTATATTTGAACATATATCTGCTATATCAAAAGAATTAAATTTCAAAGATGAGTTTGTTGTTTCATATACTGGTGGTGTATTTAAGTCAGGTAAGCATGTTTTAGAGCCACTTAAAGAAATGATAAATGAATCAGGATTAAAGTGCCATTTACAAGAACCTGCACTTGATCCTTGGAATGGATCTGTTTTATTAGCATATACTTTAGCTGGTAATACAGTACCTGATAATGTAAAAGAAATATTTAAGTAAATTATAAAAATGTATTTTTGAAATATATAAGATATAAATAAGTAAGTGGATTTTAAAGAAGAGTTTGTTCTTTTTTATACTGAGATAGAAAAGTTTATATGTTTATAAAGTTGAGAATACTATGATTATATTAATAATTAAAAAGAGGACTGCTAATAAATAGCATGTCCTCTTTTTGAAGTAAATTATTTAGCCCACATTGTGAATCCAAATAAGTGACCGAATAAAGCACCAACTATTCCAAGTACAAGTAATAAACCTATACATGCAACAGGAGTCCATTTTCTTTTCTTAATTAAGTAGAATAACATTAATGTTAGAGCTAGTGGAAGCATTTGAGGAAGAACACCATCTAATATATTTTGTATATTAATTGGAGCTTCTCCATTTGGTATTTCAATAGCTAACTTTGTTGCACCATAGTTTGAAGTAAGAGCTCCAACTATGAATACTCCTAACATAGAAGCTGAACGTGTAAATTCCTTAGCATTTTTTGTTAAGATATCAATTGCCTTTGAACCTAAGTTATATGACCAATGCATTAACCAATATCTAATTGCAAATTGAACACCATTAAATATTAGCAAGAATAGTATTGGACCAATTAAGGATCCACCAATAGCCATGTTAGCAGTGATACCAGCAGTAATTGGAACTAATGTGAACCAGAAAATAGCGTCTCCAATTCCACCTAAAGGACCCATAGCAGCAACACGGACAGCACGAATAGTATTAGTATCGGCTTTTTGTTGCTCTAATGACATAATTATACCCATAACAAAAGTTACAAGGAATGGGTGAGTATTAAAGAACTCTAAGTTGTGTTTCATGGATTTTGAAAGGTCTTCTTTATTAGTATGAATTTTTTCAAGTCCAGGTAATATTCCATATAGCCATCCAGCAGCTTGCATTCTTTCATAGTTAAATGAAGCTTGTAAGAATAATGAACGCCAAACCATTTTATTTAAAGTTTTCTTATCGAGTTGTTTGGCAGGAGTCAAATCTTTATATAATGTACTATTAGATTCCATCTTCGTCATCTCCTCCTATTCCTATATTTGCTGAAGCAGCTTTCATTTTTACGTTAATTTGGAAGTCGTAAATACATACTGCTATTCCAATGAATGCAATTATTAATAATGCAGATCCAGATAGACCTTCGATTTTGCCTATTATAGTTGCTAGTGCAAAACCTGCAAAGTAAATTCCCCATAAGTCATTTGATAACATGATACGTAATAAAATTGCAAATCCAACATAGCGCATCATTCCACCAGCAGCACCAAGTCCATCCATGAACCAAGAATATTGTGCTGATAAATTAGATAATGTTTCACCAGCAGCACTACCACCTATTAAACCTATAACAACTACAAGTGCAAAGAATAATCCTAAAGCAGACATTGCGCCATAGTTAAGCTTTTCAATTCCTCTTGCATCTGCATTATCAGCATATTTATCAGCTTTTGACATTAATGGAGACATAATTGTGAATAATAATGTAACACAATATTGTCCTATTAATGCAAATGGAACTGCTAGTCCAACTGCAGCTGTTGGCTCTAATTTAGAAGAAATGGCAAATACTACAGCCATTATTCCTCCGATAACTGCATTTGGAGGCTGAGCTCCTCCTACAGGCATATTACCGATTGTCATTAATTGATAAGTACCACCTACAATAAGTCCAGTTTGTAAGTCTCCAAGAATTGCACCAATAACAGCTCCTGATACAATTGGTTGATACAATGATTCTAAGAAACTAAATTGATCAATACCTGCAATAAATGCAAATACTGCAACCAATAGAATTTGTATAATATTAAAATCCATTTAGCATTCCCCCGTATTATTTAATTATTTAAATATCTTATCAATACTTTCTGAATTTTCAGTAGGGACTCTTCTTATTTCAAGCTCTACTCCTAATTCCTTTAACTTTTTGAATGCTTCTACATCTTTGTCATCTACCGCAACAGAACCAGCAACTTGTCTTTTTCCTTCTGCCATGTGCATGTTTCCAATATTAACTTTTTTTATCGGTACACCACCTTCAACAAGTTTTAATACATCTGCAGGAGTTTCACAAACTATAAATATAAGTTGTTTAGCACTAGCTTTATGAATAGTAGTTATAGTTTTTTCAATTGTCCAATATCTAGTTGAAGCATAAGATGGAGCAGCCATATCCATTAAGCCTTGTCTTAATTTATCTTCAGCTACAACATCATTTGCAACTAGAATCAAGTTTGCACCAATAGAACCACACCATTGAGTTGCAACTTGTCCATGAATTAATCTGTTGTCTATTCTTGTTAATATAATATTTGGCATATTCTCACCTCCTTTTATGTAAACACTTTATTTTGATTGAATACAAGGTTATTATATAACTAATATAAATAATAATCTTTATACTTTTTGGTATTTAATTTATTATTTTTAACAACGTTTACAGAGGGGTTTTGTAAATGAATAATTTAAGTGGTAATATATAAATATATTTATTTATATACTGATAATCTTATATATTTGTTTCAATTAATAATCTTAATCAGTGGATTAAAATTTAATATGCTTCTCTAAGTAAAATAGTAAAATTGATATTTAATTTTTACATGCATCTACTATATTGATTAAAAATAATAAAAAGTTACATTTAAAATGAAGTTATAAATTTATAGTGAGGTGATTTATTATGTATGATAAGACAACAAATGTTGAGTTTAAAAAGTACGGTTCTATTTATGATGAAGCTAAAGATGTAGAAAAGGAGAATTTGATATTAAAGCAAATTGTAACTAGTGATAAGGTTATTTCTAGCTTATATAATTTTTCAGAGCCAGTATATATAGAAGTAGTTGAAGGAATGGCGGCTATACTAATAAGTGATTCAAATAATGGTAATTTCAAGCTTTTTGCAATTCATAGAAAGCTAGAGATAAAGTCTAATATGTATTTTAATGTTATTTCGATGACATCCCAAACTACTTTTAATTTAATAATACCATTAGGGTACAATCTTAGACTTGAATTTTTAAATAAACCATATGTTTATAATAGAATATTACCTACTATAAATATTCCTGAAATAATAGCTTATTACTATACAATTAAAAGTCCTAATTATAAATTTAAAGGAGAAAGTCATAATCTATATGAATTAACATTTGTTGATAATGGGATTTTAAATACATCTATTGATGGCGTTGATTATACATTAAATCCATATGATTTAATTATATATGGAAAAAATCAATTTCACACTCAATCTGTGAATAGTGATTCATCTTGCTCATATTTAACAATTATTTTTGATATGGAATCTGATGATGATAGTTCAATATGCAATAGGATATTTCAGTGTAGAAAGGAATTGTATAATGCAGTAAGAACTTTTGCAAAAAATATATCATCAAATACAATACCGTATTCGGAAAATCTTATTTTGAGCAATTTTCATGAAATTATAATTCGATTATTTCAATATGATTATTTAGAGGTAGATGATAGTAAATTGCCAAAAGAATCATATCAGCATTTTCAAGATGAATTATTAGAAAGAATAATAGAATATATTAATAAAAATATTGAATCTCCAATAGGTATAGGAGAGCTTTGCGAAAGATTTTCAGTGTCCAGATCATCACTGCAAACATTATTTAAAAACAATTTAAATATATCTCCGAAGAAATACATTAATGATTTAAAACTAGCTAAGAGTAAACAATTGATTAAAGAAAATAAATATACTATTAGCGAAATAGCATTTATGTTAGGGTTTAATTCAATCCATTACTTTTCAAGGGCCTTTACACAACATTACGAAATAAGTCCTAGTGAATATGCTCAAACTTTATTTAAATAAGAAAAAAGGCGCAGTCTGAAAAATATATTTAATATAAAATTTATCCAATTTCAAGTAAGTTTTTTATTGCCTTAAAAAGTTAATATCTTATTTTTAAGAAGGGGGTCGCGTTTCGCGCCCCCCCTTTTTAAACTATTGATTTTACTTGCCTTAGGCACTTTCAAATTTAAAAAGAAATTTTGGAATATTATTTATATGTGCGCAAAAATGGAAGCTCGAATTAGAACTTCCATTTTTATAGTCTAATATAAAAATTTATTTTGATACAGTCCCTTATATTTTATAGAATATTTTGAATTGAATATCTAGATATAGTTATGACTGTATTTTTAGCAACGTCAACCTCTACTTGATCTTCTCTTACAGATACTATTTTGCCATAAATTCCGCCACAAAACATTATTTTCATTCCAGGCTTCAATTCTACATGGACTTCCTTTAGTTCAGCAGTTCTTTTTTTTATGTTTTTAGCAGATATAAATAGCAATATTAAGGCTCCAATTCCTAATAATACAGCAATAGTGATACATGTCCATATAACCACTTCCCAATTTACCATTTTATATACCATCCTCACTTTCATCATCTTCATGAGCTATAAACTCATATTTTATAATACCGTTTTTACCTACCTCTATAGCCGATTCAGATAATGAATATAAATCATCTATAACATCTTTAAGCATAGATATTTCAAGAAGCATAGGCAAATTAGTACCGCCAATTACTTCCATAGGCTTGTCCATTTCTGTTTTAACCTCTACTAAAGTTTTAAATGGTGACCCTCCAGGTAAATCACTAAGTGCTAAAATGTTATCACAATTTCTTAAATTTTTTAATGAAGTATAATATTTTTTCTTTAAATCTTCTATAGAATCTGTCTCCTCAAAGTCAACGTATTCTATATTAGAAGGTTCTCCTGCAATTAACTTTAAGGAGGTGTGCAATCCTGATGCAAAGTTACCATGTCCGCTAATTATTAATCCTATCATTTTATCATCTCCCAAAATAGTTTGTACAATACTTGATAATTATAATTATAATGTGGAGTTATTTAAATTCAATAAGTATGGTAAAAGATATAAGATATATGTTCAAAAGTGCAAATATTAGCTGGATAAACTTATGTATAATGAGATTAAGTTAATTTAGGAGGTATGCCATGTGTTAATACAAAGTAAAAAAGTATGGATTGCTGATCAATTTATTCCAGCTCAAATTGAGATTGATGATAATAAAATAGTCAATATCTATGCTTACAATGAAAAGGCAGATGCTTATGATTATGGCAGCAAGAGGATTTTACCAGGTTTTATAGATATTCATTGTCATGGTGCATATGGATTTGATACAAATGATGCAAATGAAAAAGGCTTGAGAAATTGGACAAAGAGTATAGTAAGTGAAGGGGTTACCTCAATATTACCTACTACTATAACTCAAAGTAAAGAAGTTCTTATTGAAGCTCTAAGTAATATTGCAAATGTAGTTGAAAATGGATATGAAGGAGCAGAAATACTAGGGATTCACTTTGAAGGTCCTTATCTTGATATGGAATATAAGGGTGCTCAACCAAAAGAATATATAGTTAAACCTACTATTCAAGAATTTCAATGCTATCAAAAGGCAGCAAAGGGATTAATAAAATATGTAACTTTAGCAACTGAAATAGATGAGGACTATTCACTTACAGAATATTTATTTAAAAATAACATAGTGGTGAGTATAGGGCATTCAGCATCTACATATGAAGAAGCTATATTTGCTTTTGCTCATGGGGCTCGGTCACAAACTCATGTATATAATGGGATGACTCCATTTAATCATAGAAAAAATGGGTTAGTCGGAGTTGCGCTAAGGGTTAGAGGTATGTATGGGGAGATAATTTGTGATGGAAATCATTCTACTACTACAGCTTTATATAATTTCTTCAATGCAAAGGGGCCAGATTATGGAATTATGGTTACAGATGCCTTAATGGCAAAGGGCTTTGAAGCAGGTACTAAATTTGTTTTTGGAGGAAATGAAATAGAAATTTATGAAGATGGAAGTGCACATTTAGTAGAAACAAAGGGATTAGCAGGTTCTACATTAAAGATGAATGATGGTCTAAGGATATTAGTTGAAGAAGCTATGGTACCTTTTAATTATGCTATTAATTCATGCACTATTAATCCAGCTAAATGCTTAGGCATTGATAAACGCAAGGGAAGAATAGGCGTTGGATATGATAGTGATTTAGTAATTATAAATGATGACTATTCTGTAAATCAAACATATTGTTTAGGAAAGGCGATGTTATAGTGAAAAGAGAAGCTGTGAATATAGCTGGAAAGAATATATATTTGGATCTTTATGGAGACACTGTTTATTATAATTTCTTTGACAAAAATGGTTATATTGTATCTAAACAAATAGAACAAAAATTTAAGATATTTTATTACAGATATTCAATTATATTCATTGTTATGATTTTACTAGGAGATTATTTTAGTTCATTACTAAATACTTTTTTAGTTGGTATTGGAGCTATAGGGATAGTCGAACTATATTTTAGATTTATATTTTTGAAACAGCTAAAGGTAATTAAAAACTTTAAAAGAGAACGTAAGATATCAATGTTAGAAAATATAATAAAAAGCAATGAAAAAGAAAAAGTAGTTATGAAAGCTTGTGCGTATGCCTTACTAAGTGTTCTTATTGTAATAAATGCAATACAACAAAACTTTAACATATTATTTTTAGTTTTAAGTATATTAGGTGCAATATATAGCCTTTATATAGGAATTATAAATGTTATTGCCTTTAGTAAAATAAAAAAAGTTTAAATAGAAATATTTACTCAGTGAAATGAACTTGGAGTAGAAGAGTACAGAGGAGTATATCTAGAGTAGATAAACTTAAGTATAGACAAAACAATAAAAATTAATATTTATAGTAATAATTACATTAAAAAATGTGCAGGAGGTATTAAAATGTTTTTTGGAATGGATAATGAAAAAATTAAGGGGTTGGGGGCAACTTATACAGCTACAGAAATAAGGCAACAACCCAAATTATGGGGAGAAACCTACAATATAATAAAGGAAAATGAAGATAAAATTAAAAGTTTTTTTGGTAGAAGATTAAAAAATGATACTAGAATAATTTTAACTGGAGCAGGGACTTCAGATTATGTCGGAGATACAATTTATTTATACTTAGCAAAAAAGTTGAACTTAAGAGTAGAAGCTATTGCTACAACAGATTTAGTATCAAATCCGTATGAGTTTATTGAAGAAGATGTACCAACAATATTAGTATCATATGCAAGATCAGGGAATAGCCCTGAGAGTGTTGGAGCTTTTGATTTATTTCAGGAAAATGTAAAAGATATATCACAGGTTGTAATTACCTGTAATAAAGATGGAGAACTTGCTAAGAAAGCTGAAAAAAGCGATAACAACCTTTGCATATTAATGCCTGAACTTTCAAATGACAAGAGTTTTGCAATGACAAGTTCTTTTAGTTGTATGTTATTAGCATCATTATTAGTATTTGATATTGATAATTTAGAAGAAAATAAAAAGTATTTAGATATAGTGATTAATCAAGGTAACTCAATTTTAGATAATAAGTGGAAAGAGATAAAGGATTTAGTTGATTTAAATGCATCAAGAGTAGTTTATTTAGGATCAGGTATTTTAAAAGGATTATGCCAAGAAATGGCTCTAAAAAATCTAGAACTAACTAGCGGGAAAATAACTACAGTTTGTGAATCAGTATTAGGATTTAGACATGGTCCAAAATCAATAATTAATGATGACACTTTAGTAATATTTATGAATTCTACTAATAAATACACTAACCTTTATGATATGGATCTTATAAGAGAAATAAATAGTGATTCAGGAAATCATAAGTTAGCTGTAATAAGTTATACAAAGAATGAAGAGCTAAATAGTGTATGTGACAAATATATAGAAATAGATGGACAAGTAATTCCTGAAGTTTATACAGTATTCAATTATATGCTATTTGGACAAATGTTTGGATTATTTAATTCACTTAAATTAGGAATTTCACCTGATAATCCAAGACCTGATGGAACTGTTAATAGAGTTGTTAAGGGTGTAGTAATTCATAAATACAATAAATAAGCCTTTTTATTGAAATGAGTATTCTTATTGTAGGAATATTATTAGAGGCTTAGTTATAAAAATTGAGTATAACTTTATCTAAATTAGTTACATTTGCAACTAATTTAGATAAAGATGCAATAAAGACTTTCGTTAAGAAGATAGAAACTGAAGATAAATTTGATGAAGAAGACGTAATATAAAAATATTAATTAATAGGAGTTGAGGTAGATTATGAAAATATTATCAACAAGAGAAATGTTAAAAAAAGCTCAAAGAGAAGGATATGCTGTACCGGCATTTAATATTCATAACTTAGAAACCCTACAAGTAGTTGTAGATACAGCAGCTGAGCTAAAGTCACCAGTTATTTTAGCAGGAACACCTTCAACAATACTTTATGCAGGTGGAGAATATATAGTATCTATGGCTGAAGTTGCAGCAAAAAAATATAATATTCCAATAGCTATACATTTAGATCACTTTGAAGATGTAGAAGAAATAAAACATTATGTAGATTTAGGATTTAAATCTACAATGATAGATGCATCACATGAAGACTATGAATCTAATATAAATACAGTTAAAGAAGTAGTTGAATATGCTCATAAGTTTGATGCTACAGTAGAAGCAGAGCTTGGAAGATTGGGTGGACAAGAAGATGACTTAGTAGTAGATGAAAAAGACTCTATGTACACTAATCCAAAACAAGCAAAGGAGTTTGCTGAAAGAACAGGAATAGATTCATTGGCAATAGCTATAGGAACAGCTCATGGATTATATAAAGGTGAGGCAAAACTTGACTTTGATAGATTAAAGGAAATAAGAGATATTGTAGATATTCCATTAGTTTTACATGGAGCATCAGATGTTCCTGATGAGTTAGTAAAGAAAGCAATTTCCCTTGGAATATGCAAGGTAAATGTAGCAACAGATTTAAAAATACCATTTTCTGATGCAGTAAAGAAATTCTTTAATGAGCATCCAGATGCTAATGATCCTAGAAAATATATGACACCAGGAAAAGAAGCTATGAAGAATATAGTTGCTCACAAAATAATGGTTTGTGGAAGTAATGGAAAGGCTTAATTAAATAAGGTTTAGATAAAAACATAATAAGGAATTTGACAGAAAATAATATGAAAGCATTTGCCGGAATATTATTTTCTTTCATATATAAGTTATAAGTGATTTTATAAGTAATTTTTTAGTATATAAAGGAATTTGAGAGGTGACGAAATGATACATCCAATGAAAGATATAGTTAAAAGATATAAAAGTGGTGAAAATGTAGGAATATTTTCTGTATGTTGTTCTAATCAATATGTAATTGAAGCAGCTATGCAAAAGCTTTTAAATAAGAATATACCACTTTTAGTGGAAGCAACTGCAAATCAAGTTGACCAATTTGGTGGATATACAGGAATGAAACCAAAGGAATATGTAAAATATATTTATAGTATAGCTGATAAAGTAGGATTTCCAAAAGAAAGAATAATTTTAGGGGGAGATCATTTAGGCCCATTAACATGGAGAACGATAAACCCAAGAGAAGCTATGGAAAATGCTAAGAATCTAATAAGAGAATATGTATTAGCTGGCTTTAGTAAAATCCATATAGATACTAGCATGCCGTTAAATGGTGATTTTGAAAATGAAATATTTGATGATAGTTTAATAGCTAATAGAGCATCTGTACTTTGTAAAGTTGCAGAAGAAGCATATTTAGAGCTTAAAGAAAAAGATGATGAAGCTATGCATCCAGTTTATATTATAGGAAGTGAAGTTCCTATACCAGGTGGAGCTCAAGTAGAAGAAGAAGAGGCTGGTCCTAAAGTAACTAGTGTAGAAGGTTTTAAAAATACAGTAGAAACATTTAAAAAAGCTTTTGAAAGCTTTGGAGTAGGAGATGCTTGGCAATATGTAATTGGCGTAGTAGTACAGCCAGGAGTTGAATTTAGTAGTGATTATGTTTGGGAATATAATAGAGAAGAGGCTAAAGATTTAATAGATGAACTAAAAAATTATCCTCAGTTAATATTTGAAGCTCATTCAACAGATTATCAAACGCCAAGAGCTTTAAAAGAGATGGTAGAGGACGGATTCATAATTTTAAAAGTTGGACCAGCATTAACATTTGGTTTCAGAGAAGGTATATTTGCATTAAATCATATTGAAAATGAACTATTGAAATATAATGAAAATGTAGAATTATCTAATTTTATAGAAGTATTAGACTTTAGTATGATAAAAAGTCCTAAAGATTGGGTGAATCATTATTCAGGAACAGGTGAAAAAATAAAGTTAGAAAGAAAATATAGCTTATCTGATAGAGCAAGATATTATATGCCTAAAGATGAAGTAAATTTTGCTTTAGAAAAACTTATGAATAATTTAGAAGGCATTGAAATTCCAATGACAATAATAAGTCAATTTATGCATGAACAATACAAGAAGGTTAGAGAAGGGGTATTAAAACCTATAGCTAAAGAATTGTTGAAAGATAGAATTGGTGAATATTTAGATGATTATGTATATGCTGTTGAAAATGTAGAAAAAAAGATATTAGAAATTAATTAAATAATAAATAGGGCATGCAAAAAGCATGTCCTTATCATTTTAAAATGAATTTTCTGAATATTTTAAATATAACAAATTGGTATAAATTAACTGGTATAATAATTATGGGGAGTATTGTTTAAATTTATTAAGTAGGAGGATTTTGGTATGTTTCAATTCGAGACTCAGTTAAAGAAACTTAAGCATGAGGTGCTAACAGAAGTTGCTAAATTAGCTAAAGATGGCAACTTAACCACAGAATCAATAGAAAAGATTCCTTATGAGATTATTAAGGGAGATAAAGCTATGTATAGATGCTGTGTATATAAGGAAAGAGCTATTGTTTTAGAAAGAGCAAAGTTGGCAGCTGGATATTTAGCTAATGGAGATAATATAGATGATGAATTTGTTGATATCAAAGAAGATGATCAAATAATATATGTTATTGAAGCAGCATGTGATAGATGTCCAATAAACAAATACAGTGTTACAGATTCTTGTAGAAATTGTTTAGCTCATAAATGTCATGAAGCGTGTAATTTTGGCGCAATAACTTATGTTGCTGGAAGAGCATACATAAACCAAGAACTTTGTAAGGAATGTGGAATGTGTAAAAAAGCATGTCCTTACGATGCTATTGCAGAAGTTATGAGACCTTGTAAAAGAGTATGTCCTACAGGAGCATTAGACATAAATCAAGATGACAGAAGAGCAATGATAAAGGAAGAAACATGTGTTAATTGTGGAAGTTGTATGAGCGCATGTCCTTTCGGAGCTATTTCAGATAAGAGCTTAATTGTTCCTATAGCAAAGAGGCTTGCAAGAGGAAGAAAGATGTATGCTGTAGTAGCACCTGCTATAACTGGTCAATTTGGAGCAAAAACTCCATATGGAAAAATTAAGAATGCAATTAAGAAATTAGGTTTTGTAGATATGATTGAAGCAGCTTGTGGAGCAGATGCTGTAACAGTTCATGAAAGCAGAGAATTTTTAGAGAGACTGGAAGATGGACAAAGTTATATGACAAATTCTTGTTGTCCAGGTTTCTTAAGTTATGTGGAGAAAATGTTTCCATCAGAAGTAGAAAAGGTATCAGGTACAGTTTCTCCAATGATAGCAACAGCAAGATTTATAAAGCATAACGATCCAGATGCAAAGGTTGTATTTATTGGACCATGTACTGCTAAGAAGAGTGAAGCTGTTAGAAAGTCTGTAAAGGATGCTGTAGATTATGTTATAACATTTGAAGAATTACTAGCATTATTTAGTGCTTTTGAAGTAGATATAGATAGTTGTGATGAAGATGTTGTTGATGATGCTTCTATATATGGAAGAGGCTTTGGAGCACATGGAGGATTAACAGCAGCTATAGAAAATTATATAAGAAGCCAAGGATTAGAAGTAAACTTTAATCCTGTAAAAATATCTGGCGGAATAGAAATAAAGAAAACAATGACGATGGCTAAAATAGGTAAATTGCAAGGGAACTTTATTGAAGGTATGATGTGTGAAGGTGGATGTATAAATGGGGCAGGGGCTCTAGTAACTCCATTTAAGGCAAAAGGAGTATTCAATAAGATAAATGCTCAAGCTACAAAGAAAGCTGTAATAGATAATGAAACACTTGAGGAATATGATAATATAAACTTAGAAAGATAGTTATAAATTGTGAATATAAAGGCTACGATAACTAGATATGTTCCATAAGCTAAATAGCTGTGCAAAGAAGTACTAGGCTTGAAAAAACTACTAAGCCAAGTACTTCTAAATGCTCGCTATATGCTTATTCCACATATTCTATTTATCTTCACCAACTTATATTTATCGTTTAAATTAATAATGAAAAAAGTAAAAAGTGAAATAGTGAAGAGGGAAAAGTTAAGGAGAAAATCATTACAGGATTTTTAAATAAAAAGTACTTTGTACCTATAATTTAAGTTTTACGTAGCAAAATATCCTTAATTTTTAACTTTTTCACTATTAACTATTAATTTTTAAATTGCTCTACTAGTGGGTGTTAGGATGGAGAGTATAAATAAAAAAGTAAGAGGAGCTCTTACAAAAGAAATTGATCTTAAAATTTTAGTGAACATAATCTTATATTCTGTAATAGTTATAATGCCATTCATAGTTGTAAATGTATCATCACCTAGATATGTAATTGGTAAGATGATATTTCTTTATGTAGTTGGTGTTATTTCTATTATTACATTAATTGGATTAAAGGTAACAGAATTTAATTTTGAGCATAAGATAGCATTAGTGTTTCTGATAACTATGTTAATTCCAAGTATATTGTCACCGCAAAAATATGTAGCTTTTATGGGGAACATTCAACGAAATGAAGGCTTCGTAATGTATTGTATTTACATTTTACTTTTTATACTAGCTTCTAAATATTTTGTTTTAAATAGAAAACTTTTGAATTTAGTATTAATTTTTTCATGCATTATGGGTGTATATGGGATTCTTCAATTTTATGGGATTGATCCTGTACAGTTTTGGATGTTTGGGTTTATACAAGTGAGTGATTCTATCGGAATGATAGGAAATAGAAACTTTTTTTCATCATATTTATGTATATTTTTATTTATAAGTATGGCAATTTATATTTTTTATGGAGGAAAGAGATATTTAATATATTCAATTATATTATTTACAGCATTAATTTGTACATTGACTCGTAGTGGATGGCTAGCTTTTATAATTTACTCAATTATTGGATTAATATTTGTAATTAAAGATAAAAAGAGATTAAAAAAATCAGGAATTGTATTTATATCATTTTTAAGTATTTTTTTATTACTAAATTTATCTACTAATGGTAAGATTATTGGACGTGCAACTAATACTATTGCAATTGATGAAACTGGTATAGCAAAAGTTGAGGATAGTGGTAGAATTGAGATATTAAATATTTCATGGAGTGCATTTAAAGATAATCCATTTATAGGTTGGGGACCTGATACACTAAAATATAGGTTAGATTCGCAGTATAGCGAAAAGCATCAAGAATATATAAATAAACATAGTGCTTATATAGATAAATCACATAATGAATTTTTAGAATACGCAGTTAGCAATGGAATATTGAATTTAATATCATACTTATTATTAATTGGAGTAATAATGTATAAGTTAATTAAAAATATAAATAATAATTTATTTAAGGTTCTGTTATTAACATTACTAGGGTATTTAGTACAATCATTTTTTAATATTAGTGTAATAATGGTAGCACCGATTTTTTGGATATTTCTAGGCTTTTGTGTCAAAGAAATAGAAGGGAAATCACCTAGGGATATAATATAAATAAACATATGCATAAAATTAAGAAAATCAATAAAAGCATGAGAAAATGGAAAATAATTAATGAAAAGTGGTAATATTTATAATATATAGGGTAATAATATATTAGGTAACATTTGAAAATTATAAAGTAAAAGATTATCATAAAATTGTTAGCACTTATATCTGATGAGTGCTAATATAGAAGGGTAATTAAATTTATAGATATAAATAGGAGGGATTTTTTATGAACATTAAGCCACTAGCAGATAGGGTAGTAATAAAGAAATTAGAAGCAGAAGAAACAACTAAAAGTGGAATAGTTTTAACAGGAACAGCAAAGGAAAGACCGCAAGAGGCGGAAGTTGTAGCTGTTGGACCAGGAGCTATAGTTGATGGAAATAGAATAGCAATGGAAGTTAAAGTTGGAGATAAAGTACTTTATTCAAAATATGCAGGTACAGAAGTTAAGGTTGAGGGTGAAGAATATACTATTTTAAAACAAGATGATATTTTAGCAATAGTTGAATAAGGGAGGAAAGAATTATGGCAAAAATGATTAAATTTAGTGAAGAAGCAAGAAAATCAATGCAAGTTGGTGTTGATACATTAGCGGATACAGTTAAGGTTACATTAGGACCAAAAGGAAGAAATGTAGTTTTAGATAAGAAATTTGGAGCACCACTTATCACTAATGATGGTGTTACTATAGCAAGAGAAATTGAATTAGAAGATCCATATGAAAATATGGGAGCACAATTAGTTAAAGAAGTTGCAACTAAAACTAATGATGTTGCAGGGGATGGTACTACTACAGCAACACTTTTAGCACAAGCAATTATAAGAGAAGGATTAAAGAATGTTACTGCAGGAGCTAATCCAATACTAATTAGAAATGGTATTAAGATGGCTGTAGACAAGGCTGTTGAAGAGATAAAGAAAATTTCTAAACCAGTTAATGGTAAAGAAGACATATCAAGAGTTGCAGCTATTTCAGCAGCAGATGAAGAAGTAGGTAAGTTAATTTCTGATGCTATGGAAAAGGTAGGTAACGAAGGCGTTATTACTGTTGAAGAATCAAAATCAATGGGCACAGAATTAGATGTAGTTGAAGGTATGCAATTTGATAGAGGATATGTATCAGCTTATATGGTAACAGATACAGAAAAAATGGAAGCTGTTTTAGATAGTCCATTAATTCTTATAGCAGATAAAAAGATTTCAAACATTCAAGAATTACTACCAATACTTGAACAAATAGTTCAACAAGGTAAGAAATTACTTATTATAGCTGAAGATGTTGAAGGGGATGCTATGACTACATTAGTAGTAAATAAGTTAAGAGGAACTTTCACATGTGTAGCTGTAAAAGCTCCAGGTTTTGGAGATAGAAGAAAAGAAATGCTTCAAGATATAGCTATATTAACAGGTGGAACAGTTATATCAGAAGAACTTGGAATAGACATAAAAGAAGTAACTTTAGATATGCTTGGACAATGTGATAGTGTCAAAGTTACAAAAGAAAACACTACAATAGTTAATGGAAGAGGAAATAGTGAAGCAATAAAGGAAAGAGTATCACAAATAAGAGCTCAAATTGAAGAAACTACTTCTGAATTTGATAAAGAAAAATTAACAGAAAGATTAGCTAAACTTGCTGGTGGAGTTGCAGTAATTAAAGTTGGTGCTGCAACAGAAACAGAATTAAAAGAAAAGAAATTAAGAATTGAAGATGCTTTAGCAGCAACAAAAGCAGCTGTTGAAGAAGGAATAGTGCCAGGCGGCGGATCTGCTTATGTTAATATAATTAACGAAGTAGTATCAGTAACTTCCAATATTCCAGATACTCAAGTTGGTATAAATATAATAGTAAGAGCATTAGAAGAGCCAATGAGACAAATAGCAACTAATGCAGGTGTTGAGGGTTCAGTTATTATAGAACATGTTAAAAATTGCGAATCTGTAATAGGTTATGATGCATTAAATGGAGAATATGTAAACATGATTAAAGCTGGTATAGTTGACCCTACTAAGGTTACAAGATCAGCACTTCAAAATGCTGCATCAGTAGCATCAACATTCTTAACAACAGAAGCAGCTGTTGTTGAAATTCCTCAAAAAGAAGCTCCAATGCCAGGAGCACCAGGAATGGGAATGGATGGAATGTATTAATAAATAAAAATTTAGGAACTTAGAGATTCTAAGTTCCTTTTTAATAGTTAAGAAAATTTTTATTACATTAATATTTGAAAAGTATATTAATATAAAAATATAATTATTAATTGAATAAAAGTTTAAGATATAAAAAATATTAAAAATACAAAGGCTTATATTGATTTTAAGTACATTACAATATTATAATTTATAAAGTATAATAAATTATAGAAAGAACAAAGATAAAGCTTTGGAGGTACAGTATGAGCAGTAATATCAATAGAAGGAAAAAAAGTAAATTTACAATATTTGATTTAATTGCAGTAGCAGCAATAATAGGAGTATTAGTAGTTATATTAGTACCTAGTTTCAAAAAATATTCTATTGATTCAAAGAAAGTAGAAGTAAAGTCTATTATAAGGGAATTTATTTTAGCAGTAGAAACCGCTGAAATAAGTGATAAAATTGAATTTGCTAATACTGATTCTATAAAATCTATGGAAGCTGGTAGTGGAGAAAAAATATCTTCAATAAATAAGTATATAAAGGATTTAGAAGGTTTAAACAAAATAAAAGAGCTGACTATAGAAGAAGCAAATCAAATTATAAGTAATGAATTGGATTTTGAAGTTAATAAAGAAGGAGAATTTTTAAGAGTAGTTAAATAAAATCAGAGTAAAATTATATAGAATATAGAAATATCGGATATTAAAGCTTAATATTGTGCTTTTATCCGATTTTTTTGTTGTATAATTTGAAATTGATATGTTATATCTGATTATAAAATACAATTAATGGATAATATTTTAATTAAAGCACATATACTTAAAAAGCATAGAGGAAAATGTTCATACTATGTAGAATTAATACCTTAGTTTATAACTTTAAGGAGGTTATTATGGAAATTTTAATATTAATAATAGGTTTGTGTATAGGAAGCTTTTTAAATGTATGTATCTATAGGATACCTAGAGAAGAATCTATTGCTTTTCCACCATCGCATTGTACAAGTTGTGGATATGAGCTTAAAGCAGTAGATCTTATTCCTGTAATAAGTTATTTATTTTTAAAAAGAAAATGCAGAAAGTGTGGGGAAAAGATATCTATAAACTATCCGCTAGTTGAATTGTTGAATGGAGTATTGTATTTATTAATATTTTTAAGATTTGGATTAAGCTTAAGTTTTGTATTTTATAGTCTTTTAACGTCTTTATTAATTGTTATTTCTTATATAGATTTAGACTCTAAATATATATATTCATCTACTACTATTTTAGGAGTAGTGCTTGCTGCTATTTATATAGTTGTAGGATTATATACTAAAGATATAAGTATTAGTAATAATATTTTAGGAGGAGCTATTGGATATGGAATTATATATTTAATAGTGGTAATTACAAAAGGAATGGGACAAGGGGATGCAGAGGTTGCAGGAGTTTGCGGTTTATTTATAGGAATTAAGGGGATTTTAGTTTGCTTATTTATAGCTGTTGTTTTAGGAGGATTAGTAGCAGCAATAATATTGATATTTAAATTAAAGGAAAAGAAATCAGAAATTGCTTTTAGTCCATACATATCTATTGGTTCAATTGTGTATATTTTATTAGGAAAGGAAATATTGTCACTATATCTAAATTTTTTTATATAAAATGTGAGTTTAATTTAAATTTATATTATGATTGAAAAAGCGATATGGCTATATTAATATTAAAATAAGCAAACTAAATGGTCAAAAAAGGAAATTTTTTAACAATTAGAATTAAATTAAACATAGGAGGAGAGAGTATGGCTATAGTTCAAAAGAAAAGGCTTGGAGACATCTTGGTAATGGCAGAAAAAATAACTCCTTTTCAGCTTCAAAACGCATTAAAAACACAAAAGCTTTTAGGTAAAAAGTTAGGTGAAGTTCTAATTGAAAGTGGAATTGTTTCAGAAGAAGATATTATAGATGCTATAGAAACTCAAACTGGAATAAAGAAAATTGATTTGAATAATGTTAATTTTGATAAAAAGGCCATTAAGATAGTACCTCAAAATCTTTGCAATAAATATAACTTAATAGCATTTGGATTTGAAGAAGAAAAAATAATGGTTGCACTAGCAGATCCATTAAATATATTTGCAATAGATGATATTTCTATATCAACAGGTTTAAGCGTTAAGACATTTATTGCACCTAAAAAAGACATTCATAAATTTGTTCAAATAAATTATAGTACTGAAGAAGTTAACAAGGCGGCAGAAGAACTGTTAAAGGAAACTTTAGAGTCAAAAAGTATATCGTTAGATGTTGAAGAAATTGATGATGTAAAAAATGCTCCAGTTGTGAAAATGATAGAGCATTTATTTAGAAATTCAATTGAAATGAGGGCATCAGATATACATATAGAACCATATGAAAAGGAAATAAGAATAAGATATAGAATTGATGGTGAGCTTACAACTATAAATACTCTTGGAATAGAAAGCTTAGCACCATTAATAACTAGAATAAAAATACTTGCAAATTTAAATATAGCTGAAAAAAGGATACCTCAAGATGGAAGAATAATAACTAAGGTTGGAAAGACAGATGTAGATCTTAGAGTGTCCATTTTACCAACTGTAAATGGTGAAAAAGTAGTAATAAGAATTTTAAATAGGGATAATTATAGGTTAGGTAAAGAGAGGCTTGGTTTAAGTAAAGATAATCTTAAGAAACTAGATAATATAGTATCTAGCCCTCATGGAATAGTACTTGTTACTGGACCAACAGGAAGCGGAAAATCCACAACTCTTTATACAATTTTAAGTGGACTTAACTCTAACAATGTAAATATAGTTACAATAGAAGACCCTGTTGAATATACACTAAATGGTATTAATCAAGTTAATGTAAATACTAAGGCTGGATTAACATTTGCTAGTGGACTTAGAAGTATTTTAAGACAAGATCCAGATATAGTGATGATAGGGGAAATAAGAGATGAGGAAACAGCTCAAATAGCTATAAAAGCAGCTATTACAGGACATTTGGTTTTAAGCACACTTCATACTAATGATGCTCCATCATCAATGACTAGATTAGTTGATATGGGAGTTGAACCTTACTTAGTTGCAACTTCAATTTCTGGAATAATTGCTCAAAGATTAGTAAAAAAAATATGTAACAATTGTAAAGAAGAATATATAGCTTCAGACTATGAAAAACATGCATTTAATATAAGAAATAATGATACCCTAAAATTATATAGGGGTAAGGGATGTGGCCATTGTAATAATACTGGGTATAATGGTCGAATAGGTGTATATGAAATAATGGAAATAACAAGAGAACATAGGGATGCAATAAATAGAACTAGGGATGCAAATATCTTAAAGGATATATCCATAAAACATGGAATGACAACGCTTGCGGATGAATGTAAAAAGCTAGTTTTAGATGGAATAACTACTATAGAAGAACTTGCAACTATAACTTTATTAAGAGATATATAAGGGGTGATGAGGAGTTATGAAAAAATTTAAATATAGAGCTATGAAAAGTGATGGAACTAAGATAGAAGGAAAATTTGAAGGTAGTTCTAGAGATGATGTAATAAATATGATAACTTCAAGTGGATATTATCCCTTAATAATAGAAGAAATAATTGAAAGTAAACAAATTGAGTTTAAATTTTTTGAAAGAGTAACCACAAAGGATTTAGCAATTTTCTGTAGACAATTTTACACAATGCTAGATGCTGGGGTTACAATAACTACTTGTTTAAACATCTTGTCTAATGAAATTCCCAATAAAAAGTTAAGAGAACTTTTATCTATAATAGAAGATGATGTTAAAAAAGGAGAACTTTTATCAGAATCAATGGCAAAACATAAAAAGTATTTTCCACAACTTTTGATAAGTATGGTAGAGTCTGGCGAAGTTAGTGGAAATATTGATGAAATGATGCTTAGAATGTCTGTCCATTTTGAAAAGGAAAACAAGATTAATAATAAGGTTAAATCAGCCATGACATATCCAAGTATCTTAAGTATAGTTGCTGTAATAGCGGTTGTTTTTATAATGACATTTGTAATGCCAACATTTATAGAAATGTTTGAAGGCGAGGGTATAGATCTTCCTTTAATAACAAAAGTCATGCTTGGGACAAGTAAATTTTTAAGTAATAATTTAATTCTTATATTAATAGCTGTAGCAATCATAATTATATTATTTAATATTTATAAAAAAAGTACAAATGGAATAGTGAATATAAGTAAGTTAAAGTTAAAACTTCCCATAATAGGGGCTTTAAATAAAAAGATAATTGTTTCAAGGTTTACAAGAACATTATCTACTTTACTAGCATCTGGAGTGTCTTTAGTACATGCCTTGCCAACAGTTGCAGGAGTATTAGAAAACAAAGTAGCAGAAGATGCAATTTTAAAAATAAGAGAAAGAGTAGTAAGAGGAGATGGCTTAAGTGGACCAATAAGAGAAAATAATATTTTCCCTAAAATGTTATCTTCAATGATAAAAATAGGAGAAGAGTCAGGTTCACTAGATGATATCCTAAACAAAACAGCAGATTTTTATGATGATGAAGTTGAACAAGCTATCCAAACTGCAACCTCAATGATAGAACCATTATTGATAGTTATTATGGGAGTAGTTATTGGAGGAATAGTAATTTCAATAATGCTACCTATGTTTGATATGTACACTCAGATGTAATAAATTGCGAAGCGATTTATTAGTGAAAAGTTAATAGTTAAAAGTGAAAAAGTTGAGGAGATAATTCACCTACGGTGAATTATAAAAAATTAAAAATCCCTAAGGATTTTTTACCTTCACTCTTTCCCTTTTTCACTCTTCACTATTTTGCTTGCAAAATACAAATCAGATTTAAATTGAAAGATTTAATATAAATTAAAAATCAAGGAGGAATTTAAATGGTTAACAATTTAAAAAACAAGAAAAAAAAGAAAGGCTTTACACTTATTGAACTTATTATTGTTATAGCAATTATAGCTATACTAGCAGCAATAGCTATTCCTAAATTTGGTGAAGTTAGAAAAGATGCTGCATTTAAATCTGATATAGCAAATGCTAAAACTATAGCAAATGCTGCAACAACACTTTTAGCAGATGGAAAGTTAACTGCTACATCATATGATATAGATGATAATACTGCTACTGGAAGTACAAATGAAATAGAGGCATATCTTCAAAATTCACCAAAACCAAAGGTGAATGGATATACTAAATATGTTGTTACTGTAAGTGGTGAAACAGTAAAGGTAACTATGACTAATGGTACAAATACAGTTGATTTATTCCCAGTTGCTGCTACAACAGCTCCATAATAAGATTATACTTAATATAATAAAATAGGCAAAATGCAGACAAAATCTGCATTTTGCCCATACAAAAGATTTTTAGCTCATCTAAAAATCAACCTTAATTGTTTCATTTTTTCATTTCAATTTTGCGAAGCAAAGGGAATCTTCATTCTTTCATTATAATTATTCATTGTTCATTATAAATTATCAATTGTTTGTGAGGTGATTTAATGCCAAGTAAAAAGTCCAATTTATCCAAGTTAAAAGAAATAAGTAGTATGGACGTAAAAGACATAGGAAAGTTTTTTAAAAAGGAAAACTCTGAGAATTTGAATTCTTCTTATGAAGGAAATAAAACTGAAAAGAAAAGTAAGTCTAAAGAAAGATCAAAGGCTGTTTTATCGGTAGATTTAGGAACTAATTCTATAAAGTTAGTGGAAGGTAAGTTTCAAAAGAATAGGCTTAGTTTAAATAAAGTGATACAAATACCAACACCAGAAGGATGTATTACAGATGGAAAAGTAATGAATCTTCAAGGTGTTATAGATGTTTTAGATTTTATAATAAAGGAAAACGGCATAAAGGCTAAGGATGTAATTTTCACAACTAATTCATCGTCAATAATAAACAGAGATATATTAATTCCTTTAGTTCAAGAAGAGGAAATTGAAACTGTAATTAGATATGAAATACAACAATATTTACCTATAAATTTAGATGATTATATAATTCAATTTATAGTTTTAGATGAAATTGTTGATGATGTAGGAGCAAAGCTAAAAATAAATGTAACATCATTTCCAGAGAGAATGGCTTTTGCATATTACAGTGTAGTAAATTCATTAGAGTTAAATCCATATGCATTGGATGTTACTTATAATTCAGTAAATAAGATAGCTAATTATGCTGAGTATGCATCAAATAATGGACAAGTTATGGGAGGTACTGTTGCTTTTGTTGATATGGGAGCAACCTCTATTAATGTGGCAATATTTAAAAATGGTAAATTAGATTTTACAAGAATGATAAAGTCTGGTGGGGATAATATAGATTATGCCTTAAGCCAAAGCTTGAATATGTCAATAAAATCAACAGAATCTATAAAGATAAATGAAGGAAATCTTTTGAATGATGATGATAAGGATATTTCAAATGTAACTATAAAAAAAGCTGTTGATGAAATATTAGAGGAGCTAGAAAGAATACTTCAATTTTATAGTAACAAATCTAACACAAGCATAGATAAAATTTATATTTATGGAGGTTTATCAAATTTAAACAATATCAATTTATATATGAAAAATAAGCTAGCCATTGAAGTGGTTAAAGTAGATAAAATAGGAAATATAGATATAACATCCAAAGATTTAATAAACGAAAATTTTGGGCAGTACTTAAATGCCATAGGCGCAATTATAAGATTTTAAGGAGGACATTATATGATAAGAGATATGAACTTTTTTTCACCTTACCAAGGTCAGAAGAAAGAACAAAAAAATAAGAATATTTATGTTTACTCCTTAGCAGGTTTCTTATCTGTAGTTATAGTTGGAAGCTTAGCTTGGAATAGTACAAATATAATTTTATTAAATAGAAAGATAAAAAATTATAATGAAAAGTTAGAGCAAGAAGATATAAAAGAAAAAATAGCTAAATGGGATGATATAAGCAGAAAAGATGACATCTTAGACAGATATAATAATGAACTTAGTAAAATAGTAGGTTCATTAAAAACTAGAGAGATTGTAACAACAGAATTATTAGATAAATTGAGTTCAACATTACCAACAGAGGTTACATTTAATAGTATAAACATAACTAATACAGAAATTTCTATTCAAGCTGTTTCAACAAGTAGAGTTGCAGTAGGTGAAATAGAGCATAACTTAAAGAGGCTAGATAATATACAAGATGTGTATATTGGTGGAATATCAGGGGATGAAATTTATACCTTTGATATAAAATGTGTATTAAAGGATGTTGAGTAAAATGAATATAAGTAAGAGAGAAAAGTATTTAATAGGAATTTTATTAACTGTATTAATATGTTTTGTTTATTATCAATTTATCTATACTAAGCAAGTTGGAAAGCTAGCTACTAAAAGAGCTGAAAAAAATCAAGTTGAGCAAAGATATAATGATGTCATGGATAATATATCAAAACTTGATTCTAAGGAAGAGAATCTAAAAATATTAAAATTAACAGTTCTTGATAAATCTAAAAGCTTATACCCAACAATAATGCAAGAAAAAATAATAATTGAATTAGATAAATTATTGAATGATAGTGGTCTTAAGGGAAATATTGCTTTTAGTCCTGTGGAGGTAGCCTCTGTAGAAAAGATGGTATCACCAGAAATTCAAAAGGCAGAAAGTTCATTAAAAGCCATAGTAGATGAATACTCAGGAGATGCAACAAAAGATGAAACTAGTAATATAGAATCTAATAATGAAAATAATACATCTACTGAAAGTAATGGGGGACAAGCATCTCAAGATTCTCAAGAAGTAGCATCTGAACAAAATGGTGTAACATCAGAACAACTTAAAGTTGCAATAAATTTTTCAGGAAGCTATGAATCTTTAAAAAAGTTCATTTCCTCAGTACAAAACTATGAGAGAAAAATAGTAATTACTAATATAACAATATCATCAAAATCACAAGAAGAGCTAACTGGAGTTATGAATTTAGAATTCCATGCAGTGCCTAAATTATCAGATGAAGACATGGAATATTTAATCTGGACATTAAATAATGTATATGGAAAAGATATATTATTTAGTAGCGGAGCAGCAAGTGGAGCTTATGCATCTACCATAGAAGAACAAAACAATAAAAAAGATATTAATGATTTTGTAATGATGTTAAGATCATCTTTATCTGAATTACCTACAGTAACTATTGGCAGAGCTAAGGATGAATCAAGGGAAAGTTATATTTATTCAGATAATGATAAGGTTGAGGAAGTAGAAATGTCTTTTGATGAAGCAAATGGGAAAACTTATTATAAATACAAAACAGCTGGTTCGTATTATCCTAAAGATAATTCATCAGAGGGGAAGGAGTTTACCTCAAAATCTGAAGATATAGTACTTGAAATAATGAGTGAAAAAAGGGGAGAAAGTTCAGATAATTCAGGAATAAAGTTAAAAGTAGTTAATAATACATCTAAAAAGGTTGAAATCATAGTTAAAGATGATGATACTTCAAATCCTAGAGTTTCAGTAACAAGTGAAGGTAATACTGTAAATGTTACTAAGAAGTAGGTGTTAATATGAAAAATAATAAAGTAAAAGCAAAGAAAGGGATGACATTAATTGAGGTAATAATTAGTGTTGCCCTTTTATCAATATTAATAGTACCTTTATCAGGTTTAGTAATGTCTAGCTTAAAAAATAATATAAGTGCAGAGTACAGACAAAAAGCAAGTTATATTGGACAAAAGGTTTTAGAAGAGCTAAAGGCTTACGATAAAATAACTTTAAAGAATGATGCTGGAAAAAAATATTTTGAACTTTTAGATGGGGATGAAATAATTCAGGATTTAAAAGAGGATTCAACTGGAAATACCTTTAAAGGAAATTTTGAAAGAACTATATATGGTGGTTCTTCAGAGTCAGTAGGAAAAAATGAAGGTATTCATACTATTGAAGTTGAGTTAAAAAAGGATATAAATTTTATATATGACAATGTAAATAATTTAGCTAAAAATAATAATTCAGCTTTTATACTTAATTTTCTTAGAGATAGTAGTAACAATAATATAATTAAAATAAAAGATAACCCTGATAATAGTTATGCTATTTCAAATGAATTAATAATGGAATTAGATAAGAACTCAAATAACCTAATTGTATATAAAAAAAATGAATCTACACCTTTAGTAACTGTTAATAAAACGAATGTAGATAATAATACTATTGTTTTATATATTAAGGAAGGTTTTTCTCAAAATATAAACATAGAATTCAAAAATAACACAGAAGAAACAGTAGAAATTCATTTAATAAGTGGTGATAATAATTATTCTAAGTTTAAGATATACTCAAGCATTGGAGATGTTATTTTATATGAAGAAAAGCAAATAGAAGAAAATCCAGTAGCAGATATGTATAACTATAAAGTTAAAGTCAAAGATAGGGAAAATAATATTTTATTTGAAGGATCTTCAAGTAAAAATGTGAATATAGAATAGTTTTATGGAGGTGAATTATAGGTGAAGATTAGAAAAAAAAAGAAAGGATCTACCTTTGTAACAGTAGTTGTAGTAATGGCAATTATCTTTACAACTGGGACAACAATATTAGCAGTTACAGCAAATGATTATAAGATGAGAATAAATCAAAGTAAAAAGCTTCAAAACCTTTATGAAGCAGATTCAGGATTAGATGTTGTTGAAAATATAATAATAAAAACCTCACAAGAAGCTATAAAATATGCAGATAAAGAAGTTAAAAAGAAATTTACTGAACTAGATGATAAAGATAGAAGTAAAGATAAAATAAATGAAATATTTAAAGATAAGTTTTATGAGTTCTTAACGGTAAGAAATAAAGAAATTCTAAATGAAAAGGAAGTAGAGATTTTAGAATACTTAATTTTAGAAAAGAAATATATAAAATCAATACTCGAAAGTGGAAAGTTGGAATATGATTCAGCTATAAGTAATATAGAAAATAGATTTATAATTGAAATACCAGAAGGCGGGTATGTTAAAAATATAAATAATGGGAAAGTAAGTAATATAACTATAGAAGTTAAATCAAACTTTGAAAGTACTGAAGGGCAATTAAAAAATAAAAAAACAGTTTCTACTAAGTATTCCATAACAGCTCCAGACTATAATTCGGAAATAACTTCAATAAATATTTATCCAGTTTTTGATGGAAAAGCAATAACAGCAGATGGAAATATGAATATTGAAAGTTTAGGAAATAAAAGTATTGTAAATATAAGTGGGGATATATGGGTACAAGGAAATAATAATTTAGGAAATAGTCCAGAATATACTTTTGATAAATATATAGGTGGGATAAAACTAGATAATACAAGTTTTGATATTAATGGAAATATATATACCGCAAACACATTTCATTTAAATAACTTAGTAAATGAATCATCAGTAAATGGGGACATATATGCAAAAAATATTTATATAGGAAAATCCATAAATTCAAATGTTTCTAAATTAAATAATATATCTTTTGAGAAAAATGTTGTTGTAAATAATGATTTAGCTTTAAATGCTACAAATAGTAGTATAGTAATTAAAAATAACTTTTATGGAATTAATGAAAAGACAACAGAGGTTTCAACAGCTAATAAAGCTTTAAGTTCAAGTAGTATTATTGTAAATGACACAAGTAATACTTCTACAATAACAGTAAATAAGGATTCTTATATTATGGGAGTTGCTTATTTAAATGCAACAGATGAAAGCGGAAATAAATATCAAACAGGAGAATCAGTAGCAGTAAAGGGAAATTACTTAGCTTATACTGATGTTGATGACGTTTTAAATGGAGCAACAAATGTTACTTTAAAATATTATTCACCACTACAATTATTAGAAAGCAAAAATGGACAATCTAATGCAATTATGAAGGCAGATTATTTCGCAGAATATTATTCTAAAAATAATAATTCTTATAATTTTAATGATGGTGGAGTAAGCCTTAAGAAAAGTGTTAAATCCGTTGGAGCAAGTGTTAAAGATAATCAAGGGAACATTCAAAAATCTAATATAAATGATAGTGACATAAGTATAGTAAATGAGCAAAGAAATGAATTTGCCAGAAATGTATTTGCTATGGGGGATACTACGGGTCTTGGGTATGATTTATATGATGGACAAGAAGTTAAACGTCAAGTTAGTAACCAAGTCAATTTTAATGAAATTAGAAGAGTACAAGGAAGTTCATTTGATACAACTGAGGGAATGGTTATTTTAAAAGGAAATGAAAATGAGAATATTGAAATAGAAAATGGAAAAATTAAAGGAACAGATATAGAGTTGAGTAAAGGTCTAATTATAGCTAATGGGGATATAACTATAGACGGTAACTTTAATTTTACAGGAAATATAATAACTACAGGAAATATAATTCTGAAAGGTGAAGGAGAAAAAAATATAACTTATGATCCACAAGTTGTAAGAAGTATTTTAGCTTTAAATTATGATTTATTAAAAGATATATTTGTTAAATCACAAGGTGATAGAGAAGAAGTAAAAGTTACTTCAGCTTCAGAGCTTTATAGTGTTGATAAATTCCTTACAAAATCATTATGGAGAATTGTTAAATAGAAGAGGTAGAATTATGAGAAAAAAGGCAAAAGGTTTTACTGTATTGGAGCTTATAATTACATTAAGCTTAACAGTTGTAGTGCTTGGAGTAGTGTACACCTTTTTCTTTAGTAATAGCAAAACATTAGCAAAAACAGAAATCAATTCTGATTTGCAATTAGAATCAGAAGAAATTCAAAAAGAATTATTACTATATGGAACACAAGCAAAAGGAATAAGTAAACTTAATAATGTTACTATTAAAGATACTAATAAATACAATTATGAAGGTTCAATAGATGATAATGGAAAGCTAGAAGTAGAAGAATTAAGATTTAAAATCGGGGAAGAGTATTTTACATTTATATATGATAAGAGAAATAATAAATTAACTTTAAAGAAAGTTAATAAAGATGGGGATGAAGTTACAGACTCTAAATTAAATCTTCCTAAAATATTATCACCTAATGTTACAGAATTTAAAGTTAGACCTTTAGATTATAGAATGAATCCAAAAGGGAATTTTAAAGAAACTACAGGCTTGGAAATCTCGCTAGTTTTAAATAAGAAAAAAGGATACTCAGATGTGACTATACCATTAAGTGTCATAGTTAAGTTTAGGAATAAATAATATGGGGAGGGATAAAATGGTTAGTAAAAGACAGTTTAAGATAATAAGTATTATAACAAGTTTATTTGTTATATCAACTTTAATATCCCTTAAGAGTTTGAATGTAAAAGCAACAGGAGAAATTCCAGATAAGCCGGATTTTGATTTGGAAATTTCAGCATCACCGAATCCTGCTATGGTTGGTGAAGATATAACAGTTGGTGGAAAAATAATACCAAAGCCTTTTGAAACAGCAATACCAGCTAAGGAAATAGTATTAGTTTTAGATATATCTGGAAGTATGGATGAAGAAATAGAAAATCCATGTACTAATAAAAGGGTAAGATATTGTACAAGGCATAGTAGTAGTGATCCAAATCATGAAGAATGGTTTTTATCTTGGCATAGATGGATAAATGATTATTGTGTTGAACATAATACAAGTGGGGAGCATAATATTACTGCAAATAATAAAAAGATAGACGAATTAAAAAGAGCAGCTAATGGTTTTATAGAGAGAATGAAAGATGTTCCTAATCTTAAAATAGGTATAGTAGCGTATTCTAGTATAGCCACAATTAATCCAAATAGCAAAAGTGGAACTAAGAAAGTTAAAAGTTTAGATTCTAATAGTAGCCATGATGTTACAAATTATAATTCACTTGGAGCAAATTTCTTGCAAAGTAATGATTCAAGATTGACGTCAGTAATTAATAACTTAGAAGCCTTAGGTGGAACTAATATTGGTGAAGGTATGAGAAAAGCAGTGTATATGCTTGATAGTGGAGACAAATCTGCAAGTAAAACTATAGTTCTTATGACAGATGGATTACCTACATTTTATTCAGTAACAGGTTCTAATAAAAACAACTATATGACAATAGATAATACTGAGCCCAAAATTGCTGGAATAGGAACAGGTTTAGATACAAAATCTATAAATTATTCAAGAGCTGTAGGCGAAATTATAAAGTCAAGGGGATATAATTCATTTTCAATAGGATACGGTTTAGATACTGATGGAAATGACACCTTATTATCAATACATGAAGCAATGACTGGAGTTAGTATTAAAGGAAAACCAGATTTATATGAAAGTAGCGGATTTTTCCCAACCAGTACTAATGCTATACAAGCTGTATTTAATAGAATAGCAACTCAAATTTTGGATAGTTATCCTATAAATAATATAAATATGAATATAAGTTTTACAGAAGGTTTTACATTAAATGTAGGAGGAAGCACTGTAAAGTTAAGTAATGTGAATTATAAAAAGGCATCAGAAGGAAATGGTAAAGTAAGATATGAAGCTGATCCAGTATCATTTCAATTTGTAGTAAAAGGAAATAGGCCAGGAGATCAACAAATATATAATAAAATGAGTATTAATTTCCCTTGGAAAGAGAGCACTATAACGATAAATCCTAAGAATACTATTCCTATAACAATTAAATCAAATGAATTACCATCTATAAGTGCAAAGCTTATAAGTGAAAGGAATATTAATGTAAATAAAGGAGAAGCATTTAATGTTAGATATCAAATTGAAGCAGCAGATTTTGTATTTAATGATAGTACAAATGCAGTTCCTAATGATATTGTTATAGTTCTAGATGTTTCACAGGAAATGAAGGATTCATTAACAATAGTAAAAAACTCTTTATTTAATAAACTTTTAAATAAGGATGCTTTAAAAATTAGTAAATCTCAATATGGATTAATAACATTTAGTAATCAAGTTAAACAAGAAATTCCTTTAACAGACAATATTACAAATTTAAATGATAATTATATAAAAAGTTTAGCTACCGATAGTTTAACTCCTAATATTTCTAAAACATTTGATTCTATTACAAAGGTTTTAAATTCAGGAAGAGCTGATGCAAAGAAAAATGTAATATTTATATCTACTGGTCAAGCATCTTATACTGATAGTGAGTTGAGTAAGTTAAGGGATAAGGGATATAATATTGTAAGTTTATCTATGAATAATAAAACAACTGAGGATAGTTTATATAAATTTCATAACTTATTAGCAGGCAATGCAGATGGATATTTTAATGTAGTGAATAATGATTATAATAGTATTGAAAATAGCTTAATGAGCCTAGTTGCAGAGAGAATAGTTTCAACTACTAATTACAGACCATATAAATTTAATCCTATACTAAAAATTAACTTGGGAAATAATTTTACTTCTGTTAGTGGAATAGAAAGTGTAAGTAATGGTATTGCAATCATAAAATTACCGGAAGTTATTTATAATTATGTTTCAAATGGTATATATTCAGCAAATAGTATTACTCCAATAGAGTTTTCTGTATCACCTAATTTAGATAAAGTTGGAGAATTGAACTTTGGTGAAGCTGATAAAAATGTAATTACTTATAATAAGCTAAAAGGAGGAATTGTAGAATCTTTAATTTCTACTCCTATAGTTACTGTAAAGGAAGAAGCTAAAAATGTTACTCATGGATTATACAATGGAATTATAAGTAATGGAGCTACAGACAAAAAGGAAGTAAGTATCCAAGAGAATAATAACGGTACAAGCTTTGAAATGGCTCAGGGTTCAACAGTAACCTTTGGTTCTAAATGTACAGTAGGTGGAAGTAGCATTGATTTTACATTAAATATAGATAATAAGTTTAATAGCGTAAATACAACTGATATTAAGATATATAAGGTTTCAAAGGATTCTTCAGGAAATAGTATATTAACAGAAATAACAAATGGAAATAGAGCTATAGAGAATCAGGGAGATAATAAATTTAAGGTATCTGTTAATAATATTAAGGAAAGCAGCCAGGCATCAGATTCGGAGATATTAGTTATATATCAAGCAAGAGTTAAGGATGGGTTTTCAGAGGCGAAATCATTAACAAATGAAATTAAGTTTAGTAATTTATCAAAGAGTGTTAATATAATAACTCCACAGGCATCTGATAAAAGCCCGAGCTTGCCGGATTTATTTTAAAAATACACAAAAAGCATATATTTTAAAGGGGGTCGCGTTTCGCGACCCCCTTGTACTTAATATAAAATAAATAATCTTTCAAGGGTCTCAGGTTATTTCTTTATACCCTTGAATTTGAAATAACTTATCATTTATATTATCTTAGTTTTAACTAATAATTTTATAGGATATGATAATATGTATATATGCTTAATGATAATTTATTTTAATTATATTGGAGTATTTAACCACGGTGAAATTAAAAATATAAGATGGAAGCAAAGAACTGAAAAGAATTCATGATAAATTAGAGAAGGAATTATAGGAAATGTATGGATTACTAGATAAAGATATAAATTATATTATTAATACACTAATAAGATTCCTAGAAATAGAGAAGGCAATTATCCTTGGTAGTAGAGCAAGGATAATTGAAAAAGTAATATACCAAAAATAATAGATACTTTTTAAGGAGGTCGCGTAATGCGACCTCCTTTTTTGTACAATCAAAATAATCTTTATACAATCTTAATATCATCATTATTAATCCTAACACTATCTTTATATGAATTTTTATATAATTTTAGATGAAAGGGGGAAGGAAATAATGATAGTTGTTACTAGTTTAATTGGTTTAGCAGCCTTATCGCTATTTGTTTATTTAACTTATATTTTATTAAGAGGTGATAATGAATGATTAACTCAATAATACAGTATTCATTATATTTGATAATTTTAGTTGTACTAGCTATTCCATTAGGAAAGTATATTGGGAAGGTAATGAATGGAGAAAAAGTTTTCTTAAGTAAAATATTAAATCCAATAGAAAACTTTATATACAAGATATTAAGAATAGATAAAGATGAGGAAATGGATTGGAAAAAGTATTCAGTTTCAATAATTGCTTTTAGTGTTATAGGATTTGTAATTTTATTTTTATTACAAATAGTACAAGGTATATTACCTTTGAATCCTGAAGGTATTAAAGGAGTTACTTGGGATTTAAGTTTTAATACAACATCAAGTTTTGTAACTAATACAAATTGGCAATCTTATTCAGGAGAAAGTCAGTTAAGTTATCTAACTCAAATGCTCGGATTAACAGTTCAAAACTTTGTATCAGCAGCCGTTGGTATAGCAGTTTTATTTGCACTTATAAGAGGGTTTACTAGAGTGAAAGGAAAGACTATAGGAAACTTCTGGGTGGATGCTACAAGAAGTATAATTCATATTTTAATGCCATTATCAATAGTTGTATCATTATTAATAGCATCTCAAGGAGTTGTGCAAAACTTTTCAGCATACCAAGAAGTTGAATTATTACAACCTATAACTCTTGAAGATGGAACAGTTATAACAAAACAAGTTGTACCACAAGGACCAGCAGCAAGCCAAATTGCAATTAAGCAATTAGGAACTAATGGTGGTGGATTCTTTGGAGTTAACTCAGCTCATCCATTAGAAAATCCTACACCTTTTTCAAATGCAGTAGAAATGATATCAATATTAGTAATTCCAGCAGCTTTATGTTTTACATTTGGAAGAAATATTAAGGATAAGAGGCAAGGTAGAGCAATATTTATTGCAATGTTTTTAATGTTAGTTATTGCTCTTTCAGTAATAGCAGTAAATGAAGCTAATGCAACACCTCAGCTTGCTCAAAGTGGAGTTGTAGATGTATCTACAATAAATCAAGCAGGCGGAAATATGGAGGGTAAAGAAAGTAGATTTGGTATAGCATCTTCTTCTACATGGGCAGCATTTACAACAGCAGCATCTAATGGATCAGTAAACTCAATGCATGATAGTTATACTCCTTTAGGTGGAATGGTAACTATGTTACTTATGCAGCTAGGGGAAGTTGTATTTGGTGGAGTTGGTTGTGGATTATATGGAATGTTAGCTTTTGCAATTATAGCAGTGTTTATGGCAGGTTTAATGGTAGGAAGAACTCCTGAATATTTGGGAAAGAAAATAGAACCATTTGAAATGAAGATGGCAATGTTAGTTTGCCTTGCAACACCAATTGCAACACTAATAGGAAGTGGTATAGCGTCAGTAGTTCCAAGTGTAATAGATAGTCTTAATAACTCAGGTGCACATGGTTTCTCAGAAATGCTTTATGCATATTCTTCAGCAGGTGGGAATAATGGATCAGCTTTTGCAGGCTTTTCAGCAAATACACCATTTATAAATGTTAGTATTGGACTAGTTATGTTATTTGCAAGATTTGTACCTGCAATAGCAACACTTGCTATTGCAGGTTCATTAGTTAAAAAGAAGAAGGTAGCAGTAAGTGCAGGAACATTACCAACACATGATGCATTGTTTATAGGTCTTTTAGTGTTTGTAGTACTTTTAGTTGGAGCATTAAGTTTCTTTCCCGCACTTGCATTAGGACCAATAGCTGAATTCTTCCAAATGATAGGATAGAATGGGGGGATAATATATGAAAAATAATAATAGTATTTTATCTGATAAGAAAATGGTTAAAAGAGCAATAAAGGATTCATTTGTAAAGTTAAATCCTAAGATACAAAAAGAGAATCCTGTAATGTTTATAGTATATATAGCTTCTATTATAACAACTATTCTATATTTTGTAGCTTTACTTGGAATTAAAGATAATTCTCCAAGCTTCATATTAGGAATAACAGTTTTACTATGGTTTACAGTTTTATTTGCAAACTTTGCAGAAGCAATTGCAGAAGGACGTGGAAAGGCTCAAGCAGATGCATTACGTTCAGCAAAAAAGGATGTTGTGGCAAGCAAAATACCATCAGCAAAAGAAAAAGATAAAGCTGTAAAAGTAAATTCAACAGAACTTAAAAAAGGCGATATTGTTATTGTTTTTGCTGGAGATCAAATTCCAGCAGATGGGGATGTTATTGATGGTGCAGCTTCAGTTGACGAAAGTGCAATAACAGGAGAGTCAGCACCTGTTATTCGTGAAAGTGGTGGAGATAGAAGTGCAGTAACTGGTGGTACAACAGTAATTTCTGACTGGCTAGTAATTAAAGTAAGTAATGATCCTGGTGAAAGCTTTATGGATAAAATGATAGCTATGGTAGAAGGAGCGGCTAGAAAGAAAACACCAAATGAAAAGGCGCTTGAAATATTACTAGTATCACTTACAATAATTTTTCTTATAGTAACAGTTTCTTTATACACTTACTCAGTATTTATTTCTAATGAAGCAGGTATGGTAAACAGTACTTCAATTACTTCCTTAATTGCATTATTAGTTTGCTTAGCACCGACAACTATAGGAGCTTTATTATCAGCAATAGGTATAGCTGGAATGAGTAGACTAAATCAAGCAAATGTTTTAGCAATGAGTGGAAGAGCAATTGAAGCAGCTGGTGATGTTGATATATTAATGTTAGATAAGACTGGAACAATAACCCTTGGAAATCGTCAAGCTAGTGAATTTATACCAGTTGATGGAGTTGATATAAAAGAATTAGCAGATGCAGCTCAATTAGCATCTCTTGCAGATGAAACTCCAGAAGGAAGAAGTGTAGTAGTTTTAGCTAAAGAACAGTTTGGTATTAGAGGAAGAGATATGAGTAGTCTTAATGCAACTTTTATCGAATTTACAGCTAAAACAAGAATGAGTGGAGTAGATTTTAATGGAAATGAAATAAGAAAAGGAGCTTCAGATGCAGTTAAAAAATATGTCTTAGAAAAAGGCGGTTTCTTTTCAAAGGAATGTGAAGAGAAGGTTAAAGAAATAGCTAAGGTTGGGGGAACTCCTTTAGTTGTTGCTAAAAATAATAAGGTATTAGGAATAATACACTTGAAAGATATAGTTAAACAAGGGGTAAAAGAAAAGTTTGCAGATCTTAGAAAAATGGGGATTAAAACTATAATGATAACTGGTGATAATCCACTTACTGCAGCAGCAATAGCAGCAGAAGCAGGAGTTGATGACTTCTTAGCAGAAGCAACACCAGAAGGAAAACTAGATATGATAAAGGATTTTCAAAAGAAAGGTCATTTAGTTGCAATGACAGGTGATGGAACAAATGATGCTCCAGCCTTAGCGCAAGCAGATGTAGCTGTTGCAATGAATACAGGAACTCAAGCAGCAAAGGAAGCTGGAAATATGGTTGATTTAGATTCATCACCAACTAAACTTATAGAAATTGTTAGAATTGGTAAGCAGCTTTTAATGACAAGAGGATCATTAACAACATTTAGTATTGCAAATGATATAGCAAAATACTTTGCCATAATACCACCGTTATTTTTAGGTCTTTATCCTGAGCTACAAAAATTAAATATAATGAAATTAAGTAGTCCAGAAAGTGCAATACTTTCAGCTGTTATATATAACGCTTTAATTATAATAGCGCTTATTCCATTAGCATTAAAAGGTGTAAAATATAGAGAAGTTCCAGCTAGTAAGTTATTATCAAGAAATCTTTTAGTATATGGTCTTGGAGGAATAATAGCCCCATTTGTAGCAATAAAGATTATAGATATAATAATAACTATGCTTGGTTTAGTATAATAGGAGGTATAAATTATGAAAGTTATAAGTAAAGCATTTAAATTTATACTAGTATTTATGATAATATGTGGATTAATATATCCAGTTTTTATAACAGGTGCTTCACAGTTACTATTTAAAGAAAAAGCAAATGGTAGTATTATAGAAGTTAATGGAAAGAAATATGGTAGTGTATTACTTGCTCAGGAGTTCACTGGAGATGAATATTTGTGGGGACGTGTAATGAATTTAGATACAAGTACATTTACAAATGAAAATGGAGAAGTTTTAATGTATGCAGCTCCTTCAAATTTAAGTCCTGCAAGTGAGGAATATGAAAAGCTAGTAAGTGAGAGAATAGAAAAAATAAAAGCATCAAATCCTGATAAAAAAGATGAACCTATTCCAGTAGATTTAGTTACATCATCAGGAAGTGGACTTGATCCTCATATTTCAGTTGTAGCAGCTGAATATCAAGTAGAAAGAATTGCAAAGGCACGTAATATAAGTACTGATGAAGTAGAGCAAATAATTGAAAAATACACAAAGGGAAGAACATTTGGAGTATTTGGAGAAGAAACTGTAAATGTATTACAAGTTAATCTTGCCTTAGATGGAAAGCTATAACAATGGAGAATGGGTAATTATCCATTATCAATTATTAATTAAAAACAGGGGTGCTATAAATGAATGAAACTCGTCCTAATCCAGAAGAATTATTAAGAAAAATTAATGAAGAAGAATTGGAAAATCAAAGAGGAAAGTTAAAAATATTTTTTGGTTATGCAGCTGGTGTAGGTAAAACCTACGCTATGCTGGATGCTGCTCATGCTGCAAAGAAAGCTGGAGTAGATGTAGTAGTTGGATATATAGAACCACATACAAGACCAGAGACTTTAGCTCTTTTAGATGGATTAGAACTTTTACAAAAACTTGAAGTTAAATATAAAGGAATAACTTTAAAAGAGTTTGATTTAGATGGAGCATTAGAAAGAAAGCCAGAATTAATATTAGTAGATGAGCTTGCACATACAAATGCACATGGACTAAGGCATAAGAAGAGATATAGTGATATAGAAGAGTTGTTAAGTGCAGGTATTGATGTTTATACAACAGTTAATGTTCAGCATATAGAAAGTTTAAATGATATAATTGCATCAATTACTCATGTTGTAGTAAAGGAAAGAGTGCCAGATAGATTTTTCAATGATGCATTTCAAGTTGAGCTTATTGATATAGAGCCTTCAGATCTTATAGATAGATTAAATGCAGGTAAAATATACAGGGAAAAGCAAGCCAAAAGGGCACTGAACAACTTTTTTACAAGAGAAAATCTAGCCGCATTACGTGAAATTGCATTAAGGGAAACTGCTGATAGAGTTAATAAAGAAGTTACTGTTAATAAGAGCTATAGCAAAGGGATATATCATACTAATGAGCATATATTAGTATGTTTAAGCTCATCACCTTCAAATACTAAAGTTATAAGAGCAGCAGCTAGAATGGCGGAAGCTTTTCATGCTGAGTTTACAGCTCTTTTTGTAGAAACAATAGTTTCAAAGGAGTTAGGTGAAAAAAATATTCAAAAGCTTAGAGAAAATTTAAAGCTTGCTGAAGATTTAGGTGCAAAGGTAGAAACTGTATATGGAGATGATGTGCCATATCAAGTTGCAGAATTTGCAAAATTAAGTGGCGTATCAAAGATAATACTTGGAAGAACAAAAAGAAGAAAGTTTTTGTTAAGGTCTAAGTTAGGATATGTAGATAAAATTATAGAGTTAGCTCCAGAAATAGATTTATACGTTATACCAGATAGTGAAGATATTGTAGCTAAAAGAAAGTATCAAGTTAAAAATATAAAGCTATCAAGTTCTGATATAGTAAAAACACTAGGAATACTAGCACTATCTGTAGGAATAAGTGCAATTTTATATAGTCTTGGATTTAGTGAAGCTAATGTAATAACAGTTTTTATACTTGGTGTTTTATTAATATCAAATAAAACTGATGGAATTATTTATGGAGGAATAGCTTCATTAGCAAGTGTAATATTATTTAATTTTCTTTTTACAGATCCAAGGTTTTCACTTGATTTTTATGACCCAGGATATCTAGTTACGTTTATTACAATGCTAACATCTGCACTAGTTACAAGCACATTAACTAACAAAGTTAAATATCAAGCAAATGTATCAGCTGTTATTGCTAATAGAACAAATATATTATTAGAAGCAAGTAGGGATTTGGAAAGAACTAACAATTTAGAAGATATAATATTAACAGCTCAAAGGCAATTATATAAGTTTCTAAAAAATCCAATTATAATATATGAAGTAGATAATGAAAATATAAAGCGTATATATAATTATAAATATGAGGATGGCAGTGAAATAGATAGGAAATATACAAGTGAAGATGAAAAAGCTGTAGTTAGTTGGGTAATAAAAAATAGAAAACGAGCAGGGATTAGTACGGATACACTTCCAGGTGCTAAAGCTATGTATATACCACTTATTGGGCAAGATGATGTTATGGTTGTAATAGGAATAGTTATGAGAGAAAATGAAAATATTGATAGCGGAGAAAAGTCATTATTAGAAGCAATGCTTAGTCAAATTTCATTTGCAATAGAGAAATATATTTTAAATGAATCTAAGAAAAATGCCTTAATGCAAGCTGAAAATGAGAGGTTCAGGGCAAATTTATTAAGGGCAGTTTCCCATGATTTAAGAACACCACTTACTAGTATATCTGGAAGTGCTAGTTCTATATTAAATAATGAATTTGATGAAGTAACGAAGAAAAAGTTAATATCAGATATTTATGATGATTCAGTTTGGTTAATAAATTTAGTTGAAAACTTATTATCAGTTTCTAGATTAGATAATGGAAATGCGAAATTAAATACTGAACCACAATTAATTGAAGAAATAATAAATGAAGCACTTGAACATGTAAATCGTAAAATTTCAGATTATAAAGTTAAGGTCAATTTAAAAGATGATTTATTAATGGTAGATGTAGATGTAAGGTTAATAGTTCAAGTTATGATAAATATAGTAGATAATGCAATTAAATATACTGAGCCAGGAACAGAAATTCAAATAAATATGTTTACTAAAGGTAAAAAAGTAATAGTAGAAGTTGCAGATTATGGTGCAGGAATAAGCAAACAAAATCAAGAGTGTATTTTTGACATGTTCTTTACTGTTGATGGAAATAAAGGTGATAGTAGAAGAGGGTTAGGATTAGGGCTTGCGCTTTGCAAGTCTATAATAAAGGCTCATGATGGAGAAATCTATGTTAAAAATAATAAACCCAATGGAACAATAATAGGGTTTACATTATCACAAGTGGAGGTAAATGATGAAGGTATCAATTTTAGTAGTTGAGGATGATAAGGCAATAAGAAATTTTATATCTGCTACATTAGATATTCATTCTTATAACTGCTTTACAGCAGAAAATGGGGAGCAAGCAATGATACTAGCGACATCACATAAGCCTGATATCATTATATTAGATTTAGGATTACCTGATATAGATGGGGTTGATATAATAAAGAAAATAAGAGCTTGGTCTAATTGCCCAATAATAGTTGTAAGTGCTAGAAGTGAAGATAAAGATAAGATAGAAGCTTTGGATTCTGGTGCAGATGATTATTTAACTAAACCATTTAGTGTAGATGAACTTCTTGCAAGAATTAGAGTTGCTATTAGAAAGATGAATTATGATAATACAAAAAAAGAAGAAAGTACTGAATTTATAAATGGAGATTTAAAGATAGATTATGTATCAGGATGTGTTTTTGTAGGAAAAGAAGAAACACATTTAACTCCAATAGAATATAAACTTTTATGTTTGTTAGCCAAAAATGTAGGAAAGGTTCTTACTCATACCTATATTTTAAAAGAGATATGGGGGGTAGCATATGAAAGTGAAGTCCCATCATTAAGGGTTTTTATGGCTACTTTAAGAAAGAAGATAGAGAAAAATTGTGAAAAGAATACTTATATACAAACTCATATAGGGGTTGGATATAGACTTGTAAGGATACAATATTAAACTAAATTAATGATCTTCTATTATATTAGGATATAGGAGGTAAGTATGGAATATAATGAAAAATGCTATAAGAGCAAGATAAAAATATTAAAAGCTAATCATGATTTAAAGAAATATATAAAAGAAGCTAGAGAGGCTATAATAAATAATGAATATTCTAAAGCTGAGTTATATTTAAAAGAAGCTTTAGTAATGGATAGCAGCAATGCTGAGATAGAAAATCTATTTGGAGTTATTGAAGAATTAATTGGAAATAAAAGGGTAGCTCAAAATTATTATAGAGTTGCATTAGTATTCGATTCAACCTATACTCCAGCAGAAAATAATTTAAAAAGACTTTCTCTAGATAATAGTGGGATTTATTCAATAGATTTGGGAGAATGATTGCCATCAATTGATAAATTTTACTTGAAATATAAATTGCAAACTTATTGACAATGAAATGGTGTAGATATATAATATCTATAAATTAAAAGTAGTCAGACATAAATAACTCGTATATCCTCTGAATATGGCAGAGAGTATCTACCGGAAACCTTAAATTTCCGACTATGAGTGATTTTGATATACTATACCTATATTTGTCATATAGTGTTTTAGGCATATTAACTTCACTTAGAAGATTAGTATGTCTTTTTTTATACATAAAAATAGGAATGGAAAGAAATATTTAATTCATAAATTTAAAATAATGAAAGAAAAAAATCATTTTAAGGGGGAAGACTAATGGCAACAATTATTAAAACTGCTTATACTTTTGACGATGTATTATTAGTACCAAATAAATCAGAGGTTTTACCTAATGAGGTTAGCTTAAAGACTAAATTAACAAAAAAAATAACATTAAATATTCCATTAATGAGTGCAAGTATGGATACTGTAACAGAATCTAAGATGGCTATTGCAATTGCAAGAGAAGGTGGAATAGGAATAATTCATAAGAATATGACTATAGAAGATCAAGCTAAAGAAGTTGATAGAGTAAAAAGACAAGAAAATGGAGTAATAACAGATCCTATATTCTTATCTGAAAATCATACAATAAGACAAGCTCAAGAACTTATGGCTCAATATAGAATATCAGGAGTTCCAATAACTAGAGGAACTAAATTAGTTGGAATAATAACTAATAGAGATATAGTTTTTGAAACAAATTATGATAGATTAGTTTCTGAAGTTATGACAAAAAGCCCACTAATAACATCTGGAGAAGGAACTACATTAGAACAAGCCCTTGAAATATTAAAGAAACATAAAATAGAAAAGCTTCCTTTAGTTGATGATGATAACAACTTAAAAGGATTAATAACTATTAAAGATATAGAAAAAGTAAAAGCTTTCCCAAATGCAGCAAAAGATGAAAAAGGTAGATTATTATGTGGAGCATCAGTAGGAGTAACTAAAGACATGATGGATAGAGTAGATGCTTTAGTTAAAGCTAATGTTGATGTTATTACATTAGATACAGCTCATGGGCATTCAAAAGGAGTTATGGATGGAGTAAGAAAAATAAAAGCTAAATATCCAGAACTTCAAATTATAGCTGGAAATGTAGCAACTGCTGAAGCTACAAGAGATTTAATAGAAGCAGGAGCAGATTGTGTTAAGGTTGGTATAGGACCAGGATCAATATGTACAACAAGAATCGTGGCAGGTGTTGGAGTTCCTCAATTAACAGCAGTTATGGATTGTGCGGAAGAAGGAAGAAAACATGGAGTTCCAGTAATTGCAGATGGAGGATTAAAATACTCAGGAGACATAGTTAAAGCATTAGCTGGTGGAGCATCTGTTGCAATGATGGGATCAATGTTTGCAGGTTGTGAAGAAGCACCAGGGGAAATGGAAATATATCAAGGAAGAAGCTACAAAGTTTATAGAGGAATGGGATCACTTGGAGCAATGGAAAAGGGATCAAGTGATAGATATTTTCAAAATGGAACTAAGAAGTTTGTACCAGAAGGCGTTGAAGGAAGAGTTGCATTTAAAGGTGCTGTAGCAGATACAATTTATCAATTATTAGGTGGAATAAGATCAGGAATGGGATACTTAGGAGCACCTACTTTAGAGGATTTATATGAAAATTCAAAATTTGTAGTTCAAACAGCATCAGGAATAAGAGAAAGCCATCCACATGATGTTAATATTACTAAGGAATCACCAAACTACAGCAAGTAAAAGACAATTGATAATGGATAATGAATAATAGATAATTAAAGAGATAACTCAAGCGAACTGAGTTATAGGGAAAAGCGAACGAATGAAAATTCATTTAAAATTAAAATTTTAAATATCAGTGAAAGAGTTGATGAAATAACTCAGACAGACAGAGTTATTGGAAAATGAAATTTAATTATTCAACTATAGTTGAATAATTACCATAATTTTTTCACTCTTTCATTCTTTCACTTTTTAATTTAAACTTATAATAGTAGACAATAAAAAATTTTGGAGGTACCCATGAATAAAGAGTTAATTTTAGTTGTTGACTTCGGTGGACAATATAACCAATTAATAGCCAGAAGAGTTAGAGAATGTGGTGTTTATTGTGAAGTTCACCCGCATACTTTAAGTGTTGATGAAATAAAAGAAATGAATCCAAAGGGAATAATATTTACAGGTGGACCAAATAGTGTATATGGGGAAGATTCTCCTTTATGTGATAAAACTTTATTTGAAGCTGGAATACCTATACTTGGAATTTGTTACGGTTCACAATTAATGGCTCATATGCTTGGAGGAAAGGTTGCTACTGCTCCTGTAAGCGAATATGGAAAGACAAAGGTTGATGTTAATGTAGATTCAAAGATATTTGATGGAGTATCAGCATCTACTATTTGTTGGATGAGTCACACAGATTACATAGAAAAAGCTCCAGAAGGATTTAAGACTGTAGCTAATACTCCAGTTTGTCCAGTTGCTGCTATGGAGTGTCCAGAAAAGAAATTATATGCAGTTCAATTCCATCCTGAAGTTATGCATACACAAGAAGGAACAAAGATGATATCGAACTTCTTATATAATGTTTGTGAATGTTCTGGTGATTGGAAAATGGATTCATTTGTAGAGAAAACAATTCAAGAAGTACGTGAAAAAGTTGGAAATGGTAAAGTATTATGTGCATTATCAGGTGGGGTTGATTCATCTGTAGCTGCTGTATTACTTTCAAAAGCTGTAGGAAGTCAATTAACTTGTGTGTTCGTTGATCATGGTTTACTTCGTAAGAATGAAGGAGATGAAGTTGAAGAAGTATTTGGACCTAATGGACAATACGATCTTAACTTTATACGTGTAAATGCTCAGGAAAGATTCTATGAAAAGTTAAAAGGAATAGAAGAGCCAGAGCAAAAGAGAAAGATAATTGGTGAAGAATTCATAAGAGTATTTGAAGAGGAAGCTAAAAAGATAGGTACAGTAGATTTCTTAGTACAAGGAACTATTTATCCAGATGTAATTGAAAGTGGTCTAGGAAAATCAGCAGTTATAAAATCACATCATAATGTTGGAGGACTTCCAGATTATGTTGATTTTAAAGAAATAATCGAACCATTAAGATTATTATTCAAGGATGAAGTACGTAAAGCCGGTTTAGAGCTTGGAATACCAGAAAAACTAGTTTACAGACAACCATTCCCAGGACCAGGTCTTGGAATACGTATAATTGGTGAAGTAACAGCTGAAAAAGTTAGAATAGTTCAAGATGCAGATGCAATTTACAGAGAAGAAATTGCTAATGCTGGAGTTGATAAAGAACTAGGCCAATACTTTGCAGCACTTACTAATATGCGCTCAGTAGGAGTAATGGGAGATGAAAGAACTTATGATTATGCAGTAGTTCTTCGTGCAGTAACTACAAGTGATTTTATGACAGCAGAATCAGCAGATCTTCCATGGGAAGTACTTGGAAAAGTAACAACTAGAATTGTAAATGAAGTTAAGGGTGTTAACCGTGTAATGTATGATTGTACAGGAAAACCACCAGCAACTATAGAGTTTGAATAAACTATAAAATACCGAGAAAGCCATAGATATGAGCTTTCTCGGTTTTATTGTATTTAGAATACCACAGGTTCGACCTGTGGTTCCGGAAAGCTTCTAGCGGTG